>Ga0247813_10002514_pt1 | contig 12493 bp, 10 predicted proteins | sample UWRJL169409C1_FD_180719 | JGI IMG/M metagenome (GOLD analysis project Ga0247813, IMG submission 180719) | Plant litter microbial communities from Arlington Agricultural Research Station in Wisconsin, United States - UWRJ-L169-409C-1 | ecosystem: Environmental > Terrestrial > Plant litter >... | reverse complement strand
CTCGCTCTCCTCCAGCATGATCCGCTTGCGCTCAAACGAAAACGTCAGCTGCGATCCGACATAACGCTGCTCGCGCTTGCACAGGATCTCGGCCAATCGATCCGGCACCAGATTCAGCGGCCGGTGCAAATCATCGGGTCGGGCAGGGACGACTGAAAATCGCGCATTGTAACGGTCCATGAAACTCGACAGAAACGCGTTGCCAGCCTTGATGTTATCGATCCCGGCCAGCCGCAGGGCCTTGACCAATCGATCCTGCAGTGTCCTGTTCATCCGCTCGACACGCCCCTTGGCCTGGCTCGAATTTGCGCAGAGAATCTCGATGTTTAGCTCGCAGAGCGCACGCCCGAACTGGGTCATGCCCTGGCCGCCCTTGGCATCCTTCTTTGCCACCCGGAACACCGAATGCTTGTCCGAATAGAACGCAACCGGTGCACCGTGATCCTGCAGATAGAGCTCCAGTGCCTCGAAATAACTAAACGCACTTTCCGATCGAACGAACCGTAGCTGCATCAGCTTGCCGGTCGCATCGTCGATGAACACTAAAAGCGTGCAAGGATCACTCCGGTCTTCGAACCAGCGATGATCCGAACCGTCAATTTGTACCAGCTCGCCATAGGCCTCGCGCCGCAATCGCGGTTGATGAAACGTCCGACGCTGCTTGCGCGAAAGCCAGATGCCAGCAGCCGTCATCCACTTCCGTAACGTCTCGCGCGACACACGCAGCCCATCACGTTCAGCCAGCATCTCTGAAGCCAGAGTCGGACCGAAATCTGCGTAGCACTCGCGTATCAATGCTACTGCATAATCCCGAACCCCGGAACTGATCCGGTTGTTCGACGGCCGCCCAATCGCCTTGTGGCGGATCGACGCCGCACCGGATGTTCGTATTCGCTCTAGCAGCCGATTAACTTGGCGCGTGCTCAAGCCCAGAACATGCGCCGCCGTCACCAGCGTCATATGACCATCAACAACCTTCGACAGAACTTCGATCCGCTGCAGGTCACGCTCGCTCATCGCAATCAATCCCATCTGCAATCTCCCAGACGTCAATCAGACCCGGGGAGTGTGACATTCTAACTTTGCCGAATTAGGACATTCTAACTTTGCGGCTACAAGATGAAATCACATAAGATAGATTATGGAACAACGCTGCGTGAAAACTCAGCCAGTCAACCGTATTCCTCCGATCCTGCGGCTTGACCTTACCTAGTCCCGCGGCTTAAGCGATACCGGTCTCCACCGTCAGCGAAAGACCCGGCCCGATGAGCGATTTGCGCATTCTTTCAGATGCTTTCATTCCTGAATTGCCAGGACGCTACAGTGGCAAGGTGCGTGAGAACTACGACCTGCCGGATGGAAACCGGATCATCATCGCCACGGACCGGCTGAGCGCCTTCGATGTCATCCTGACGGCAATCCCGTTTAAGGGTCAGGTGCTGACGCAGACGGCTCGCTATTGGTTCGAGGAAACCGCTGATATCTGCCCAAACCATGTGGTGTCTTATCCGGATCCGAATGTCGTCATCGGCACGCGGCTCGACATCCTGCCGGTCGAGATTGTTGTGCGCGGTTATCTCGCCGGCACCACCAGCACGTCGATCCTGACCAAGTACCGCAATGGCGAGCGCGACATGTATGGCATCCGCTTGCCGGATGGCCTCAAGGACAACGCGAAACTGCCGCAGGCAATCATTACGCCAACCAGCAAGGCGTTTGACGGCGGCCATGACGAGCCACTCTCGGCCGATGAAATCCTGTCGCAGAAGCTTTTGACCGCCGAACAATGGGAAACCGTTTCGCGCTATGCGCTGGCGCTGTTTGCCCGCGGCCAGGAACGTGCTGCCGAACGCGGCCTCATTCTCGTTGATACGAAGTATGAATTCGGCACAGACAAGGACGGCCGCATCGTTCTCGCAGACGAAATCCATACACCGGACAGCAGCCGCTACTGGATCGCCGAAAGCTATGCGCAGAGCTTTGCCTCGGGCACACGGCCAAAGAGCTTCGACAAGGATTTCGTCCGCGCCTGGGTGACCGAACGCTGCGATCCCTACAAGGACCCGATCCCGGAAATTCCCGCCGATCTGGTCGAGCAGACGTCAAAAGTCTATATCGAGGCCTTTGAAACGATCACCGGCAAACGGTTCGTTGCGGATGTTTCCGGCGCCACCATTCTCGATCGCATCCGGGAAAATCTGCGCCCGTATTTCAGCTGAACGACTTCAGCCTGCCCCACCCCTTAGCTGACGATCCCAGGCTCATTGATGACGTCGAATTCCAGCCGCATGCCATCATAGGCCGGCTCGATGTGCTCAGGCGTCTCGCGCATCACTGTCTCGTAATCGAGCGGCGTGTGCATATGGGTCAGCACGGCTCGCTTGGGCGCAAAGCGCTCGATCCAGCCGAGCGACTGTTCCAGCGACAGATGGCTCGGATGAAACTTGTATTGCAGCGTGTCGATCACCAGCATGTCCAGCTCGGTTAGCTTGCCGATCGTCTCGTCCGGAAAATCGCTGACATCACTGCAATAGGCAAATTCGCCGATGCGAAAACCCATCGACATGATGCTGCCGTGGTGCTGAAGAACCGGTTGCAGCACGATCGTGCCTCCGGCGCCGGTAATCATCACCGGCGCCAGCGACGGATCGATGATCCTTGGCTCGACGATCGGCGGATAATTGCTGCCCTCCGGCGTCTCCAGGCAGTAACGGAACCCTTCGCGGATGCGTTCCATCGTCAGCGCATCGGCCCAGATCGGCATGCGTTTGCCGGTGTATTGGACGTAGCCGCGCAGATCGTCGATACCGTGGATATGGTCGGCATGCGGGTGCGAATAGAACACAGCGTCGATATTCTCGACCTTCGCCGCGATCATCTGCTCGCGAAAATCAGGCCCCGTATCGATGACGACCGTGGTCGTGCCGCCATCGTCACCCGTCTGCTCGATCAGCAAGGCAGCGCGGCTACGGCGGTTTTTCGGATTGCTGGGGTCGCAGGCGCCCCAGTCGCCGTTGATGCGCGGCACGCCGGGAGACGAGCCGCAGCCGAGAATGGTGAAGACCCGCCTCACCGCCATCTCACAGTCTCGGCATTTTAGAAAAGACGCGGAAAGCGTTATCGGTGGTGATCGCCGCAATCTCGTCCGTCGAAACGCCGATCGTCTCGGCTAGAACCTGCGCCGTATGCGCCACATAGGCCGGTTCGTTGCGCTTGCCGCGGAATGGTTTTGGCGCCAGATACGGCGCGTCGGTTTCGACGATCATCCGGTCATGTGGAACGGTTTTGGCGATCTCGCGCAACTCCTCCGATTTTGGAAAAGTCAGGATGCCCGAAAACGAGATATAGCCGCCGAGATCGACGCCGACCTTTGCCAGTTCTGGGCCGGATGAGAAGCAATGAAGAAGGAAAGGGAAGGCCCCCTTCCCTGTTTCCTCGGTCAGGATCGCGGCCATGTCGTTGTCGGCCGAGCGGCTGTGGATCACCAACGGCAATTGCGTTTCGCGGGCAGCGGCTATATGGCGGCGCAGGCCGATCGCCTGCGCATCTCGCGGGGCATTGTCATAGAAATAATCGAGCCCGGCCTCGCCGATGGCGACGACCTTCGGATGCGCTGACAAGCGCACCAGATCGTCCGTCTCGATATCCAACTCCTCGTCGGCATTGTGCGGATGCGTGCCGACAGAACAGAAGACGTTGGCGTAGGTCTCGGCGATGGCGAGGATCGTGTCGAACTTCTTCACGCGCGTCGAGATGGTGATCATCTGGCCGACGCCGGCCGCACGCGCACGCTCGATGAGCGCATCACGCTCGGTCTCGAAATCCGGAAAATCCAGATGGCAATGGGTGTCGATCAGCATCGCGAGCGGTCCTTAAGCTTCCGGCGGGACGTAACGCGGGAAAACCGGCTTCGGTGCTTCCAGCGCCGTTCCGGCAATCAGGCGTCCGGCCTCACCGAGCGAGGCAAAATCACGCTTGCCGGCGGGCACTGCCACGAGGTCGAGCAGCTTTGCAGATGATTCCGGCATGAAGGGCTGCAACAGAATGGCGATCTGGCGCACGACATCCGCCGTAACATAGAGCACGGTCGCCATGCGCGTGGGGTCGGTCTTTTTCAGTGCCCAGGGTTCCTGACCGGCAAAATAGCGATCGGCCTCGGAAACGACGGCGATGATCGAGGCCAGTGCCCGGTGGATCATCAGAGCGTTCATGTCGTCGCGGGTCGAGGCATGCAGCGCATCGGCAGCAGCAAGCATCGCCTTGTCTTCGTCGTTCAGCGTGCCGCATTCCGGGATCTGCCCGTCGCAGTTCTTGACGATCATCGATAGCGAGCGGCTGGCCAGATTGCCGATGCCGTTGGCGAGGTCGGAATTGATGCGGGTGGCAATCCCCTCCTCGCTATAGCTGCCGTCTTGGCCAAAGGAGACCTCGCGCAGAAAGAAATAGCGGATCGGATCGAGGCCGAAATGCGCGACCAGATTGACGGGATCGACAACGTTGCCGAGCGACTTCGACATCTTCTCACCCTTGTTGAGCAGGAAGCCGTGGGCAAACACCTTCTTCGGTAGCGGCAGGCCGGCCGACATCAGGAAGGCTGGCCAGTAGACCGCATGGAAGCGGATGATGTCCTTGCCGATCATGTGGACATTGGCAGGCCAGAACTTGGCGCGCGGGCCTTGCGGATCGGTGAGGTAACCGGTCGCGGTGATATAGTTGGTCAGCGCATCGACCCAGACATACATGACGTGGCTTGGATCGTTGGGCACCGGAATGCCCCAATCGAATGTGGTGCGCGACATCGACAGGTCGCGCAGGCCGGATTTCACGAAGGAAATCACCTCGTTGCGGCGCTCGGCTGGGCCGATGAAGTCCGGATTGTCTTCGTAATACTGAAGCAGCTTGTCCTGATAGGCGGAGAGCTTGAAGAAGTAGCTGGCTTCCTCCACCCATTCGACCGGCGACCCCTGTGGCCCGTAGCGGACGCCGTCGCCGCGCACTTCCGTTTCGCCTTCCTGATAATAGGCCTCGTCGCGCACCGAGTACCAGCCGGAATAGCTGTCCTTGTAGAGGTCTCCCGCCTCGCCCATGCGGTTCCAGATGTTCTTGACGGCCTCATGATGACGCGGTTCGGTCGTGCGGATGAAATCATCGTTCGAGGCGTTCAGCAGAACGGCCATGCTCTGGAATTCAGCCGAGTTGCGGTCGGCCAATTCCTGCGGGCTGATGCCTTCCTTGCGCGCCGTCTGCTGCATCTTCTGGCCGTGTTCATCGGTCCCTGTCAGGAACAGCACCTCACGCCCCTCCAGCCGCTGGTAACGCGCCACCGCATCGGTCGCGATCAGCTCGTAGGCATGGCCGATATGCGGCTTGCCGTTCGGATAGGAGATCGCGGTGGTGATATAGAAAGGGGACGTGTCGGTCATGATCGGGTTTCGGCCTGTCTCTGATCTTGGGTGTCTGGCTATTAGCGCATCCAACGGCGGGATGAAACAGTGCACGCTTAGAAAAGCGGCAACGCGCCGCTGCTCTGCGCCTGTGCAAAACCAATATCGAAGCTGCCATTGCAGGGAGCAGAGTGGAAATTCAGGCCACCGCGCGAGACGCTGCCCTGAGATCATCCAGAATCGACAAAACCGTTTGTTTGCGATCGAGATTGTAAGCCTGCGCCACAGTAATCCGCTCGGTCACGCTGCTGGAAAGGCGTGCGAACCGGTCAGCCCTGTCGAGATCGCCGGAATGGGCAGCGCGGCGCGCCTCGCCCATCATATGGCCTGTCACCAGCGCCAGGAAGAACGCGAAAATCGTTTCGCTGTCTTTTCCAGCCAGCACGTCAGCAAGCTTGTGCATGTCCTTGCGGATCCCCGGATCCTGCCCGGCCAGAATGGTCTCGAACGTCGTCATGATGTCGAGGCCGCCGTAATTGATCAGCTTCAAGGCTTCCGACACACTGCCGTCTGCTGCTGCCAGCACCTTTTGTCCATCCGGCCCGGAAAGATCGAAGCCGAGATTGTTCATGGCGTTGCGCATAGCGTCCGGCGCCAGCGGCTTCAGCTGTAGCGGCAGGCAGCGCGACCGGATGGTCGGCAAGAGCTTGCCCGGAGCATGGGTCAAAACCAGGAACAGCGACCGCTTCGGTGGTTCCTCGAGGATTTTCAGGATCGCGTTGGCGGAGTTGCGGTTCAGGTCGTCAGCCGGATCGACAATGACGATGCGCCAATTGCCCGTACCGGATGTCTGCGAAAAGAATTTTCCGGCCCGGCGCACTTCATCGACGGTAATGGCGCTTTTGACCTTGCCTGTCTTGTCATCGACCGGGCGCGTCAGGTGCAAAAGGTTATGGGAGGCACCGGAGGCAAGCTGCCGGCTGGCGATCGAATTCGGATCGGGATCGCCAAGTTCTGCCGGTGCCTGCTGCGGATCAGGATGTGTCAGCACATGATTGGCGAAGCGGAAGGCAAGCGTTGCCTTGCCGATACCTTCCGGCCCTTCGATCAGGATGGCGTGATGCCCCTTCCCCGACCGGTAGCTTTGCGCCAGAAAATGCTCGGCCTCCTGATGGCCGAAAAGACGCATGTTTTCGGCCGGAGAGATGGCGCCGTCGAGAACGTCGAACCTGTCGGTGCTCATTGTGCTGCTTCCGTATCCGGTCCGTTGCCCAATCCGGTCAGCATCGGCTCGATGATTGAAAGTACATGCGCGGCAATGTCGCTGGCCGAGGCAGATGCATCGACCACATGACAGCGCCTGGGGTCGGCACTCGCGATATCAAGAAAGGCTTCGCGGCGCTTTTCATGGGTTTCGAGTTCTTCCTTCTCGAAACGGTCGAGTTCGACTTCCTGGCCCGTCAGAACCTCCGCAGCCCCTGCCCTTCGCCGTACGCGCTCAAGACCGAGAGCTGCCGGCAGGTCGAAAACGATCGTGCAATCCGGAGCGACCCCGTTGATCGCAACGCGCTCCAGCGCCTCGATGAAACTCGGCTCCAGATTGCCGGTAACGCCCTGGTAGACGCGAGAGGAGTCCATGAAGCGGTCGCAGATGACAACCATTCCTTTCAGGAGCGCCGGCCGGATGATTTCCTCGACATGATCGCTGCGGGCCGCAGCGAACAGGATGGCCTCCATGCGCACGCCAAATTCCTGGGCGGCGCCGGACAAGAGCACATGCCGCACGGCTTCCGCACCCGGAGAGCCACCCGGCTCGCGCGTCGTCAGCACACTGTAACCGCGCTCGCGCAAGGCATCGGCCAGAAGGCGAATCTGGGTGGATTTGCCTGCCCCCTCGCCGCCTTCGAATGTAACAAACAAGCCTGTTCCGACTGGCACTGGTCATTCCCGTAGGTCAATTTTCAATTGAACATCCACGAAAATGGACGTCCCTGTCTGTGTGCCGCGACGCGCCAGCCACCGATACCGATGGCAGGTTGAAAGCGTGACACAGGGTCTGTTTAACTGATTGTGTCCGGCCGCGAAACCGCTGGTCGCGTCATTTCATCAGAGCCAGAAGAACAGCAGTTCCTGCAGCGCATCTGCTGCCCTGCTGGAGAGTGTGCCCTGCCCTATGGCAGCATTGGTTTCAACCGGCACCTCGCGCAACAGCCGCGCACCGTTCCAGATCTTCAGCGTGCCTGCCTGCTTGCCGGCCTCCACGGGCATCGTCAGCGGCCACCGATAGACCACCTTGGCCGAAAGCCGTTCCGGATTGTTGACCGGCACAAGCACATCGACAGCATTCGCGGTGACGAGTTGAACATGCGATGCTGAGCCACCATAGACGCTCGCCTCGCCAACGCTATCTCCGGCTTCAAACAACCTCTTCTTTTCAAAGGCCGTCATCGACCAGTCAAGAATCTTGCGCGTCTCTTCGACGCGTTCCTTGTCGGTCGCAAGGCCGCCCAGCGCCAGAAAGACCCGTCGCCCGTCCTTCTTCATGGTCGCAACCATGCCAAAGCCGTACCCCTCGGCAAATCCGGTAGCAAATCCGTCGACGCCGATATTGGCCGAGATCAGCGGCGTGCGGTTTCGCTGGAGGATCTTGTTCCATTCGAATTCGGTCTGGGAATAATATTTGAACAGGTCTGGGTGGTTGGCCTGGATGTGCTGTGCAAGTAGCGCCATGTCGCGCATCGTCGTCTTGTTTTGTGGATCGGGCAGGCCGGTTGCGTTGTGAAAGACCGAGCCGGAGAGCCCGAGTTCACGGGCACGATCGGTCATGCGCTTGGCAAATGCCTCTTCGCTGCCCGTCATGCCCTCGGCCAGAATGATGCAGGCATCGTTGGCAAGCTGGACGGTGACACCCTGGATGAGATCGACGACACGGACGCGCGATTTCAACGCCGCGAACATCGTCGATGTTCCCGATGGCGCGCCACCGGTTCGCCAGGCATGCTCGGAGACGGGAAATTCGGTATCGAGCGTCAACTCGTTCTTGCCGATCGCATCGAAGACGACGTCCATGGTCATGAGCTTGGCAAGCGATGCCGGTGGAACGGCGGCATTTTCGTCCTTGGCGAACAGAACCGTGCCTGTCTCGGCATCGATCAGATAAACCTGCTTCGCCTTGGTTTCAAAGGCCTGCGCCTGCGCTGCCATCGGCGCCCAGACAATCACGACAAGAGAAATGAAAACAGAGACCAGTCGTATATGCATTCCAAACTCCGGCGCCTTCTCCGGCAATAGCAGCCGGCCCACCGGGGATCAATCGCGAAGGATCGGGATTAGCGCATGACACTCTTGCGCTTGGCATATTCGACGATCGAATTCGGCGTCAAAGGGTTTTGATCAACCAGAATAGCATCGAAAGCAGTCTCGGAATCACTGACACGCGCTTCGACATAGGCCGCCGCATAGGCCATGTTGCCATTGGGCATTGGGATATATTCCGGCCGCTCGCGCGGGATCGGGCCGATCTCCGGCAGCATGGCGAAAGCATCGAGCCCGGCCGATGACGCGTGCGGCGTTTCGGCATCGGCAAGTGCCGTCACCGGCACGCCCATGTCCAAGTTCGATTTGGACGGAATGGTCAGGATGCCGAGATTGCCGGCCTGCTTGCGCAGCGGCTCGTTCGACGCGACCATGACACCGGTGGCGATCTGGCCTTCCGGGAAGGCGTTCGGGGTGCGGTCGCCCTTCTTGACATAGGATGCCATCAGATAGGGCATATCGTTGCCCTCGAGCGGCGCCTTGCCGATATATTGCACGCGAACCTGGGCACTGCCCTTGCGCTTCATGTCGAGGAAGTCGGCAGTCTTCGACGAAACGTCGATGATGCGGCCATATTCATAAGGGCCGCGATCATTGACCCGGACCACGACGGACGTGCCGTTTTCCAGGTTGGTGACGCGAGCATAGCTCGGCAAAGGGAATGTGGGATGGGCTGCCGACAGGTGGTACTTGTCATAAACTTCGCCATTCGCCGTCAGACGGCCATGAAAGGCGGAGCCATACCAGGATGACATGCCGGTCTTGTTATAGCCGAAATCTTCTTTTGGCTGATACCATTTGCCCTTGACCTGATAGGCCTTGCCGACCTGATAGCGACCGCCCCCTTTGGGCACGGCTTTACCCTCGCCAACCACGCGCGGACTGGCCTTCACGCCATAAATCGACTCGGCAAAATACTCCTTGCTGCGCGGCTTGCCGTTCTTAACGCTGCTCGTCGAGCCGCATGCTGTCAGCCCGACGCAAAGCACCGGAATGGCGGCAACGCGCAATCCCTTGAAGAAAAAAGCCGCAGTCAGATTGGAAGTCATGTGCCCCACATCGCCATTCGCAAAACCTGTGCGCAGCACCTTCCCGCATTTGCCTCCGCGAAAGTACCGGCGTCACGAAACGTAACAGTCGATTAATCATGACAACAACGTGGCGAAAATGCGAATGGTTAACCGTGCCGGAATGAAACAATTGGGATTATGGTTTACGAACAGTTAACGCCAGAGCGCCCGAATATTATCGGTACTGATCGAAAAGCGCTTGAAAGCGCAGGTCATGGAGGGGTGAAACCAGACGAATACGTTTCCTTAGCAGACCTATTCGAGGATGTCGTAGCGATTGCCGACGATTGTGCCATCTATGCTGCGAATACATGTGGAAAAATACTGCGGATCAGGCGGTCTGCAGATGGTACCGGTCGTCCGATCCGGAGTTCCTTGAACATCGCCGCGCCCAAAATGTACTGAGGAAAATCGGTTAGCGGTGTTTTATTCCGAGTTCACGGGCCCAGGCCGCAGCGGCGTCAGGGAGGAGCCTTCAATTCCATGCCTGCCGCCAGCAGCGCCGGACCCGGTTGACGTTCGCAATCGGCAGGCTATAAAGCGAGCCGTGACAGGCTGATCTCCGCATGTTTGCCCGGGAAACCACCGCCCGCCAAACCGGTATCACCTCAATGCCCGTCATCAGGAAGAGTGTCCGAGTGGTTTAAGGAACCGGTCTTGAAAACCGGCGTGCGGGAGACCGTACCGTGGGTTCGAATCCCACCTCTTCCGCCATTCCCCTGTATTAAATCATCCCATTGAGCCCGCAGAACCCCTGATAATCAGGCAAAAGGTTGGTCTCCGCTCTCCCACTCAACCTGCTCTAACCCGCCTATACCCAGTCAAAATCGGGTACCAAACCGGGAACTACGCGAAGAACGCTGTCAGGTTCATGGTGGCGTCATTTAATTAGAGTGATATAAAATACACGCAGACAGTTAGAGGAGGTCTGCAATGAAACTCTGTATGTTTTTGGCGGGCGCAGCTTTGCTTGTTTCATGCGCAGCGGTGGAGCTTGAGCCAATTCCCGGCAGCATTACCTACGGTGGCCAACCACGTACCAAGCTGACCAAGTCGCCCGCGGGCAGCACGTTCAGCCACACTTTCCATGATCATCAAGGCAATTACTGGAGTGAGACCTATCAGATACAGGCTGATCGCTCGCTGAAGATCATTTCAAGACGAAGAGCCGAAGACTTTCAGTTGAACGCGAATGGCAGATTATAGGATGTGCCCAAACTGGAATGAGATTCGTGGCGATTCCTTCAAAGCCGTTCTAATTGGTTCGGCCATCTGGCGTCGCTCCCCCTTCAGGATTGTGAGGATTGAAGCTGTGCAGCGTCGCGCCAATTCTGTGTGAAACAGAGAGGTGGGAATGACTGACTGTGATGAAAAGCGATCCCGGTTGATTGGAGCGGCGCGCATAACCTGTCCGGCGGACCTGTGTCCTGGCAGTACCGTCTCAGCCCTTAGCAGGCAGAGAGATGGCCGTTCGATCTCAGTTGAAGACCGTTTATGACATCTGGGCTATGGGCGGCTACGCCTTAAAGGTAGGCGCGTGTGCGACCGTTTTCATTTAGATTTTTGGTGCAGAGGACTTGAGGCAAGCATGGACGGGAGGAACGTATCGTGAGCGAAAACGATATGTCTAAATGGGAGGTGGATACCGGCAACAAACTGAAGGCTTATACCCTTCTGGAATGGGGGGTGGCTGTGGGCGAGCCCTATCATATTGTGCTGCGCATCGGCTATGCCGTCTCCAAATGGGAATGGGAGATGTTCAAGGATACCGATCGTTCACCCCATCAACTCCAGACTGCAATGTCCCCGAACGCCGCCAAGGAGCTTGGTGCCCTTCTGATTCTCTACGCAAAAGAGATGGAAAATCACATTCCAAGCAAAGACGAACAGAATTAGCTTCAGTCCGGTTCCAGATCTGTGCGGCCGCGCGTAGACGCACCGGCACTTTTCCACTTCATCGTCCGCTCGGTAGAACCGAAATTTGCGGCTTCTGCGGCAAGAGCTTTTGCAGACAGCGACTGTCACTTATCCCCAACAGCCTCTGCTGTTGCGCGGAGGACGATGGCTTTCAACAGATGCAGGGCACTGAGTGATTTCCCTAAAACGGTCTGAAAACGAACCCCGCGGCACGAGGAATACCAGTTCCAGCGCGCTCCATTTCTTGCCGGAAAAAGGGGCGTATCGCCTACTCCAAAAGTACAGCTGCGATAGCCTGTTGCATCGGTGGCCGCACCGGCTGGGAAGGCATATTCTTGTATCTCCGGTTCAGCGTTAAAAGGAGCAAGCCATGCCGTCACGCAAAGAGCAACATTTGCCGCCCAATCTGGCGCGGCGTCACTTTCTCGGCCTGGCTGCCGCCACCGGCGCAAAGGTTGCAGTGATCGGGGCCGCCGCTGCCTCCCTCATCCCCCCCACGCTGGCCCAGGCCATGGGCAGACGGTGGTGGAAGAAGGATGGTGGTAACGGCGGGCATTCTCCGGGAGGACAACCGATGTGTTTTCTGAGCGGAACCTTTATATCCACGCCCCGCGGCGAAATATGCATCGAGAAACTTCAAATCGGCGACCGCGTCGAGACCGTGCGCGGCAAGTCCATGCGAATCAAATGGATCGGCCGTCATGTTTACAAGCGCAGCACTCTTGCCTGGGATGCCAGTATTGTGCCGATCCGTGTGGCTCGCCATGCGCTCGACCAAACGACGCCGCACCGGGATCTCTATCTTTC
>Ga0247813_10002511_pt1 | contig 12497 bp, 8 predicted proteins | sample UWRJL169409C1_FD_180719 | JGI IMG/M metagenome (GOLD analysis project Ga0247813, IMG submission 180719) | Plant litter microbial communities from Arlington Agricultural Research Station in Wisconsin, United States - UWRJ-L169-409C-1 | ecosystem: Environmental > Terrestrial > Plant litter >... | reverse complement strand
AGGAACGGCAAATGCTTCAAGTCCGCTGGGTAACCGTTATTTTGAACTCTTTGGAGATACTTGCCCGGATGATGAAACAATTTTAGCCATTTGGCTTAAACGCAATGTAATTGGCAACAATGTGCTGGCACTTCGTAGCGTAAATGGTCCCAATGGCGTTGCAATGTTTGGCTATTCTGGTTGGAATGGAACAATTGTGCCAGAAGAGACCTATAATAAATACGCCGCAAATGATGTTAGAATAAAGCAATTTTTAATCGGACCTCAGCCTGGTGGAGTAACCTATACGCCAAAAGTAACCTCACTTATAAATCCAGGTGCGGGAATTACCGAAGGCGTACGTGGTGTTAAGTTTTATCCTGTTGCTCCAAATGATGGTAGCGGATCATCCAATGATTTTCCAATTTACCGCTATGCAGATGTATTGCTCATGATTGCCGAATGCCATGTTCGTCTTGGTAATGCAGCTTCTGCAAAGCCATTTATTGATCAGGTAAGAACAAGGGCAGGAGTTGGAGCGTTAAGTGCAAATCCTACACTCGAAAATATATATGATGAGCGTGGTTTTGAACTTAACTGGGAGGGGCATCGCAGGCAAGACATGATCCGCTTTGGTACTTTCACCCTCGGACATGGACTGGTTCCAGCGGTGGATGCACACTGGCAATTATTCCCGATCCCGACTGCGGCAATGAATGCAAATCCGAATTTAAAGCAAAACCCAGGTTATTAATCTGAGTTTTTACATCCAGAGGTTGGCATTTGTCAAGCTCTGGATGATCTTCAATATTTAAAAAATCTACTTATGATAAATAAAGTTTCGATATTTTTCCTTGCAGCATTTTATGCGCTGATAGTTCCGTTCTCTACCCACGCCCAGGATAAAGCCTATCCAGCTCAGTATGGAAAGCCATTTAAAGGCGTTCCAGATCGCCGAGATGTAATGCTTTATCAGGTAAATACCAGGGCTTTTAGTAAAACAGGTGATTTTGCTGGCGTTACGGCTAGGATGGATGCGATAAAAGATCTCGGCATTAATGTGATCTATCTGATGCCCATCTATCCAGTTGGCAAACTTAAAGGTGCAAATTCTCCCTATGCAACCATGAACTACGACGAGGTTGGGAAAGAATTTGGTACGCTTGACGACTTAAGAAAGCTGGTGGATGAGGCTCATAGAAGAAATATCGCAGTAATGCTCGATATTGTGGCCAATCATACTTCATGGGATCATCCATGGATAGAAAAGCCAGGTTATTACCTGCGCGATAGTGTCGGGCAAATTAAATATCCGGAAACATGGAAAGATGTGGCCCAATTAGATTTTCGCAATCAGGAACTTAGGTTATCACTAATTCATTCCATGAAATCATGGGTATATAAAGCTAATATCGATGGCTTCCGCTGTGATTACGCAGATGGTCCTCCATTAGATTTCTGGAAACAGGTAAACGATAGTTTGAAAACCATTAAAACTCACAAACTCTTAATGTTGGCCGAAGGCAGCAGTCCGAAATATCTTAGTGCTGGTTTTGATTACTTTTTTGGCTTTAATTATTTCGGGAATATGAAAGGCATATTCAATAAGAACAAATCAGTGAAATCAATTGATGCATTAAATGAACGTGATTATAAAGATGCAAAGGAAGGCCAGGCCGTGGTTCGTTACCTAACCAATCACGATGTAAACGGATCAGATGGTACTCCACTTGACCTTTTTGGCGGCAAAAAAGGTTCTATGGCAGCTTTTGTGGTTACAGCCTATATGAAAGGAATTCCGATGATTTACAATGGACAGGAAATCGGAACCCCATTCCGCCTTACTTTCCCTTTCACAGGGAAATCAGTTAACTGGTCTTTACAAGAAGCTAACGGCGATGTGCTTTCTGATTATAAAAAAATAGTTGCCTTCTGGAATAAAAGTAAAACGGTGAGAAGGGGTACCATGATTTCCTACAGTAGTGACGATGTATGCGTATTCAGCAAAACCCTGGACGGAGAACAGGTGTTGGTTCTTTCTAATTTGAGAAATAAGCCAATTGATTACAGTCTTCCAGTCTCATTAGCGGGCAAGTGGAAAGACGCTTTCAATGGCTCGAAAGCTAATTTGGATCAGGTGGTAAAACTTGAACCTTACCAATATATCGTTCTTCAAAAATAAAATTATAAATCGACCAATAATTAAAAGGGTTATGTATAAAAAGATAATACAAATATTGCTCTTGGCAATCTTTCTAACCGCCAACCAGGCATTTGCCAAGATTTCAATTTCCAGAATTGAACCAGAAAACTGGTGGACAGGCATGAAAAAAGCAGAATTTCAGATTTTGGTATATGGCCCTGGAATTGGTAATGCTAAGGTCAGTCTGAATTATAAGGGGGTTACTTTGAATCAAGCAGTAAAAGTTGAGAACCCAAATTATGTTTTTCTTTATGTGAATGTTTCTAAGAATGCAAAAGCGGGGATCGTGCCGATCACTTTTACCGATGGCACTGAAAAATTTACTTATAATTACCCGCTCAAAAGCCGCACAGATAATAGTGGTGCGCTTGGATTTAATGCTTCGGATGTTTTGTATTTGATAACTCCAGATCGATTTGTGAATGGAAACGTACAGAATGATAACTGGGATAGCGTCCTGGTGAACAGGAAAAGCCCTAATGCCCGTCATGGAGGAGATTATGAAGGCGTAAAGCAGAAGCTTGATTACATGAAAGACCTTGGTATTACTACCGTATGGCTAAATCCGATTCAGGAAAATAAAATGCGTGGTGGATCTTATCACGGCTATGCCATTACTGATTTTTATCAATCTGATCCGCGTTTCGGAAGTAATGAAGAGTTCAAAGCCCTTACCAAAGCGACTCATGACAAGGGTATGAAAATGGTGATGGATATGGTATTGAACCATTGTGGGAGTTCACATTGGTGGATGAAGGATTTGCCAGCCAAAAACTGGATTAATAATGATGGTGTTTTTTTACAGACTAACCATGCAACGGTTTCGGTTATGGATGTGCATGCCTCGCAAACCGAGCGCAATACTTTTTTGAATGGGTGGTTTACTCGTGGGATGCCTGATTTGAATCAAAAGAATCCACATCTGGCAACTTATCTCATTCAAAACAGCATATGGTGGATAGAATATGCTCGTATTGATGGAATCAGACAGGATACCTACTCTTATATGGATTTTGATTTTCTGGCTAGGTGGAATAAAGAAGTGTACGATGAGTATCCTGGTTTTAATATTGTGGGCGAAACCTGGTATAATAAAAAGACTTCGCCAGCCTGGTGGCAGGCTAATTCTGTATTGAATAAAAAAAATCCCTTTTTAAAAACACCGATGGATTTTTCCCTCACATTTGCCATGCAAAAGGCATTTGACGGGGAAACGGATAATGGTTACTTAGGCGATCTATTTGAAGATATTGCTCAGGATTTCGTATATACAGATCCTTATAATGTGCTCACTTTTTTAGATAATCACGACCTTGGGCGTTTTAGCAGGAAGGAAGATAAAGATCTTAAAAGGTACAAGCAGGGTCTTGCTTTTCTGCTAACTATGCGTGGAATTCCTCAAATTTATTACGGTACTGAAGTGTTAATGGTTGGAACAAAAGAAGACGGTGACGGGCGTCTACGTGTTGATTTTCCTGGTGGATGGCCAGATGATAAAAAAGATGAATTTACCCCTGCAGGCAGAAGTGATAAACAAAATGAAGCATGGGATTATTTGCGAAAACTTCTTCAATGGCGGAAAACCAGTACAGCCATTACTTCAGGAAAAATGATTCACTATGCCCCAAAGGATGGGGTATATGTTTTCGCTCGGATTAAGGATGATAAAACGGTATTAGTTGTAATAAATAGTTCGTTAACCGATAAGGAACTAAAACTGGATAGATTCAGTGATGTCATTACTGGGTATTCATCTGGAAAGGATGTGATCTCTTCGAAAGAAATTGCACTTAAACAGTCTATCTCCATTCCAGCTAAGGGACAGTATATTCTCGATTTGAGTAAATAACATCGTTATAAAATTCTTTTAAGTTAACTAGTTAGTAAGTGGCGCCTCGAAGCCGCCGCTGATTTGGTTATTAGCAAGTGGTTTGCTGGATGGCAGACCCTTGCTTTTTTGCCATTATGCAGCTTTTAGTTAATCAATTATTTCCACGGTAATGGGGACCAAACCACAATGTCATTAACTCAAGGGAAAACAAAAAAGAATGGTCATCCTGAGCGTAGTCGAAGGACAGATTACTTTTGTTTTCGACTATCAAACTGGTCTTCGACTACGCTTAGACTGACAACACTTATGCTTAAGTTAATGGCATTTGGCCAAACCTCAGACTGACAACACTTGTGCTTAAGTTAAAGACATTGGGCCAAACCACAATGTCATTAATTCAAGGAAAAGCAAAAAAGAATGGTCATCCTGAGCGTAGTCGAAGGACGGATTATTTTTTGTTTTCGACCATAAACTGGTCTTCGACTCCGCTCAGACTGACAAAACTTATGCTTAAGTTAATGATATTGGATCAAACCACAATGTCATTAATTTAAGGGAAAACAAAAAAGAATGGTCATCCTGAGCGTAGTCGAAGGACAGAAATTAAGAGCTATAAAGTGGCTGTGGCAGTTTGGTATTGTAAATTTCCGTAGTCTGAAATATTAGTAACAACCTTCTCCGTTATTTTTATCCATTTTCTTCCAGAGGATACGTAAACAAATATCCTCGACGGGAATGTAATATCGTTGCTTCTAGAACTTTTAACGTTGCTTTTTGTATTGGTAACTTGTTTTACAAAAGCAAAAATACTGAATTGGTTAGCACCAATACTTCTGTCATGAATACCTTGTGCCAATGTTTTAGTAATTGAGGCTTTTTGGGCACTGCTTTTCCCTTTAAATTTTGAATTCCAATCAATTGGTTTGCTGGGCACACAGATTATTTTAGCATAGGTGTCGGTGTCTTCAATAATAAACATTGGAACGTTGCTAATTCCCTCTTTGAGATTCGATTTTATGTAGCCTAGCCAACTTACTAATCGATTAGGTTTTTCTGTAAATAAATCTCTTCCTCTTAAAGGATCTGTAGCGGCTTTAGATAAAATTGGCATAGCCAAGAGCACACAGTAGAGCAGAATATAAGAAAGCAAGGGACGTATCATTGGTTAGCTTTATTGCGCAAGTTAGTTTTTAAGAAAACGAGTTTATAGGATAAATAGAATTATGACATTTCTCAAAACAATGAGTATCAATAATCTTGAAATTCATATTATTTAATATACAAAATCAGGGTTTGAAATCAGTCAATATTTCATATTAAATGCTTACAACATACGTCTGTAATATTTCGGAGAGTAGCCTGGGTAAGGTTTTAATGCTTCCCTGCTATGGCAAAATGTCTTGAAATCCATAAGAATGTTTTGATCAGAATTGGAGGGATCATCAGGCAATAAATTATAGCGGATAAATACATTGCTGGAGGTTAAAGGAAATTTCTAATGCAGAAATGACTACCTGACCATCGGATATTTCTGCATCGTAAACAACAGTTATTGGCGACGCTTTAATAAGCAGCCAGCCAGACAAGATCTTTTCTGGTCCGAGCAGGGAAATTTCCATGGGTAAGGTTTCCGTTTTCGAGGTCTCATTCGTCTGGCTAAGCAACCAGCTCCATAGCCTTCCCTCGAGCGCAATGCCTTTTTCCAGGCGTATGGTTCCTGGTTTTTGCAGCAGTTGATCAGCAGAATTGGGATGAGAATCCAAGCCTGCAATTTGGTGAAAGATCAGACATTCGCCAGGGAAAATCCCAATTGTCAGGCAGAAATAAAATGCTTCAGGTTTGGATACTAGGAAATGCAACTTAAAAAAATTATGATGTAAATATAAAAATCTGATCTGCCTTAAAATTATTGGAAATTAAGGCCCGGTAATAGCGAAATTAAAGTAATAACTTATCTGGAGTAATTGGTAGTGACCTTATTCTTTTTCCAGTTGCGTTAAATACAGCATTGGCGATTGCTGCAGCAACGCCTACAATGCCAACCTCACCAATTCCCTTGATGCCCATTTTATTAGGAACTAAATCGACTTCATTGATAAACATGGCGTCGAGTTTTCCAATATCAAAGTTTGATGGGACATGGTAGTCTGCAAACGATCTGGTTGCAAAACTACCATAACGAGGGTCAATTACCGATTCTTCACTCAGCGCCATCCCGATCCCCCAAACATTTCCACCAATAATCTGAGAACGGGCAGTTTTAGGATTTAAGATTTTACCTGCGCCAGTAACGGCAAGAAAACGTGTTACTTTAACCATACCAGTAACGCTACTTATTCTAACCTCCGCAAAATTAGCATTAAAACTGTGGCATGAATATTTTTCAGCTTCAGCAGGTGCTTTGGAATCTGATCGGGTCTGAAAAGAACCTATGTTTTCCGAAACCATAAGCTGGTTAGCCGTAGGTCGCACAAAAAACTGTTTGCCCGATTTCGCCAAAAGTTCATCTGTAATTTTTGTACAGGCATCATTAACCGCATTGGCGAAACTAGACGCGCCTACAGAACCAACTGAGCCAGCGGCGGGCGGAAGTGATGAATCACCTATCTTCATGGTAATCTGTGAAACAGGAATGCCCAGTCCATCGGAAGCCGTTTGCGCTAAAATTGTATTTGTTCCAGTACCCAAATCTGAGGCGGCAATTTCAACCGTTGCAAACACTTTTCCATTTTGAAGGCGAAGATTAATACTGGCCGAGCTGTCGCGCTGGCGGGCAGGGTAAGTACCACAGGCTACCCCATAACCAACCAAATCATCGCCGACTCTATTGCTTCCTGGCGCTTTTTTACGCTTATCCCAGCCGAAAGCCTTTGCGCCTTCCTTTAAACATTGTACCGTTGTTCTTGAACTCCAGGGCTTCCCATTGGAAGGATCTTGTTTGGGTTCATTTTTAATTCTTAACTCAATAGGGTCGATATTTAGTTTATGCGCAAGTTCGTCCATAGCAGATTCCAACGCAAAACTTCCAGTCGACTTGCCCGGACCACGCGTGTAAGTCGGGAGAATAACATGCATCGGAACCGAACGGTAAGAGATTAAGGTATTAGGTGCATCATACATGATTTTGGAACAGTCGCCACAAGGTTCTATATATTCGTCATCTATAGCGGTATGTGAAATGGTTTCATGGGCAAGGGTGCTTAGCATTCCATCTTTTGAAGCCGCCAAGGTAATTTTTTGAATGTTGCGCTGGCGCAAACCAACTGAATTGAACATTTGCTGCCTAGTTAAGGCAAGTTTTACAGGTCTGTTAACCATTTTGGCAGCTACAGCACACAGCACCAGGTTTGCCCATTGGCCACCTTTTGATCCAAATCCACCACCAATAAAAGGCGAAACAATTCTAACCTGTTCTGCTTTTAGGTTTAGCGTTGCTGCGGCTGCAGTTTGTGCGCCGTTTATAATTTGCGAACCATTATACAGGGTAAGATTTTCATCCTTCCATACCGCCAGTGTAGAATGAGGTTCCATGGGATGATGGTGCTCAATTGGCGTTTCATATTCTTCCTCTATAGTTATCTGTCCTGATGTTATGGCAGATTTTCCAGCGCCCTTGACAAAATCCTGCAGCTCTTTTCCTTTAGGCATTACTGGGGTTTTAGCTTCCAAATCAAAATCAGTTTTCTGATTAGCTGCTTGCTCGTATTTAACTTTTATAAGATTCGCGGCTGCAGTTGCCTGCTCAAAGGTTTCGGCGACAACCATTCCAATGTGTTGGCCATAAAACATAATATCTGGGCTTTGCAAAAGGGCACCACCCCTCAAGCCCCCCTTAACGTTTAACTTAGGAGCATTTTCATGGGTAATGACTGCAATTACACCTGTTGATTTTTTCGCATCATTACTTTCTATCTCGGTAATTTTACCAAAGGCAATTGTGCTCTTAAAAAGAACCGCGTATGCGATGTTTTTCTCAGGATAATCAGTTGCATAGCTTGCTTTTCCTGTTATTTTCAGTATCCCGTCAATCCTGTCAATACCCTTGCCAATCGCTTTGTTTTTTTCTTCCATTTTACTAAGATTATCCCTTTAGTGCCAATTCAAGTCCTTTTATGATGCAGTTTTCAGCCATTTGAACTTTGAATTTGTTTTGTGAAAGCGGTTTTGCAGAAACCATCTCCATTTCCGCTGCTTTTCTAAAATTTGCCTGACTAGGCGTTTTACCTTTCAAATAGGCTTCAGCCTTAAATGCCCGCCAGGGTTTATGCGCAACCCCACCAAGCGAAATATGTGCAGCATTTATTCGCCCTTCTTTGATTTCAAGTCCTGTGGCAACTGAAACCAATGCAAATGCATAAGAATTCCGATCCCTTACTTTTATATAGGAAGAGTGTGCTGCAAGTTCATTTTTTGGAATTTCAATTGAGGTAATTAATTCGCCTCGTTTTAAGCTATTGTCTTTTTCGGGTTGCGATCCTGGCAGCAGGTGGAAGTCATCAAATGCGATGTTTCTGAGATTACCGTCGGGTTGAAGTACCCTTACTGAGGCCCGCAAAGCTGAAAGTGCTACGGCCATATCAGAAGGGTATACCGCTACACATTTATTCGACCAGCCAAAGATGGCATGCATTCGGTTGAAGCCTTCCATTGCAGCGCATCCGCTGCCAGGCTGCCGTTTATTGCAGGGCATGGCAATATCGTAAAAATAACTACAACGCGTTCTTTGTAACAGGTTTCCGCCGTTGGTTGCCATATTCCTGATCTGCGCTGATGCACCAGCCAAAATAGCTTTGCTTAACATAGGGAAATCTTTTCTCACCGTCGGATGGTTTGCTGTATCGGTATTTTTTGCAGTTGCGCCCAGGCTTATGCCGATGGAACTCTGTTTTATTGCGCCCAGGTCCAATCCACTGATGTCAATCAGCTCATTGGGATTGGAAACATGTTCCTTCATCAAATCTAGCAGATTGGTTCCACCGCCGAGCAAGGCAGCATTTTCATTCTTTAATAGCATCGAAATCACCTGATTGGGATTTTGTGCCATAGAAAATTTAAAAGGGTTCATATCAATAGAGTATTTTAGCCTGCATAAAGCCAGTTTTGTTCTACATTTTTTCCGCTCTGCGCTTCTTTAATGGCATCCACAATATTCGGATAGGCACCACATCTACAGATATTTCCAGACATCCGTTCTGAAATTTCTTCATCACTTAAAAGCAGTCCTTGTTTTTGATCTCGAATATCGCCAGTTATAAAACTTGCCTGACCTTCTTTGGCTTCTTTCATTAAAGCCACAGCAGAACAAATCTGTCCTGGCGTGCAGAAGCCACATTGAAAACCGTCATGTTTTAAAAAGGCTGCCTGCATTGGGTTAAGTTCACTGCCTTTGGCAAGCCCCTCAATGGTGATCACTGATTTTCCCTCACAACTAGCAGCCAGCGTTAGGCAGGAAAGTACGCGGTTGCCGTTAACAATTACTGTACAGGCGCCACACTGACCATGGTCACAGCCTTTTTTAGAACCAGTCAATCCAATCCTTTCTCGGAGCGTGTCCAGCAAAGTCATTCTCGAATCAACGAGTACCTTCCTTTCCGTAGAATTTACCTTAAAATTAACATGGATGCCATTTTCGATAGCTTCAGGAATCAGGTCGGGAATTTCCTCAATGGTTGCCGCCCGTGCGAAAAGCTGTTCGGCACCGATAAGGTGGCTGGCCAGCATTCCAGAGGTTGCAAGGCCCATCAGTTTCAAAAAATGTCTTCTGTTAAAACCCGAAGTGAGGACCTCTTCAAGTTCTTCAGGCATTAAGTCGCCGAAAAGCTTTCGCTCTTCAGGGCTGAGCAATGTTTTGTTATTTTTCATGTTGATGAATGGAATGATAACCGTGCAGCAGGTTTTAAACCAACTACTTAAAGAATAAACAATCTCGAAAACACTTGGTTTTATTAAATCAAAAATGATACATGACGGAGAAATCGCCCTACAAGGAAAAAAATCCGCAAATTAAAAAACAATGTAGCCTTCAATAACACCTCAATGAAAATTAAAAGCCGAATTAGTCGAATTGTTCTTTAAGATCCATAAGCACATCCTCCAGCGATTTACCTATTAAGAAGCCATTCTTGCCTCAAATGCGCAGCATTGCACAAGGCAGTTAATTGGCTTTTTAACCAGTATCCAGATCGCCTTTGTTTGTAGCATAATGATACCAGACAGTCCAAATGGATTCCTGGCAGAGATTATGCTTATTAGTTTTAGCAATTATGAGCTTGAGCGCAAACGATTTTCAAAATCATCTGTTTGATAGCTAAATAATAAAAACTTGGAAAACTCACGCCCTAATGACTTGGCAGTTTTGGTGCATAACAAGCTCAGGCTAGCCAAAAGCAGTTCAACGCTTCCTGAAATTAAAATTCTTGAAGACCTATTCGATTGCCTGTTTTACTCGAGCATGTGCAAGGAGGAAAGTGAGCTGATCAGAGTAACTGTGACTTTTATAGACCCCGCTAACCCAGATCCTGCTCCTCCAAAGCATATTGTTCCAGAGAGATGGAGCTGCGTTCCTTTCGATCACCATGTTATGATGACCACTAAGTCGCTGGCGAAACTTTCAAAAGCGGCAGATCCCGCCAGCTCTTCTCTCGCGGTGTATTACGATGAGAAAGGGTGTAATTACATCTGGGGGATGATTGACCAGGCGATGCATTATCAGAACTTTTTGAATTATGAGTCTGATACTGGTTCTGAACAGCCTGGCCTTTTTCAGGTTTCGATTAGTGATATTGGTACGCTAAATGTACTCTTTGATTATGAGCTATTAGCCACCTTGAAGCACAATGTTCTGGTTAAGCGTTATCTGGATGTGCTTACCATTGGTCCGATATCTAAAATGTTGAGGAAGAATGCAGACTTTCTGAAGATTTCCATAAAAGAATATATTGAGCAGATTCATCCTGAAGAGAACTATACCGACTGGGAGAATTTTTTGGACGGTCTGTGGATCCAGACTTTTTCAAGGCTCTTGCTAAAGATACAGAATTATCAGCATGGGGGTGCAATACTTATTGCGGATGATAGCGCTGACCTTGATGTTAAATACCGAATTCACTATGAGCGCCTTACTCTTGCCATGGTTTCTCATGCCAAAGCCGCGATTGATAACTTTGTTGCGGAGAGTAAAATAGAAACGCAACTCAGTGCTGGCAAAAGATCGGTTAACAAGGCACTTTATTTAAAAGAGACAAGTTCTTTTTATGGTAAAAAGGGGACAGGCGATGAGATCAAAGGTGCGATCAGCTTTATTGCTTCACAAACCTGCGTAGATGGCGTGGTATTATTCAATCGCAGTATGGTTAGTAATGGCTTTGGCGCTGTGCTCCGTGCAAAGAAGATGCCCAGAAAAATCCATGTTTCTTCCACTGCTACTGCTACACCAAAGTCACTTGAACTACATGACCCAAGGCATTATGGCACTAGGCACCGTTCTATGATTGCTTATTGTTGGAACCATCCCTCTGCACTTGGACTGGTAATATCTCAGGATGGAGATATCAGAGCTTTCTCGAAAATCGAAGATAAGCTGATTATGTGGGAGAACATCAAAACCCAGCAATACATGACAGGAAGCCAAAAGAAGCGGAAAGCGTCAGGTTAAATTTTAGTTTAAGCGGAACGTCCACTTTATAAAAAGACAATTGAATTTATCTGACTATCAAAAATTTCATGATATTGTGTAGTTTGTGTTGTAAATATTTGATTATTAGTTCGCTAAAGCGATTTGTCTGGAAGTAAATCCCTCAAGCTATAATAACAAATTTCTTAATAGCGTTGGAATTTTCGTGAATTAACGCTGGATTTTTAATTGCATCAGCTAGCCAAATGTATAGATAAAGCATATATCAGGTAGGGATAAAGCATAGATAGAGTACTGTAATAGTACTAAATTGAAATTCTATTTTTGTTGATACGCCATAGTCGAATACTTACGTTCCTTTTAATTTGCTAGCTCGCTATAGTCCATTAAAAGCATCCTGCTTTCCCATTGCATGCCCATCCCAGTCCTAAGGCATGATGATTGCATTTTAAGGCATGTTAAATTTTTATCCCGCTTAGAGATCTTTTAAAAAACGATTACTAACGGAGTATATAAAAGGAAATTAAGAGTTTTCAAATTAGATTCTTATTCCTTTGATATGCGCTGCGGTTAACATTTAGAAGAGCGGGTTAGGGCAATGTTATTAACTGAAGCACAAGTGTTGTCAGTCTGAGCGTAGTCGAAGACCAGTTTGATGATCGAAAACAAAAAATAATCTTTCCTTCGACTACGCTCAGGATGACCATTTTTTTTTGTTTTTCCTAAGTGTTGTCAGTCTGAGCGTAGTCGAAGACCAGTTTGATGATCGAAAACAAAAAATAATCTTTCCTTCGACTACGCTCAGGATGACCATTTTTTTTTGTTTTTCCTAAGTGTTGTCAGTCTGAGCG
>Ga0247813_10002510_pt1 | contig 12499 bp, 15 predicted proteins | sample UWRJL169409C1_FD_180719 | JGI IMG/M metagenome (GOLD analysis project Ga0247813, IMG submission 180719) | Plant litter microbial communities from Arlington Agricultural Research Station in Wisconsin, United States - UWRJ-L169-409C-1 | ecosystem: Environmental > Terrestrial > Plant litter >... | reverse complement strand
GGGCCCATTTAAAACTGTGTGAATTCGGTGAACACCCTTTTGATCAAAAGGACAATACCGAGCGAAGCCTAGAAATAGGAACGTGTAACGACTATCCCGTAAGGGAGTACACTCAAGCGAGTGGAAGCGCACAGCATTCATTAGAATGATGAGATAGTCTGCTCTGAATAGTAATATTCAGCAGTCCTAATAAGGACGGGGTTAGCGTAGCGAACTAACTTGAACAAAGGTCAGGTAAATCTTTCATCTCCCTATTGTATCCTCTAAAGTTTGCAGACGACCCCCATCTTCGCGGAATTATCTTTCGTAAGACCACTGGTGAAATCACCGCTCAAGGTGGCCTTTGGGAAAATGCTTGTGAAATCTACACTAAAGTTTATGGGAATGCTGACGAACTGAGAAAACAAGGTAAGAAAGGTGGTATAAAGATTCATATTAAGGGTCTGAAAATTACCTTTCCTTCGGGCGGCTCAATTAAGTTCTCTTATTTGGAGAACTCCCGTGACCTGCTACGTCACCAAGGCGCAGCTTACACTTTTGTGCTATTCGATGAGGCCACACACTTTACTCAGGAAATGATTGAGTATCTTATTAAGCGTATGCGTTCTGCAAGAGCAAAACACAAGAAGCAAATGGTTCTCACTTGCAACCCCGACCCAGACTGGTTCGGTCTTGAGTGGATTAAGCCCTATCTCACAGATGATGGTACACCTAATACTGATAATGACGGAAAGATGCGTTATTATGCAGTAGATAATGGGGACTATGTGTGGTCAGACAGTCGGGAAGAGTTAGAGGAGATTTACGGCGAAGGGACAGACTCTGGTATTCGTAGTTTTACCTTTGTGAGCGCAAATTGCATGGACAATATTCCGCTCATGACAGCTGACCCTACCTATTTGTCTAACCTTAAAGCTCAAAGCACCGTTGATGTTCAGAGATATCTCTACGGTAACTGGTTTGTAAGACCAACTAACTCAACTATGATACGTCGCGAATGGTTTGTCGAAAAAGATCAGGAACCCGCATGGACAGAGATAGTTAAAACAGTTAGGGCATACGACTTTGCTTTCGTTTTACGTTCAGATAAGAATAGTTCCCCCGATTATACCGTTTCAGTTAAAATGAGTAAATTAAAAGATGGTAATTACTTTATCCATAACATACGAAGAACCCGTATTCTTCCTGGAGACTGGATGAAGTTTATTATGGATGCAGCCTTAGCTGATGGCCCTAAAGTAGAAATTGTATTGCCTCTTGACCCTCAAACTCGTTATAGCAACACTTTTATATCTAAAGACCTTTCCTCCAAAGGTTTTCATGTAAGACAGTTTAAGACTTCCGGAACCAAAGAGGATCGTTTTAAACCATTCACGTCTATTGTTATGAATGGTGGAATGCAGATTCTTAAAGATTGTGGTGCAGATTATGAAAACGGTATTTATGATGACCTCAACTTTTTCTATAAAGAGTTAGAATCATATGAAGGTGGTCGATCTTCGGGTACTCGTCACGATGACTTATGCGATGCCTGTAGTGACTCATTTGCTGCTGTAGCTTCAAGTAAAGTTATACCAAACTTCCTTGCTGGTCTACAAGGCGCTAACCTTTCGTACAATAATCCCTTTAATCTCTAGGAGAACTAATGGCTGATGATACAGAAATCTCCCTAGAATCGGGGGATAATGAACTACCCGTTATCTCTATGGGTGAAAGTGGCTATAATGGCTTGTTGGTTTTAGGGGGCGAAATCCTAGAAGAATGCTCTAAGGAACTTCGTTGGCCTTGGTGTGTAGACACTTATAAACGAATGGCTAAAGATGGTGCTATTGCCCCAGCCCTTGAACTTGTAGAGATGATGATTTCTCGTGTTGAATGGACAGTTAAGATTCCTGAAGGTTATGAAGAACAGCTAAAAGATAAGGCCCAATTTCTACGTCAGAATATGAATGACATGGAACATGATTGGAAGTCTTTCATCAAACAAGCTGTCAGCTTTAACCGCTACGGATTCAGCGCGCTAGAAAAAGTTTACCGCTACCGAACAAAAGAAAGTGGTTCACAGTTCAATGATGGTCTGATTGGTATTAAGAAACTTCCACTACGTTCGCAAGATACAATTGAATCGTGGAAGTTCAAAAATAAAGGACGTGATCTTGCTGGTCTATATCAGCGAATGAATATCCCGTCAAACCGTGATTTAGAAAATGGTTTTGATTTTGTAAGCACGTACGAGAAAGGTGGAGTTAAATTCATTCCTCGTAAGAAGTTTCTTCTGTTTCGCTCCAACCCTATCAAGGATTCCCCAATCGGACAATCTCCTTTGAATGGTGCATGGACGGCGTGGAAGTATAAGGTAGCTTACCAAGAATCAGAGGCAATTGCTGTAGCTCAAGATTCAAACGGTTTTAAAGTTCTTTACCTGCCACCACAGTACATGGCAAGTGATGCGTCTGATGAGAATAAAGCAGTATTTGAAGAGTATAAAAAGATTCTTGCAAATATGCATCAAGCTAAACAGTCAGGAATGATCTTGCCGCTCATTTTAGATGAGGCTGGTAATAAAATGTTTGAGTTTGACATCAAAAGTGTCACAGGTCAAAAGTCTTATGACACCAACGCAATTATCCAAAGATATACTGCGGAAATCTTAACTGCATTGTTTGCTGACTTCTTGTCCCTTGGGCAAAACGGTAGTGGTAGCTTCTCTCTTGCTGAATCAAAGATTAGTGTAGTTGAGATGGCTATTCAAGCAAAACTTGATGAGATTAAAAGTCAACTAAACTTTGACCTCGCTAAACAACTTTTTCAGTTGAATGGTTGGGATACATCTGTAATGCCTACTTTCGAGTATGGTGAAATTAGCAAAGTAAGTCTTGATGAAATTTCTAAGTTCATTCAACGTACTGCTGCTGTTGGCCTAATTCCTAAAGCACCTAAAGTTGTTAACTGGATTATGGACCAAGCTAATATTCCTTACAAAGTTGATGAGAGTTTATCTGTCGAAGAGCTTTCTAAACAGCTTACACCAGAGACTTCGAATAGTGGTGCGGGGATGGAAGAGGGTATGAGCAATGGAACTGGTAGTTCAAGTGGTAGCTCAGGTGACTCCTCAACATCTAATAATGAAAATACATAGGGAGTCCATTAATGGCTCATGAACTCGTTAGACTTAGGTCTAAATTGTTCGACACTCCTTTACTAGTGGACTCTAAAAGTTTTGAATCTATTCTTAACTATGTAGATAAACGTTGTGAAGGGAATGTTGAAGTAACTCCAAAAGCTGACAATGAATTTTCAATGTACAGCACATTGCATTACCAAGAAAGTAATTTAGGTGTTATCTACATCTCAGGGCCACTGACCAACAAGTCTACTGGATGGGAAGCGTTCTGTGGAGGCACTTCTTACGAGAGTATCAAAGAAGACTTCGAAGCTCTACTAGAGGCAGGCACTAAGACTGTAGCCTTTATGGTTGAGTCTGGCGGCGGCGAAGCGTATGGAATGATGGATACTGGTAATTATCTGCGCAAATTGGCAGATGAAAATAATGTAAAAATCATCTCTTATGTAGATGGGCTATCAGCATCTGCTGCTTACGGCCTCACTGCCATCTCCGATGAAATCATCACTAATAAGAACTCTGAAATTGGTTCAATTGGTGTTTTGATTCGTTTGATGAATGATTCTAAAGCTCTTGAAATGGAAGGTTACGAACGTAGCTTTATTTCAGCGGGTACTCAGAAGATTCCATTTGCAGAAGACGGATCTTTCCGTAAAGAGTTCTTGGATGACCTTCAATACAAAGTAGATGCTCTCTACAAAGATTTTACTGAATATGTTGCCGAACATCGGAACTTGTCAGTAGAAGCAGTTAGGAATACTCAGGCAAACACCTTCCTTGCAGAAGATGCAATTGCTTTGGGCCTAGCTGATAAGGTAATGACGCAAGAAGATTTTTATTCTTACCTATCGGGCCAAGCCCAAAATAACAAAGAAGGAAGTTCGATGAGTAATCGTATCTTTAAGTTTAGTAAAACCAATAATGAGGAAACTCTAGAAATGTCTCAACTTGCTCAATTGCAAGAACAGCTCACTGCTGCTAATGCACAACTCTCAGAGTTCACTTCTGTAAAAGAAGCTTTGGCCTCTGTTCAAAGCGTACTTGGTGAAAAAGAAGCAGCTCTTGCTGAAGCCTTGGGTAAAGTTGCCCAACTTGAACAAGTTGCTGTAACTACTAAGCTTAACGCTCGCAAAGAAAAATTGGCTGCTGTAATGGCATCCGACAAAGTGGACAGCGTATCTGCTGCCTTGGCTTCTCTTGATGATGAAGCTTTCTCCGTTGTTCTGGCAGGTTACGGCCTACAGAAGCAACAACTTGAAGCTAGCGACCTGATGAATGAAATCGGCGACCAAGGCTCCGAAGTTGAAACCCCAACCCAAGCCTCTGGTGATGACCTCACTCTGAAAATGGCCCAAGCTAAATATAAAAAGGAAGGTAAATAATGCCTGTAGTAGCGCGTCCTCTTGAACCACTCTTCTCTGATCTTGTCTTTCACGAACTGGACCCTTCTGTAGGTTACGCTCGTGAGTGCATCAACGTCACCCCTCCAGCTGCCTCTGCTCCAGTTCTGCTTGGTACTGTTGTATTCCGTGCCGCTGGTGTTGACCCAGCTGCTGCATACGCTGTTCTGGTTAACGCCTCGGATATCGTTGCAACCAATGAATTCGCTGTTGTGTTTGGCGATGCTTTTGGTTTTAATGCAAGTTATGTACCTAATGCTGTAACTGCCGGTGTATTTAACTCCGTAGCCTTCAAACGTGGTCCAGTACAACTGAAAGACTACTACATCAAACTCCGCCACGCAAACCTTAACGCCACCCAGTTCGCCAGCCTGAAAGAAGTGCTGAAGAAACAAGGCGTAATTGTTGAACTGACCGTAGCTTAAGGAATAATAATTAAATGGCAATTGTATTTGATCGCAGTAATCTTAACCGCGTAGTAGATCGTACCGATGTACTTGAAGTCATCCCCAACCAATGGGGTTTGATCAATGACATGGGTATCTTCACTGATCGCTATTCCACTCAAAAGCGTATTGAAATCGTTCGTGAGTTTGACCAACAGTCTATCGCTGTTGACCGTAACTGGGATGAACGTAACAGCACTGTTGGTCCTCTGACTCGTGATAGCCTGTTGCTGAAAATCCCTCACTTCCCAATGGATGATGCTATTACCCCTAACGACATTGACGGCATCATTGCTGTTGACAACGTTAGCGATGCTATCAACCTTGAGACTGTTGCTGGTATTCGTATGCGCAAGATGGAGCGTCTGCGTAAGACTCATGCTCTGACTCTAGAAGCTGCTCGTGCTCAACTGATCACCACTGGTACTGTGTATGCACCTACTGGCACCCTGCGTGCTGGTGCTGTAGCTACTACCAACTACTATACTGAGTTTGGTGTTACTCGTACTGAGTTGCCAATCACCTTGGTTGGTGCTACTGACCCACGCACACAATTTGAGAACGTTCTTGCTGGTATTCAAGACGGTTATCAGTCTGGTCAAATCATGACTGGTTACATGGTTCTTTGTTCTCCTAGCTTCTTCTCAGCTCTGTGGACCAACCCGTTTGTAACTGATGCTGTTAAATACTTCCAACAGTCCCAGTCACTATCTATCCTGACTGGTCGCCCTCAAGCTGCAGGCCTCGATGCTCGTTATCGTTCCCTGACTCTCTGGGGCCTGACTTTCGTTGAATACCGTGGTGGTTATCGCATTGGTGGTCAGGCTGGTACTTTTGTACCTTACATCCCAGCTGGTGATGCTTACGCTTTCCCAATGGGTACTGATGATCTGTTCGAAACTTACTATGCTCCGGCTAATCGTTTTGGTTCTGTAAACCGTACTGCCCAAGGTAGCTACTGGTTCGAATATCTGAATGAAAAAGATGACATCATCGAAATCATGACTGAACAGAACTTCTTGAACGCGTTGCTGCACCCACAAGCTGTTGTACGTCTGTACCTCGCTTAAGTAGCTTATAAGGGGCTTGAAATATAGCCCCTTTATTAACGGAGATTAAGAATTATGGCTGTAACAACTAATAATGGTTGGATGTACGCTGTTAATGAAATTGATGCAAAAGTAGCTACTGGTGCTCTAGTGCCTAACGCAACTACTGCACAGGCGGGTAAAGTAAAACAAATTACTTTCACTGCACAACAAGGCACTACCTTTGCTGACTTGGCTGCTGTAACTGCCGCCTACAATGCATTGCTGACTAAATTGATTGCTGCCGGTATTATGCCTGCTGCTTAAGCATAAAGGGCGGTTAATTCTGCCATTGTAATATAACATATTTTGTGATAAGCTATTCAGTCAAATTTAACTAGGAGATTGAGAATGCATCATAATGCAAAACATGGCAAATACAAAACAAAGACATATGCCTCTTATCGAGCAATGATTCAAAGGGTTACGGATGAAAATCATAAAACCTTTGAACACAGCGGAGGTAGGGGTATTAAGATTTGTGACCGTTGGCTTGATCCTGTTAATGGAGTTTTAAACTTCTTTGAGGATATGGGTGAACGCCCTGAAGGGACCACATTGGATCGTAAAGATGTTAATGGGGATTACTCCTTAGAAAATTGCAGGTGGACAACTTACTCTGAACAGAACTTCAACCAGACTCTTAAGTCCCATAACACATCAGGTAAAACTGGAGTTAGTTGGAACAAAGAAAAAGAGAAATGGGAAGTTTACATTTCAAAGAATAAGAAACTAATCAAACTTGGTTATTTTAAATCTTTGGAAGAAGCTATCAAGGTAAGACAGGAAGCCGAACTAGAATACTATGGTTACACAAAGGAATAGTTATGGCATTAACTCCTGTCGAACAGGTTAGACTCCTTATAGGGGATATTCCAAGTAATCCGTTTTATCCCTTATATACCGATGAAGAAATACAGCAGTTTTTAGATTTGACAAATCAAAATGTTTTCCAAGCAGCAAGGTTGGCCGCCATATCAGCATCTTTCACCGTTGCGGGTTATAGTACAAGGGAGCGTACAGGGGACATTGAAGTTGAAAATAATTATGCCAAGAACTATCTAGCAGCGCTTGGTAACTTCATCAACAACCCTACTTTCATCATTCCCCCAGGTTTATTCCCCTGGTCCGCTAACAAATGTCCAAGTAAGCTTATGAGCATTGAAGTTTGTGATGGCGATAATTGCAGAGAAGCAACGTGCTGTGGAACAGATAGTGGATGTGGGTGTAGTGATTGTCATCCAGCCGGCGAAACCTTTCTTTATCAATAGGAGTTGAAATGTTAAAACCTCAATTCCTATTAACTCATAAAATTCCATTAACAATCCTTCGTAAATCTGAAGGATCTTATGTTAATGGCAGATGGGTGGAAGGTACAACTGCTGAAATAGTTCTGCAAGTTAATATTCAACCTTTAAAGCCTTACGAAATTTACATGCTTCCAGAAGCTGACAGAACCAGAGCTTGGGTAAAATTCTACTCTGCTGATTATGCTCGCACTCTCAAGGAAGGAACTGGTGGTTGGTCTGCCGATGAATTTATTTGGAAGAATGATCGTTATAAAATCATGAAAGTTGATGATTGGACGAACGGAATGGGAATTCTCGAGCATGTTCGCGTTCAAGCGGCCCGTATTGAATTAACACCTAATTAAAGGAGTATCTATGGCATCAACATTAAAAGTAGATACTTCTGTGTGGGATAAGATAAAAAGAAATATCTTGGTTGGTAACAACCTTCAAGTTTCTACTGGATTCTTTGAAGACGCTGTGTATGGTGAAGAGAATAATAATGCTCAAGTTGCTCAGATCGCTAGAGACAACGATCAAGGAACTGTAAAGAATCCTCCGCGACCTTTTATGAAGGTTGGTTTTGGTATAAAAGTACAAGAAAACCTTCCAAAGTTATTCTTAGCTAATATGAAAAGCATTGTTGAAGGGAAGTCAACTTTTACTAAAGAATATAAAGTACTTTCAACAATCCTAACTACAGGATTGAAACAAACCATTGTTGATTGGTCTACACCACCTAACAGTCCTAGAACGATTGCAGACAAGGGTTTTAATGATCCTTTGATCAAGACAGGGAAGATGTTGGAGTCTGTAGAATCAAAAGTTGAGGCTAAACCATGAGTATTTATTCTCAGCTAGAAGATGGACTTCGCAATGTTGCTTTAGTGGCTCTTTCTGAGTTTACTAATCCACAGGTAATTTTCAGCCACCTTAATGGTACAGAACCTGCTGAAAGCTTTGTGATAATTAATATCCTAAGCAACACTCAGCAAGGGCATCACACAACTTCAACACTTACAGATACTCAAGAAATATTAGCTACTCAAGCCTCTTATGAAGTATTTGTACAGTTTAGTTTCTGTGGTAGTAAGTCTGGAGAAATGTCTTCAAGCTTTAACCAAAGAATCAATAACAATCACAAAGTGTTTGAAGAACTGGCTAAAAACAAGATGGGTGTTATGCGTAAAAGTCCTATGCGTAGAGCCCCACAGAAAAGAGACACTAAGTGGGTTGAATACCATAACTTAGATGTTACCTTTTCCTATACAGTCGTTACACAAGAGCTTGTAGATATTATTGAGGTTGTAATTCTTCAAGATGTTATTACAGGCGATGTATTCACTGTTCCCCCAGATATCGTTACACCATAAGGCATTCGTATGCCAAACAACAATTAAAGGATATTCGAATGTCAGAACTCGACCAAATCGTACAGCTCCAGCTGACCCGTGGCTCTACTCCGGTGGAGACGGCTAGCTTCCAAATACCCGGCATCTTAGCTACATTTACCAATTTCTCGGAACGTACTCGTACCTACACTGATATTGATGGTGTTGGCGAAGACTTCCGTACAACTGATCCAGTTTATATCATCGCAAGTAAACTGTTTGGTCAGTCTACTGTTGGCGCTGTTCCTCCAAGTATTGTAGTAGGTCGTCGTCAAGTTGACACTGTAAACGGCTCTGTGACTGTACAGAACTCTACTCCTTACACTGTAACTATTAACGGTACTACTTATAGCTTCACCAGCGACGCCTCAGCCACTGCAATTGAAATCATTGCAGGCTTGGACACAGCAGTAGGCACAAGCCCAGTAGGTGTAACTTTCACCGATAACTTGGATGGTACTTTCACTGTAGGCCCAACTGTTGCAGGTACTCCGTGGTCTTTCCGTGCATCTCCTAACATCACTCTTGCAAACGCTACTCCCACCGAGAGTTATGCAGATGCTGAAGTAGCAATGAATGAAGATAATGGTACTTGGTATGCATTGTTTACCGATACCCATGTTCAAGCAGATGTAGTTGCTCTTAGTAATGTCATTGTAGCACAACGTAAGATCTTCGGCACTTCTTCGCAAGATGCTGCTGTAATCACTACTGGCACTACTGACGTAGCCGCTGTTCTGAGCGCTGCAAGTGCTGGCCGTACTTATGGCGTGTATCTTCCAACTGCTGACACTGAATACCCAGAAGCAGCTTGGGCAGGCAGTCAATTGGCTTATACCCCAGGTTCCAACGATTGGGACTTTAAGCGTGCTGTAGGCGTTACTGTCAGCAAACTTAGTGATACTGCTCGTGTAAATCTTCGCAACAAAAACATGAACATGTACACTCGTGTTGGTGGTGTTAACATCTTCCAAGACGGTAATATGTTCGATGCTTCTCCTATTGACGAAGTTATCGGCATTGACTGGTTGTATGCTCGTTTGCAAGAAGGTATCTATTTCCGTTTGATCAACTCTCTGAAAATTCCTATGACCAACCCAGGTCTTGTAATCATCGAGAATGAAATTCGTTCTGTACTATCTCAAGCAGAGGCTAATGGTCTGATTGATCGCGGCTGGAACGTAACCACACCTGATGTACTCGACATTCCAGAGAATATGCGTGCTGCTCGTACAGCCGGTGTATTTAAGTTTAACGCACGTCTTGCCGGGTCGATCAGAAAAATTCAGGTGACCGGGTTCCTCAGTGTGTAGGTATTAACGGATTTTTACCAGTATTGACTTCTACAATAAATCGTGTATAATCTAAGCTCCATAAATAAAGGAGCTTTAAAATGCGAAAAGAGACAGAAGTTAATATTGGTGATATTTACAACAGGTGGACAATCACTTCAAAGGTTTACTACAAAACCTTCCCGAACGGATCGAAGGCAAAGTTTGTTGACTGTATCTGTGAATGTGGCACTGAGAAGTCTCAAAGACTCGGAGCTTTGACTGACCCTAAAACACCAAGCCTTTCTTGCGGATGTCTTAGAAAAGAGGCTATGGTAAAACTTAGAAAACCTGTTCCTATAGGTTCACGTTTTGGTCGGCTGACGGTTATCGGAGAGCTATTGAGAGTGAATAAAAGATCGGTAGTTGAGGTTGTTTGTGAATGTAGTCCTTTAAGCTTTTATGTTAGGTTAGAAGGATTAAAATCAGGAACAAGCAAATCTTGTGGTTGTTTGCAAAAAGATATTGTCTCCGAAGTTGCTACAACTCACGGCATGTCAAAAACTTCTGCCTATGGATCTTGGCAAAAATTACGGTATCGCTGTGATAGCCCTAAAGATCCTAGATGGGAAAGATATGGTGGTCGTGGTATATCCTATCCAGCTCAATGGAATGTTTTTGAAAACTTTTGGGAGGATATGGCAGAAGGATGGTATGAGGGAGCCGACATTGACCGAATTGACTTCGACGGAAACTACTCAAAAGAGAATTGCCGATGGGTTGATAGAGATGTTGGTAACCATAATAAATCTAAACCGGAAGACTGCACATCATCTTATAAGGGTGTTTACTACGATAAACAAAGGGATAAGTGGACAGCCCGATTAAACCGTAACGGAATCATACACCTTCAAAAGAGGTTTGATACTGAATACGAAGCAGCTTTAGCTTACGACGATGCATCAGAAGAACATTATGGTGATCGACCGAACAAAACTCAAAAGGGAGCGATCCCATAATTAAAAGGTATATTTAAATGGCCGATGGCGTATTGGGCTCATACAGCCCCGAAGCAATGGTTGTAATCATCAGTAAGGGTGACTTTGTTCACCGTATTGGTGGTTACGCCGATGGTACTTTTCTAAATATTTCACGTATCACTCCAGCATCAGAATTGTATGTAGCTTCTGACCTTCAAGCTGGACGTGTTAAGCGACGTAATAAAGCAAGCACTATCACCCTGACACTGTTCCAACAAAGCTCAAGTAATGCTATTTTACAAGAGTTGCAACGCGCTGATGAAGAAGATGATAGGAACTCTTGGGTTTTCTCTATCACCATCAAGGATACTTCCGGTACTAGCGTATTCTCATCTAACCAAGCATTCATCTCCACTGTTCCAGATATTGGTTATTCAAACACTACTGAAACTCGTGACTGGATGATCAGTGCAGTTAGTGTTGATTCTCACGTTGGTAGTAACATGGAATTTGATGCTGCTGAAGTTGCAGCAATGGCAGCTGTTGGGGCTCAAGTTCCAGCACGGTGGCAGCTCTAATAGGTAAGGAAGTATAATGACCCAATTAGCTACTTATATGCCAGAGGAAGTAACTATTCTTCTTGCTGGTATTCCAGTGTCAGGATTTATCCAGGGGTCATTTATTTCTGTTGACAAGGATGTCAAACCTTTTACATCTAAACGTACTGCTGATGGAACAGTTAGTCGGATGTATAATAATGACCAAACCTACACAATTACATTGACTCTTTACAGCGGTAGTGATTCTAACCAACTTCTAACTAGACTTTGGCAATTAGATGAAATTACTCAAAGAGGTAAGTTTCCTCTTATGATCAAGGACGGTAGTGGATCAGACTTGTTCTTCTCTACTACAACTTGGATTGAGGGTATTCCTTCTTTAGTTAAGAGTAATCAATATGAACCTCGTGCATGGACATTACGTTCAAGCTCAGCAATCATAAATATTGGTGGTAATGGTGATGCTGAATCTATATTGAATGATATTGTCAGTATTGCTGCTTCTACTCTACCATCACTAAATGGATTAATTTAAATGACTAATTCTTTTAGTGTTGAGACATATTCAGCTTCAGATGTTAAGTTATCTATTGGTGGTTATATAATCACTGGGTGGGATAACTTAAGTATTAATAGACGTGTAAAAGCCTTCACCCCTGTCTATGGTATTCGTGGTAAGAACACACGAGTTAAGAACGTAGATAGCTCGGCAACTATCACTGTTACTTTGATACAGACAGCACAAAGTAATGATGTGCTGTCTGCAATACATGATCTAGATATTGATGAGGGTACAGCAAGAATTACTTTAACTCTTAAAGATAGTTCAGGTAGAAGTGTATTCTCAAGCAACGAAGCTTACATTACATCTTACCCTGCAAAATCTTTCTCTGGTGATTTTACATATAACACTTGGGAAATTATTTTGCAGTCTACACAATCATACACTG
>Ga0247813_10002506_pt1 | contig 12511 bp, 5 predicted proteins | sample UWRJL169409C1_FD_180719 | JGI IMG/M metagenome (GOLD analysis project Ga0247813, IMG submission 180719) | Plant litter microbial communities from Arlington Agricultural Research Station in Wisconsin, United States - UWRJ-L169-409C-1 | ecosystem: Environmental > Terrestrial > Plant litter >... | reverse complement strand
GCACCACATTCAGAATATTCTCTCTCTTGCCATCGTCAATGCCTTTAAAAATGGCATCGTCTGTCTTTTTCTCTACCACCTGAATTTTTTTGATGATATCTTTAGGTAAGTTCTGTGTCGCTGTTTTTGGGTCGTTACCGAAAAAGTCTTTTCCATCTACCAATACTCGATCTATCTTTTTTCCATTAAAGGTGATACCTCCATCTTTGTCAATCTCCATCCCTGGCATGGTCTTTAAAGCATCTTCCAAACTGGCGTCTGCCTGCGTTTTAAAGGCATCGGCATTAAACTCTATGGTATCTTTCTTGATGATCATGGGTAGCAAATCGCCTTTGATTAACACACTATTTAGCGTTATCGCTTCATCCTGCATAACGATGTCGCCAAAGTCTATTGCACTTTTTTCTTTCGTGATTTCGAAAAGTTTGAGAATGGGCTTATAGCCAATAAGGGCCATATAAAATTTATACTGTCCAGCAGCTAACCCCTTTGCCGTAAAGATACCCTCGGTTGTGGTTGCCCCCATCGCACTTACCGTCGAGTCTTTCACATTCTTAACCGCGAACGAAGCAAACTCTATTGGTTTCTTCGATTTCTCGTCGATTGCTCTACCTTTTAATGTACCTGACTTTTGTTGCGCATTGGCTGATAAGCTTACCGTGAACAGCAATGCAAGAGAGATGGATAAGAATAGTTTCATGATGTAGTTAGTTTGGTATATCAAATAAACTAAATTCTTAGGAGATTTCAAACTATTTTATTAGTTAATTTTTGTTAAAAAATGTAACCATAAAAAAACACCGCCAAAAATTGACGGTGTTTCTTTTAAAGTAGGATAAACAATTACATTCCCATTCCACCCATTCTCATTCTTTGACCACCTTGACCTGGTGCTGGTGCGCCCATAACTCTACCGGCAACACTGTTTAGCGAGTAGGTAAATGCTAACATATAATAACGTTTCAATACATTAAAGTTTAAATCTGTAATCGTATTTAAGGCACCTGAACGGCTTATTCCATTATTCTGATTCAATAAATCATTTGCAGAGAACTTAAATGTACCTCTGTTTTTGAAGAATTGTTTACTCATATATGCATTTACTAGCGTAAAGTCATAATTCGCTGGTCCACGACCCGTATATTTATTATACGTGATATCCGTTTGCAAACGGATGTTTCCAGGAAACATGTAACTAATATCTACATTAGGAGATAAAGTATAATATCTAATGTTGTTATTAGCGTTAGCTGAATACTTATCGCGACTCATAATTCCAGAGATACCAGCAATTAAATCTAGTTTATTTAAGTTCGATACTAACTTATAACCATTGGTTATGGAATAACTTGTGGTGATGTTTTCTATATTACCAGTATTCCCTACAAAGCCTGTAGTTTGACCGTAGCTACCTCTTGCATCAATAGTTAAACTTAATTTATTACCTTTTATAATTGGCTGACTAAGTGTTCCAAATACGTTTGCGTTAAAATTACCATCCACGTTTACACTGGTCTGCGCAATTTTACCATAATTTGGATCTGCCAAATCTCTAATCAAAACCGATTTGGTAGAGAAAGCATTAAATTGTTGGTTAATAAATGCACCGATAAAGTAAGTACGATAGCTTGCAAAATCAAAGTTATTAAAGAATATACTCAATGAGTTTGTAAATGACTGTTTCAAATCAGGATTACCGATTGGAATAGTCTGCGTATTCGTGTTATCTAAAATTGGAGCAATTTGGTTAATCGAAGGTTGAGCCGTACGACCATTATAGTTAATTCTCAGACGCTTGCTTTGACTAAAGTTATATCTGAATTGCGCAGATGGAGTAAGATTTACGAAGTTACGTTTAAACGTGTCGTTATTTGTACCATCAAATCTTTTTTGAGCAGTATTTTGAACCCCTAAACCCGCATTCCAGTTGTATTTTTTCTCATTTTTATTGAAACTAAAACCTACTCCATTCGTAAACGTAGTGTTATCAAAGTCGTTACTATATAAAGAGTTTAAGAGATCAAATTTCTGCGTAGAAGGATTGTAATCGTATACCTGTCTGTCTTGATTATCAAATGAATATGAATTTTGATAATTTAGCTCTAAACTCAAGGTTTTAGACATCGGCTCGGTAAATACCAAACGTGCGGTATTCGAAATTGATTTTGAATCTTGATCGTTCAATTGGTTAAAAACCGTTAAGGTTGGGGTACCACCTGCTATTCGCTCCTCATTAATGATGTTGAAGTTTTCGCCATCACTATTGTTATAATTCGTATTTACATTCAACGATAAGGTACGGCCCCTACGTTGGAATTTTTTACGCAGCAATAAACTATTACTAAAAGTTGGAGCTGTAGAATTCGTTACGTAAGATTGCTCACCATTCGTAGTGGTATTTAAAACAATACGCTGATATGCCGTTTTGCTATCGCCATTATTATCCGAATAGGTAAAGTTTGGTTGCAATCTAAAGAGATTGATGAATCAATTTTTGTATCTAAAGTGAAATTCAATCTATGATTTAAACGCTCTGTTGTACTTTCTAGGCTTTCTCTATTCGTAGTGGTTACATCACCCAATAAGTTCTGAACAAATCTATCCTGCACATTGTACAATGAAGTTTTGTTTACATTATAACTTCCGTTAAACGTAGTTCCATTTTTATATACATCAGCATAATTTATACCGCCCATATTGGTTGTGGTAATCCCTTGCGTTTGACCACCGCCACCGCCAAAATTTCCACGACCACCACCGCCGCCGCCAACACCACCACCAAAGTTTTGCTTATTTACGTTGTTGAATTGGCCAATTAAAGACATTTGTTGGTCATTTTTAAACTTGTTCACGTTGATGTTAACATCATAGCGATCATCAGTACCGTAACCTAAAGTACTATTTCCAAAGAAGCCATTTTTCTTATCTTGACGAGTGGTAATATTGATAATTTTTTCACGATTACCATCATCCACTCCACTAAATTTCGATTGATCAGACATATCATCAATAATTTGAATTTTATCGATCATATCTGCAGGTAAGTTTCTAGTGGCCAATAGGGGATCGCTACCCATGAAATCTTTACCGTCTACTCTTACTCTTTTAATCGTTTCACCTTGGGTAGTTATCGTACCGTCTTTAGATACCTCAACACCTGGTAATTTTTTTAACACGTCTTCAACCACTGCATTTTCTTTTACTTTAAATGCCGCTGCATTAAACTCCAACGTATCTTTTTTAACTTTAACTGGAGGTATTTCTCCTTTAACCTCTACAGCCTGTAAATCTACACCGGTATCTTCCATGGTTAGGGTACCGAAATCTATACCCGGAGCCGCTGCTGTTAACTCAAAATCTTTATTAATTGATTTTAAGCCTAAGTAGGCCACAAATAATCTATATTTTCCTACCGGAATGCTTGAAACTTGGAAAGTACCGGTTTCGCTAGTTGAACCTACGCCAACTACAGACGAATCGCCGTATAACTTTTTAATGGCAACCGACGCATAATCTAGTGCTTTTTTATCTTTACCATTTACTATCTTGCCGGTAGCTACACCTGCTTTTGTTTGAGCAGCTACTGTATAGCTCATAAATAAGAGCGCAATTAGTATTGATTTTTGTATTAGTGTCTTCATTTTATAATGTAAATAATTTTGTAAAGTTACCCTATCAGACTATAAGACAACCAAAAAGTTTGTTCGTCGAGGTTAAAATATGGGTAACAATTTAAATACAACTAACTTTATCGTTACAAGAGGCTAATTGGTAAGAATTGTGTGGCTATATTAAACCTAAATAAAAAGGGGGAAATAAGGCATTCTAGCGTTTAAACGTAGAACCTGGCACCTTTGGGCAATGGCAAGAATTTTTACTCGCACTACATGCCGCCACTACACAGAAGAGAATTAAACCGAGTACTATATTAAACCTTCTCTGCATTGTAATTTGATTGATGTAATAAGACATAACTAAATACACCCATAAAGGCGCCCAACATATCACAAGCGAAATCCCACCACTCAGCAGATCTATAGGTAAAAACCTTCCATTGTAAAAGCTCAATACCACCACCAAGTATAGCAGCTATCAATAATATTTTTAAGATGGTAAGCGATCTAAAGCTAAAATTATGTTGAAAATTAATCTTGCCATAAAATAGCAAAATAGTTAACACATAGAAAAAGCCCAAGTGAGCCATTTTATCAAAGCCCGTAAAGAATAAACCCTCATCTCCTTCTTGTTCCGGCAATTTAATATTACAAAGCACTAAAGTAATTACTGTCCATACAATTGCCCAGCGTTGATATCTTAATGCTTTGAAATCGCTCATCTATGCACCCACTAATGCTTTATACTCATCGGCGCTCAATAAGCCATCCACTTCAGAAGCATCAGATAAAGTAACTTTTACCATCCAACCATCACCATAAGGATCGTTATTCACTAATTCTGGATTATCGTTAAGCAAAGCATTGATTTCAGAAACCGTTGCCGTTACTGGCATAAACAAATCAGAAACTGTTTTTACCGCTTCAACAGTACCAAAAACTTCTTCTTTTGCCACTTCGCTACCAACACTATTGATATCAATATAAACAATATCACCTAGCTCACGCTGTGCAAAATCTGTGATCCCAATCGTAGCCTCGCTACCTTCTACTTTTACCCATTCGTGATCTTTGGTATACTTTAATTCTGATGGAAAATTCATGTCTTTAAATATTTGTTTTGTGAGACAAATTTACGATATTTTTTTAGTAGTTCGTATATAGTAGTTGGTATTTAGTACCTAGTATATAGTACGTAGTAGTTAGACTGGATGCTTAGAACTGCATAGCGGTAGCAAAGCCACTTTAGTTCAACGTTACTCTCAAACTAAACCCAAAATTGGCAAATGAGGTATTAAACGATTGTGAAGTGTAGGGTTTAGTAATGTTCGAATCATAAAAAAGCTTTAGATTAAAACGCTGATTTAATACATAATCTACACTAGGTCTAAGGGTGATATTTTTTGCCCCTGAAGATACTTCGGCCTCTGCCACATCGGCTCTATAGATAACGGTTTTATTATCCCTTACCGAAACGTCTACATTAAAATCCATATTGTTATCCAACCTTAAGCCACTAAACCATCCAAAAGGAAATCTAAATTTAGCCGTACGATACCCAATTTTAAATACCAAATTGTTTTCAGAGAGCTGTGCCAGTTGACTATTTGCTAAACTTAAAGCCAGCAAGCGCGTACGGTTAATCTCTACACTCGCATTTAAATTATTTCTCAATCGTGTATCAATACCAATTAATGGCGCGAAACGTTCTGAAATGCTCACTTGCGCGAATTGATATTGAGGAAGGAAATTATTATTTACGTCTTTACTACTCACATATCCACTTTTTTCTTCGTATTTCAACAAGCTGTTAAAGCCGTTTACGCTATACAAAGAAAAGTAATTATGCCGCACACTAAATGACGTAAATCGCTCTGCGATGTAGGGAATCCTGGTGAATCCCTCATAGCTAATTTGCCAATTTGGCAATGGAATTTTAGGTAAGCTATTTAAACTCGAAGAGCTGGCGTCCTTACCGGTGTATGCTGCAATAAACGACGAGACCACCACGTCTTGCGCATCTTTATTATAGCCTTCTGCATAGCCATTTGCTAATCCATTTGAATTGGGATTGAGCAAACCAAGCCTACCTGAAATCGTTTGTCTGTTGCTCATAAATTGATTAAACAACGTAGACACCGTACTTCCGTTCTTATCTTTAAAAGCAGTACCTAGGGTAATGAAGGAGACACTATAATCGCCCGTAGTGGTTGGACTGAGGTTCCGGAAGCTACTGATGCTATTATCATACTTAAAATTTGTAGAATAATTTAGGTTCCTGTTTTTAGCTGCGCTCAACGTAATGCGTAAATCCCGAACAGGCTCTATAGTTGAGGTAATCTGTAATTCCTCTCTCAGGGTATTGATGTATAGCTGCGTTTGCAATTCGTCGCGCGTTAGCCAGCCGTTAGCTAAGGCCCGCTCTCGTAAGTCGGATTGCCCACCAAATACAAAACCTAAACCGGGCGCACCTGTGATATCATCAATACCAAAATAACTCGTTTTAGGGAGGTAGCCTGGCAAAAATGTACCCTTATTTTGCACAAATGAAACTTTTATATTTCTCACACTCGTTAAAAGTCCGATTAAGCCGTCCGAAAAACTTCGGACTGAATCCTGAGCATTCGCACTTCTTCTGATGAAACCTAATTTATTATACAGGCCAACCAAATTAAGTACAGGATTTACCTGAACAATACGAGAATTTTGAATGGTATTCCCTAAATTAATGTTAGGATCGCGTAAGGTAGAAAGCGGCTCCGTTTGCCAGTTAAATGTTGATCCATAGGTGGTCGATACCAACACCCAGTCTAATCCAGGGATTTTATCGATCGGCAATTTATAGGTTAAGTTCACATTGTGACTGTAATCGGTAGTACGTCCCAAACGTTTTAAATTCTGCCATAGCGTATCTCTCTTTAACCCTTGAATTCTACCATCTGGTTCGTCAATGATCGAATAATTGGTGGCATCAAAATCAAGGCTTAACGAGTTGGTTAAGTTCCAAGCGATGCCATATATTCTCGAAACCAAGAAATTCTTATTGAAGGTAGTGTTGATGGGCAAGAAATTATTGGGGTCGTTATCCCGCAAGGTATTTTCTGAGTAAAAGCGATCTAAATCTAATCTAAAGTTAATGGAGCTTGGCAGTAAGCTGAAGTTAAAATCTTTTAACAGCTTCAATACATTCGATTTGACGACTTTATTAAAAGGTTGGTAATTTTTTGGCGTGCCGGTATAATTGTAGCCGAACGAGCCCCTATACGTATGCTGAAGACTATTTTCGTTGATAAAATCTCGATGTGCAAATTTAGTCTGTGCATAAGACACGTTAAAATTCTCTATATCCCAAAGTCGATATTTAGTATCGGTAGTGGCTCTTTCCTTCCGCACATTCGTGAAGTTGATACTGCTTCTTGTGGTATAGTCTTGTGCAAAATTCAAAATAGAATCACGCTGTGTTTTGGTTGCGCCATCTAATGCATTTTTTAACTCTACATCTGGCGTACGCGGATCGAATTGTGGGGTAAGCACCTGCGTAGAGTAGCTCACATACATTGGAATTTTAATGCCTGATTTTTGTGGCAAAAACTTACCCAACTCAAAGCTTGAAGAAACATCGAAGAACGTATTATCTGCACGATTGCGTTCGCTTACTCTCTTCTCTAAGGAACCGAAGCCTATGGTCGATTTACTTCCAGAAACATTTAGGTCGGCAAAATCGGCCAATTTTGCATTCATTCTGGCTGTTGCCGCCCATCCGCCGCGCTCGTCGAACTCTGTTAATCTCAACTCATTGAACCACACCTCTGCTCTTTTCTCTAAGCCATCGTCGCCAGCAGGAGATGCCGGATTACGCAGCGGATTTTTTAAACCCAGCATATACACCCTCACCTTACTCATATCGGGCTGTCCCTTTACAATAATCGTATTCTTGCCATCGCTATAACTGAATGGAATATTAATGGGCCACGGCATGCCTGTACCTGTACGTGCATTATTTCTGGCCACTTTAGCTTTCTGGAATAACTCGAGTTGGATATCCATTTTATTCACATCAGGCCATATCGCATCCGGGCTTATCGTACCGGGCAAGGTTACCTTTAGGGGCATATTGTACTCGTAATAATTGTCTTGATTATCCGTTCCGATTCTTAAAAAAGCCGACAAATCGCCATCTTTTAAATCATCGCTCCCAATCGCCTCCAAATGCACAAACATCTCTAGACGCTTGTACGATCTAAAATCGTTAATGGCGGTTTTAAATGCAGCTCTTCCATAACCATCTCTTAGATTTTTAACTACCACAGATAACGATTGTTCATTTTGACGCGTGTCGCCACGATAGTTACTAAAATCGCGTTCTCTTAATATGCCAGGAGGAACGACATAGGGAATAGGTATTCTTTTCCCATTTTCTTCGATATTTACGGTAGCTACTTCAATGGTAGAATTGTCTGAATTTGCCGGTAATAAGGCAGGATCTACAATAACCTGATTACTCTCGTTTTTCGTATTGTACCTGCGCCATTCTCCCTTTACCAATTGTATTTTTGCAAAACGCAATACCGTAGTATCTAAAAAGTTGGTCATGAACATCCTAAAAAAGCGGATAGATTTAAAATCCTGTATACTTCCTACTTTTTGTTGATATTGAGCTAAAGGGATACGAATTTGATACCAAGTGGCATTTTGTGTTTGCCCATTCGCTAACTTTACCTGCGAAACTACCTTATCGGTCACAAAATTCTGTCCCACCACTAAATCGCCCGGACGCATAGAAATCTTGTATTGAAAATACTCGTCAGACTGGGTCATGTTATTGTCCCTATTCACATCCTCCCCGTCAGGAAGCGATGTGGAAGCTGAGTTCTCTAAACCAAGTTCATCTCTCGATTGCTGCGACGTTTTAGAGTTTCCTTCTGGGCCGTTATAATTCATGTACCGCCTCAAAATTCCAGCATTGATCTGATCTAAGTTCGGACCTCTAAAATAGGAGTAATCATCAGAAGAAGGATCGTTCTCAAATGCCTGCGCGGCATCCGGATTCAATTGAGCCTTAATCTGAGCAATCAGCGATGCAAATTTCAGCTTTTCATTCGCATTAGATAATCCATCTAAGCCTACATCTTGCGCTTTACGCGCAGCCGGATCATTATCAAATGCCTGTATAACCGGTTGCAACTTAGCTACCCTACCCCAATTGGTTTCATCGTATTTTGTGGGATCTTCGTTAGCAGGCAATGCATTTTCGAGCGACTTCCGGCCATCTTTCAAAATATCCTCAGAAATATTTCCAATATTAAAGTACAAATCGCCACCTGGAGACGTTGTTTTATACATGAATGGATCCATGAGCCAAAGTTCAATGTATTCGATATTCTGTGACTCAAAGTCATTCACGTCGATTCTCCGCATTAAGCCTCCCCAACGTGCTCTCGGATTCTGCAAAGTTCCGTCCGTATTAAACCCACTTGGTGTATAGTTGTAGGGGCCACGGATATTCGGATAATAGGCAATATCGAGGGTGGGCAATAAGACCGACTGACCAACACTAGTTTGCTTATAAGGAAATACCTCTTGCTCTATAATCTCTCTAACATAGTGGTTAGATTGTTCATTTCTATCGCCACGTAAACTAGATGGTAAAGCAGATGTTCCTGTTCTATTGTAAAAAGTTGGGTCAATATTATAAAAAGCAATTTTGGCTCGGTTGTAACCATAAGCCAAATTATCTACAAATTGCGATTCAGAAAATAACTGTGGAGTACCCGATATCTGCCATGGGATTACACTCTTTAAATCAATTAACTGCCGAGAGGCTTCAAAATCATCCAAATAACTCGAACCTCCACGTTCACCTGCGGCGTTAATTGCACTCGGATGCCCAGGAATAAGTTTAGCATACTCTCCAGAAAACGTAATGGTAGATGGAGCCTTAGTAGAAAGGAAAGGAATTTTATCAACGAGCTTAGTTAAATAGCGAGAAGGCGAACTGTAATTTACATCCAATCCTAAAATCGAATTAGAAATGGGTTCTTCCATGTAATTTACCTTTTGGGTTAATGGCTTTTCGCTTAGATTCATAAACGTACCACCCAAGTTCAATTTATTGTTTACCCGATAATCCAATCGTGTTCCAAATAAGGAGCGCTGCTGCAAGCCGAACATTTCTGTATTCTCCGTTGTGATTCGAATGGGTTGCCCAGAAGTTAATAACGCGGTATTGATAATGTTTACCATACCACCTTGATAGTCGACCGTAAAATCAGCCCCTTCTTGCAGTGGAATAGTACCTGCAAATACCTTAACTGAACCTTCTGTTACGTTAATGGCATTTAAAGGAAAAGAGGAAGAGATTTCGGATTGATAGGTACCCTTGATCCGATACAAATCTTTATTACTAAAGAGTTGCTGTGCTACCAATTGCACCGAATCGTACAATTGTGGGTATCCATATTTATCGGCCAATACCTGCTCTGAAGGCAGGTTGAAACGATTTTGAAGGTCTTTACCGAAAGGCTCAATAACTGGAAATATCAATTTGCCATTTAATGCATCGATAGTTACATAGCCATTATTGGTGTTGTTTACCAAATTACTTAAACCAGCACCACTAACACTCGGGAATGTAGATGGATTCTGATTGGTATTGTAGTTAGTTGTGGGAGCAAAAGGCTTATTTTCCGCTTCAAAATCGAAAACACCATCAGGCTTCTTTTCCTTTTGTTGATTGAGTTGATCGAGATTGGTCAACGCAATGTATTGTTTGCCGATCGTGTTTACACCTTCTCTAATGAGCGGCATTTCCACGCCTGTTTTATCGTCTATTCTGAAGATATCGAGCTTAAAATTTTGCGGACTGATTTGAAAGCCATTGAGTGCATAAATATTTTTCATCATCAAATCCCAAGTTGGCAAATTGGTTTTGATGGTCTCATTTTTTAGGAGTTTGGCAAACAAAACTTTCGGCGTAGCCTGATCAAAAGGCACATCGGTAGAAAACTCTCCCACCTGATATTCTACGCCATTGTAAGTGTAGCGATACGAAACGGCCAACACCTCATCGGCATTTAAAGGATTATTTAGTGAAATATAGCCTAGTTGAGGCTGATAGTTAAACTCACGCTCACTTAGCTTTCTGGCGTAGGTTAATTTCCCAAAATTATCAGTTCCGCCATTGGCCTGAAAATAATTAATGATATCGTTAGAATTGGTTAATCTCGCATTCGCTGGTAGATTGCTTAATAGGTTATTGGATGGAGCTGGAAAAGTGGGATTGCTAAATGCCGAAGGCAAAACCGAGCGTCCACCCGTTATCTGAGCGGTATTATAAGGAGTATTCTCGCCTAAATCTAAAAAACCGATTACATCTCTCGAATCTTGGGTATTCCCAGTTTTGTTGGTAATCCACACCTCTATCTTCGTTACTAATATACCCGAAAGTACCGTTGGCGGATTACTTAAGGCCCTGTTGTAATTATCTCTAAAATATTTGGCTAAAAAATAATGCTTATTAGACTCATAGGCAGAACCACTCACAGAAAACTCATTCTGTTGCGCTCCATTATTAATTTTTACTTCTCTGGACTGCGATTTTTGCTGACTAAAAACAGCGGTAACATCCAATTTACCAAATTGCAACTGGGTCTTGATACCAAATAAAGATTGTGTTCCATTAATTAAGGTTCCATTTAAGGGTAAGCTCACATTTCCCGCCTCAATTTTTTTGATAATGTCATCAGCCCCACCGGTATAATCGAGCTTAACTTGATTTTCAAAATCAAACTGCGCTTCGGTATTGTAATTCATCTTGATTTTCATCTTGGTACCGATGTTGCCCAAAACATCCATCTGTATCCGCTGATTAAAATCAAAATTACTTTGCACCCGCTGACGTTCATTGAAAAGAGGGTTCTCATTCTTATTTACCCTTCCTAAAAAAGTAAGTTCGGCCTCCCCTCGTGGTTGAATATCAATGGTGGTACCGCCAAATATTTTTTCAAATACACGGCTATTGATTTTTACTGGCGGGATAATTCCTGTTTTTCTCACTTCTGCTATCTCTGCATTAGAAAGCAACCGCCAGTTTTCACGTTTAATTTCACTATTTATTAGCCGTAAGTATTGCTCAACAGTTAAATATTGCGGGACAGAAATCAGGCGATCCCCAATTTTCTCCATAATAATATAACGCTGATTTTTAGCATCATACTCTACTTCCCTCTTTATATTATCGGGATATTGCAAAAACGGATTAGCGAAATTTCGAAACCCCAATTGCCTTTTTTCTCTTAAGTTAAACGAATTTTTGAGCGTATCTGTAGCTGCTTTTACTGGCGTTGTTTGCGAAAAAGCAAATTCACCACTAAAAGTCAAGATCAAAAGAACTAGCAGCGTAATTTTATTTCTCAAAGGCGAATGTTTATAAATTTTTTAGCGCTACTTTAATCATCTGCTCCACCGTTAGGTCTTCACTTGCATTTTTAATCGCATTGTCGACCGCTTTTTCTGCAACTTGTTTTCCGAATCCGAGCATAATCAATGCAGATAACGCTTCGTCGCGCGTGGTATTGTGCAAGGGCATAGATATTAATGAATCGGGGCCTTCCTTTTTCAATTTGTCTTGCAATTCGAGTACAATACGCTGAGCCGATTTTGCACCAATCCCTTTTATCTGTTGAATTAAAGCAATGTCAGCTTTGATAATTGCATTTTGTATTTCGACTGGCGTGATGGACGACAGCATCATTCTACAGGTAGTTGGACCGATCCCAGAAACTGAAATCAGGTGTAAGAACAGTCTACGTTCTCCCTCATCTGCAAATCCGTATAACGTATGCGCATCTTCCTTTACATGTAACCAGGTATAGATCTTACACCTCTCGGTATTCGCT
>Ga0247813_10002505_pt1 | contig 12512 bp, 14 predicted proteins | sample UWRJL169409C1_FD_180719 | JGI IMG/M metagenome (GOLD analysis project Ga0247813, IMG submission 180719) | Plant litter microbial communities from Arlington Agricultural Research Station in Wisconsin, United States - UWRJ-L169-409C-1 | ecosystem: Environmental > Terrestrial > Plant litter >... | reverse complement strand
CTCCGGTATAAACTTTTGAATTGTCAATTGTAGATCTGGAACCGGGATATACATTCAGCTCCTTAATCTTATACTTTTTATCAGGATCCAACCCTTTTAAACGGATTGGAAATTTGCTGTTTTCACTAAATCTGTAGTTTACCAAATAAGTAAAAAGTATTCCAGTGGTTTTGTTTGTATCCACATAAAGCATAGACGCAATACTGCCTTCTAAAGGATTTGCTAAACGATATTGATCGCCTTGCCAAATAACAGGCTTAATGTCGTTGTATGTAGTGATGGCTTGCTGACAAAATTTCAGATCCTTTTCTCCAAGTTTACTGACTACAATATCAAAGCCTAGCTTACCCATCATAGCTACATCGGTGCGAAACTTAATTGGCTGCTTCCCCCAGTCTGTAACATGATTTGAACTGCTGACGGCCGGGTAAAAATAAGAATATTCCCATTGCATAAATATTCTTTCCAGCGGATCTGTATTATCACTAGGCCAAAACTCCGTAAAGTATTTTAAAGCAGCATAGTCTACCCTGCCGCCACCACCAGAGCATAACATCATAGGTACTTTTGGATATTTTGCACGGATTCTTTCGAGAACGCTATATAAGCCACGAACATAATTGATATAAAAATGCGATTGGTTTTTTAAGCGTGCGCTGTAGGCATTATAAATAACAGCATTGCAATCCCACTTAATGTAAGCCAGTTCAGGATTTTTTGTGAGCAATCCATCTACAATTCCATAAACAAAATTTTGTACATCTACACTTGTGAGGTCAAGCACCAACTGGTTCCTGAAATAATACTCATCACGTTTTGGTTGTTTAATAACCCATTCAGGATGTCGCTCATAGAGTTCACTTTTAGGGCTAACCATCTCAGGCTCTATCCAGATACCAAATTTAACTCCATTGTTTTTTGCCTCTCTCACCAAAGATGAGATCCCGTTGGGAAGTTTGCTTTTATTCTCCTGCCAATCGCCTAATCCCGCACGGTCGTTATTACGAGGGTATTTATTTGCGAACCATCCGTCATCAAGCAGAAACAGGTCAACCCCTAGTTTCTTTGTATCTTTTAATAGTTCTGCCAGTTTGTCCTCATTAAAATGGAAGTATGTAGCCTCCCAGTTATTCAGTAATGTTAAACGGCTGCCTTTACCATCCAATAATTTGTACTCTCTCGCCCATCTTTGCAATTTACGGCTGGCGTCCCCTTTTCCCTTGTCAGAAAAAGTATATATAAATTCAGGAGTAGTAAACCTTTCGCCTGGTTTTAAAGTGTATGGCGATGCGTAATTGTTTATTCCGGCGATAATGCGCAGGTTATCCTGATAATCCAGTTCCAGATCTATCTTAAAATTACCACTCCATGCTAATGCTCCATATAAAACACTTCCTTCATCTTCTGTAGCGGGTTTATCCAGTGAAACCATAAATACTGCCGGTTGAAATAAATTCGCACGGGTACCGAGTTTACTGTCGAGTGTTTTGATACCATGTGTCAACCTTGCTTCTTCAGACTGCATTTCCTTCGCCCAGTCACCATGATATTGTTTCAGCCAATAACTACCTGCCTTTAAATGGAGATTCGCAGAAGCAAATTTCTGTAAGATCACATTCCCTTTTTCTGAATGGCTGATCTCGCTCCATTGTTCGATTACATCCTCTTTAAAATAAGATTTGTAAAAGAGTGATACCTCCAGGTCATAAACCGGATCTTTTAAATGAATTATCAGCAAAGTTACATTGTCGTCTATTTTTTTTACAGCATGGCTGATATAGCTTAGATTCAATGAATTGTCACCATTTGCATGAGTTACAGTAATAGCGGGTTCCAACAGATTTCTCGATCCCGATGCTGTATAAGATGAGTTTAACTGTCCACTATAATCGTCTGCCTGCCTGTACATTGAAGCAATTTGATTATATTCATCAGTACTGGCTAGTTTCCTTCCAAAGAAAACCGTGTTTACATCTTTATTTTTTTCTACCTTCAAAACTAATGCGTTATTTGCAGTCTCTACTGGCAGAATTAATGTTTGGGCACCTAAGCTAAAACCTATGACCTGAATAATGGCAGATAATAAATATTTTTTCATATTGGGACATGAATATATGGCAATATTCTAAGTATCCGAATTTATTCAGAAATATAGTTGTTTACCTGATTACTAATGGCTTCGCTAATGATTAAGATCTGCTGAACTTTGTGTTGTTCGATATGGTAAGGATGGTTGATATCCAATTTATCATACGATAATTTAGCACCGGCAGCAGGCTTCATTTCAGGATCATCTAAAACAATTAAGCTCTGGGTAAGCAGTTGCATTGCTTCCGCAAGTTTAATCTTCATTTCCCCCGCATCTTCTTTAGAAATAGTAAACGGAAAAAAAGATGCAATCGTGGAAGACAGCTGATGGCTCAGAATTTCAAATTCATACAAGTGCTGGATTTGCTTTTGAGCCTTTTTCGGTTCAAGAAGCATGTTTTGTATTCCGGATGACAGCAACGCCAGACGTGTATATACTTCTTTCCTCGCAAGTTTAAAAGACGTAATGTCCGATGGTTTTCCTGTGGCCTGATCGTACAATTTATGCAGATAGCTTAAATTCGCCCTAATGACATCTCCAATATAGATGGCATGTTTTTTAACTTCCCAGGAAGGAAAAAGATAAGAAGCCCCAAAGGCAATCGCACATCCGATAAGGGTGTCAATAGTTCGCTCAAGCACAATAGAATTATTTCCGGTATATATATTTAAGCAAATGATTACCATGGGTGTAAGTGACATTATGCTCAAGAGATAATTAAGACGGAGGTAGACAAAATAACCAAGCAGAAAGAATCCCGCCAATATCAACTGCGTCATCACATTAGTAATCAGCATTAGTAAAACCGCACCGATGAGCACCCCTGCGAGTGATCCTTTAAGACGCTGTATATTTCTCTTTTTAGTAAGCCCAAAACCAGGTTTCAGGACCACAATTACTGTAAGCAGGATCCAATAACTGTAAATTCCGACAGGGAATAACATAAAGCTATAAGAAACTAAACATGCGATAGCCAGTCGCAACGCAAACCTCAGGATAGGTGATTTGAGGTCCATATGTTTTTTTACCGCACTGTAACTTATATTTTCTGTTGAAGCGAACAATTGATAAACCGGAAGATTGTCCGGGAAAGGAATTTCATCAGGTTTTAATATCAGCGTAGCATTGATCTGCCTGATGCCCATATAAATATCATCAATATTCTGCTGCAGTTTTAACAGGATGCGGGTATTATTCTGGTCAGCCTTTAGTTCGCTGATGATTTTTTTGACATGCTGTATCTCAAAATATGAAGAATCTGCTGATCGGACACGCAGCTTTCCGCATAAGGCAGTCCCCATAGATTTCAGATCATTTGATAAATGACCTATTACACGTGTAATCGCATCCAGTAATCCTGTAGAGGCCAGGCTTTGCTGTAATGACTCATAGTCATACTGTATAGCACTGATTAACTCGTATAAATCAATAACCTGCGTAATCGCCAGCAAATGACGCTGACCCTGCGCATGATCATTCTGCATCAGCAGTTTATTTCTTAATAACAGGTCCCTCACCTGTTCTTGTTTTTCATTAACCTTATTATGCAGTTTAATTATATGCAGGTAGTTAGCTTGTAAATTACTTCCTCCATCATAAAAAGCAGCTTTTGCTCCTAGGAAGTCAGATGTAGATAAAATACATTCTCCAAGTGCGTGCCTGACGGAACTCAGGGGCCAAAGTCGGGACTGCACTAAACTGATCACATAATAACAGATACCTCCGGCGGCAATATGAAAACTGAATAACAATGGATCTTCCGGTTTTAACCCCTGAACAAAAGTCATCAGAATCAGTGCCATTGTTCCGAGTAAAGTCCACCGTTTACCAAATATCGTAAACATTGCAAACACGATACATAACACAAAGATCAGTAAGCCCGACCAAATAACTTGGTTAATCAGTAGGGCAGTTATGACTGAGATGGCGAAAAACACAATCAGCGTACTGACAGACATAATGATCTTGTCGCCCAAAGTGCCGGGAGAATCCGTTAAACTTACCAGAAGTGCCCCCACTCCCACAGTTATAGCAACATGAGGATCAGCAAAGTAGTAAAGTGCTGCTAAAGGAATAATAATACTTAGGGTAGTACGAAGCGCATCAGAAAAGTATTCGCTCCTAAGCAGGTTGCGCGAATTACTAAGCACTTGAACATATCCTGGTATTAAATTTTTCGGCATATTGTATTCTGTATGCCGGCGAAGATAAGCAATCAGCCCATTTTATGATATTCTTATTTGATGACTACTGATGATGATAAATAAAAGATTCCATCGTTTCACAGTTGAATCCTTCGGTATGCAATAATTGACAGACAACCTGTGGTTGGGAATCCTGACTGATAATCCTCAGGATATGATCGCAGTCATCCAAATCAAAGTTCCATTGCTTAATTAACGGTATTTTGTTCAACAGTAGCTGCAGCTGCTGCACTTGCTTCAGGGTAGCAACACTTGTTTTATAGATAGTGAGATGCATATGCTTTGTTTTTAGATTTAATTATTTTCAGCGTTTTGTTTTTTCCAGCCGCACATCTTGTGCTTCATTTCTTCTTTAAATTCCAGTCTTTCTTCTGGTGTAAGTCCTTTGAAGCGCTCCATCATTTTATGACGTCCCCACGGTCCGCCTCCATTTCCTTTACCAAATCCAAACAGAATTTTGCATAAAATGAAGAGACCCATCGCCTGCCAGAAATTGATGGTACTGACATGTAGTATTTCGGGCAGTAAATTGTTCCATAGCAGCATGACTACATAGCTGACCAATGAAAGTAAGGCTGCTATTCCTACAGGAATAAGAATGACCTTTTTTATTTTTCTATTAACGGAGGTTTTCATTTACTTTTTAGCTAATATAATTAGTATTCAATAATTTCTTTGTACAGTTGTTTGAGCCGTTTGCGCAGATGCAATACGGCATAATGTTTCCTTGAGACCAGCGTATTGACTTTTACCCCGGTGTTCACCGCAATTTCTTCGAAAGAGAGTTCATCGAGTTCATGCGAAATGAAGACTTTTTTTTGTTCCTCAGGAAGCTCATCAAGTGCTATAAAAAGCTGTTCCCAGAACAGATTGCGCAAATAGGCCGTTTCGGGAGTAGTGATATCGATCATCAGGATATCCATAAACCCGACGGCATCTTCACTTTGCTCTGTTTTGTAAAGATCTTCGAGCAAGCGTTCTCCATGCTTTTTATGCTTGTCCAGAATCTTATTTTTCGCCACCCGGTATAACCATGAACTCGTTTGCTCAATAGGTTGCGCATTGATTACATTGCTGAACTGATACCAGACGTCCTGCAATATATCTTCCGCATCCGCATCACTTTTCACTTGCTTACGTATAAAACCCATCAAGCTTTTACCATATGCTTTAATGGTTTCTATAATATAGCTGTTTTGGTCTTTGGGCATGAATGCGGCTTTCAAAATATCTGCTGTTTAAATGTAAGACGATCGTGACGGCAAAACATTTGAATCTTTTTTAATTTTTTTAAGCTTCAACTCCATATTGTAAAGTTGAAGGTATTATGGACATAGTAGATCCGGCACTGAATGTACAATTCTGAACCTCTCCTATCAACCTCTTATTGAGCCTCTGGTATTACGGTGCATTTTTAATATCAATTTTTAGTTTTAGAACCATAGATACAAACTGTGTTTTTTAAACCGGGTAACTATTACGTGTTATAATTTAAGAATGAGCACCATAAAGTAAACAATTTACGGTTATGATGGTTAGCTATACATACGAAATAGACGTTAAATGATAATGTAATACAGCATATAATGGCAGAACTCAATGTACAACCAAAAAAGAAAAGTCAGGTGCTCTGGATCATATTAACCGTAATCGCCCTGATAGCCTTGTTCTCTTTATTCAGAACTTGCAGTGAAACAAAAACTAATGGCGGTTCTGATACGTCTGTAAAAGATACCGTAGCGCTAAACAATCCAAATTAACGAATTATGTCAGTAGAAGAAAACAAGTATAAACGCTTAGAAGAGTTAAGTGGAAGTGATTTTGAAATTGCAGATCACCAGCCGGATATTACAGGATGGGAAATTTTTGATTCTGCGGGTGATTATATCGGTGATGTAGATGATCTGATATTTGATAAGGAGTCTTATAAAGTGCGTTATCTCGTGACCAATTTGGAGGGCTTTGATTTGGATGAGGAAAAACAAGTTCTGATTCCTATTGGATTGGTGACTTTAAAGGAAGATGAAGACGAGGTGCTGCTCACGGAAGCTATCTCTTCAAAATTGGCCTTGCTCCCAAAATATGATAACCAAAGAATTACACCTTCTGAGGAGCTACAAATTAGGAATGTATTGGTTGGGTCAGCAGAACATGTGGTTGATGTGATGAACGAGGAAGCACATAAAGATGATTTTTATAGTCATTCTCATTTTAATGACAGAGGTTACACAAGAAACCCTCCTGGAAAAGATGGTCACGACAGGGGACAAATCATCTAATTTTGATAAAAAATATCAATGAGTAGTTAATGAGAAATTGCTTATAAAAAATACAGGTTATACAAAAAAAGCTGAAGAGTGATCTTCAGCTTTTTTTGTAACGCCGATAGGCTATTCGTCTTTGTTATCATCATCTTTGATTATTAAAGAATCGTCAGTAGCAAGCGGCCTGTTAGAACCTGTACCGGTAGTTTCCGGCAGCTGATCCTCTTCCTGCTCCACTAATTTACCTAACTGTGTGGATGGGTTGACATCTTCCTGATTTTGCAATTTACTGTTATCCTCATTTTCCATAGTGGTAGTTTTAAATCATTAAAAACAGTTTAACATGTGACAGGGCAACTTGTTTTCATTTTAACGCCACCACTTACTCAAAATGGTACTGCTCCTATGTATTTGATCTAACCAGATTATATTATTGAGTGATAAAATCATTACGCTGATAATGAACTGCCGATGACGACCGTAATGATAATCAAAAAAAATCCGGCTTCTCCTTGTCGGAAAAGCCGGATCAATTCTGGTTGCTTATCTATTACTTAACAGGAATAAGAACAGATTGGTTTTCCCACGCAAGGACGATACCTTTTGGAGTAACCTCATATTTTAATCTTTCTTCCAATGCAGCGGTTTTTGATGATTTAACTTCGATAGTTGTAACATCTTTTTCAGGTACACGTGTAGACACACCACCTTTAGCTGTCCCCCACTGTCCTGTCTGTGAGTTAAAAATGATTTTCCAGCTTTTCTCTCCTGGAATTGCATATATGCTGTAAGAACCTGCAGCTAATGGTGTCCTTCCAATCATCACTTGTTTATCTGTAGTGAACACTGTTGCTTCATTCGCACCAGCTCTCCATACTTGATCGTAAGGAACAAGTCCGCCAAAAATCTTACGTCCTTTCACAGCAGGACTGCTGTAACTAACGGAAATGTTTGCTCCATTAATTGTTCCCTTAGCTGTTTCGGCTGGACTTGGCTTTGTTTGTGCAAATATGCTTGTCGATGTGAAAAGCAAAACCAGGCTCATCAGCCCGACTTTTAGTTTTTTAGTATTCATAAGTATAATTTAATAAGATATATATGTAACGGAATAAAGCTACCCATTTTAATTATCGCTGCCAAAAAATACTATTGAGATTTTGATCACCGGTGCAGGACTGTTTCTTCCGGTAACGGGAGCGAAACCTATTGTTATAAATTAAGAGACTCATACTAGTATACAATTTACTATTTTTTGTAAATTATGCTATGAAATTAATTGATCAACTTTCATTCATCAGTTTATGCCTGTTGTTATTCTCATGTAATGGAGATAAGGACAAAAAAAAGCCAGTTAGACTACCATTAGTGGGTACATGGCAGTTATTATCTTCCACGATCATAGAAAATGGAAAGACTACATATACAGATTACACTAAAGATCAGCGAATGATCAAAGTGATCAACGAAACCCATTTTGCTTTTCTCAAACATCATATCGGAAAACATACTGCGGGCAATAACTCTTTTGATGCAGGTGGCGGGAGGTATAAATTAACCGGGAATAAATATGTAGAATTTTTAGACTTCTACAAGGATGGAAACTGGGAGGGCAAAACGTTCCCCTTCCGAATTACCCTCAGGAACGATACGCTAATCCAGACCGGAATAGAGAAAGTAGATCAGGCCGGAGTTAACAGGACCATCACCGAGAAGTACATACGGGTGAGATAAGTTGAAAATTTGGGATAGTGTGCGGTGGGATATTTTTACGATAAAAAATTAATATCCTGATTTTCCAGCGGTTAAGATAAATATATATTTTAATCGGGGTTTTTTATTGAATCAACGTACATTTTTCTATCTTTGCAACCCCGCAATAAGGGGAATGATTCCGTAGCTCAGCTGGTAGAGCATTACACTTTTAATGTAGTGGTCCTGGGTTCGAATCCCAGCGGGATCACAGAAAATAGTATCAAAACTACGTAAAAGCTTGCAAATCAAATGATTGCAAGCTTTTTTGTTTATCGGGAATACCCAAAATATTCAGAAAATCACATAATAAAAGTGAGTGATTCGGTGAGTAAATTTTGGGAAGATCAACTCACCAGAATGAATGTAAATATTTGATTTACAGAAAGTTCAATCATTGAACGACTTGATACGTTTAGACTGCAAGGCTAACTTTGTTTAACCTTAAATCAGTCATTATGAAAACTAATTTCAGTCTGCTTTTCTATTTGAAGAAACCAAAAAACTATGTTAAAGGCGTTGTCCCAATCTATTTAAGGATTACCATTGACGGAAAACGTGCGGAACTATGTACCAGCAGAGAATGTGAGCCGGAATTATGGAACACCAAAGCGGGGCACATGACGGGCACTAAAGAAGAGACCAAAACCCTGAATACCTACCTGGACAAAATGAAAGCCGGGGTTACTGCCTCCCACACCCTATTATGTGGGGAAGATACAGAAATTACCTCTGAGGCGGTTAAAAGTAAATATCTCGGTAAAGCCGAAAAAACACATACCATATGTGAGGCCATCAAAATTCATAACAAAAATATGGAGGCATTGGTAGAAAAGGACGATTATGCTGAAGGAACATTAAACAGATTTGAAATACTGGAAAGGCATGTTAGAGATTACTTGTCCTTTAAATACCAGAAAACTGATCTTAACATCAGGTATATTGACCATGAGTTTATAGATGGTTTTGATTTCTACCTGCACACCGCAAAGTGTAACGGGGCAAATACCGCAAGTAAGCACCTTAAAAATCTTGGCAAAATCGTGCGTATATGCGTAAAGAATAAATGGATCAGCAGTGATCCTTTCTTTGGCTATAAGCTAAAATCAAAACCCGTACTCCGAACTTACCTGACCAAAGACGAACTGCAAAGGATTGCTAACAAATCCTTTACTACTGCAAGACTGTCACAGGTTCGGGACTTTTTTCTGTTTAGCTGTTATACCGGGCTATCCTACGCTGATGTATATAAACTCAAACTGTCTGAAATACGTGTCGGGATCGATGGGGAAAGATGGTTGTTCAGCTATAGAAAAAAAACAGATACACAGGTTGCTGTTCCTCTGTTACCTGTTGCACAGGATATTCTGGATAGGTACAAAGACCACCCATTTTGTATCAATCATGACAGGGCTTTGCCAATTTCAAGCAATCAGAAGATGAATGAATACCTGAAAGAGATTGCTGATCTTTCAGACGTTGCCCAAACATTAGGGAACCGGATTGCAAAGCGCACTTTTGCGACTACTGTAACCCTGCTGAATGGTGTGCCGATTGAAAGCGTGTCTAAGATGATGGGACATACTAATATACGTACTACCCAGCTTTATGCTAAAATGCTGGATGAAAAGGTAAGTAAAGACATGGCACCGCTAAGGGCAATCTTTGCGACAGGTTTTGAAGCAGATATAAAAGTGATGGAAGCAAAAGAAACAGCGAAATTACCAAATTTGACCTTAACCACTGAACAGTATCACAAAACAATCTAATCATTGATAGCGAACACGCCCGGAGAACATTCTTTGGGCGTGTTTTTATCCTGTAAGGGATAGCATCCGGGTTCCCACTGTCCAAACTGAGAAGCAGGAAAACCAACGGCTACCACTCCGTATATGCTCCAAACGGGAATATGTGTGACGGATTGTGCGATGGGGTTCCGTAGGCCGCAAATGAGCGCGGGGAGATTAGGCAAAGTATAGTTCGTTTTATTACAACCGATCAAATTCTTCATTGAAAAATTCGCTTAGACCAATTTCCAGCTTATTGAGAATGTTAATTAATGTGCCGATCGTTAGATTAGTGTTGCCCGATTCATATTTTCCGTACTGTGATCGGTTCAGATCATGTTCATAAGCAAATTTGTCAGGGTTACTATAACCTTTAGCCTTACGTAGACTTTTAAGTCTCAAGCCGATCTTTTTCAGTGCTTTATCATTAACTATGAAATCGTTATTTTCCTTTTGTGCCATGCAATAAAGTAAAATAAATGCTCTTTATAATTACACTCCATAAAAAGAGTATTATTATTTGGAGTGTATTAATATTATGCCTAACTTAGGATTAAGATTTAAAGTATTTAATCTAAAGAGTCTTGCGGTTGCATAATCTGAAGCCGTAACGCAGGACAGCAGAGTAAAGCCCAGCCTATTGTAAATATGCTATATTTGCGTATTGAAATAGGTGCGGGACTGCTGTACACTCGTGTTACGTAAGGCTTCAGAAACTTTTATGCAACCACGAGATGCGGTTCCGCACCTTTTTCGTGCCATCTCCAAGACTCATTTAAAATAGTAACCAACTAAATGAGAATCATATATGGAAATGCACCCTTTATCCCAGGCAGCAGAACACACCAGTTATTTTAAAAATTTCATCAGGACAATTGTTGACAAATTTCAACCCCTGCAAATTTTCTGTTTCGCCAAATCAGCTTCATTTAATGAATTAAACGGTTGCTTCATTAATCCTGAAGCCAAGCACACCAGCAATTATTGCCTGTTGGTGGTGACAGAGAATGCAACAAGAATTGACCATGAGGTACAGGAGTTTTGTAATACCTATTATCAAAATGGCATCATTACCGTTATTTGCCACGGAAAAGAAACGGTTGCCAATGCGATTAAAGAAAACAACCGCTTTTTCAGTACAGTATGTAGCAAAGGCCAGTTGATCTATAGTCATGACGGCATGAGTAATTTTGATAGCTCTATCCCTTTTGTTTCCCCTCAATCAGCGGTAAAAGCCCAAAAACATTTATCCCATCACTTGCCATTAGCAGAGGGCTTTTTAAATGGTGCAGGAGAATGTCTTGCTAAAGAACAATTCACCGTTTGCGTGTTTCTGTTGCACCAAGTGGTAGAACAATGCCTGATTGCATTGATCAAGGTACATCTGGCTTACCGCTCAGAAATCCATAACCTCAAACGTATGCTGGGTATATGCCGTGCCTTTTCTGACGAGCCTCTTAAAACATTGCTATCAGGAAGTGCGGAAGATCACAGGCTTTTTGGAATACTAACCAAAAGCTATTCCGGTGCCCGGTATGCCAATACTTTTTCAGTCAGTGAAGAAGATGCCAAAGCTTTACATCAACGGGTTTCAGCCTTTCTAAACCTAACGAAAGTCATGTGCAAGGATAAGATAGCACAACTGGATATAGAAGTGGCCAGCTACAGTGAGCTGTACCCTGAACAGGATATAGTAAAACCGTCTTTAGCAGATGTGTCGATATGAAAAGAGCGAACCCTAAACTGATTATCATTCCTTTGGAATTTAAGGTAGCCTGTGCAATCTATAAACTCGATATAAAGGAGGTGTTACAAATTTTTATTAATCATGTAACGCTATACGATTCAATATGCCCTTTTTATAATGAGGGCTTTTCTGAGGCCACGAGGGCAATTAGTCTCTATGTATTAAGTAAAAAAGGGAAGACGAGAGAAAGCAAAGCATTATTGCATTGCAGCGATCTGGCTGTAGACTGTCTTAAAGGAGTTGTAGCACTGGCCAGAAAGAAAACAGGTAAATGCCCTGTCAAAAGAAAAAAATCACTGTTTTATGTGAACTCCATTTTTAAGATCATGAAAAGAACCTATGTTCCCTCTGATACCATATACCTTGATGAGAATACACCGCTTCAGTTGACTAAGGACTTTAGTGTATTGTGCGAATTGCATAACCGTTATCCCAAAGATTATCTGGAGCATTTTATGAACATGGTTTCTCTGGCTGATTTTCATGCCCGGCTGGGACTTAATATCCCTCAGACCAATTTACTGATGATCTTATTTATGAAGATTGCCAATGGTTTTGACAGGGATTCTTCTCAAATACTCCACCTTACAGATATGGAACTGGATTTCTATGAGCGTATGGAAGAATTACGTCTTGAAATCTATAACATCAGGGATCTTGCCGAAAGAACGG
>Ga0247813_10002504_pt1 | contig 12513 bp, 4 predicted proteins | sample UWRJL169409C1_FD_180719 | JGI IMG/M metagenome (GOLD analysis project Ga0247813, IMG submission 180719) | Plant litter microbial communities from Arlington Agricultural Research Station in Wisconsin, United States - UWRJ-L169-409C-1 | ecosystem: Environmental > Terrestrial > Plant litter >... | reverse complement strand
GCCTTCGCCGCTGGTGAGTCTCGTGCGCGGAGCGATGGCATCGCCCGAGGGCCAGGCCGCCTACGAACGCGAGTGCCGCCTGTGGTTCAAGCGCCTGCGCAACCACCCCTCGATCATCATGTGGAATCCGTCGATGAACACCGGCAGCGCCTCCCGTGAAAACGCCGAACGTCTCGGCATGCTTTCCGAGGGCGAGGACCGCGTGCCGTCCTGGGCGATCCGCACCAACGAAATCATCAAGCGCATCGATCCCACGCGCATCGTCGCCCAGCACTGCGGTCCCGGCGGCGAGATCGATTACCCCAACCAGTATCTCAATTTCCTCCCGCTCCAGGAACGCATCGAGTTCCCGTCTCATTGGGCCGCCAAGGGCGACATCCCGTGGGGCGCCATCGAGCATGGCACGCCGTATATGGCGAACTTCCTCAAGCCGCTCGCCATCCCGCAGTTCACCGAGTGGCATGCGGCCTATTTCGGCGACCGTGCCTATGCGGCGGAGAAGGACGACTACGTGACCTTGCTCGGAGAGTTCCTCGCCAAAAAAGCCAAGAGTCCGCGCCCCGATGAATTCGTGCGCTTCGCCGAAACTTCGATGTTCTATGAGTTCGACACGCTCTTCACCACGGAGACCAACCGGAGCTGGCGCGCGTGGGGCGTGCCCGGTGGCTGGAAGCCTTGGAATTTCCAAATCGGTTACGGCGTGCCCCCTTCGATTCAAGGCAAGCCCAAGAAGGGCGACGGTTATTTCTACACCGAGCTCACCGAGCCCGAGGCACGCGCCACGCTCGACGCGGCTCCGACTTGGGCCAGCCCGGTTTACCATGCATACCGCGCCACGATGCAGCCACTGCTCGCCTACCTCGGCGGCCCGTCCGCCCGATTCACGGCCAAGGACCATGCCTTCCGCTCCGGCGAAACCTTTGAGAAAACCCTCGTCACGGTCTGGGATGGCAACGCCCCGCGCACGCTTCAGGCCAAGTGGCGTCTCGAAGTCGCCGGCAAGCTTCTGCAACAAGGCTCGCTCGAGCTGGCGCTCAAACCCGGCGACATCGTTAAAAAACCCTTTGTGCTGACTGCTCCGACGGTCACCGAGCGCACCGCCGCCCGACTGACGCTCGTCGTGACGGGTGATGGCACGCGCATCGAGGACGGCATGGACCTCACGTTCTGGCCTGCGGAAACCGCCGTGAGCCCCCGCTCGCGCTGGGCGCTCTTCGATCCGGAGGGCAAGTCCGCCGATTGGCTGCGTTCGCTCGGTGTGAACGCCGTGCTGGTGAAAAACCGCGCCGACGTCGCGCGAGCTCAGGCGGAGGTGCTGGTGGTCGCCCGCGAAGGCCTCGTCGAAGGACTGCCCTTCGATGCGGCTGACATCGCCCGCGGCCTGCGCGTGCTCGTGTTGGAACAAAAACCGGCCGCGCTCGAAGCGGTGGGATTGCGTATTCAGGACATCGTTACGCGCCGCGCCTTTCCCCGTGACCGCTCCCATGAGGCGCTGCGGGGAATCGAAACCGCCGACCTCGCCGACTGGCGGGGCGAGCCGGACCTGCTGCCCAAGACCAAGGTCGGCATGAAAACCTGGCCGCTGGCCCGCCCGCCTCACTGGGGCAACCAGGGCGCGGTCGCCTCGGTGGTCATCGAGACGCCCGCCCACGGCGCGTTCACGCCGCTGGTGGATGCCGAGTTCGATCTCGCTTACAGCCCGCTGCTCGAATGGCGCCACGGGAAGGGCGGGGTGGTGTTTTCCCAATTCGATCTGACCGGCCGCACGGACCTCGATCCGGTGGCGCGCCGGCTCGCGGGCAATTTCATCCGCGCGCTCGACCAGCCGTATGCGGTGAACAACAACAAGCTCATCCGCTATGCCGGCGACGACGCCGGTTGGGATTATGTGCGGGCCCTCGGTGTGGCGGCCGAGCGCAGCGCGGCGATCGATATCGCGACCATGGATAAACAAACGGATCTGCTCGTAGTCGGCCCGGGCGCGTGGACAGCGCAGCGTGTGCAGGCCGAGGCGTTCGCCACCGCCGGCGGCTCGGTGTTCGTGCTGCCGCAACCGGGCGCGGATCTCCGTCCGCTGAAGACCGTCGAGGTCAAGTCGGCCCGCGTCGCCCCCGAGGCGAGCCCGTTGCTGCGCGGCGTCGGTCCCCAGCTTTTGAACTGGCGCACGTTCCTTACGCAGGAGCGTTTCGTCCGCGACGGGCAGGCGGATGATGCTCGCGTGTCGCTCGACGGTCTGGTGCTGGAGCGTTTGCAGGGCCGCATGGTCTTCAGCCAGCTCGACTGGCGTCCGTTGGCCGATGGCACTCCTAATCTCGAAAAACCCTTCTGGCATACGGCGCAATTTTACCGGCAGGTGCTGGCTAATCTCGGCGCGCGCACGGATAACGGAATCGCCGCCGCTTTGTTCGAGCCGAAGCGGGTCGCGCCGCTGGTCAACGTCTCGACCTGGCACGTTTACAACAGCGTGGCGAAGGTCGATCCGGTCTCCAAGGACGGCACATTCCCGGGCCTCGCGAAGCGGTTCCCGATGGAGTCGGCGAAGGCGGCCGACAGCACGAGTGATGATCGCAACGTCTCGACGAATATCGGCGAGGGTGAGGTCAACGACACCAGTCTCACGGTGGCCGTGAGCACCGCCGGCTGGCGCACCTACGGCCCGCGCGCCAGCTCCGGTCGCGTGCACCTCGACTGGGTTTCACCGGCGCAGGCCGGCAAGATCGGCTACGCGCGCACCTACGTTTACAGCAGCCAGGCTCGCGAAGCGCTGTTCGCCGTCGGTGCGGATAATTGGATGGTCTTCCGCGTCAACGGGACGGCGTATGTCGATCACAGCAAAGACCGCCGCATCTCGCGCACGCCGTTCTCCGGCGAGTTCCGGTTCAAGGCTCCGCTAAAAAAGGGCTGGAACCAGCTCGAAGCCAAAGTCGCCTCCGGCAGTGGAGGCTTCGGTTTCTGGGCGATGGTCAGCAACCCGGGCGACGTCGTCTTTGATCCCAACGGCCGGGGTAAACCGGAGTCACCCGCGCCTGAAACCTTGTCCGCCGAGCCTGAGTTGGTGACGTCCGAACCGCTCTACATCCGTCCGCTGAAACCGGAGGACGATCCCTACCGCTTCAATCCGTATTGAACCGAACTGATTTAATGCCCGGCCGTTTTAAGCTCCAGGAAGGTCTCTCATTTCTAATGCGTAATGACTCAATCAATGAGCCGCTGGTGCGGCTCGAACTGACACCCGGCGGACTTCTCCGCGCGGGAGAAATCGTAACGATCTCCGCCAACGCGGGCGGCGAACTCGTCGTGCGCGAAGGCGCGCGCGGTGGATTCGCCGAGCTCGCGCGCACGCGGCTCGCAGCGGGCGCGGGGTGGAACTGGCAAGCGGATGCGTGCGGACAATACGCCGTCGAGTTCACCGTGGATGGAAGCGGCGAAGTGTTGCGACGTCCGCTGGCGGTCGTGGACCGCGACTGGGCCGTGTGCCAGATCACGGTGGGCGCGTTCACGGCGGAAGATTTCGCCGACCTCATTCACGAGGCGCGCGTGGCGGCGGATTATTTCGTGACGCTTCCGAGGAATCCCGAGGCCACGAGGTTTACCGCGTTGGACCCGCGGTGGAGCGCCTTCGAGCGGTTGCACGGCGATGCGATTCACCCGCACGTGATGTCCAACGCCTTCGGGCAAATCGCGCCGGAACTGGCGCATGAAGATCCGAATTGGGAAACGCTGCCGCAGGCGGGCATCGAGGCGCGCTTGCGGGCGTTGCAGGCGTGGTGGTTGGCGCGGGGTTATGCGCCGCTCGACCGCATCGCCACCTATACGCCGTGCAACCTGCTCACGCGCGCGTGTGCGGGGGCCGGCGTGCGCGTGGTGCACTCGCTTTGTCCGGAGCAAAATTGGTCCGATGGCGAGTGGGCGATCAACCACTGGGGCATGCCGACGTGCCCGTTTTGGATCGCGCCGGACGATTTCCGCAAGGCGGGCACGCGCGACGGAGGTGTGCTCGGCATCACGATGAATCACTACCAGGTGCTGCTGCCGCACCTCACGCACTGGGGCGATTTTGTGCTGTCCCCGTCGCACTTTACGCGCTGGATCCGCGCGGCGGATTCGGGCGACGAGTCGGCGCGGTTCCGCCAATTCCTCACCGACACGGTGCGCGGCGGCACGGCCTTGGGCGACGCGCCGTTCTTCTTCGTGGCCGGCTTTGAGTTCGGCCGCACATTCGGCACGGCCAACATGACCGCCTACAACCGCGCGGGCCTGGCGCGTCTGCTGGCTCTGGCGAAAACGGAAAAACTGGTCTTCGCCACCAGCGGAGACGTGCGCGCTTACTATGACCGCCATGTGCCGGCGTTGCCCGAGCGGGCCTTTCGCCAGCGCGACAACTGGGTCGGCGTAACCGTTAATAACAAGCCGGGCCAGGCCGGCGACTCGGTGGTGATCGAACGCTCCGGCTACAAGGCGTTGATTCGTGAAGGAGCGCACCTGCCGTTTTTCTATTACGATTATCGCGTGCGTTGGGAGTTCGCTACGGCGGATATCCATGCGCCGGAGGATTTCGCCGCCGCCTGCGCGCGGGAGTTGAGCGTAACGACTCCGAGCGCCGGTCGCATGTGCGTGGAAGCACGCGCGCCCTTGTCGCGGTCGATACCGTTTGTCGTGTGGGATGCCGACGTGATCGACGCAGGCGGGTTCACGCGGCTACCGCTTGGCTCGCTCGACGACGGGCGCACGGTGACATTGCTGGAGGTGCCCGCCGGCTGGACTGGCCGCTGCGAACTGGCGCTGCGCGGCACGCGGACGGCGCACGAAACCCGCCGCGACGGACGCTGGGTGCTGCAAACCTTCGGGGAAGGTGAAACCTTGCACACTTATCTGCATCTCGACGCGCCGCTCACGGGAGCGGTGAGCGCATCGGTGCGGCTCGCCAAGAGCGCGGTCGTTGATGACGCGCGGCGCTGCTTGGGTGAGATCGCGGCGGGCGGGCTGTCGTTGGAGTTTGGTCCGTTGCAAGGCTGGTATCGTTTTTGGGGCTGCACGGTCGCGGACATCGCGCCGGCGGCGGATATCGAGGCAGTGCTGGAGCAGTCGGGTCGCTTGCTCGCGGCCGACGCAGATGACGAGGCTCGTCGTCATGCGACGGAGCTGGATGCGAAGGCCTGGGATCATCCGGCTCTGCGCGGAAAACAACGCGTGTTGTCCGCTCACTGCGGCGCGGCGCTTACGCTCGGCACGCGCAGTCGGGCGAGTGCGGATGATCGCATTCTCGCCCACGAACCGGGCGTGACCGCGGCGGAATACGCGGACGGCGCAATCGCCTTCGGGCCAGGACGGGCCTTCTGGTATCACCCGCGCGGTCTGCACTTCCGTATCGCGGGACTGAACGACGCCGCGAAAGCCGACGAAGCGAGTTGGACCGTGTTGTTGCACACCTTTGATCCGCAAGGGCTGGGCGCGGCCTATCGCGTTGCCGTGGGCTCTGAAAAACGGCCGGTCGGACACTGGACGGTGCCGGTCTCGGCGGATGATCCGGGGGCTTTTTTCCCGGTGGAGGTGACCACGCGCGACCTCGATGCGCGCGGGCGGGTCGCTTTCGAAATCAAGGCCGACCAGACGGCGCTCGTGCATTGGTGGAAGGACGGCGGCTTCATCGCGGCGCTTCACGCCTTCTGGGTCGGCCACTCGTGAGTAGTTGAATTCAAATTACAGACCCTGATGAAACATACCCTTCTCAAGCTCCTCTGCATGGCGGCCCTTCCGGCGCTGGCCTTCGGCGAACCGCCCGTGGGGGAGAAACTCAAGGTGGCTATCGCGCGCGCCCAAACGGAGCGCGTTGCGGTGATCGCCATCGGCGACTCCAACCAACGCTTCGGCGGGCACGGCTACAGTGCGGCCATGCCGAAGGCGTTCGCCACCCTCGCGCCGATCTATGCTAGCGAGCTGGTCCTTTACCGTCAGTGGAAGGAAAAGGACGGACCCGAGCGCCCGGGCGCGCCCGAGGCGCTGGCGAAGCAGGCGTTCAATTGGTATATCCCTGAGGGTGCCGTGGACAAAGTGGGCTGGCAGGGCGGGCAGCTCATCATTCCGGCGGATCATCCGCTGGATGTGCGCGGGCCGCTGCGTTTTCATTTCACCTACGGCACGTTCGAGACGGGCAAGACCTCGTTCAAGCCGGTCGTGCGTCGTGATCAGGCCCCGTGGACCATCGTGGCTGCGGCGGAATCGCCGATCAATCCCGTGACCGGCAAGTTGGGCCTCGAACGCCTGACGCTGGATCTGCCGGCGGATTCGACGCGTAATTATCCGCTGCAATTCATGCCGCAGAACACGACGACCGACATCGCGGGGCCGTTCCTCGCATCGCAGGCCGTGGTGGAGAACACCGCGCGTAAAAACGGTCTGGCCTATCATACGCTGTTTGCGGTCGGCGGGAAATCGTTGCTCGAAATGTTGACCTCGCTGCGCGGCAGCGGGGAGGGGAAGTTGACCACCTATTTCACCGATGTGCGCGCTCTCTTGAACGGTAAAAAAACTGCCGTGGTGATGATCTGCTCGGGATTGAACGACCGTAATCGCCCGATGCCAAGCATCGGGCCGCATGGCGTGTATGCCACGTCTTCGGCCGAAGGTTATGCGGACAATCTCGAAGGGGTGGTGAACGTGCTCACTGCGGCATGGGTCGCTGCGGGCGGCACGCCGGAGACGCTGCATTTCGCGTTCATGCCCAGCCACGTGCTGGGCGACCCGGACGATGCGAAGCTCGTCTCCTATCGCACCGCAGCCCGCGCGCTGGCGGCGAGGCTCCCGAATGCCTCGATGATCGATCTGCCTGTCCTCGTTCCTTACGCGGACATGGTGGCCAACCACTACTACGACAAAGGACGGAAGACCGACGCGCACCTGGATCGCACGGGTTACGCGGCGATTGCCGAGATGTTGGCCTATCAGCTTAAAAAATAATCCTCCGAAAAACCGGATGCCCTCTTGTCGCGCATGAGTTCCCTCCTTCTGTCTGAACAGGCACCGACTCGTCTCGCGTCGGCCAGCCTCATGCGCGTGCGACTCGACGACTGGCTCACGGCCTGGGGCGACGATGAAACTTCGGCGGCGGTCGATCTCAACGACACGTCCTGGCTAAAGGTGCGGGTGCCGCACAATTGGGAGGACTACCACGGTTATCCTTCGGTCTCGCACGGCAATCTCCATGGGACGGCTTGGTATCGTCAGACCTTCGAGCATCCCGTGCGAGCGGAGCAGGGCGAACGGCTCTACGCTTTTTTTGAAGGCGTGGGCAGTTACGCCACGGTTTACTGTAATGGCTGGCGTGTCGGTCATCACGAAGGCGGACGCACGACGTTCACGGTGGATCTCACGCCGGCGCTGCGTGAAGGCCGGAACCTGCTCGCGGTGCGTGCGCACCATCCGGAAAAGATCGATGATCTCCCGTTTGTTTGCGGCGGTTGCTGGGGTGCGCCGAACACCGAAGGATCGCAGCCGCTGGGGATTTTCCGGCCCGTGTGGTTGGACCGCACCGGACCCGTGCGCGTGGAGCCGTTCGGTGTGCACGTGCTGACGCCCCACGTTTCACAGGACGAGGCGCGGATCGAAGTGCACACCGAACTGGCCAACCCCGATGGTCAACCGCGCGCCGTGCGTGTGCGGACTACGATTATCGATCCTGAGGGGAATCCGTGGACACAGCGTGAGCGGTCAGCGACGGAGGAGGAGGTAAATGGCCGGCCGCTGGTGCAGGTGTTTCCCGTGATGAAGGCACCCCGGTTGTGGTCACCGGCCGATCCCGCGCTTTACCGCGTGGTCACGGACGTTGAAGCCGACGGCGTGCTTTCGCATCGGGTTGAAACGACGTTTGGCATTCGCTGGCTGACGTGGCCGCACATCGTGGATCCCAACGCGGATCGCAACGTGCGTTCGTCTGATCGACGCGGGCGCATGGTTTCAACTGGAGCGGAACCGCGCACGCCGGAGAACAACGGGCTGACGACGATCTTGGAGCGTATGGCATCGGCTCCGGCGGGACTGGCGCCGATGGGCGCGACGATCTCGGGCTGGGGACAACTGCTGGTCGAGCTCACGTTTAAGGGAACCGTCGGGACCGAGGCGATGATCCTGTGCGAGATTCAGAATGAAGGCGGGACGATCTTTTTTCATCAGCACCGCGAACGCTTCACCTTCGACGCGGAACGTAGGGAGCGGCGCTGGTCGGTGCCGCCAATCCATCAGCCGCATGGCTGGAGTGCCGACGATCCCTATTTGCATCGTTTGCTGGTCGAGGTGCGCGCGCCGGACGGCACGCTGTGGGATCGCACCGAGACGCTTTTTGGAATTCGCAGCCACGTAGGGCCGCTCAACCTGGCGCGTCCGGTTTTTGAGAAGACGGAGGACTCCGTTTCCTCAGTGGATGACTACGGGCGCGAGAAACGGCTGTTGCTCAACGGCACGCCGATTTTCCTCAACGGCACCTGCGAATACGAACATCTCCTCGGCGCCGACCACGCGTTTACCGACGAGCAGATCACGGCGCGCGTGGCGATCATGCGTGCGGCGGGCTTTAACGCGTTTCGCGATGCGCACCATCCGCACAACCTGCGTTACTACGACCACTGGGATCGCGCCGGCATCGTATGTTGGACGCAGATCGGCTCACGCGTGTGGTTCTACAACCCGCGTTTTCGGGCGAACTACAAAACCATCGTGCGCGAGTGGGTGCGCGAGCGCCGCAACCATCCCTCCGTCATTCTCTGGGGGCTGCAAAATGAGTCTGCGTTGCCGGAGGAGTTCGCGCGTGAGTTGACGGAACTCATCCGCGAGCTCGATCCGACGAGTCCGTCGATGCGCCTCGTGACCACCTGCAATGGCGGCAAGGGCACGGATTGGAACGTGCCGCAGGAATGGAGCGGCACTTACGGCGGCAACTGCAACGATTACGACTTGGCTCAGTCGCAGCTCGTCGGTGAATACGGGGTGTGGCGTAACTTTGGCGTGCATCGCGAAGGCACTTACCGCGGAGACGAAAACGACCGCAGCGAGACGTGGGCGTGTTTTGCCATCGAGACCAAGATCCGCCTCGGCGAAGCGGCGCGCGAGAAGGCGATCGGTCATTTCCATTGGATCTTTAACACCTTCGCGAATCCGGGCCGCTCCGCGCACAACCATGAGGGGCCGGGCAATGCGCAGATTGGATCGGTGAACAACAAGGGGCTCATCACGGCGTGGGGGCAGCCCTCGGATTTGTATTATCTGTTCCGAGCGAACTACGCCGACCCGGTGACGGAGCCGATGGTTTACCTGGTTTCGCACACCTGGCCCGACCGCTGGCGCACGCCCGGCGCGCGGACCGTGCACGTGTTCAGCAATTGCGAGGAAGTGGAACTCTTCAACGGCGTGGGCGAGCGTTCGCTGGGCGTCCGCCGCAACCCAGGTCGCGGCCGGCATTTTACTTGGGACGGCGTGGAGCCGCAGACGCGGGTGCTTTATGCCGTGGCCCGCCACGGTGACTGTGAGGTCGCCCGCGATCTGATCGTGCTCGATCATCTGCCCGACGATCCATCACTACCGCGCTGGTTGGCGCACACCGCCGAGCCCGTGGCGAAGGAGCAGGCGCTTTATCGTGTCTCGTGCGGTTCGGATCAGCCGGTCACCGACTCCGTCGGAATCACCTGGGAAGCGGACCGGCCCTGGGTTCCTACCGCCGACTGGGGCTGGGAGAGTTGGGCGGACGTTTATGCGCCGCGTGTTGAACGCGATCTGGCGAGTCGGGGTTTTACGATGACTCCGGCGCGCGGCACCGCCCGACCTGAGTTGTATCGGGACTACCGTTACGGTCTCCACGCCTTAAAATATCATTTCCGGGTCCGCCCCGGCCGTCACCGGGTCCGGCTGCACTTTGTGGAGCCCTGGTTTGGAGTGGGTGGGGGAGCGAATTGCGAAGGCTGGCGTCTGTTCGACATCGCGATCAACGGCCGGGTGATCGAGCGGGATTTCGATATCTGGCGTCGCGCCGGGGGCGATCACCGCGCGGTCGTCTGGGAGCGGGAGGTCGAGATCGTGGAGGACGTGCTGACGCTGCATTTCCCCTTCGTGCGGGTGAATCAGGCATTGATTTGCGGAATTGAAATCCTCGCCTGAGAAGCCGCCTCAGATTTTACCGCGGTCGCGCAGTTGCGTGATGTTTTTTCGATACACCAACGGCGACATGCCCGCCTGTTTGGTGAACCATCGGGAGAAATACGACGGCTGTTTAAAGCCCACGCGGTGACACACCTCCTTCACGGATCGCTCATCGTCTTCGAGCGCATACATCGCGGACTGCAGGCGAAGCCGGTCCCAATACTCCTTCGTATGCACGCCGAACTGCCGGTAAAACAACTGCTCGATGCGCGCCCGACCCAAGCCGGTTTCCTGCTGGATGTGTTTTTCGGGAAACGGTTCATCCAGCGGCGCTTCGTTGAGGTAGTTGGCCACTCGCACCACGCGAGGGTCGCATTCTCCGGATTGGGAAAAGCTGCGTCCCTCGGCGAGCATGGCGTTCGAGAAATCGAGCAGCCACTGCACGAACCCCTTCTGCAAGCGCCAGAAGGTTTGGTAGTCGGCAGGCTGGACCAGGAGGTTGCGGGCGCGGCCGGGAAACATCTTTTGGGCGGTTTTGCACAGCGACTTGGCGGAGCGCTCCAGTTGCGGGTAGCGAAGCGAGGGGAACACCTGGGCACGGCTGCCCAAAAACAGATTCTCTCCCGACGGCCATTGCGCGCGGAAATGCACCGAGATGATGCGGGCGCCCTTGGAGAAGATCTGCCGGCCCACTTCGTTGGGGCATATCATCCATTCACCCTTCCGCGCTCTGGGTGCCTGTCGGTCCGTGCCCATCCGGACCTCTCCGGATAAAAGCAACCAGGCCCAGTAGCCGTGTCTTCGATCGGTCACGAGATCGAGCGGACCACCCGACACCTCCCCTTCGTAAACCCAGAGCAACTCCGACCGCAGACGGCCCCAGGCAAAAACGGGAGCGGTGGGGGCCATCCCGTCCGAGACACCGTTGGTTGATTTTTTCGGCAGGGGCTTGGTTTGAACCATTTCGAAAAAAGATAATAAAAATCACAACTCCGACCAGCATGAACACTGGTTGCTCAGCGCAATTGGCCGAACATGAGCCGCGTTGGGCATTCCCCCCGAACCGACGTTTTTCCGCCCCGCGTGTTCGCCTTTTTTTAACCCTGCCAAACTGCCATCCATGTCACCCTCCTACTACAAAACCGAACACGACACGCGTTCAGGCCAGACGCTGGTTTGCGACCTGTGTATTTATAGCGCCAATTCTGCCGGCGTGGCCGCCGCGGTCGAAGCCAAGCGCCGGGGGCTCAGCGTGGTGCTGCTCAACAATGGAACCCATGTTGGTGGACTCACCGCAGGCGGGTTGGGTTACACAGACTCGGGAAATAAGAAGACGGTGGGCGGCTTGGCTCGTGATTTTTACCGCCGCGTCGGCGCGTATTACGGAGTGGAAGAGGACTGGACGTTTGAACCGGGTGTCGCGTCACGCGTTTACCGCGATCTGTTGCGCGAAGCGGGCATTGAACCCATCCACCGGCAGTTTCTCGCCACCACTCCCGGGGCCGTGGTGATCGAAGGCGGCAGAATCCAATCCATTCGCATGGAGAGCGGACTGGTGGTCCACGCCTCGTATTTTATGGACTGCACCTATGAGGGCGACCTCATGGCCGCCGCTGGCGTCCCCTTCACGGTCGGCCGGGAATCGAATGAACGTTACGGAGAATTTTTTAACGGCGTGCAGGTGCGCGAACATCATCAGTTCGAGGTTCCAGTGAGCCCCTGGCGCCGTGAAAGAGATCCGGCGAGCGGACTGCTCCCCGGTATTTCGGCCGAGCCATTGGCGGTGTCAGGTTCCGGTGATCGCAAGGTGCAGGCCTATAACTTCCGGATGTGCCTGACTCGCGAGGCCGACCGTCGCGTTCCCTTCGCCAAACCGAGCGGCTATGATCCGGAGCTTTATGAACTGCTCGCGCGTTACCTGCGTGGCGGCTGGCGGGATGTTTTCTACAAGTTCGACCTGCTGAAAAACGGGAAGACGGATACGAATAATCATGGTGCGATCTCCACGGATTTCATCGGTCAAAACCACGACTACCCGGAAGCCGGCTACGCCAAGCGGGAGCAGATCTTCCAGGCGCACGTCAATTACCAGCAGGGTCTTCTCTGGTTCTTTGGGAATGATCCCCGCGTGCCCGGGGACATCCGCGCTCGCATGAATGAATGGGGACTCGCGGCCGACGAATTTTCCGACACCGGCCATTGGCCGCCCCAGCTCTACATCCGCGAGGCGCGGCGAATGGTTTCGGATTACGTCTTCACTGAGTTGGATTGCCGTGGTTATCGCCTGGCAGACGACCCGATCGGTTTCGGCAGTTACGCGATGGACTCGCACAACTGTCAGCGGGTGGTCGTCGGGGGGCGCGTGCTCAATGAAGGCGACGTCCAGTT
>Ga0247813_10002503_pt1 | contig 12521 bp, 7 predicted proteins | sample UWRJL169409C1_FD_180719 | JGI IMG/M metagenome (GOLD analysis project Ga0247813, IMG submission 180719) | Plant litter microbial communities from Arlington Agricultural Research Station in Wisconsin, United States - UWRJ-L169-409C-1 | ecosystem: Environmental > Terrestrial > Plant litter >... | reverse complement strand
ATAAGGTTGGAAGCGCACAAATTGATACCGATCCCGAATATGTTGGTTTGCCGCCTAGCTTCTCTGCTTTGCCTTCCGCTTATAATCTTAATCCAACACCGGGGCAGACGTCATATAATCCGCACGTTTCTTTTTTAAATAACATGTACAAGTTAGCAAAAGGGCCGTTGCTGAGAGTTCGTATGATTTCGGCTGCGGAAGTGCATTTTATTCTGGCAGAAGCGGCTTTGAAGGGCTGGGCAGCAGGAAGTGCAAAAACACATTACGAGGAAGCTATTAAAGCGTCCTTCAATACCTGGACGGTTTCGAATTCCTATGCCGCATATATGGCACAGCCAGGCGTTGTTTTTGATAATACGTTAAGGCAAATAATTGAGCAAAAGTGGATCGCCGGCTGGACAGCTGCTACCGAAGCCTGGTTTGATTACAGGAGGACAGGTTTTCCTGAACTAAAAGCGGGTCCTTCTGCAAAAAGACAAGTACTTCCTGTGCGCTTCTACTATATGCGTGACGAGATCAATATTAATAAAGCCAATGCGCAGCAAGCGTTAAGCAAATTACAGATCACGAGTTTTTCACAAGCTGATCAGGAAAATAGCCCCTGGTCAAAACAGTGGCTGATCCAGGGTACAAATAAGCCCTGGTAACCGAAATTTAATTGTAAACAAGAACGGGTCGATTAGTTTTCGCCCGTTTTTGCTTTTCAAAGGCATACGTTCTTACCGTTTTGTGCGAGAAAGTTTAAGTCTGTTTATTGAACCCGATGCGCCTTCCCGGTATGGATGAGAAGATTAAATACTAAACCTCCATCTAATGAAAAATGACCCTCTGAAATTGCTTTTTTGTATTCTGATTATTTGCTTGCTGTGTGGCAGGAATCTGAAAGCGCAGGTTTCCACAACACCGGAAACTGCACTTCGGGATTATCTGAATAATGGCGATAAGTCACTGAAATGGGAGCTGAAAGAAACTTTTATGCAAGGGGAAAATACATTTTACAGCTTATTAGTAACCTCGCAGAAGTGGCGTGAATTCACCTGGACGCATCAATTGACGATTATTGTTCCAAAGGAAAATAAGTTTGATGGCGCCTTATTATTTATTTCAGGCGGATCAAATAAAGAAGGCCTACCAAACTGGGGTAATAAGCGGGATGATAATTTACTTAATTCTCTGAGTACCATTGCAAGAGAAAATAAAGCCATCGTGGCACTATTAAAACAAACACCAAACCAGCCGTTTTTTGGGGATTTAACTGAGGACGCCCTGATTTCGTATACGTTGCATCATTTCAAAAAGGACAGAGATTATACCTGGCCACTGCTTTTCCCAATGGTAAAAAGTGCTGTACGAGCCATGGATGTAGTACAGGAATTTTCGAAGCAAAAACTAAATCATGAGGTAAAAAAGTTTGTCGTTTCGGGCGCTTCAAAACGAGGCTGGACAACCTGGCTTACGGGTGCTAATGACAAAAGAGTTGCGGCGATCGCGCCAATGGTTATAGACATTTTGAACATGCCGGTCAGCCTTGATTATCAAATTAAATCCTGGGGAGATTACAGTATTCAGATCGAGGATTATGTAAAGCTGGGCATACCACAAAATAGCAACACGCCCGAAGGATCTGCGATCACGATTATGATTGACCCTTATTCCTACCGGGCAAAACTGACAATGCCAAAACTGATCGTGATGGGAACCAACGACGAATATTGGGTCGTAGATAATATCAAGAATTATTTAAACGGCATTCCCGGTAATAATATACTGCATTATGTGCCAAATGCAGGCCATGATTTGGGTGGAGGAAGGCAGGCGATGGAAGCTTTGGGTGCATTTTTTGGGAATACACTTACAAATACGCCATACCCATTATGCGAGTGGACGCAATCGACTGATAAAAAGGGAGTGAGTCTCTCCGTAAAAGCCTCCTCGGATCCTTTAGTTGACGTGATTTTATGGTCAGCCGACTCGAAAGATCAGGATATTCGCGATGATAAATGGACCGGTAAAAGTCTGGGAATTAAAAATAGATCCAGCATTAACATAAATCAGGCATTTCCATCAGGCGGTTTTCGTGCATTTTATATTGACCTGAAATACAAGGATAAGAACGGCGGAACTTATACTGAGAGCACACGAGTTTTTTTAACGAATAGCAAAGCCTTATTATAATGTTTTTCGATTCCAACCTCCTGATTATGAAAAGCTATTTTAGCCTGAAAAATTTAACCAGCTCGCTCCTGATATTTTTTATTTATTGTTCATGTAAAAGTAAAAAAACGGAAAGTGCGCATACTGTCAGAGAAGTGATGGATCAGGTTGTAACAAGACTTTACAATGATCTCAATGCCCAGCAGCTGGACACCATTCGTCAGCGTTATATTCTTAATTTTCTTACCAATGATGAAAAGCATGTTCTCGCTACCAAATTCTGGACATTTGAGGTGAATACGCCCGTTACAGTGTCCTTAATGCGAAACACAAAACAGCTGGAAATTCCTTTTTGGCTTAGTGAAACTGGTTTTAAGAAGACACAAATGGTCGTGAAAAACGAAGAATATGACTATGAAGTCTGGCAAAAGGATTTTGATAAGGGAGCGGTTGAACTTGGGATTAATGGGTTTGATAAGCACCGCCCTGTGTACTTTATAAGCGTCGCAGCTCGCGAAAAAAGTGCGGATCTTCAGGTGACAAATGTTTATCCGTCCGAGTTTCCCATGTCTGTTATGAAAAAAGGTGCATTTACCTATCACGATTGGGATAGTTTGATCCTGACGGAGATACCTGCCGAGCTGGATGGACAAATTCTTTTTACAACCGTTCGCGGCCGTGCACGTGAAGCACATCTTGTTGACGCTTTTAGAAAAACCATTGCACCCTCCTCGGAAAAACCGGATCAGATTATGCTTACCATGAGCGGTGATCCGAAAACGGCGATGGATATTCAATGGCGCACCAACGCATCTTCGGGTCTTGCAACAGTTAAATACTGGGAAAGTAATGGAAACGATACTCTGGTGTCAAAGGGTTTGTCGTCTAAAATAGAAGACAGGTTATTACAAAATGACCGCTATATTTTCAGACATACCGCAAGACTTGATAAACTAAAACCGGGAACAGTTTATAATTACAAAGTTGGTTGTGAAAACGGAGAATGGTCGCATATCGCGAGTTTTAAAACAGAGAAGTCAGGTAATGACGGATTTTCTTTTATCTGGTTTGGCGATACGCACAAATCCGGGATCTGGGGTGACATGGCTCAGAAATCATTGAAACGTCACCCTGATATTTCATTTTTTGATATCGCCGGGGATCTTGTCAGTACCGGTCTGAACAGAGATGAATGGGATGAACTCTGGATGCATTCCGGTGACATTTTTCAGAGCAAACCTTTGATGCCTGTTCCGGGGAATCATGATAGTCAGGACGGCCTGGGTGCTGGGATGTATCAGGAAATGTTCAGCCTGCCGGCGAATGGTCCGGAAGGTTTGCCAAAGGAAATGACATATGCTTTTAACTACCAGGATGCATTATTTATCATGATCGACGCCACACTTTCTGTCCCCGCACAAACACAGTGGCTTGAAGAAAAACTAAGAACTTCCAAAGCCAGATGGAAATTTGTTTTCTTTCACTTTCCTCCCTACAATTTCGTCGAACCTTATGATGAGATTCGTAGAGAATGGTGTACGTTATTTGACAAATATCATGTAGATATGGTTATGAACGGACATATGCATTACTACCTCAGAACAAAACCAATGAACAACGGGAAAGCAATGGCCTCGCCTGCGCAGGGAACAATTTATACGATGTCAATAAGTATTCCAGGAAAGCAGGAGGCGTGGCCTGCAGAAGATTATGCAGTAAAGAGATACCAGGACGGGCCTCTTTACCAGCATATTGCGATGAAGGGAAATACCCTAACGTATCAATGCCTGGATCCCGACGGGGTGGTGAGAGATGCGTTTGAGATTATTAAGTAGTTTGAAAATCGCTACTGGTTTATAAATAAATCTAATACAAAAACGGGATCAAGCCGCTGGTTGATTTTTTATAATCCAGATATTCATTACCAAACTGTTCGATCAAAAGTTTCTCTTCAATCTTAATCCGGTAAGTAAATACGGTTAAAACAGAAACAATAATTAATAACAGGCTTACCCAATTGTTGAGCGCAATGCCGAAACCTGCGAAAGACAGAAGCGAAGCAAAATAGGAAGGGTGACGGAGATATTTATACATCCCGTCCCTTTTTAATTTATGATCTTCGCGAATGGTAACATCCACCGTGAAAAATGCTCCAAGCGAGAAAACAGCAGCAAATCGAAGTACTATACCGGTGATGATGATACCAAGTCCGATATAATGAAACGCGGGCGTCGAATAAATAAAAAAACGAAAATTCATTGCGATATAAACCGCAAGAACATTGGCCAGTACGACGGTTACCCAAATAATTGCAAGCGAGTTTTTATCCGTATGCTGCCTGTCAGTGCTTTTTGAACGAAGAAGACGATTAAGTAAAGCTTCGGTCAGAAACCAAATGACATAGGTCGCGGTAAACAATGAGCTCATGGGTCAATTTTGTTTTTTCATCAAAATATCTGTTTGTAAATCGTTACCAAGTTTAAAAGAATGCTTATCAAAAACGGTGAAACCATTCTTTTCATAAAATTTTATGGCTTTAAGATTTTTTTCCCAAACACCGAGCCAGACGTATTTCAATTTATGTTCACGCGAAATCTCCATTGCTTTCGAGAAGAGCAATTGTCCCGCCTTTTGTCCCTGAAATTCTTGCAGAACATAAATTCGCTCAATTTCCAGACTATCGGGGTCTTGCAATTCGGTTTGTGCAGAACTAAGATTTACTTTGAGATAACCTGCCGTATTATTATCAATGTTAATAAAATAAAACTGGGAGTCAGGATTATTGATTTCAGCAGTTAGTTTCTCGGAGGTGAAACCGGAATCAAGGTAAATGTCAATATCTTCCTTTGTATTGACGGGAGCGAAAGTTTCAGTGAAAGTCTGGATTCCGATTCGCCGTAATATATCTAGATCCTTAATTGTTACTCTGGTTATATCAATTTTGTTGTCTTGCATGCAAATTTGTTTTAAACCGGTTATGAACACTCATAAGTGCCGTATGCGAATTTACAGCAACTACAGACAGAAGTGCTATAATTGTCATTAAAAAAATCCGTGTGGATCACACACTTTTAGAATACATAAAGAATCATTTTTAACGTGGGTTTATCTCTCCAATCAGGTAAAGATATTGTCCATGACGAGCGTAGTCAGATTCCCGCGCAAATAAAAAGCTCGGCCCTGATAACCCAACGCCAAATTTTCCCAAAATCCTGCGATAGGAGGAAGCATTGTCAAACCATAAATACATTTTACAAATTAGTGCTGCAGTCATAGCTGACGACGATACCCTCCGCATCCGCTATATAAGCAGCCGATTTTTCAGAATAAAACTTCATGGTTATGCCATTCCGGACGAAGTGGATTGTACCCAAACCGTGTGGCAGATAGCTGAGAAGGCCTTCATTTCCGACGAGTCTGGATAATTAAAAATGCAATGTTGGAAAAGCGAAAAGATGCGGAGGATTTGTGGAAGCAGTTTTTGAAGGTCTAGAGGAATGAAATAAAATGGTTGAATTATCCACATTAACTTTCAATCAACATTTCCGTCAATATTTAATGAATAAGAAAAGTATAAAACATCTACTTTGCCACTTTGTGCAATATGAACTATCTTTAAATACTTCGTTTAAGGAAATATAATTAATATATATACAATTTGTACAGAATTTAGTTTTACAAAATATGCGTACTGTAATTTTGATAGGCACTATTGTGATCATTCTCGTTTTAGGTAAAATCTATGTGTTTCCTAAATCTGAAAGTGAGAAATCAGGTAGCGCTTCGGGCGGAGGGAAATCGGGTGGAAAGTCAGCCGGAGCAGGTGCAATTCCTGTCGATGTTTACGTTGTGGGGATGGAGACGGTCGACAATCAGATTTTTGCGTCTGGCACCGTGTTGCCGAACGAAGAGGTAACGCTGATGTCTGAAATTTCAGGAAGACTTGTAAAACTCAATATTCAGGAAGGTGCCGCAATCACAAAAGGGCAGTTGATCGCTAAAATTAACGATCGCGATTTAAAGGCACAACTTCAAAAAGTAGAATACAACCAGGAGCTGGCTAGAAAAATAGAAATGCGCCAGCAGAAACTTTTAAAGGTCGAAGCGATAAATCTTGAAGAATACGATGTCACGTCCAACAACATCCGGGTTCTTGATGCGGAAAGAGAAGTAATCGAATCACAGCTTGAAAAAACAGAAATCCGCGCACCGTTCAGCGGGCGGATTGGATTGAAAAATATCAGCGAAGGTGCATACCTGGCTCCGGGTACGCCCATCGTTACCATTATTCAAAGTAATCCGATTAAAATAGATTTTACGGTTCCCGAAAAATATACTTCCAATATTCGTGTGGGAAGTCCGGTTACCTTTAATCTGGATGGGGATCTTTTCAACTACTCTGCAAAAGTGATCGCACTGGACCCAAAAGTTGATGAAAGTCTTAGAACGCTGCGAATCCGCGCTCTTGCTTCAAATCCTGTCGGCAAATTTGTTCCGGGCGTGTTTGTGAAAGTGAAGGCAAATCTTGCAGCAAATAATAAAGCGGTTATGATCCCGACAGAAGCAATTGTTCCGGTATTGAAAGGAAAGAAGGTGTTTGTCGTGAGAAATGGAAAAGCGGAAGAGTTGATGGTTACTACGGGTCTGCGTACCGATAAAAAAATCCAGATACTGGATGGTTTGCAGCAGGGGGATTCGCTGATTACTTCCGGAATTATGGCTTTGAAACCAAGTTCGGCTGTCAAAGTTAAATAATCAATTTTATTCGTCAGATTCTTTTGCGGCATCGTTCGCGTTCAAATAAAATTAACTTATGAGTATTTCAACGCTTTCCATCAAGCGACCGGTTTTAGCCATTGTGATGAATTTGCTCATCATACTTTTTGGTTTTCTTGGGTACAAATTTCTGGGAATGAGGGAATTTCCTTCGATTGATCCGCCGGTGGTTTCGATTCGTACGAGCTATACAGGGGCCAATGCGGATATTATCGAATCACAAATTACTGAACCACTTGAAAAACAGCTAAATAGTATTGAAGGTATCAAATCCATCAATTCAACAAGCAGCCAGGGAACAAGTCAGATCACAGTAGAATTTGATATTGGCGTTGATATGGAACGTGCTGCGAATGACGTGCGCGATAAAGTAGGATCTGCTTCCCGTACGCTGCCTCTGGATATTGACGGTCCGCCTGTCGTCAGCAAGGCAGATGCCAACTCCGAGCCAATCATTGTATTAACCTTTAAAAGTAATACGAGATCACATCTTGAAGTCAGTGATTATGCTGAAAACGTCATTGCCCAGCGTCTGCAAACGATCGAAGGTGTGAGCGAAATCCGCATATTCGGGCAGAAAAAATATGCGATGCGTATCTGGATGGATCCTGTAAAAATGGCTTCTCTTGGGGTAACAACGCAAGATGTGAAGTCGGCTCTGGATAAAGAAAATGTCGAACTTCCAAGTGGGAAACTTGCAGGTGACAATACAGAATTAACGGTTAAAACGGTCGGGCGTTTCAGAACCGAAGATGACTTTAACGATATGATCGTTAAAAATACAACGACGCAAACGATTCATCTGAAGGATATTGGTTATGCGCAGCTAGGGCCGGAAAATGAGGAAACTGTTTTAAGATTAGACAATGTACCCATGATCGGTCTTGCGATTTCGCCGATGCCCGGAGCAAATTATATCAATATTTCGGAGGAAGTAAATAAACGACTGGCAGAAATAAAAAAGGAACTGCCGAAAGATTATGAACTCGGAACATTGATCGATAATACCATTTTTGTAAAACGTTCGATTGAAGAAGTCGGGGAAACTTTGCTGATTGCGATTGTACTGGTTGTGATCATCATTTACTTATTCTTCCGCGACTGGCTGATTGCATTCCGCCCGCTGATCGATATCCCTGTTTCGCTGATCGGGACATTTTTCATTATGTATATTATGGGCTTCTCCATTAACGTACTCACGTTGCTGGCGATTGTTTTGGCAACTGGTCTGGTAGTCGATGATGGTATTGTGGTCACGGAAAATATATTTAAAAAAATAGAAGAGGGGATGGGGCCGATCGAAGCGGCCATCAAGGGATCAAACGAAATTATTTTCGCAGTTTTATCGACTTCAATTACATTGGCTTCTGTTTTTTTGCCGGTAATTTTTATGCAGGGGTTTGTCGGTAAATTATTCAGGGAATTTGGTATCGTTATTTCCGCAGCTGTACTTGTTTCGGCGTTTGTGTCGCTAACGCTGACGCCGATGCTGAATGCCTATCTTGTTCGTAAGACGCATAAGAAAAGCTGGTTTTACGAAAAAACTGAACCGTTTTTCGTCAACATGACCAATAGTTACGGCGAAGCATTAGGGTCGTTTTTAAAAGTGAGATGGGTAGCGATTCCTCTTATTTTCTTGACACTTGGAATGATCTGGTTTTTTGGGAAAGATCTGCAATCAGAACTAGCGCCTTTGGACGACCGGAACTGGTTTCGGATCCAGATGACTGCGCCGGAAGGGTCTTCCTTTGAATTCACAGATAACTACGTTCAGAATGTAGGGCAGATGCTAATGGATTCCATGCCTGGGAAAAAGGGTTTGATGTTAATTACTTCACCCGGGAACTCAGGTCTTGGCGCAGCCAATACGGGAAGTGGGAGAATTGCCTTGACGGACAGGATGGAACGCAAAGAGTCTCAGCAGGAAATTGCTGATTATATAACAAAACAACTCAAACGCTTTCCTGATGCAAAATCTTTTATCGTGCAGCAGCAGACGATTGCTGTGGATTCAAGGGGAGGTTTGCCTGTTCAGTATGTGATCCAGGCCCCTGACTTTGAGAAATTACGCGAATATCTGCCCAAATTTATGGAGGAGGCTTCTGCTGATCCAACGTTTGCGATCACAGATGTTAACCTAAAATTCAGTAAACCCGAATTGCAGATCATGATTGATCGGGAAAAGGCAAAGTCGTTGGGTATTTCTGTTCAGGACGTCGCTCAAACGATGCAATTTGCATTTGCCGGACAACGTTTCGGATATTTTACAATGAACGGAAGACAATATCAGGTAATCGGCCAGTACGACCGTGTCAATCGGGACGAGCCGCTTGATCTGAAAAGTATGTTTGTAAGAAGCAGTAACGGTAGTTTGATTCAGTTAGATAATATTGTCAAAACAGTGGAGGAGAGTAGTCCGCCACAGCTTTTTCACTTCAACCGGTATATGAGCGCAACTGTACAAGCCTCACTGGCACCCGGGAAAACGATCGGCGATGGAATTGCGGCTATGGATAAAATAAGAGATAAACTAAAAGATGAGGCAATTCAGACGTCTTTAAGTGGTTCTTCGCGGGATTATGCTGAAAGTTCGTCCAATACGATGTTCTCGTTTTTCCTTGCCCTTGTGTTGATATATTTCATCCTGGCCGCGCAATTTGAAAGTTTTATAGATCCCTTCATTATCATGATCACAGTACCGCTCGCTATTGGCGGCGCAGTATTCTCATTATGGTATTTTAATCAAACTTTGAATATTTTCAGCCAGATCGGAATGATCATGCTTATTGGTCTGGTGACAAAAAATGGAATCTTGATTGTCGAGTTTGCCAATCAGCTACGGGAAACCGGCCTGGGGGTAAAAGAAGCCGCCCTGGAAGCTGCCACACTCCGTTTTCGGCCTATTCTGATGACAAGTCTTGCGACGATCCTTGGTGCTTTACCCATTGCCATGGCGCTGGGTTCGGCAGGCAGAAGCCGGATGTCTATGGGTATCGTAATTATGGGCGGTCTGCTATTCTCTCTGGTACTGACGCTTTACGTTATTCCTGCGATGTATACGTTCCTATCAAAAGAAAAGGATTTGAACAAGATGAAGATGATTGAGAAAATAGCCAGAGAAAGTGAAATGGATGAGCCAACAGCGCATGTTTAGGCACGATCTCGACCGGTGATGACAAAATGAATTTTGACTGAAATTTAGTAAGATTAGTTTGGCAATAGTCTTTTGATTTATCGTTAAACTAATCCCTGAATTTCAAATGTGTTGTTTTAAGCTAATGCAATCCGCTCTGTCCCCATCTTCCGCAGCATGCGTACATGCGATCCCAATGCATTCATAAAGTCCGATTTTGCATTATAATCCAATCCAAATTCCTTCGCTGTCTGGCTGACAATCGGGGAAAGTGCATGATAGTGAATATGGGAAATCGAAGGGAACAGATGGTGTTCGATCTGATAATCCAGTCCGCCTATATACCAGGATAAAAATCTGTTTTTCCCTGCAAAATTAGATGTTGTTTGCAGTTGATGAACTGCCCAGGCATTTTCTACACTTCCGGCATTATCAGGAACAGGCTGATCTGTTCCTTCCACGACATGTGCCATCTGGAAAACTGTACTCAAAATCATTCCGGCCGTGCAATGCATTACCATGAATCCAATGGCCCATTCTCCAAATGTTAGTGAGGTAAAACAAAGCGGTAACACACAGATAAATAAAACGTAAGCCAGTTTACTTACGATCAATCTAATCAATTCTTTCCTCGGATATGGCTTTGTCATGCCTGATTCTGACATTTTGTTGAAAAGCGATATTTCCTTGAAATCCTTCCATAGAAAAGATATCGTCATCAGGCTGTACAACAAGAAAGCGTAAATATGTTGAAAGCGATGAATGTATTTCTGTTTTTCCTGGTATGATAAGCGTAGCAAAAATTTGCCGGTTATATCTTCGTCTACTTCGTGTATGTTAGTGTATGTGTGATGTAGTCTGTTATGCTGTATTTCCCAGTTATATGCATTGCCGCCCAGGAGATATATTGACCCGCCGAAAATCTTGTTTAATACATTGGATTTTGCCAAAGAACCGTGAATGGCATCATGCATAACTGACATCCCTACACCTGCGACACCGATTCCCATAATAGCCGAAAGTCCGAGCATTGTAAGGTTAGAGAAAAGCCCGGAAAGAATCAGCAAATAAGGAATAATGTAAAGGCCTAACATAAACAAAGCCTTATAAATAATTTGACTGCCACCGGTTTTACACAGATCATTTTCAGAAAAGTAGAGATCAACTCGTTGTCTTAGCGTGGGAAAGAAAGTGGATTTTTCTTTGTTGGTAAACTTGATTTTCTGATACTGCATAAAGGGTATGACGATCTGGTCAAGAAGAAGAATAATTTTTATCCGACTTCCTAACAACGAATAAGAGGGTTGATTATTAGCTAAAAGTACACATTAAATGAGTATTCGAGAGAATTATTCTAAATAATGGGCAAAATTCATAATAAAATAATGTGGAAATCCTTAATGCTGACAAAAAATTAGGCCGGCTCTTGGAGCCGACCTAATTGTAACTTATATAACTATTAGAATTTAAAGAGCAAATGCCTCTTTAATTTTATCAACAAAATCAAGTTTTTCCCAAGTGAAAAGCTCAACCTCAACTTCTTTTTCTTTTCCGTCAGCACCTTTAAATGATTTCTTAACGACTTCATTTTTGCGACCCATATGGCCATACGCAGCGGTTTCAGAATAAATTGGGTTACGCAATTTCAAACGTTGTTCGATTGCATAAGGACGTAAGTCAAAGATCTGCTCAATTTTAGAAGCGATCTCGCCATCGTGTCCTGCAACTTTCGCTGTGCCATATGTATTTACATATAAACCGCAAGGCTGAGCAACACCGATTGCATAGGACACCTGAACTAAAACTTCGTCACAAAGTCCGGCAGCAACCATATTTTTAGCAATATGACGTGTCGCATATGCCGCAGAACGGTCAACTTTTGAAGGATCTTTTCCTGAAAATGCACCACCGCCGTGAGCACCTTTTCCGCCATACGTATCCACAATGATTTTACGACCCGTAAGGCCAGTATCACCGTGAGGACCACCGATAACAAATTTACCAGTAGGGTTAATGTGGAAAGTAATTTCTCCTGAAAACAATTCCTGAAGTGATTCTGTCAATTTTGCCTTTACACGAGGAATCACAATATTGATAATATCTTCTTTAATTTTGGCAAGCATCGTTGCCTCTGAATCGAAATCGTCATGCTGTGTAGAAACAACGATCGTGTCGATACGTAGAGGAACATTTTCGTCGCTATATTCAATCGTTACCTGAGATTTTGCATCAGGACGAAGGTATGGAATAAGTTCAGGCTCGTTGTTACGGATATAAGACATCTCCTGAAGAATCTTATGTGCAAGATCCAATGCCAGAGGCATGTAGTTTTCAGTCTCGCGTGTTGCATAACCAAACATCATTCCCTGGTCACCAGCACCCTGAGCATTCGCTTTTTCCTCAAAGGTCTCGCTTGCAACAGCACGGTCAACTCCTTGGTTGATGTCAGCGCTCTGAT
>Ga0247813_10002502_pt1 | contig 12521 bp, 21 predicted proteins | sample UWRJL169409C1_FD_180719 | JGI IMG/M metagenome (GOLD analysis project Ga0247813, IMG submission 180719) | Plant litter microbial communities from Arlington Agricultural Research Station in Wisconsin, United States - UWRJ-L169-409C-1 | ecosystem: Environmental > Terrestrial > Plant litter >... | reverse complement strand
AAGGTTCTCGCCCTGAAGAAAGCCAATTATTTGTGAAAACAATTATGGTTGGTGGTGGCCGCCAGTTGAAAAGATTGAGACCGGCACCTCAAGGACGTGGTTACAGAATACGTAAACGTTCAAACCACGTTACTTTGATAGTAGATAGTAAAAACGTTGAAACTCAAACTAATTAACAGAAATGGGACAAAAAGCACATCCAATAGGTAACAGGTTAGGAATCATCAAAGGTTGGGATTCTAACTGGTTCGGAGGCAACAACTATGCTGATAAATTAGTTGAGGACGATAAAATAAGAAAATACCTTGCTGCCCGTATTGCAAAAGGCGGCGTGGCAAAAGTTGTTATCGAACGTACATTGAAACGCATTACTGTAACGATTCACACGGCTCGTCCGGGTATTGTAATTGGTAAAGCGGGAGCGGAAGTTGACAAGATCAAAGAAGAGTTGAAGAAATTGACTAAAAAGGAAATTCAAATCAACATTTTTGAGATCAAACGTCCAGAATTAGACGCACAATTAGTGGCAGAAGGCGTTGCAAAACAGTTAGAGGCGAGAATCTCTTTCCGTAGAGCAATGAAATCTACCATCGCGTCTACGATGCGTATGGGCGCTGAAGGAATCAAAATCATGACTTCAGGTCGTTTAGGTGGTGCAGAGATGGCACGTAGCGAGCAGTATAAAGAAGGAAGAATTCCTTTGCATACTTTCCGTGCGGACATTGATTACGCATTAGCTGAAGCTTTGACTACTTATGGTAAAATAGGTGTTAAAGTATGGATCTGTAAGGGAGAAGTTTACGGTAAACGTGATTTATCCCCTAACATTGGTGCAACCAACAATGCTCCTGGTAAAGGTGGCAGACCTGAAGGTGCATTCGGTGGTGGCAGAGAGAGAGATAGCCGTGGCGGTGGAGACAGAAGAAACGACAATAAAGGTCGTGGCGGAAGAGGTCCAGGTCAAGGTCAAGGCGGTGCTCCAGGTCAAGGTAGAGACAACAGAGGCGGAAATACTCCTAACAGAGGACCCCGTAAATAATTAGTTAACAGATCGTTTTACGATAATATTAAAATACAATGTTACAGCCAAAAAGAACGAAGTTCAGAAAGATGCAAAAAGGCAGAATGAAAGGTTTAGCAACACGTGGTGCTGAATTGTCATTCGGGTCTTTCGGGATTAAATCTTTAGAGTCGACTTGGATTACCAGTCGTCAGATAGAGGCAGCCCGTATCGCGGTAACTCGTTTCATGAAACGTGAAGGCCAAGTGTGGATTAGAATCTTCCCGGACAAACCGGTAACTAAGAAACCAGCTGAAGTACGTATGGGTAAAGGTAAGGGTGCTCCAGAATACTGGGTAGCCGTAGTTAGACCCGGAAGAATCATTTTTGAAGCTGAAGGTGTGCCTTTGGAAGTTGCCAAAGAAGCCATGCGTTTAGCCGCTCAAAAATTACCAATACAAACAAAATTTGTGGTACGTAGAGATTACGTAGAAGCACAATAAGAGTTACTTATAATAAAAAATTAAAAGATGAAGAACTCAGAAATTACAGGGCTTTCACAAGAAGAACTAGTAGCCAGGATTGCAGAAGAGACAGAAAACTTAGTTAAGTTAAGGTTTGCACATACGATTTCGGCTATTGAGAATCCTACCCGTATTACTAAGGTAAGGAAGGATATTGCCCGATTAAATACTGAACTGACTAAGCGCAAAGCGGAGTCTGCTACTGAAACTAAATAACTTTAGAGTCGAAATGGAAAGACAATTAAGAAAAACAAGAACCGGGTTAGTGGTAAGCAACAAGATGGATAAATCTGTCGTAGTTGCAGTAGAGAGAAAAGTGAAACACCCGATTTATGGTAAGTTTGTTAAGAAAACTACCAAATTTATGGCTCATGACGAGAAAAACGATTGCGGTATTGGTGATACAGTACTGATCATGGAGACTCGTCCGCTGAGTAAGAACAAGAACTGGAGATTAGTGCAAATTTTAGAAAGGGCTAAATAACATGGTACAACAGGAATCGAGATTAAATGTAGCCGATAATAGCGGCGCAAAAGAAGTATTGGTTATCCGTGTACTTGGTGGTACCGGAAAAAGATATGCTTCTATTGGTGACAAGATCGTTGTTACCGTTAAAAGTGCCTTACCTTCTGGAAACATTAAGAAAGGAACAGTTTCTAAAGCAGTTGTAGTAAGAACAAAGAAAGAGATCAGACGCAAGGATGGTTCTTACATCCGTTTCGACGACAATGCAGCAGTATTATTAAATGCACAAGATGAGCCACGTGGTACACGTATCTTTGGCCCGGTAGCAAGAGAACTGCGTGAGAAACAATTCATGAAAATTGTATCATTAGCACCGGAGGTATTATAAAATGAAAGATAAAGTAACTACACAACCAAAAATTAAGATCCGTAAAGGAGATTTAGTAAAGGTTATTGCTGGCGATTCAAAAGGCCAACAAGGAAAAGTACAAGAAGTTGTTATTGCTAAAAATAGAGTAATAATCGAAGGTGTTAACCTTGTATCAAAACATACGAAACCAAATGCTGCTACCCCAAACGGTGGTATCATCAAAAAAGAAGCTGCTCTTCATATTTCTAATGTACAGTTAGTTGATCCAAAAACTGGTGAAACTACCCGCGTTGGCAGAAAGCTAAACGCTGATGGGAAATTAGTTAGGGTTGCTAAAAAATCAGGAGAGGAGATCAAATAATGGCTTACGTACCAAGATTAAAGAGTAAATATAAAGAGGAAATTGTAACAGCACTTAAAGATAAGTTTGCTTACAAAAGCGTTATGCAGGTTCCTAAGTTAGTTAAGATCTCGATCAACCAGGGTGTTGGACGTTTTTCTGTAACTGACAAGAAAATCATTGACAGTTCAATTCTGGAAATGAGTACCATCGCAGGACAGCTAGCGGTAAGTGCGAAATCTAAAAAAGATATTTCAAACTTCAAACTTCGTAAAGGTATGCCGGTTGGTGTACGTGTAACTTTACGTGATAACAACATGTTTGAGTTTTTAGATCGTTTAATTTCCGTAGCTTTGCCACGTATCCGTGATTTTAAAGGTATTAATGATAAAGGTTTTGATGGAAAAGGTAACTACACATTAGGTGTTACTGAGCAAATCATTTTCCCTGAGATCAACATTGACAAAATCAGCAAGATTTTAGGTATGGACATTACGTTTGTAACTACGGCTAGCAATGATGTTGAAGCGTTAGAACTGTTAAAACAATTCGGATTACCATTTAAAAATCAAAATACAAATCAATAATGGCAAAAGAAGGAGTAAAAGCTCGCGAAGTAAAGCGCCAAAAGTTGGTAGCTAAGTACGCGGATAAACGTGCAGAACTTAAAGCTGCAGGTGATTATGAAGGACTTGATAAGTTACCAAAAAACTCATCAGCTGTACGTTTGCACAATCGTTGCAAAATTACTGGCCGTCCACGTGGTTACATGCGTACTTTTGGAATTTCCAGGGTAATGTTCCGCGATATGGCTTTAGCAGGAAAAATTCCTGGAGTAACTAAAGCCAGTTGGTAAAATCGTTTATACGTTGAGGTTGTACGCAATAGCGTAGAACCTCTAACGTTATTACGGTTAAAATTTAAATATTAACCGATGGAAGGTCGTTCCGAATGGTTCGGAAAGGAAACCACTATCACAATTACATAAAATGAATACAGATCCAATAGCAGATTATCTTACAAGAGTAAGAAATGCCATTAAGGCAAATCACAGAATTGTAGAAATTCCTGCATCAAACCTTAAAAAGGAAATTACAAAAGTACTTTTTGACAAAGGTTACATCGCTAACTACAAGTTTGAAGAAACAGCTACTAACCAAGGCCTTATTAAAGTGGCATTGAAGTACAATCCGATAACTAAAATTCCTGCAATCCGTACTTTAACACGTATCAGCAAACCAGGTTTAAGACAGTACGCAGGTGTAGAAAACATGCCAAGAGTATTAAATGGTTTAGGTATCGCAATCTTATCTACCTCTAAAGGTGTAATGACCGACAAAGAGGCTGCCAAATTGAAAATTGGTGGTGAAGTTTTGTGTCACGTTTATTAATTAAAGGAGGATAACAAAATGTCAAGAGTAGGAAAAGCCCCGATCAGTATCCCTTCAGGCGTAACAATTACCGTGTCAAATGACAACGTAGTAACTGTTGCTGGTCCAAAAGGAGAATTAACACAAGCAGTAGATACAGATATCACTGTAGCTGTAGAAGATAATGTACTAACAGTACAACGTCCAACAGAGCAAAAAAGACACAAAGCATTACATGGTTTATACCGTGCTTTGATAAATAATATGGTTATTGGTGTAACAGAAGGTTATAAGTTACAACAAGAATTAGTTGGTGTGGGTTACCGCGCAACTAACGTAGGAAATACGCTTGATCTTGTTTTAGGTTATTCTCACCATTATGTTTTTCAATTACCAGTTGAGATTAAAGTAACAACAACCTCTGAGAAAGGTCAAACGCCTAAAATTATTTTAGAAAGTATTGACAAACAACTTATCGGTCAGGTAGCTGCTAAAATACGTTCGTTACGTGCACCAGAGCCATATAAAGGTAAAGGTATCAAGTTTGTAGGCGAAGTGTTAAGAAGAAAAGCAGGTAAATCAGCTTCTAAAAAATAATCATCATGGCAGGGAAAAAATTATCTCGTAGAGATCGTATAAAAAAAGGAATCAGAAAAAGACTTACCGGTTCTGACAACCGTCCACGTTTATCAGTATTTAGAAGCAATAAAGGAATTTATGCTCAAATCATTAACGACGTAACTGGTAGCACAATAGTTTCAGCTTCATCTTTATCTAAAGATTTTGCTGGTAACGGTAACAAATCAGCACAGTCTGTAGCTGTAGGTAAAATGGTTGCTGAGAAAGCAATTGCAGCAGGTATCAAAGAAGTTGTTTTCGATAGAAACGGTTACTTATACCACGGACGTGTTAAGTCGTTGGCAGAAGGTGCACGCGAAGCTGGTTTAGTATTTTAATCTGAAAATAGAGAAGAATGTCAACTAACAATATAAAAAGAGTTAAGACTAGCGAGATCGAATTAAAAGATCGTTTAGTTAGCATACAACGTGTTGCCAAAGTAACCAAAGGTGGACGTACTTTCAGCTTTTCTGCTATCGTAGTAGTAGGTGATGAAAACGGAATCGTAGGTTATGGATTAGGTAAAGCGAAAGAGGTAACTGAAGCAATTGCTAAAGGTATCGATGATGCTAAAAAGAATTTAGTAAAAATTCCGCTATTACATGGTACTGTTCCTCACGAGCAAATAGGTAAATTTTCAGGTGGTTTTGTTTTAATCAAACCAGCTGCAGTAGGTACCGGAGTTATTGCTGGTGGTGCGATGCGTGCCGTATTAGAGAGTGCTGGCGTACATAACGTATTAGCAAAATCAAAAGGTTCATCTAACCCACATAACGTGGTTAAAGCAACTGTTGATGCATTAACTAAAATGCGTGATGCTTACACAGTAGCTCAACACCGTGGTGTAGATTTAAACAAAGTTTTTAACGGATAATATTATGGCTAAGATCAAAGTAACCCAAATTAAAAGCATCATCGACAGAAGTGAGCGTCAAAAAAGAACGATGCAAGCTTTAGGTTTAACAAAATTAAACCAAAGTGTTGAAGTTGAAGCTACGGGTGCCATCATAGGTATGGTTAGAAAAGTTAACCACTTGGTAGCAATAGAGAATTTATAAAAATAGAGGTTGTTAAATGTATATATTTACATTTACAACCTTTATATATGTTTAACCGTTGCCCTGATTAGTGAAAGCGAAGGGCAGCACAATAAGTTTCAAAATGAACTTAAGTAATTTAAAACCTGCAGTAGGTTCTACAAAGAATAACAAGAGAATTGGTCGTGGTACTGGTTCTGGTCGCGGTGGAACTTCCACTCGTGGTCACAAAGGAGCTGGATCTCGTTCAGGACACAAAACCAAAATTGGTTTTGAGGGTGGTCAGATGCCATTACAACGTCGCGTACCTAAGGTAGGTTTCAAGCCAATTAACCGTGTAGAATATGTAGGCGTTAACTTAGACGTTTTACAAGAGTTAGCTGAAAAACATAACTTAACTAGCATTGATTTCGCTACTTTGCAATTGCATGGTTTAGCGTCTAAAAATGACCTGGTAAAAATTCTAGGCCGTGGTGAAGTTAAATCTAAAATAGAAGTTAAAGCACACGCTTTTTCTGCTACTGCACAAAAAGCTATTGAGGCTGTTGGAGGCTCAATCGAAAAATTGTAATTAATGAAGAAGCTGTTTACTACTTTAAGTAATATTTGGAAAATTCAAGAATTGAGAGAGCGTATTGTATTTACGCTCATCATTCTTTTGGTTTATAGATTTGTGTCGCACGTGGTTTTGCCAGGTGTTGACGCAACTGCTTTAGGCGATAATGAAAAATCAGGTCTTTTAGGTCTATTGGATATGTTTGCCGGCGGATCTTTCTCTCGGGTCTCAATCTTAGCCTTGGGGGTTATGCCTTATATTTCTGCGTCCATTGTAGTTCAGTTACTCGGTATTGCGGTGCCATCGTTCCAGAAAATGCAAAAAGAGGGGGAAAGCGGCCGTACAAAACTTAATCAAATTACAAGATACTTAACGGTTGCTATTACTGCGGTACAAGCGATTGGTTATGTTAAAACACAGGTTCCGCCAGAAGCCATTATGATCAACCACACGTTATTTTTCGTGGTTGCTACTTTCGTTCTTTCGGCCGGTACTTTGTTTGTAATGTGGTTAGGGGAGAAAATAACAGATAAAGGTATTGGTAATGGTATTTCACTTATTATTATGGTGGGTATTATTGCTCGTTTACCTGTCGCTTTGCAACAAGAGATCAGTTCTAGATTTGTTGGTGAAGGTGGTTTAGTTGCGTTAGTATTAGAGATTGCAGCCTTAGTAGGTGTGGTTATCTTTACCATTCTAATTGTTCAGGGTATCCGTAAGGTTCCCGTTCAATATGCAAAACGTATTGTTGGTAACAGACAATTCGGTGGTGTAAGACAATACATCCCTTTAAAAGTTAATGCTGCAGGTGTTATGCCGATCATCTTTGCGCAGGCATTGATGTTTATTCCAGCTACCCTGACCGGATTCTTTCCTTCGATGCAAAACACCTGGTTAATCCAGTTTAGTGATTATACCTCTTTGGCTTATAGTTTAACGTTTGCATTTTTAATTATTGCTTTTACGTTTTTCTACACAGCGATAACTGTTAACCCGACTCAAATGTCTGACGACATGAAGAAAAATGGTGGTTTTATTCCAGGTGTTAAACCAGGTTTAGCTACTTCTTCATTCATTGATGATGTGATTTCCAAAATTACTTTTCCAGGTGCTATTTGTTTGGCTTTGATTGCGATCATGCCATCGGTAGCGGTTAAGTTTGGTATCAAATCTGAATTTGCCCAGTTCTATGGAGGTACTTCCTTGCTAATTTTAGTAGGTGTGGTACTTGATACACTTCAGCAGATTGAGAGTTATCTATTAATGCGTCATTACGATGGTTTGATGAAAACCGGGCGTGTAACTGGACGCTCAGGTATTCCTGCAGCTAATAGCAGCAACGCGGTTATTTAACATTTGGGATGTCTAAGATTTATTATAAGTCTACAGAAGAAATCGAATTGATAAGAGAAAGCGCGGTAGTTTTATCCGGTGCTTTAGCAGAGATTGCCTCTGTGATTGCTCCAGGTATGACCACCATGAGTTTAAATAACTTAGGAGAAACCTTTATAAGAGATCATGGCGGCGTGCCGGCATTTTTAAACTATAATGGTTTCCCTTACGCTTTATGTATATCGCCTAATGAGCAAATTGTTCATGGGTTTCCAAGTGATCATGTTATACAGGAAGGTGATTTAATTTCTGTTGACTGTGGTGTTATCAAGAATAATTATTATAGTGACTCTGCATACACCTTCGCGATTGGTGAGATTGATGAGGAAAGGCAGAGACTAGTTGACACCACCATGCAATGTTTATATGCAGGTATAGAAAAGGCGGTAGCTGGAAATCGCGTAGGCGACGTAGGTTATGCGATTCAAAAACTTGCAGAGGACAATGGCTTTGGTGTGGTTAGAGAACTTGTAGGTCACGGTGTAGGCATTAAACTTCATGAAAAACCAGAGGTTCCAAATTACGGTAAACGTGGTGCAGGGATTAAATTGGAAGAAGGTATGGTGCTTGCTATTGAACCTATGATTAATGCAGGAAGTGCGGGCGTGAAATTTTGGTCAGACGGTTGGACCGTGACCACAAAAGATAACCGGCCTTCAGCACATTATGAACATATGGTTGCTGTCAAAAAGGGGAAAGCAGACGTATTATCGTCCTTTTCACAAATTGAAGAAGTTTTAAAGAAAAAAAGAGAATAATTACTTTTTTTTATTTAATTTTGCAACCCTGTTTAGTAGCAGCTAATTCAGTAAAAATCAATATTATATGGCTAAACAAGCCTCAATTGAACAAGACGGTGTAATAAGAGAAGCATTATCAAATGCGATGTTCCGGGTAGAACTGGAGAACGGACACGAGATAATTGCACATATTTCTGGAAAAATGAGGATGCACTACATCAAAATTCTTCCAGGAGACAAAGTTAAATTAGAGATGTCGCCTTACGATTTATCAAAAGGCAGGATTACTTATAGATATAAATAAAATGAAAGTTAGGTCATCAATTAAAAAACGTAGCGTTGATTGCAAGGTTATTCGTCGTAAAGGTAAACTTTACGTAATAAACAAAAAGAACCCGAAATACAAACAACGTCAAGGATAAGGAATTATTGAAGTATGGTTGGATTGAATGTACAGGTTACTCAATCTGTCATTTAATCAAATAATCAACATTAGTATAAAATATGGCAAGGATATCAGGTATTGATTTACCAAGAAACAAGAGAGGCGAAATTGGATTAACTTACATCTTCGGTGTAGGTAGATCTACTGCTCAACGTATATTAACGGAAGCAGGTATCGATTTAAGCAAAAAAGTACAAGATTGGTCAGATGACGAGTTGTCGGCTATCCGTACGATTATCAACGACCAGGTTAAAGTAGAAGGTGCTTTACGTTCAGAGGTTCAGTTGAACATTAAGCGTTTAATGGATATCGGCTGTTACCGCGGTTTACGTCATAGAAAAGGATTGCCAGTGCGTGGTCAACGTACTAAGAACAATTCTCGTACTCGTAAAGGCAAGAGAAAAACAGTTGCTAACAAGAAAAAAGCTACTAAATAATATTAGTATCGAAGTATAATTATGGCTAAAAGTAAAAAAGTAACCAAAAAGCGTATTGTTGTTGTTGAGTCTGTAGGACAGGCACATATCAATGCTACTTTTAACAATATCATTGTTACCTTAACAAATAACAACGGTCAAACCATATCATGGTCTTCAGCAGGTAAAATGGGATTTAAGGGTTCTAAAAAGAACACTCCATATGCTGCAGGTCAAGCTGCATCTGATTGCGGTAAGGTAGCATTTGATTTAGGTCTACGTAAAGTAGAGGTTTTTGTAAAAGGTCCAGGTTCAGGCCGCGAATCTGCAATTAGAACATTGCAAGTAGCAGGTATCGAAGTAACCTCTATCAAAGATATCACCCCGCTTCCACACAATGGATGTCGTCCTCCTAAAAAGAGAAGAGTTTAATTATTAATTTTTAAAGCTAAGAGTCTGCAGCTTCAGGTTGCACGATACTTTAAAACAAAAAGAAATGGCAAGATATACAGGACCGAAGTCCAAAATCGCGCGTAAATTCAGAGAGCCAATTTTCGGCCCTGATAAAGTATTAGACAGAAAAAACTACCCTCCTGGACAGCACGGTGCTTCCAAAAGAAGAGGTAAACAATCTGAATACGCAGTACAGTTAATGGAAAAACAAAAAGTTAAATACACTTATGGTGTATTAGAACGTCAATTCCGTAACTTGTTTACAAAAGCGTCAGCCCGAGAAGGTATTACAGGTGATAATTTATTACAATTATTAGAAGCCCGTTTAGATAATACAGTATATAGATTGGGTATTGCAACTACACGTTCAGCTGCACGTCAGTTAGTTAGCCATAAACACGTAACAGTGAATGGTGAAGTGGTAAATATTCCATCATATCAATTAAAAGCCGGAGATGTTGTTGCTGTTCGTGAGAAATCAAAAACATTAGAAGCAATTACAAACTCTGTTGCTGGTAGAACAATCAATAAATTCAATTGGTTGGACTGGAATGCAAATGAGCTTACTGGTAAGTTCCTTGCTTATCCTAACCGTGATGAGATTCCGGAAAACATTAAAGAAAACCTGATAATAGAGTTATACTCTAAGTAATCTTATTAAATTAACTGCCTTATTTTAGGGCAGTTAATTTTTTGCGTTACAAAAAATTAATAACGATCTAAAAACATTATAAATGGCAATTTTAGCATTTCAGAAACCCGATAAGGTCATCATGCAGAAATCAACTGATTTCGATGGTACATTTGAATTTCGTCCTTTAGAGCCCGGCTTCGGTGTAACAATTGGTAATGCCTTAAGAAGGATTTTACTTTCTTCACTTGAGGGTTTTGCCATTACAAGTATTCGTTTTTCTGGAGTTTCCCATGAATTTTCAACAATGAAAGGTGTTGTTGAAGATTTAACTGAAATCATTCTAAGCTTGAAACAAGTTCGTTTTAAGAAAGTTGGTGATGTAGGTGACTCAGAGAAGATTTTTATCATCGTAAATGGTCAGGATCAATTCAAAGCAGGTGACATTACTAAATTTTCAAGTAATTTCGAGGTTTTAAATCCTGATTTGGTGATTTGCAACATGGAAAAAACTGTTACTTTAGAGGTAGAATTAACTATCAATAAAGGACGTGGTTATGTTCCAGCAGAAGAGAATAAAGTTAATGACGCTGTTGTTGGTGTGATTGCGATCGATTCGATCTACACACCAATGAAAAATGTTAAATACACGATTGAAAACTATCGTGTAGAGCAGAAAACAGATTACGAAAAATTAATTTTAGATATCTCTACAGATGGATCTATTCATCCGGAAGAGGCATTAAAAGAAGCTGCGAAAATCTTGATTCAACACTTTATGTTATTCTCTGATGAGAATCTTGTATTGGAGTCTCAAGCAAAAGAAGAAACTAAAGAAGTTGATGAGGAAATTTTACACATGCGTAAAATTCTTAAAACTGAATTAGTTGATTTAGATCTTTCAGTTCGTGCATTAAACTGCTTAAAAGCAGCTGATATTCGCACACTTGCTGATTTAGTATCTTACGATGTAGCTGACATGTTAAAATTCAGAAACTTCGGTAAAAAATCCTTAACTGAAATCCAGGAATTGGTTAAATCTAAAAGTTTATCTTTTGGAATGAACCTTTCTAAGTTTAAGTTAGACGAAGAATAATACAACAAATTATATATTGTTAATCGTGTGTAATTCCCTCTGTTAATTCAAGAGACGGTACACACTGAATAAATTCAAAAATGAGACACGGTAAAAAAGGAAACCACTTAGGCAGAACAGATTCACATCGTAGAGCGATGTTAGCTAACATGGCTTCATCACTTATTAAACACAAAAGAATCTCTACTACATTAGCAAAAGCTAAAGCTTTACGTATGTATGTTGAGCCTTTAATTACAAAATCTAAAACTGATACTACACACTCACGTCGTATTGTTTTTAGTTATTTGCAAGACAAAGAAACGGTTACTGAATTGTTCCGTGACGTAGCTGCTAAGGTTGCTACACGTCCAGGTGGTTACACAAGGATCATTAAATTAAACAATCGTTTAGGTGATAACGCGGAAATGGCATTAATTGAGTTGGTAGATTACAACGAGGTTTATGGTAAAGAAGCGGAAGCTGCTGAAAAGAAAACTACGCGTCGTGGTAGAACAAAAGCTAAAAAAGCTGATGCTCCTGCTGCTGAAGCGACTTCTGAAACAGCAGTTGAAGAAACAACTCCTGCTACTGAAGCGCCTGCTACTGAAGAGGCTGCTGAAGGTGAAGCGACTACTAAAGAAGCTTAATTATAGTTTCTTTAATCCATGCAAAAAGCCCTGCTGTCATTCAGCAGGGCTTTTTGCATTTACAATTTATTACTTTTGTTTCTTAATATCAGCAGTATGTCTACAACACCCTCTTTGCAGCAATTTGAATCTGAAATGACCACTTCCTTAACTAATGGATCATTCATTAAAATATCTTTGGGGAACTATAAAGGTTCAGAAGCAGAACTTAAAAATATTTATGTACGCGTCATCCAAATTAAGCGTGTTGATAAACTGTCTTTTACTTTTAGGTATAAAACCAGAGACATTGTTAAAAATTACAGCTATGATGATGGTGTAGCATTGGTGATGGCGCAGGTGGCATCCGGTTTCGCGATAGCTACACTGTTTACTACAACAATGGATTTATCTCTTAGTTTAACAAAAGATGCGATAAATTATGGTCTGAAACAGTTG
>Ga0247813_10002499_pt1 | contig 12533 bp, 17 predicted proteins | sample UWRJL169409C1_FD_180719 | JGI IMG/M metagenome (GOLD analysis project Ga0247813, IMG submission 180719) | Plant litter microbial communities from Arlington Agricultural Research Station in Wisconsin, United States - UWRJ-L169-409C-1 | ecosystem: Environmental > Terrestrial > Plant litter >... | reverse complement strand
CGCCCACAAGGCCGCTGTGACCGGCGACACGGTCGGCGATCCCTACAAGGACACCTCCGGCCCCGCCGTGAACCCGATGATCAAGATCGCCAACATCGTGGCGCTGCTGCTGCTGGCGGTGCTGGCGCACGGCTGATCACGTCAACGACGAAAAGGCGCCCCGGAGAGCGATCTCCGGGGCGTTTCTTTTTGGTGCTGCTCTGACGTTGAGCGTCGGCGACCGCTAGAGTCCGCTAAGGGTGGGAGGCGGACGTTGGCCGGTTACACCAGGGTCGTGCCCGTCGGTCAGTTCCAAACGGCCGCCAGCGGCAACGAAGTCAGCTGGCGTTTGTCGCAGCGCCACCTTGGCGTCCGCTCCACAGTTTGGGCAGCGATAGATTGGCTCAGACGGTTGATACACATAGCGGAACCGATGGAATGACATGCCTTCGCCTGCCACGCCCTTTGTCCAACCGACTACCGAGAGGGCTGTAAGGTTCGCTTCGAAAAGTCGGCCCGCGCGGTCGGCAAACTGCTCCCGACCCGTCGCGTGTCCGCAGCCGAGTTCATCCTTGGTCAACGTGCCGAGCACGACAAAGGGAGGCTCGACAGAAGTAGCCGCAGCGAGGCCGTCGGTAGTCATGTCCGTATCGCCTGAGAATACGAACGTCGGAAATGATGCGGCACAGGCAGAGCATTGGATTAACTCCACGTGCCCCTCAACGCGTTGCATGCTGGCCTCCGGAAGCTGCGTATCTCGACCCTGGACTGGCAGGCGCTTGAGCGTCATTTGTTCCAATAGCTGAAGGGCCAACCGAGCGTCGCCGCTCCCCCGTCATCAAGGTCAGTGTGACGCCGCTTCATCTCGCCCTCGGCCCATTTCGTCGCCGACGCCAAAGTGTGGTTGTTCCAATCGGGCTTCAGGCTGCCGACTTCCGCAGCCAAGGCCTCGATCCGACTTAGTACCGTGCTGCCGAATGCCGTCTCGACTGCGTGCGGGTTTTGCGTTGGGAACGACGAAGCATCCTCAGCGAAATACAGTTTGAGCGCGGCACTGAGCGTAGTCATTCCAGTACCTTAATGGCCCAAACGATGGCCGGAAAGCCGCCGGCTCAACTTCCGCTAAGGGTCGAAAGCGGACACGCCAGGACAGGGCGGCAGATCGTCAGCTTTCGGACGGCAAGCGAACGTCCGCGCTTGGCGTGGCTGACCGGCTGCGACGCGGATATCGCGAGGACGCCGCGAGGAGTCGGCCCGAGCCGCGACCGGGCTCTTGGACGGCGGCCGTCTGTCCCTCACTATGGCGCGACCGAACAGAGTGACCTGAAAGGACGGCGATATGGCTTTGCTCGACACGCTCAAGGCTGACCAACTGGCGGCGCGCAAGTCGAACGACCGTCTGAAGGCTGACCTGCTGAGCACCCTGATCGGCGAAGCGACGCAGATCACGACCGAGGAGTTCAAGCGCGGCGTGACGGAAGTGACCGACGAAAAGGTCGCCGCGACCGTCGCGAAGTTCCTGAAGAACACGAAACAGACGCTGGAGAACCTCGCCAGCGAGCGCGCCCGCCTGATCGACGCCGGCAGCGATGCGTCGAAGGTCGACGCGCGTATCGCAGCGGCTGAAACCGAACAGGCGATCCTGTCCTCCTACAGCCCCAAGCAGATGACGGAAGCGGAACTGCGCGAGGCCATCAACGCCTTCCGGGCCGGCGCCCCCGACACCAACGTCGGCGCGATCATGGCCCACCTGAAGGCGAATTTCGGCGGCCGCTATGACGGCAAGGCGGCCAGCGCGCTGGCAAGGGGTTAAGCCAAGGCTCCCCCGCGCGCCGCCAGGCGAGACTCCCGAGACCTATAATCCCGGGACAAAGCGAGACATTCGTCCCCATTCGGAGACATTTCTGCCCAACCGCCTTCTGGTGATTTATCCCCGCGTTCGCGCCAGGGCTCATACTGCCGGGATGTCGTCGTGGATACCGTTTCTGCTGTCGCCCCGATTCCAAGGCCTGGAAGGCGTCGAGCGCCATCGCCGCAGGGTGGCCGGCGAAGCGCAAGGGCCGTTGTCGTGCGACGCAAGGGCGCGTCTATCCCCGCATCGTCCCGTCGCGGAGCCGGCGCCGGACGGCGCACGCGTCCGCAAGCGAGACACTGGAGACAGCAAAACGGCCGCTCCACCGTATGGCGAAGCGGCCGTTTCGGACTTGCGTCGGCTTGCGGGTCTAGCGGTCGCCCGGCCGGTTGCCCGGGACCCGTTCTTCGTCGTCGCGCGGCAGCATGCCGCCGCGGCCGACGTTGCCCAGCAGCTGTTCGAGAATGGTCATCTCGCGGCCGCGGGTCGGGGTCTCGCGGTCGGCGTAGGCGAACAGCTTGCCGTCCCGCAGCGTGTACTGGTTGACCGAGACCACCTGGTCGGTGGCCTTGTCGAAGGCGATGGCGGTGATGTCGCGCTTGGCGACGCGCGGCTGGTAGAAGGCCACGCGATCGGTCACCTGGCTCATGTAGAACCAGACGTTGGGATCGAAGGTCGAGGTGACCGAGGGCGAGCCGAGCTTGCCCATCACGGTCGACTTGGTGTCCTCGCCCGGCTTCACGTCGGCGGGGTTCACCTCGATGGCCTGGAAGCCCGAATAGGTCGTGATCGGCATGCAGCCGCCGGTCGCGAGAAGGCCGGCTGTGACAGCGGCGGCAAGGGCGGCTCTACGAAACATTGTCGCTCCCGGTACGCGTGGATGGCGCAGGTCCTTTGACCTATCGTCCGCGCGCGCTTAGTTCAATGCCCCGCTTTAGGCGCAGCCGGCGGCGAAATCGAGGCGATATCGAAGATGCTCAACCGCTTGTTCAAACCCAGGCCCGCGAAGACGGCCGGCGAGGCGCTCTACGCCGCCGCCGCCGCCCAGGCCCGGCTGCCCGGATTCTACACCGCCCTGGGCGTGTCCGACACGCGGGAGGGGCGGTTCGAACTCTACAGCCTGCACGTCATCCTGCTGATGGACCGCCTGAAAGGGCAGGGCGAGCAGGCCGACGAAACCGGCCAGTTCCTGATGGAGCGCTACGTGCGCGGGCTCGACGACGCCTTCCGCGAGATGGGCGTGGGCGATGTCGGGGTGGCCAAGAAGGTCAAGGCCCTGGCCCAGGCCTTCTACGGCCGGCTCAAGGCCTATCAGGAAGCGTTCGAGGCCTTGCCCGAGCGGACGGTGCTGGAAGAGACCGTCGCCCGCACCACGCTGGAAGGCGGCGAGGGCGATGTGAAGGCGATGGCCGACTATGTCGTGGCCAGCCGCGACTCGCTGTCGCGTCAGCCGCTCGAGCGCCTGTGCGCCGGCGACGTCGTCTGGGAGCGCCTCGCATGATCGGAGAATCACCCTGGAGCGTGCCGCTCCGCCTGTCCGAGGTCGCCCGCGGCCCGGTCCGCAAGAAGATCGAGGCCGACGAGAAGACCCGCGCGGCGATCGCCAGGCATCTGGATCTGGTCTCGATCGAGGCCCTGAGCGCCGATGTGACGATCCGCCCCTGGCTGGATGGCGCCGAGCTCGAGGGCTGGCTGAACGCCGACGTCACCTACACCTGCAGCGTCAGCGCCGAGCCGTTCACCGACAAGCTGTCGGGCGACTTCACCCTGCGCGTGCTGCCGGCCGGCAGCGAGAACGCGCCGCAGGCGGACACCGCCGAGGAGCTGGAGCTCGATCCGGAGGCAGACGATCCGCCCGACGTGCTCGAAGGCGACACCCTGGACCTAGGCGGCTACGTGGTCGAACATCTGTCGCTGGAGCTCGATCCGTTCCCGCGCAAGCCGGGCGCGACCTTCGAACCGCCGGTCGAGACCGGGTCGCTGTCGCCTTTCGCCGCGTTGCGCGTTCTCAAGAAGGACGACGCCCCGGAGTAACGGCGTCTGGAGGCTGCACTTGCATCATCGCCCGCCAGCGCTAAGTTCCGCCCGCTGCGCGCAGAGGGCGCGTCCGTGACGGAATCGCGACCGGCCTTGTCCCAAACTCTGGTCATCTCAATCGACGCCATGGGCGGCGACCACGGCCCGTCCGTGGTGGTTCCCGCGGTGGACATCGCCGCGCGCGCCATGCCCGGCGTCAGCTTCCTGCTGCACGGCGACGAGGCGAAGATCAACGCAGAGCTGGCGAAGCTGCCCGCCGCGAAGGCCGTCAGCGAGGTTCGCCACACCGACAAGGCCATCTCGATGGACGAGAAGCCCGCCCAGGCGATGCGCCGCGGCAAGGGCTCCAGCGTCTGGAACGCGATCGAGGCGGTCAAGGAAGGCAAGGCCTCCGCCGCCGTCTCGGCCGGCAACACCGGCGCCCTGATGGCCATCTCGATGCTGCTGCTGCGCATGGCCGACGACATCAAGCGCCCGGCCATCGTCGCCAGCTGGCCGACCAGCCGCGGCATCACCGCCGTGCTCGACGTCGGCGCCAATGTCGAGAGCGACGCCGAGCAGCTGGTCGAGTTCGCCATCATGGGCGCGGCCTTCCACCACGCGGTGCATGGGTCCAAGACGCCGACCGTCGGCCTGCTGAACGTCGGCTCCGAGGAGCAGAAGGGCCACGAGGAGGTCCGCGAGGCCCACGCCCTGCTCAAGGCCACCAAGCTGGACCTCGACTACAAGGGCTTCGTCGAGGGCAACGACATCGCCAAGGGCACGGTCGATGTGATCGTCACCGACGGCTTCACCGGCAACATCGCGCTGAAGACCGCCGAGGGCCTCGCCCGCTTCTTCGGCAACGAGCTGCGCAGCGCCTTCAAGTCCAGTCCGCTGGCCATGCTGGGCGCGCTGTTCGCGGCCGGCGCGCTCGGCGGGATGCGCAAGCGTATGGACCCGGGCGCCGTCAACGGCGGCCCTCTGCTGGGCCTGAATGGCATCGTCGTGAAGAGCCACGGCGGGGCCGACGCCAAGGGCTACGCCGCCGCGATCCGCGTCGCGGTCGACCTGGCCCGCAGCGACTTCTCGGCCGAGATCGAGCGGAACATGAAGCGGCTGACCGCGACGCTGTCCGAAACAGCGGCGGCCCCGGCCGAGGGAGCAAGCGAGTGAGCGTTCTGCGTAGCGTGGTGACCGGCGTCGGCGGCTATCTGCCCGAAAACGTCGTGAGCAACGAAGACCTCTCCAAGGTCGTCGATACGACCGACGAATGGATCCGCGAGCGGACCGGCATCAAGCAGCGGCACAAGGCGGGCGACGACCAGGCCGTGTCGGACCTCGCCGTCGAGGCCGCGAAGAAGGCCCTGGCCGCCGCCGGCCGCACGCCCGCCGATATCGACCTGATCGTCGTCGCCACCACCACCGCCGACCTGACCTTCCCCGCCGCCGCCGCCATCGTGCAGCGCAAGCTGGGCTGTCCGATCGGCATCGCCTTCGACGTCCAGGCGGTCTGCTCGGGCTTTGTCTACGCCATGAGCGTGGCCGACGGGTTCGTGGCGCGCGGCCACGCCAAATGCGCGCTGGTGATCGGCGCCGAGACCATGACCCGGCTGATGGACTGGACCGACCGCGGCACCTGCGTGCTGTTCGGCGACGGCGCCGGCGCGGTGGTCATGGAGCCGGTCGAAGGCGAGGGCACCACGGCCGACCGCGGCCTGCTCGGCTTCGCGCTGCGCTGCGACGGCACCAAGCAGGACCTGCTCTACGTCGACGGCGGCCCCTCGACGACCGGCACGGTCGGCAAGCTGCGGATGCAGGGCAACCAGGTCTTCAAGCACGCGGTGATCAACATCTCCGAGGCGGTGGTCGCGGCGGCCAAGGTCGCCGGGGTCGAGGTCGCCGACGTCGACTGGTTCATTCCGCACCAGGCCAACCAGCGAATCCTGGCCGGCGTCGCCCATCGCCTCGGCATCGAGGAGGGCAAGGTCATCCAGACCGTCGGCGAGCACGCCAACACCTCGGCCGCCTCGATCCCGCTGGCCATGGCCCAGGGAATCGCCGACGGCCGCATCAAGCCGGGCGACCTGCTGCTGATGGAAGCCATGGGCGGCGGCCTGACCTGGGGCGCCTGCGTCGTCCGGCTTTAGGGCGGCGAATCCGTTCCTTGAGGGAACCCTTTGACTTGACGCGGCAATCGGGCCATGCACCCTCTTGTTTAGAGGGGCTTTTGGAGGCCGGGGGCATGAAGGGCGAGACCTTGACGCGAGCGGACCTGACCGAGGCCGTTCACGAGGAAGTGGGTCTGACCCGGCAGGACTGCGGGGGTCTGGTCGAGCGCACGCTCGATCTGGTGGCCGAAGCCCTCGAGGCCGGCGAGACCGTGAAACTCTCCGGATTCGGCGTTTTCCAGGTCCGGGCCAAGCGCGCCCGCATGGGCCGTAATCCCAAGACCGGCGAGCCGGCCGAGATCGAGCCCCGCCGGGTGATCGGTTTCCGCGCCTCGCAGGTCATGAAGGCGCGCATCGACCGCGCCTTGAGCGACTAGGGCCGTCCCGGTGGCGAAGGGCCCCAACGCCTTCCGCACCATCTCGGAAGCCGCCGACGAGCTTGGCGTGCCCCAACACGTGCTGCGTTTCTGGGAGACCAAGTTCTCCTTCATCCGCCCGATGAAGCGCGCGGGCGGCCGCCGCTTCTACCGGCCGCAGGATATCTCCGTGCTGCGCGGCGTCCGCGCCCTGCTGCACGACGAGGGCTACACCATCAAGGGCGTCCAGAAGCTCCACAAGGAGCAGGGCGTGCGCCGCCTGGCCTCGGTGGGGGAGGGCGAGGCTAGGCCCGCCTCCGCCGCTGGCGAGAGCCTGCTGCCGCCCGCCGGGAGCGCCGATCTGGGCGCGGGCACGCGCGATCGCCTGACCTTCGCGCTGGGCGATCTGGAAGCGGTCAAGGCGCGCCTGGACGGCCTGCTCAAGGGCCGCTGAAAACCGCCAAGATTGGCCATTGCCGGGTCGGGGAGCGGCGCCTATAAGGGCGCTCCCCAACGACGGGTCGCTTCGGCGAACCGCCGAAGTAGATGTCGGAGCGTGGCGCAGCCTGGTAGCGCACTTGACTGGGGGTCAAGGGGTCGCAGGTTCGAATCCTGTCGCTCCGACCATCTACTTCTTCTGGCCGCCCTCGCGGTTCATCCACACCATCAGCGGAATCAGCGGCAGGCCCCAGGCCACGCCTACGATGACGAAATAGATCAGGTGAACGGCCGGATGGTCGGGCAGGCGGTCGGCTACGGCCAGCGCCGCGGCCACGTAGAGGAACAGGAACACCACGATCCCGAGCGTGCCGACCAGTTTCTTGATGCGCGGGTTCATGAAAACACCTCCGGCGGCGCGTCGATCCGCGCCGCCGGAGGCTTAGAGCGTTTTCGGTTGCTGCGCGACGCCTAGCGGCGCTTGAACAGGCCGATGATGAAGAGCAGCAGCACCGCGCCGATCACCGAGGCGATCAGGCTGGCGATGATGCCGCTGTAGGCCACGCCCAGCATCCCGGCGAGGAAGTTGCCGATCAGGGCGCCGACGAGGCCCACGATCAGGTTCATCACGATGCCGTGGTTGCGGTTCATCAAACGCTCGGCGATCCAGCCGGCAAAGATGCCGACGACGATCGCGACGAGCCAATTCACGCCTTCCATTTAGATAGCCTCCTCAACCCAGCGAGATTTCGCTGGGGGCGTAACTCGGAGGGCGGGGCAGGGTTCCGCTAGCGTCGGCGGCGCGGCATCAGCGCCATGAGCGAGAGCAGGGCGGCCGAGCCGGCCAGGGCCGCCGCCGAAAGGGCGGCGAGGCTGTCCACGGGCAGGCCCAGCCAACCGGCCGCGACCGTCCCCACGACCGCGCCGCCGACCCCGGCAAGCAGGCTGGCGAACAGCGACCGGCGACCGCCGATGAGGGCGCGCGCCAGCACGCCGGCCAGCAGGCCGATCACGACGATTGAAAAGAGACTGGGCCCCTGCATCGACGCCAAGCATGACAGTGGTTTGCGACAACGTCACGGCTCTGGACCGCGACGCGAGGTAAGCCTAGGAAGGCCGCGCCGATTTTAGGCCTTCGGGCTCCAGCAGAGGCGGCGATGACCTCGTTCTTGCGTTCCGACCGGTCCAGTCCGGTCGCAGTATGGCTTTTCGCCGTGGCCGCCCTGGTGCTGGCGATGGTCGTTGTCGGCGGCGCGACGCGCCTGACCGGCTCGGGCCTGTCGATCACCGAGTGGAAGCCGGTGACCGGCGCCCTGCCGCCGCTCTCCGACCAGCACTGGCAGTCGGAGTTCTCCAAGTACAAGGAGATCCCGCAGTACATCCAGCTGAACCGCGGCATGAACCTCGCCGAGTTCAAGGCGATCTACTGGTGGGAGTGGTCGCACCGGCTGCTCGGCCGGCTGATCGGGCTCGCCTTCGCCGTGCCGTTCGCCGTCTTCTTGATCCGCAAGGATATCCCGCGCCGGCTGATCTGGCGATGCGCGGCCATGCTGGGCCTAGGCGGGCTTCAGGGGCTGGCCGGCTGGTGGATGGTCGCCAGCGGCCTTTCGGAGCGCGTCTCCGTCGCGCCCGAGCGGCTGGCGGTGCACCTGGGGCTGGCGCTGGCGCTGTTCGTGCTGCTGCTGTGGACGGGGCTGGACGCCTGGGCCGGCGCGCCCCGGCAGGGCAACCCTACGCGCTGGCGGGCCGTGGCCCTGGCCTTCCTCGGCGCGGTCTTCTTCCAGAGCCTGCTCGGCGCGCTGGTCGCGGGATCGCATGCCGGCTTCATCTTCAACGACTGGCCGCTGATGAACGGCGCCCTGTTCCCGCGCGACTATGTCGGCGAGGGCGTCTGGGCGACCATCGCCCACAACCAGGCCTCGGTGCAGCTGCACCATCGGCTGGGCGCCTACCTGCTGTTCGCGGGGTCGATCGCGCTGGCTGTGCTGGCCTGGCGGCATCGCTACCTGCCGCAGGAGGCCAAGATGCTCGGCCTCGCGGTGGCCGGCGTGACCACGCTGCAGGCGCTGCTGGGCATCAGCGCCCTGATGGCCGGCGTGCCGGTCTGGCTGGGCATCCTGCACCAGATCGGGGCCGTGGCCCTGCTGGGCGTCGCGACGGCCTTCGCGTGGCGGGTGCGGCGGCTCTAGGCTCTAGGCCCTGAAGCTGCTCCACGGGCCGGTGATCGCCAGGGTGATGCCGGGCAGGTAGATGTTCACGAACATCGTCCGGCCGTCCGGCGAGAAGCAGACGCCCGCCAGCTCGGCGTTGTCGCGGAACACGTTGCGGCCGATCGTGTACACCTTGCCGTCCGGGGTCACGCCCTTGAGGTGGTTGCGGTCGACGTCCGAGTAGCGGTCCTCGCAGGCGATGATGTGGCCCCAGGGGGCGATGGCGATGTTGTCGGCGTAGTCGAGCACCTTCTGCTCGCGCGACTCGACGAACAGCTGGGTCTTGCCCGGCGCGTCCGCTTCGTTGGCCTGGCCCTCGTGGGCGCTCGGCACGTAGCGCATGATCTGGCCGGCCACGGCCGCGCCGCCGTTGGTGCAGGTGAAGTAGAGCTCGTCCTTGCCCCAGAACACGCCTTCGCCCCGCGCGAAGACGGCCGCGCCCTTGGCGGCGCCACGCAGGCGCAGGTCGTCGTTGGGGTTGTCGACGCCGTCCAGGTCGATCCAGCGGGCGTTGCGCCAGCTCTTCGGCGCCATGCCAGTCGCGCCCTCCCAGTTGCGGGTGTCGCAGCTCTCGGGCGAATCGCTGAAGCCCAGCGCCTGCAGCCGGCCGCCCTTGGCCAGTTCGCCGGGCGTGTCGGGCAGGAAGCGGTAGAACAGGCCGTCGACCATGTCCTCGGTCAGGTAGACCACGCCGGTCCGCGGATCGACGCAGGCCGCCTCGTGCTTGAACCGGCCCATGGCCTTCAGCGGGACGGGGTCGACCAGGCCCTTCGCCTTGGCCGGCACCTCGAACACGAAGCCGTGGTCCTTGCCGACGTTGAAGCCGGCCTGGGTGACGGTCTCCTCGCAGCTCAGCCACGAGCCCCAGGGCGTGGTCCCGCCGGCGCAGTTGATCAGCGTGCCCGCCAGGCTCAGGAACTGCTTCTCCACCAGCCCGGTCTTCTGGTTGTAGACCATCGTCGTCGTGCCGCCGGCCAGGGCGAAGCCCTCGTCGTCGACGTCATAGGCCTTGGACTTGTCCAGCTTGCCGGCGAGGTGGCGGCCCAGGCCCATCGGGCCGTGGTTGCGGTCGGTCACCTTCAGCTCGTGATTGCGGATCAGGGCCACGCGGTCGCCGCCCAGCGAGATGCTGCCCATGCCATCGAACTTGTGCGGGACCAGCAGGCCGTCATCCATGCTCTCGCCCGCCTGCGAGATGACGCGGTAGGAGAAGCCCTCGGGCAGGTCGAAGATGCCGTAGGGATCCTGCTGCAGCGGGCCGTAGCCGTGCACCTCGTTGCGGTAGGTTTCCTCGTCCGCCGTCTCCTGGGCGCGCGCGTAGCCGGAGAAGGCGAGGGCGGCGGCGGAAGCGCCGAAGAAGGCGCGGCGGGAATAGGACATGGACTGGCTCCGGAAGATGACGCTGAGCTAGCCGCGCACTGCGACAGTCTGATAACGACGGCAAGGTCGTTGTATTCGGTATCATGATACCGTAACGCGAAAATCCCTTATGCCGTAACGGATTGCCGCGATGGGCCGCGCATCGAGTGTTGACAGCCCGCATCGTCGCAGGTATTGCCGCGCCCTCACGTCGGGGACCGCTTGTCTCCGCCTGCAACGGATCAAGTCCCATGATGAAGACCACGGCTTCTCTGAAGCCCGCCGAGGTCGAGAAGAAGTGGATCGTGATCGATGCCGAGAACGCCGTCGTCGGCCGTCTCGCCTCGTTCATCGCCATGCGTCTTCGCGGCAAGCACCGTCCTGACTACACCCCGCACGTCGACTGCGGCGACTATGTCGTCGTGATCAACGCCGACAAGGTGAAGTTCACGGGCCGCAAGCTCGAGCAGAAGATCTACTACCGCCACACCGGCCACCCGGGCGGCATCAAGCAGATCACCGCCGGCAAGCAACTGGCCGGCCGCTTCCCCGAGCGCGTGCTCGAGAAGGCCGTCGAGCGCATGCTGCCGAAGGAAAGCCCGCTGGCCCGCGCCCAGATGACGCACCTGCGCATCTTCAACGGCGCCGAGCACACCCATCAGGCCCAATCGCCTGAGACCGTCGCGTTCGCTGAACGCAACAGCAAGAACACCCGGAGCCAATAACCGATGGCCGAAGCCCAAGGTTTCGAGGCTCTCCAAAGCCTCTCGTCGAACCCCGACGTCGCTCCCGCCGAGCGCAAGGTCGACGCCCAAGGTCGCGCCTATGCGACCGGCAAGCGGAAGAACGCGGTCGCCCGCGTCTGGATCAAGCCGGGCAAGGGTTCCATCACGATCAACGGTCGTGACCAGGAAGTGTACTTCGCCCGCCCGGTGCTGCGCATGATGATCGCCCAGCCCTTCCAGGTCACCGACCGTGAAGGCCAGTTCGACGTCGTCGTCACCGTGCTCGGCTCGGGCCTCAGCGGCCAGGCCGGCGCCGTGCGTCACGGCATCTCCAAGGCCCTGACCTATTTCGAACCGACCCTGCGTCCGGTCCTGAAGCCGCACGGCTTCCTGACCCGCGACAGCCGCGTCGTCGAGCGGAAGAAGTACGGCAAGGCGAAGGCCCGCCGCTCCTTCCAGTTCTCGAAGCGCTAGCCGTTCGCGAACCTGTTTTGCGAAAGGGCGCTTCGGGAAACCGGAGCGCCCTTTTTCTTTGTCTGGAGGTGCGCCATGCACCCGTTTCCCGCCACCGCCGACCTGCAGTTCCTGCTCAAGGGCGACGCCGTCCTGGAGTCCGTCATGGTGACGCGATCCCAGATCGGCTTCGGGCTCGAGAACGACTGCGTCATCAACCTGTCGGCCGCGATCACCTGCCTGGACGCCGACGGCTCGACGGCCGACTACCGTCCGGGTGAGCCCGGCGCGGCGCCGTTCCTGTTCCACCGCCTGCTCGGCAAGCGCCTGACCTCGGTCACCGCCGAGGGCCGGACGCTGACGCTCGCCTTCGAGGGCGGCGGCGCGATCCGCCTGCAGTCCGACACCAGCCAAGACGAAGCCGGCCAGATCATGGACCCGGCGGGCGAACTCATCGTTTTCTGAGGAACGATCCGCATGACCGCGAAAGTCTTCATCGACGGCGAAGCCGGCACCACGGGCCTGCAGATCCAGGAGCGGCTGGTCGGCCGCACGGACCTGCAGCTGATCTCGATCGACCCGGCCAAGCGCAAGGATTCGGCCGAGCGCGCGCGGATGCTGAACGCCGCCGACGTGGTGATCCTGTGCCTGCCGGACGACGCGGCGCGCGAGGCGGTCAGTCTGGTGACCAACCCCGAGACCCGGATCATCGACGCCTCGACCGCGCACCGCACGGCGGAGGGCTGGACCTTCGGCTTTCACGAGCTTGACCCGGGCCATCGCGAGGTCGTCGCGGCCGCCCGGCGCGTTTCCAACCCCGGCTGCTATTCGACCGGCGCCATCGCCCTGATCCGGCCACTGGTGAAGGCCGGCTACATCCCGGAAGACTATCCGGTCACGATCAACGCGGTCAGCGGCTACAGCGGCGGCGGCAAGGCGATGATCGCCGAGTTCGAGGACCAGAGCTCGCCGAC
>Ga0247813_10002498_pt1 | contig 12541 bp, 9 predicted proteins | sample UWRJL169409C1_FD_180719 | JGI IMG/M metagenome (GOLD analysis project Ga0247813, IMG submission 180719) | Plant litter microbial communities from Arlington Agricultural Research Station in Wisconsin, United States - UWRJ-L169-409C-1 | ecosystem: Environmental > Terrestrial > Plant litter >... | reverse complement strand
CAGCGTAACCGTCCCGCCCGTCAGCTCGACCGTGGCCATGAAGAAGTCGTGCAGGGGCTCGAACGGCCCCTTCCGGTCTTCGAACGCACCGGCGATCAGGTTGACCGTCGCCTTGCCGCCGTCGACGTCGATGGCCGGGATGTCGTCGCGCTGCAGCCCGACGTAGCGCGGCGCGGTCATCTTCAGGCGGCTGGGCAGGTTGACCCACAGCTGCAGGATCTCGAGCGGCCCGCCGGTCTTCTTGAACGCGGCGGGCGACAGTTCGGCGTGCACCAGGCCGCTGCCGGCGGTCATCCACTGGACCCCGCCCGCGCGGATGACGCTCTCGTGGCCGCCGCTGTCGAGGTGCGACAGCTCGCCCTCGAGGATGAAGGTCACCGTCTCGAAGCCGCGATGCGGGTGCGGTCCGAACGGCAGGCCGCGGTTATTGGGCGGATAGACCTGCGGCCCATGGTGGTTGAGGAACAGGAACGGGTCGACCTGCTGCACGCGCGGTCCGGGCAGCGGCCGGCGCGTCACCAGGTCGGCGATGTCGTCGCGGTAGGCCGCGTGCTGGGTCCTGATCGTCCTGCCGGTCATTCCGTCTCTCCTGTCGGGCGACAGGTAATGCTTTCGACGCCGGAAGGAAGACCTTGGCCTCAGCGCGGCGGCCGTCCGCCCGGGCCGCCCTCGCCCCGCCGGCCGGGCAGAGCGGGCAGTTCCTCGCGCGTCAGGCGGCCGTCGTGATCGCGGTCGAGCGTCTTGAACACGATCTCCGCCTTCTTCTGGAATTCCTCGCGCGTGACCCGGCGCGACCAGTCGGAGTCGGCCGACATGATCGGCTGCGGGTCGTTGAGCAGCATCCAGCGCGCCGCGCCTTCCAGCGCGATCGGCGCCGGCCCGCCGGAGCCGCGACCGCCGGATGAGCCGCCGGACCGGCCGCCGCCGGGAGGGCCGTCGCCGCCGCCTCCGCCCATGCCGCCGCCGCGACCACCCATGCCGCCCCCGCCGCCGCGACCGCCGCCTCCGCCTGGAGGTCCGCCTCCGCCGGAGCGGGCGCCGCGACCGCCCCCCTCGCCGCCGCTCTGGGGGCGGAAGGCCTGCAGGATCTCGGGGACGATCTCCTTTTCGTAGCGGGTCACCTCGACGCCATCGATGGCGCCGTCGCGCGCGACGTCGAGGGTGTCGAAGAAGGCCAGGGCGTCGGCGACCATCTCCGGGCGGGTGAGCACGCCGTCGTGGTCGCCGTCCGCTTCGCGCCACCACTGGTCCAGCGGATGCGGCTGGCCGGCGGGCGCGCGGAATGGCTTGCCGGCCGGGCTGATGAACAGCTGCGGGCCGGCGGGCGGACCACCTTCGCCGCGCTCGCGCATGCCCGGTCCGCCCATCGGCGGGCGACCGGGGCCGGCGCAGGCGGCCAGCCCGGCGAGCAGGACCAGGGACAGCACGGTCCCGCCAGGACGATAATTCATAAAGCGCGGCTCCTCAGCCCGGGAGGAAAGGAGCGGCGCCGCCCAAGGACAATCGACGGCGCCGCTCAAGGCCCCGGCGAACTGGGGGGACTGTTCGCCTCGAGCCCGACGCCCCGCCCCCGACGGCGCGACGCCATGAGCAGACCGTCGCCGAGCAGCCGGGCGTCAGTGGGGCGGCTTTGTCGCCGTCGTCCGTCGGATTGTTTCAGAGGCGCCGCCACCTCCGCCGTCATGGCCCGACTTGTTCGGGCCACCCATGCACACCGTATCGGCCTTGCGTCCTTCGAGACGCTCGCTTGAGGGCCGGCTCCTCAGGATGACGACGGTGGTAGCGTTCACTGAAGTCGTCATGGTGAGGAGCCGGCCCTCAGGCCGGCGTCTCGAACCACGCAAGACTGATCAGGCCGGCTCTTCGTTGAAGCGGATGTTCGACTTCTCTAGGCCCTTGAGCACGATGTCGACGCCGCCCGAGCGGACCATCCATTCGAGGCGGTAGTCGCGGTATTGGCGCTTGAACAGCCCCGCCTCGACGATGCCCGCGACCTGGGCCATGGCGGCCAGGGAGGCGAGCGCCTGCTCGAACGACTGGGCGCAGGACGGCCGTGCGCGAACCCGCTTGAGCCACGCATCGAGGCCCGAGCCCTCGGCCGGGCCGAAGCCGAAGCCGGCGGCGCCCTGCACGAACGGCGCGGCGCAGACGTCGGCCCAGCCGAAGCTGTCGCCGTTCAGCCAGTCCTTGCCGTCCAGCTGGCGGTCCAGCCAGCCGTTCAGCCGCGCCAGCTGCTCGCCGGCCTTGGTCTGCATCGCCACGGCCTGGTCGCCGGTCGCGCGCTTGAAGTTGGCGATCTCCGACAGGCCCCAGGTGATGGCCTCGTAGTGGGTGTCGACGACCTCCTCGATCATCCGCGCCTTGGCCCGCGCGATCGGGTCGGCGGGCAGCAGGCGAGGCTCGGGCCAGGCGTCCTCGATGAACTCCAGAATGATGGTCGAGTCGAAGATGGCCTGGCCGTCGACGAACAGCACCGGCACCTCGCCGCGCGGGTTGGCGGCGCGGAACGCCTCGGGCGTGTTGCCCGAACCGATGGCGTCAGGGGTCTTCACCTCGAAGGGGACGCCCTTCTCGACCAGCGCGATCTTGACCTTCTGGGCGTAGGGCGAAAGCGGGTGTTCCAGCAGCTCGATCTTCTGGGGGCTCATGGGGCGTTTCCTCGGACGTTTGCGATCTCGTTGCACGCAACAGTGCGCTCTCCGAAGCAGGCGTCAACGGCGCCCCGACGTCACCTCGCCTGCGCCATTGCGCGCCGGCCCGCGCCCGTCCTAGCCTGCCGTCAGGGCAAGTGAGTGAGGGAGTTCTTCCAGTGAGCAAATCTTCGGTTTCGCGGCGCGGTCTCGGCGCGCTGCTCGGCACGGCCGCGTTCGCGGCGACCACGGCGGGCATGACCGCAACGCCCGCGGCGGCGCAGACGATCGACAAGCCGATCAAGCCGCCGAAGACGATGTTCTCGACCACCGAGGCCTTCGACGCCGCCAAGGTGCCCGCCTACAAGGGCAAGCACGACAAGGTCTACGCCCACATCGACGCGCACCAGGACGAGCACCTGGAAAACCTGCGCCGCTGGGTCCGCCAGCGTTCGATCAGCGCCCAGAACGACGGCATCCAGGAGATGGCGAAACTGGTCGAGGCCGACCTCAAGACGCTCGGCTTCCAGGAAACGGCCATCGTCCCCAGCTCGGGCCACCCGGGCGTCTGGGGCTATCTCGACGCCAAGGCCAAAAAGACCCTCGTGGTCTACATGATGTACGACGTGCAGCCGATCGAGCCGACCGGCTGGAAGGTCGAGGCCTTCGACGGCGCGCTGGTCGACGACCCGCGCTTCGGCCAGGTGCTGATGGCGCGTGGCGCGACCAACCAGAAGGGCCCCGAGCGCGCGTTCCTGAACGCGGTCGCCTCGATCATCGCGGTCAACAAGAAGTTGCCCGTCAACCTCATGATCCTGGCCGAAGGCGAGGAGGAGCTGGGCTCGCCCCACTATCCGGAGCTGATCGGCAAGTACGAGGCGCGGCTGAAGACCGCGGACGGCGTGTTCTTCCCGATGAACAGCCAGAGCCCGGCCGGCAAGGTCTCCATGCCGATGGGCGTGAAGGGCATCTGGTACGTCGAGCTGGAGTCGATCGGCGGGCCGCAGGGCGGGCCGAAGGAGGCCGAGGTGCACGGCTCGCTGAAGTCGATCCTCGACAGCCCGGTCTGGCGCCTGGCCCATGCGCTGGCCAGCCTGACCACGGTCGACGGCAACACCTGCCTGGTGCCCGGCTTCTACGACAGCATCCGCGCGCCGAACCTCGAGGAGCAGAAACTGGCCAACGGCGTGCGGCCGGCCTGGCTGGCCGAGGAGCAGCAGCGCAAGGACGCGCTGAAGGTCGACCGCTGGATCAACGGCATGACCGCCGAGGAGACCCTGTACGAGAACCTGTTCAACCCGAGCTTCAACATCGACGGCCTGGTCAGCGGCTATACCGGCGTCGGCACCAAGACCATCCTCCCGCACAAGGCGGTGGCCAAGCTGGACGTGCGGATGGTGCCCAACCAGACGCCCGAGGAGATGATGACCAAGTTCCGCGCCCACCTGGACGCGCAGGGCTTCAAGGATATCCAGATCACCCAACTGAGCGGCTATCCGGCGGCCCAGACTTCGGTCGAGGCGCCGCTGGTCAAGGCCGCGATCGGGACCTTCATCAAGCACGGCGTGGTCCCGACCGTGCTGCCGCGGCTCGCGGGCAGCGCGCCCTACCACGTGTTCACCGACCGCCTGAAGCTGCCGCTGGTCACCGCCGGCATGGGCCACGGCTCGGCCCAGCATGCGCCCAACGAGTACATGGTGATCAAGCCGAAGGCCGGCTCGAAGGTGGCGGGCTTGGCGGACGTGGAGAAGTTCTACGTCGACCTGCTCTACGCGCTGGCGGAGGCGTAGCCAGGCCGGGGACATGCTCCGAAGGTGCGTGTCCCCATCCGCTTCCGGGAAGCCGTAGGGGACACGCATCGGCTGCGCCGGATCATGTCCCCGATCGCTAGAGCCTCGCGATGTCCAGCGCCACGAGGCCCTGATCGACGCTCGCCTGCGTCTGCGCCGCCTTGGCGCGCTGGAAGCCGTCGCGGGCCTGCATGCGGTCCCAATAGGCCGTCACGGCCGGCGGCCACTCGCCCGACAGGCCCAGCGTCTCGCCCAGCAGCAGGGCGTAGGCGACCGAGATGTCCGCGCCGGTGAACCGGCCTGCCGCATAGAACTCGGACGTCTGCAGCACCGCGTCGAGGCCGCGCAGCCGCGCCAGGAACCACTTGGCGTAGTCGGTGGCGACCTGCGGCTGGCGGCGCTCCTTGGGCTCGAGCCGCGTGTAGCGCAGCACCAGCGTCTGCGGGAAGGTCAGGGTCGCCTCGCCGAAATGCAGGCCGTTGAGGTAGGCGCCGAAGCCCGGCTCGTCCGGCGAGACGGCCAGCGCCCCCTGCCCGTGCTTCACGGCCAGATATTCGACGATCGCCGCCGACTCGGTCATCCGCGTCTCGCCCTCGACCATCAGCGGGATGGTCCCGAGCGGGTTCTCGGCGAGGTACTCCTTGGCCAGGAAGCGCGGCGGGAACGGCAGCATCTTCAGGTCGTAGTCGAGCCCGAGTTCCTCCAGCGCCCAGAGCGGGCGGAACGAGCGGGCGTCGGCGCAGTGCCACAGCGTGATCATGGACGCATCCTGCCCAGCCGACGTCACGGAAGCAAAGAGGCTGATCAAAGAGAAGCCCCGGCTCGGCGGACCGAACCGGGGCTGTACTTAAGGGCGCGGGCCCCGCAGCCCACGCGCTCCACAGGCAACCGGCCCTTACCTCCGACAGTTCAGCCCGGTCACCGCCATTGCTGCCGGTCTTCGGCCGTTCCGTCAGCGGAAAACGCTCCAGGTCCGGAGGATTCGCGGGATCGCTTCGCCGTTGCACAAAACCGATGCTGCGCCGCGGGCCCGTTGCTTGAAGCCTGGCCAGTCCCGCGCTCCGGTGTTGCCGAAAAGGCCCGGCGGACCGGCAAACCGGAGCCAATCGTCACAGGGGCGGCCTTGCGCTTCCCGCCTGAAATCTTTGAGGCCAAAAGACGGGTCTAAGGATACAGCCGCGCGCCGGCGGTCCGGACAGGCCTTCACTTTTGGCCGCCCCGCGCGAATGTCGGTCGCCAGAGCCGGCAATCTCTGGCAGGAGGCGCCGCCATGAACGTCGGCCCGCAAGCAAGGTTACAGACCGTCGCCGTGTCGCAAGTCCCCGCCGCCAATACCCGCCGCGCGGACCTCGACTGGATCCGCGTCGGTGCGTTCGCGCTGCTGATCCTGTTCCATGTCGGCCTGGTCTACGCGCCGTTCGACTGGCACGTGCACAGCACCCACACCTTCCAGTGGCTGGCCGAGGCGATCCTGGCGACCGGGCCCTGGCGGTTGACCCTGCTGTTCCTGGTCTCCGGCGCCGCGCTGCGCTTCATGAGCCGCCGCTTCACCCCCGGGGCGGTGGCCAGGGCCCGGATGGCCCGGCTGCTGCCGCCGTTCCTGTTCGGGGTCTTCGTGCTGGTGCCGCCGCAATCCTGGCTCGAGGCCATGGACAAGGGCAGCTGGAGCCAGGGCCTGCCCGCCTGGTGGCTGCACCAGTTCAGCATCCCCGAGATCATCCGCGGCATCCCGCTGAACCACCTGTGGTTCGTGCTCTACATCGGCGTCTACACCTTCGCCGCCGTCGCCCTGCTGGCGCGGCCGCGCTGGCTGGCGGCGCTGGAGACCGGCTTCGACAAGGCGCTGGGCGGCTGGAAGATGCTGGTCGTGCCGGTGATCTACCTGGCCGTGGTCCGCGTGCTGCTGTTTCCGTGGTTCGGCATCACCAACCATCTGCCGGCCGACTGGTACAACCACGCCGTCTCGCTGGCGGTGTTCCTGTTCGGCTTCGCGGTCGCGGGTCGCGAGACGATCTGGAAGGACCTGGAGCGCTACCGCGTTCCGGCCCTGATCCTGGCCGTCGTCTCGCTGGCGCTCTTGATGATCATGACCGCCCATCCCGGCGGCCGGGCCTTCTGGGGCATTCCCAAGCACACGCTCTTCGCCCTGAACCAGTGGACCGCGATCGCGGCCATCCTCGGCTACGGCAGCCTGTACCTGCGGAAGGCCGACGGCCCGGTGCTGCGCTGGCTGACCGACGCGGTGTTCCCCTGCTACCTCGCCCACCAGACCATCCTGGTGATCGCGATCTACATGCTGAAGTGGCAGGGGCTGCCGGCCTGGCTCGAGGCGCCGCTGCTGCTGACGATCACGCTGGGCGGCAGCGTCGCGGTCTACGAGATCGTCAGGCGCCTGGGACCGATCCGGCCGCTGTGGGGGCTCAAGCGCCACCCGCGTCCGGTCCCCGCGCCCGCGCCGCTGGCCGCCGATCCGGCGGCCGGGCCCGCCGCCGCCGCATGACGCCGATGACCCGCTATCGCCGCCGCCGCTGGCTGCTGTGGACAGGCATGGCCGCGCCGGTCCTGGCCCTGATCACGGCGGTGACCGCGACCCTCTGCTTCCCGAGCTTCAACCACGCCACCCAGTACATCAGCGAACTCGGCGGGCCCGCCGCGCCCGTGCCGCAGATCTTCAACACCGGCGTGGTGCTGGCCGGCATCGCCGCCGGCTTCGCGGGCGTCGGCTTCGGCCTGACCCTGCTGGCGCTGGGCGGCGGACGGATCGCGGCGGCGGTGGTGACCCTCGCCTTCGTGCTCGGCGCGATCGGGCTCGTGATTTCGGGCATCTACACCTGGCCGGACCCGCGCCACCGGGCGATCAACCTGGGCCTGGGCATCCAGCTGGCGCCGATCTTCCTGCTGTGGGGCCTGGCGAAGGTTCAGGGGCTGACCCGGCTGAAGTGGTTCCTGGCCGCCGTGCTGGTGGTGATGGTCTTCCTGACCGTCATGACCAAGCACCTGGTGTTCCCCGGCACGGTCAACGACGGCAACGTCGGCTGGTGGGAGCGGGCCTTCGCCATCGCCCTCGTCGGCTGGGTCGGGGTGGCGGCTTTCGCACTCGAAAGGCGGCTCATCGCGGTCGCGGCCGAGGCCTCGCGAACGGACTGAGTCCGCCCCGACGAGCGCGGATATTCCTCGAATCGATCACGCCCGTCTATCGACTCCGCACGGCCCCGTGATATTGCGTGATCGGCGCCGCGTTTCCGTACAACCGGGCTGTGGCGGCCAAAAATTGCGACCTCTGCAAGAAATCTGCTGACGATTGCCTCTTTTTGGGCACACGACCCTTGCATTTGTGCGTCGCAACATAACAAATCCGTGATACGGAGACCGGGTGCTCGGGAGGCTCCCGGACAGACACACAACCAGCGTAACGGCGGGCCTTCGATGGACATGAGCAATCTGGCGGTCCAGTACGACAGCGAGCCCTCCTATGCGGTGCTGTCGTCCGCTCCGGAACGGGAGCATCTGCCCCAGGCTTCGTCGCTGACCATGCCCACCCAGTCGCTGGGCCAGGACGCCGTCTGCTCGTCGGCGCGCCCGTCGAGCGCGCCCGCCAACATCCTCATGCGCCGCACGATCCTGGCCCTCGGCACCCTGCTGTTCGCGGGTCTGGCCGGCTACACGCCGTTCAAGCTGTACGCCAAGGACGGCTTCATGCTGCTCGAGGTCGTGGGCTTCACGCTGTTCGCGATCCTCATCGGCGCCATCTGCTGCTGGTTCACCAGCTCGCTGATCGGCCTGTTCGTGCTGATCGCCCGCGGCGACAAGTCGGACGAGCTGGGCTTCTCGGCCAAGGCGCCGATGCCGCGCGTGCGCACCGCCCTGCTGATGCCGGTCTACAACGAGGACCCGCAGGCCAGCATGGCGCGTCTGGCCCAGATCGACGCCTCGATCGAGCGCCTCGGCGCCGGCCGCTGGTTCGATATCTTCGTGCTCAGCGACACCACCAGCGAGGCGGTCGCCACCGCCGAGTGGACCGAGTTCAACCAGCTGCGCTCGCGCGCCCGCTGCCGCACCTACTATCGCCGCCGCAGCCAGAACACCGAGCGCAAGTCGGGCAACATCGCCGACTGGGTCCGCCGGTTCGGCGGCGCCTACGAGAATATGCTGATCCTCGACGCCGACAGCACCATGGCCGGCGAGACGATCCTGCACCTGGTCGACGCCATGGAGCGTCACCCGGACATCGGCCTGATCCAGACCACCCCGACGATCGTCAACGCCACCACCCTGTTCGCCCGCGCCTCGCAGTTCGGCGTGCGCATGTACGGCCGCGTCGCCTCGGCGGGCCTGGCCTGGTGGTCGGGCTCCGAGGCCAGCTACTGGGGCCATAACGCCATCGTCCGCGTTCGCGCCTTCGCGCAGTGCGCCGGCCTGCCGCACCTGCCCGGCCGCAAGCCGTTCGGCGGTCACGTGATGAGCCACGACGTCGTCGAGGCCGGCCTGCTCCGCCGCGGCGGCTGGGGCGTGCACGTCACGGCCGCGCTGGGCGGCAGCCACGAAGAGACTCCGCCCTCGCTGATCGAGTTCATGAAGCGCGAGCGCCGCTGGTGCCAGGGCAACATGCAGCACCTGGGCATCATCGGCGCCAAGGGCCTGCACCCGATGAGCCGTTTCCAGATGGCCGTCGGCCTGATGGGCTACCTGGCCTCGCCGCTGTGGCTGGCCTCGCTGATCGCCGGCCTGGTGATCCAGCTGCAGAACCGCGCCGACTGGAGCAACTTCTGGGACTTCCTGCAGCCCCAGCTGACGCCGATGGCTCTGGTCACGGCCCTGACCACCGGCCTGCTGCTCGGCCCCAAGCTGATGGGCTTCGGCCTGACCTTCTTCCGCAAGCACGAACGCCGCGCGTTCGGCGGCGGCAAGATCATGCTCAAGGGCCTGTTCGCCGAGATGGCGCTGAGCGCCCTGACCGCGCCGATCTACATGATCGGCAACACCCGCGCGGTGTTCGAGATCGTCACCGGCAAGGACGCCGGCTGGGCGACCCAGAACCGCGACGGCGACGGCATGAGCCGCAGCGACGCCAGGATCCACTATCGCAACGAGACCTTCGCCGGCCTGTTCTTCCTGGCCGCGCTGTTCGGCCGCCCGGACCTGCTGATGTGGGTCTGGCCGATCGTGCTGCCGCTGCTGTTCGCCGCCCCGATCGCCGCCTGGACCTCGCGCCGCGACGTCGGCCTCAAGGCCCGCGCCAACGGCTTCATGGTCACGCCGGAAGAGCTGGCCGCGATGGACGCCGAGCGCCACGGCGCCGACGTCGTCCCCCTGCCGGCCCGCGCCGTGCAGCCGGAATTGATGGCGGCGGAGTAGGCCCTCTCCTCTTCCTCTGGGAGAGGAAGAAGCGCCCTACCCCAGCATCTCGGCGACCCGCTTCAGCGCGGCCGTCAGCACCGCCCGGCTGCCCGGCCCGCCGAGCGAGATGCGCACGCCGTTGCGGTGGCCCGCCCCCGCGGCGAAGGCGTCGGCGGCGACCAGCGCCAGCCCCCGGCCCTGGGCCATGGCGTGCAGCCGCTCGGGCGACCAGCCGTCCGGCAGGTCCAGCCACAGATGCACGCCCTCGGCCGCGCCCGTCGCCTGGGGCAGGACCTCGGCCGCGATGACCCGCCGCGCCCGCGCCTCGGCCCGCACTCCGGCCAGCAGGACGTCGGCCTGTCCCTCGCGGATCCAGCTGGTCGCCACGGCGGTCATCAGCGGCGCGGGCATCAGCGCCAGCGCCCTCAAGCTCCCGTCCAGGGCCCGAGCCGCCACAACGTCGGGCGCGACCACGAAGGCCGTGCGCAGGCCCGGCGACAGACATTTGGACAAAGTGGCGATGTGCCAGGTCCGCTCGGGCGCGAAGCTCGCGACAGCCGGCGGAGGTTGGTCGAACAGCCGGCTGTAGGGATCGTCCTCGATGATCGCCATGCCCGCCGCCGCCGCGATCCGCGCGACCGCGCGCCGCCGCTCGAGCCCCATGGTCGTGGCGGTCGGGTTGCTGGTCGTGGGGACGAGGTAGAGGGCCGCCGGCCGCTCGGTCGCGCACAACCGCTCCAGCGCCTCGGGCGCGAAGCCCTCCCCGTCGACCGGGCAGGCCAGGAGCCGCAATCCGCGCTGCGAGGCCGCCGCCAGCAGGCCCGGATAGGTCAGCGGCTCGACGACCAGCGCATCGCCCGGCCCGGTGACCAGCGCCAGCACCGCCGCCAGCGCCGTCTGGGCCCCCGCGCAGACCAGCAGCCGGTCGAGTTCGAGCGGCCCGGTCACCGGTGCCAGCCAGCTCGCCGCCGCCGCCCGCTGGCCGAGCGTGCCCGGCCCGGCGTGATAGGACATCAGGGTCGCGGTGTCGGTCCGCTCGAGGATCGCGCGCGTGGTCTCCTTCAGCAGTCCGGCCAGCGATGCGCCGCTCGGCGGCGGCGGCAGGTTCATGGAGAGGTCGACCACCCCGGCCTCGTCGTCCGCCGTCCGCGTCCCGACAAAGGTCCCGCGCCCGACCGCGCCCGTGACCAGCCCCCGCTCGCGCGCCAGGCCGTAGGCGCGGGTCACGGTGGTGAAGTCGACGCCGAGCAGGCTCGCCACCGTTCGCTGCGGCGGCAGCTGGTCGCCGGGCTGCAGCTCGCCGTCGCGGATCGCGGCGGCGAGCGCCTCGACCAGCGCCAGATACAGCGGACCGCCCGCGCGGTTCAGGCGTTTCAGCCAGCGGGCGGCCGGGTGTTCAAGGCTCAAGGGTTGCGACTCCGCTCAACAATCCATACATTGTGTATAGATTGTATGCACGTCAATCCGCAATGTATGGACGCCTGCCATGGCCGGTTCGCACGACTACCCCTCCTCGATCTCGGTCGGCCTGCGCTGCCGCTGTCCGCGCTGCGGCGAGGGCCGGCTGTTCAAGGGCTTCCTGACCGTCGACGAGAAGTGCGAGGCCTGCGGCCTGGACTTCAGCTTCGCCGATCCGGCCGACGGCCCGGCCTTCTTCGTGATGACCGGCGTCGGCATCGTCGTGATCGCCATCTGGGCCTGGCTGGCGGTGGTGGTGCAGCCGCCGATCTGGCTGCAGATCGCCACCGTCTTCCCGGCCCTGATCGTCGGGTGCCTGGGCAGCCTGCGCCCGGTGAAGGCCTGGCTGGTCGCCGAACAGTTCATCCACAAGGCCGAGGAAGGCCAGTGGGCCAGCCTCGGCGTCCACGGCGAAGGCGGCTTCACGACGGATCGGCGCAAGGCGTCGGAGCGGCGGTAGATTTCCTCCCTTCCCCCTGGAGGGGGGAAGGGTCGGGGTTGGGGGTGGGAGAGCGTCGGCGACAAAAGCTTGAACTGTCCGCGCGCAGTCCCCGGACCCAGCGACGCCGACAGGACGCCACCCCCATCCGACCTGCTTCGCAGGCCACCTTCCCCCCTCCAGGGGGAAGGAAAGAAGATCAGGCCGCGACCACCGCTTCCGTCTCCGCCTCGAGCCGCCGGGTGAGCGCTTCGTGCTCGGCCCAGAGGCGCGCGGGCAGGCGGTCGCCGAACTTCGCGTAGAAGGCCGGGATCAGCGAGGCTTCCTCGGTCCAGACCTCGGCGTCGACGGTCAGCAGCAGGTTCAGCTGCGCGTCGGTCAGGCCCAGGCCCACGGTGTCCAGCGAGCCGGCGGCCGGCAGGCTGCCGATCGGGGTGGCGACCGCCTCGACCTCGCCTTCCAGGCGCTCGAAGATCCACTTCAGGACGCGGCTGTTCTCGCCGTAGCCGGGCCAGACGAACTTGCCGCCCTCGTCCTTGCGGAACCAGTTGACCATGTAGATCTTCGGCAGCTTGGCCGGGTCGGCCTTGGCGCCCACGTCCAGCCAGTGGCCGAAATAGTCGCCCATGTTGTAGCCGCAGAAGGGCAGCATCGCGAACGGATCGCGGCGCAGCTCGCCGACCTTGTTCTCGGCCGCGGCGGTGCCTTCCGAGGCGACCGTCGAGCCCATGAACACGCCGTGGGCCCAGTCGAAGGCCTCCGTCACCAGCGGCACGGCGCTGGCGCGGCGGCCGCCGAACAGGATGGCGCTGATCGGCACGCCGGCGGGATCGTCCCACTCGGTGGCGATCACCGGGCATTGGGCGGCGGAGACGGCGAAGCGGGCG
>Ga0247813_10002494_pt1 | contig 12555 bp, 8 predicted proteins | sample UWRJL169409C1_FD_180719 | JGI IMG/M metagenome (GOLD analysis project Ga0247813, IMG submission 180719) | Plant litter microbial communities from Arlington Agricultural Research Station in Wisconsin, United States - UWRJ-L169-409C-1 | ecosystem: Environmental > Terrestrial > Plant litter >... | reverse complement strand
GCATCTTCTTTGTCCTTCAAAAGCAGCTCTTTTGATTGCAACCGGCCTTCAAACTCAGTTCGCAATACCAGCTCTTTGCTGTCGAATTCGAGGTCTTTTGCTTTCAGGTCGCGCGCAAGGCGATCTCGCTCGTTTGCGATAGTTTGGGTCGCCTCGTTTAGAGCGAGCTTGCCTTCCGCCTCCGCCGTCTTGATCGCGCCGTTCAAACGCTCGATCTCCGCATCCTTGTGGGCCGACGCTTGAGACAGCGCGCTGGCCTCCTCGCTGCGTGCCGTTTCAACTACTTCGACGGCTTTCATTATTGCTAAATTTTCTGCCATCGCAGCCGAACTGAGCTCGCCTTTCAGGCGTTCGATCTCGGTGTCCTTTTTCAGTGTCTCGTCAATAACGGCCAGTCTCATGGCGACGTCGGCACCCTCGAGGGTTGCCTGCAGCTCAGCGATTTTCGAGTCTTTGGCAGCTGACTCGGCATTGAGTGACGCCGCAAGCTTGGCCTCGGCTAGTTCCCCAGCCGCCGTCGCTTCCTTGCCTGCTGCGATGAGGCGCTCGTGCAATTCAGTTTGAAATTCATCGTTGCGAACCTGGCGGACGATGTCGGCATAACCCGCTTCATCAATGGTGAACGCTTTTTGGCAATGCGGGCACACGATCTCATGCATGAAGTACCTTTCACCCCTCAAATGAAGTTTTATTCAGTATCGCGGTCGGGGTCTCCATGAACAAGGAAAACTGACTTTCAGAAAGCCTCACATCTGCAATATAAGTGGATGCGGGTACGCCGCTCCGACGCGAGTTCTTGTTCTCCGAGTAACGGTTGTCGGTGGCGCCGACGCGGACACAGGCCCGGGGTCGATCCGAGGACAAGTACTTGAAAGCCGCGTCTTGGCTTCAGCGCTTTACGCGGCGCTGGATGTGCGCTCGCGATTCGCGGTGACAGTGCGTTCGCGGCGCAAAGCCAAATTGCATGGTCGGAAAAGTCCATGGTGAACAAACAGTTCTCGTTGAAACGGCCATGTTTGTTCGTTGCAAACAACTCGGCGATGACGGGCCCAAAGGCAGGGCGGGACGTCACGAGACGGGTCTTTGCAGTCTACTTAGCTGTGTCATACTCACATAAATCAATGGGGGATTTAGCGTGAAGATAAGCCACATCGCAGTCAAGAACTATCGCAGCTTGAAGAACGTCTCCTTCGAGGTCGACGACTATTCCGCGCTCGTCGGAGCAAATGGAGCGGGCAAGTCTTCAATCCTCTACGCGCTCGATTGGTTTTTCAATGGCAGGACGCTCGAGCCGTCCGACGTCTGTGGGTACGAAGAAGGCGTCACTGCGGACGAGGACTGCTTTGTGCAGGTTACCGTCACATTCTCAGGACTAACAGACCACGACCGCGAGCGATTGAAACAATACGGGCGGGGCGCTCACGCGACGTTCCGAAGGACTTGGTCCCTCGGTCAAAAGGACAAGGTGGTAGGCAACGCGACCCAGGGACCCGGGTTCTCAGAAATCCGATCGTTCACGAAGGTCGGCGACTTCCGGCCTGCATACAAGGTGCTGCGAGACACCCTTACGGAACTTCCAGACCTAGGTGTCGCTCCATCCCGCGACGATGTTCACGATGCGCTTTCGACGTGGGAAGCGGAGCCGAGTCACTCGGCGCAACTCGTAGACGTTGCGAACGACGACGCTAACCACATGTTCGGTATTAACGGGCCGAATGTGATTCGCGAATGTGTGCGGCTCGTGCTGGTACCCGCTGCTACGAACATCTCAAGCCAGGTCGGAGAATCGGGCAAAGGTTCGGCCCTGAACGAACTGATCGGCGCGGTCATGTCCGATGCAGGGGCTCGCGCTCAAGCTGAGTGGTTCGTCGAGAACGAAGCCACAATCGCTCAGCTAAAAACGAAGGTCAAAGCCAGCGTTGAGGCGTCTACAGGGTTGCAAACTAGTCGAATCAACACTCGGCTTGCAGCTCTCGTGCCGAACGCGAGTATTGCCCTGACAACCACGATTCCAGAGTGGTCACCAAAGACAGAGGCGAGCGTCAAAACGGACGTCACCATCGATGGCGTGACAAACGATGTAGGCCGGCAAGGCCACGGCATCCAGCGCGCCGTAATGATCTCGATGTTCCAGGCTCTTGCTCCGGATGCTGAGTTGACTCGGGATGTGCATGTGCGTGAGGAAGGCGAGGGCGAAGATCAGGCCAGTGAACGACTTGAAGCTGAACTGGCGCGCCTGCCGAGCCTCATTATCTGCATCGAGGAACCCGAGATATACCAGCACCCTATCCGTGCTCGCGCGTTCGCTCGGACGCTGACAGAGTTGAGTTCTTTGCCGGGCGCACAAGTAATTGTCGCCACTCACAGCCCCTATTTTGTTCGACCCGAACAGTTCTCGTCGCTCCGACGATTTACGCTCGATGACGGCGAAACGAAAGTGTCAAAGACCAGCCCTGGCTTGATTTACGCGGCTACCGGTATTGCGGCAGAGAAAATAGCGAAAATCGTGGATAAACGAGTTCCGACGGAGTTCTCAGAGGGATTCTTCGCAGACGCTGTTGCCCTGGTCGAGGGGGACACCGACCGAGCTGTCATTGAGGCACTTGCATCGAAGCTGTCTCTTGACTTGGACGCGAGGGGGGTATCGGTGATCGAGGTGTCGAGCAAAGAGGCCATCCGAATTCCTTACGAAATTCTCACTGCGCTCGGCATTCCCGTTTTCGTATTCGTCGATGGCGACTTCTTGGGCGCTCAACGCCGACACCCGTCCGATCCGGAGAAGCAAACGACTGCGCACGAAAGCCATCGTTTGTCCACAGAGACGGTCCTCGGATGGTTGCCAACTGCCACGGCGATCCAAGGTAGTCTTCCGGTCACTTTCGGGGCTCCAACGGCGATCACGAGCCAATACGTCATTTGGACCGATGACCTTGAAGGGGAGCTTGGCTCTTGGCCAAGCTTCGCTCTCGCGTTGCACGCGAACGGTGGTGGCGATGTCGGTGCTCGTTCAAAGAAGGATCTCTATGCATACAGGAATGCCATCGTCGACGCTGGCGCGCACGACCTTCCAATAACGCTTAGGACGGCGATCGAAGCGCTAGCTTCATTCAAATAGATCGCCCGTCATATATGGCTGAGCCAAGTGTGATGACTCGATGCGCGCGCGTTTATTCAATGCCCAATCACTCGAGATCGGTCCAGACGAGTCGAGCCAGGTGGACAAAAATGGGGTCAAACAATACAAGGAACTCCCGGTCAGGCCCGGGTCAGACGAGGTGTATCGACCTCATGCGAGTAGGAACCATCTCGATGACAAAATTCGTCCGTCCAGGGCAAGCCTCGCTCCGCAACTTTCGGCCGCATTCGTTCATTCGAGAGCAAACCCGTAGTCCCGGGAAATCCCCTCGGGACACGTCACTCTTTTGCCGGATAGACTCGAGCAAAGTTCGGCAAGGAGGATCAAAATGGGTAATCCCGTTTGGGGTGCAGGGTATCACCAGGGGTTTGGCGATGGCGCTAAACAAGGTGGAACAATAGTCGGACTTGTTCTTCTTGGCGCGGGCGGGGTCGTCGCTGCGGGCAGGTGGGGATACGGCAAGTTGAAAGACCGAAAGTTTGCCCGGGTAGACGCTGCCGCCGCGGCGATGGAGGACCCAGAGGTCGATGCCGTAGCTGGTACTCAAGGCGTTGACTAGCGCTCCACGACGACAATGTCGTGGCCGTGGTCGTGGCGAATCTTCGCGCAGGCGGCTCGGTGATTGAGAACACGGCATGCGCAACTCAGCACGGCGATGACATCGTGGCGATGCGATACGCCGAGCGCTTGAGCGGTTCCGGCAGTGAGCGCCTGCCAGCGGTCGAGCGGTCGCGGATCGGTGAGTTTCGCCGGGATTTGAGAAGGGTGGATGCCATTGCCGATGGCATCCTCGCTATTCAGGTTGCTGGACCGGCGCGGCACGGTGGCCGTTGCGGAGGTCGCCGATACGGTGGAGACAGAGATGAAGAGAACTTAATCGCGCCTCGGCGCAAGGAGCGCCGGGATCTGATGAGACGCAGAGCAACACGACTCCCTTACCGCGACTGTCGTCAGGTCGCAGCGTATTCCCACCGCCGAACACGTTTCGATTTGAGGGTCGGTCGATGAATCAAACGTTGACGCCTCATCAAGCGAAGTACTACGCCCACGAGTTGCAACGCAGCTATGCCAATGACCACGTCGGGAAGCTAGCTGGACTTCTCTTTGACGCGCAGGTCGAGCCGAAACCGCACCAGATCGATGCGGCCCTCTTTGCGCTGCAAACGCCGTTCTTGCGCGGTGTGATTCTGGCTGACGAAGTCGGGTTGGGCAAGACGATCGAGGCGGGCATCGTCATCTCCCAATATTGGGCGGAACGGCGGCGCAGCATTCTGATCATCGCGCCTTCAAGCCTTCGGCAACAGTGGCAGCAGGAATTGCACGAGAAGTTCCTGATTCCATCGGCGATTCTGGAACCGAAGACAAAGGATATGCTGCTCTCGCCGTCCGGCACACGTTCGTCCCAAGTGCTCATCTGTTCCTACGAGTTCGCGCTCCGTCACGAGGCATCGCTTCTCAAAGCGTGGGACCTCGTGGTCGCTGACGAGGCGCACCGTCTTCGTAACTATTGGACCGGCAAGGCCAAAGCAGCTGAGGCCGTCGCCCACATCGTTCGCGGCACTCACAAGACGGTGCTGCTGACGGCGACGCCGCTCCAGAACAAGCTCGAAGAACTCTTTGGCTTGGTATCGATCTTCGATCCGGGCTACTTCTTCTCGCTCGACGCCTTCCGGGAACGCTACGTCAAGAACCGTGACCGTGGCGGTGATGACGATCTTGTCGAGCGGGTGGCGACGATCTCCAAGCGCACACTTCGGCGCGACGCCGACAAGTACATTCACTTCACCAAGCGCCTGCCGCTCACTGTCGAATTCACTCCTTCGCCAGATGAGGTGAGGCTCTACGACCTTGTGAACGACTACTTGCAGCGCGATGAATTGTTCGCGTTCGCTGGTTCGCAGCGCCATCTTTCTGCCTTGATCATCCGCAAGCGCCTCGGATCCTCGACCTATGCTGTGGCAAGCACACTCGAGAACATTGCGAACCGGCTCGGAGACGAGGTTGCAGCCGGTCAGCGCCGCGACAGACGCGGAGGACTAGTTGCTGCAGATTTCGTCATCGACGATGAACTTACGAGTGAGGAACTCGAAGAAGCCGAGGAGATCGAGACTGCTAGTTCGGCCGGTACCAGATTCGGCGAGACACCGGTGTTGTTAGATGAGGCGCTCCTTCGGGCGATGAAGGCTGAGGTCGCAGAATTGCGTGACTATGCCGCCTTCGCGCGCTCAATAACCGATAACCAGAAGGCCATCAAGCTCAGCGAGTCGCTCGACCTTGGCTTTGAGCGGCTGCGTGAGCTTGGTGCTCCCGAGAAGGCCATCATCTTCACTGACTCCACCAAGACGCAGGAATACATCGCTCGCGCGCTTCGTGTGGCCGGTCGCGGCGAAGGGCTAGTGCTCTTCAACGGCTCGAACAACTCACCCGAGCAGACAGCGATCTACCAAGACTGGCTCAAGGCGAACAAGGATGGTGACCTGATCACCGGGATCGTCGCTGTCGATCGGCGCAAGGCACTCGTCGACTATTTCCGCGCCCAAGGCACAATCATGGTTGCTACTGAGGCTGCTGCTGAGGGTATAAACCTGCAGTTCTGTTCGATGCTCGTCAACTATGACCTGCCGTGGAACCCGCAGCGCGTCGAGCAGCGTATCGGACGTGTCCATCGCTTCGGGCAGAAGCACAACGTCGTCGTCGTAAACTTTTCCAACAAGGGCAACATCGCTGAGCAGCGCATTCTGGAGCTGCTCTCGACCAAGTTCCACCTCTTCGAGAGTGTCTTCGGAGCGAGTGACGAAGTTCTGGGCGCTATCGAGGATGGCCTCGACTTCGAGAAGATGATCAGCGCAATTCTCACCCGGTGTAAGACGGCGGATGAGCTGGACAAAGCCTTTCATGAGCTCGAAGGACAGTATGCGACCGAGATCTCGCGCGAGATGGCCAGTGCCAAGGCGAAGGTGTTCGACAATCTCGACCCGCATGTACAAGATCGTCTCAAGGCGTACGACACGCAGTCCGGTGAGGTGCTCAACAAATTCGAGCGCTTGTTGCTCGCGCTCACGCGGCACGAGCTGGATCCGTTTGCCACGTTCGAGGGTGCCGGTCACACCTTCGTCTTGCACGAGTCGCCCGTAAGTGATGCGCCAACTGGGCACTACTACTTCAAGTCTCAACCGCTCGACAATGCGCACCAGTATCGCTACTCGAGCACCTTAGCGCAGCATGTTATTGAGACCTCGAAAGCACACGACACACCGTCACGCGAGCTGACATTCTCGCTGAGCCAATCCGAGCGAGTTAGCAGCGCGGTCAAAGCGCTCGATGGCAGCAGCGGAGAGTTGACCGTCAGTGTGGTCACCTTCGGGATGAAGGCCCGGGATGAAGACGTCTCCGAGTCTTACATGCTCGCCGGAGGGTTCGCCGAAGATGGACGCTGGCTTGACGACGAGTATGTTGCAGACATCCTCGACCTGACGTGCATCTCCGCCGGCGACGGCACAGTTTCTATCGATGAGGGCCGGTTCGGCCCGAACCTCGACATCCGTCGGGGTGAGCTCAAGAAAGAGGTTCAGGGGCGCAACTCCCGCTACTACGACCAGCAGGAAGAACTGCTTTACCGCAACCAGCAAGACCGAAAGGCCGAGCACGAAGGCGCGATCCGCGACTACCGCGCAAAAGAGAAGGAAGCACGCAAGCTTGCTCGTCAGGCAGATGATCCGATGAAGCAACTACGCCTGAAAAAGGAAGCCCGCAAATGGGAACAGCGCGCTGAGGAAGCCGATGAGGCCTTCCGTGATACGCGCAAACTACTTCGGGTCGAATCGGACAAGTATCTCGACCTCATCGAGCAGTCGCTAAATGGAACCCAGGACACCGAACACTTGTTTACGATCCGCTGGCGGATAACCGCATAGGCCACAGAATATTCACAAACTCGCCGAGAATCGTAATGTTATGAAAGAGATTTGCAAAGTGTCTGACGAAATCTACGAAACACCGTCCACTACTCCGAACTTCCAGACCGAGCTGGCAGCCCAGCTAGCCGAGTTGATCCCCGAGGCTATTGCCGACGGCAAGGTGGATGTCGAGAAGCTCAAAGAGCTGCTCGGTTCAGATACCGCCGACGCCAGCGAGCGATTTGGGCTGTTCTGGCCTGGCAAGAAGCGCGCGCTGCGCGCCGCGCAGGAGCCGACGACGGCGACACTGATGCCTGACTTCGATAACTCCAAGAACTGGGACACAACGCAGAACGCCTTTATAGAAGGCGACAACCTCGAAGTGCTCAAGATTCTGCAGAAGCACTACCACGCCAAGATCAAACTGATCTACATCGATCCTCCATACAACACCGGCCAAGACTTCGTCTACCCGGACAATTACAAGGAGGGCCTCGACACCTACCTAGAGTGGACACGCCAAGTCAACGAGGAGGGCAAGAAGGTCACGACCAACGCCGAGACCGAGGGACGCTACCACTCCAACTGGCTCAACATGATGTACCCGCGGCTCAAGCTCGCGCGGAACCTCCTTGATGATGACGGTTTGATCGCTGTGTCCATTAGCGACAAGGAGGTCTTCCACCTTGGCAAGTTAATGGACGAGTTGTTCGGCTACGACTGCCAGCTTGCCTGCGCTCCTTGGCTTTCCGAGGCCAGCGGAGGTAAGGAGAAGACTGGGCTTCGAACTGGGCATGAGTATCTCTTGATCTACTACAAACGCAGCTCTTCGAGTGTCTCTCAGAGCGAACGTTCCACTGGGATCTTGAATCTTAAGGACGAGCGCGGTGCGTACAGAAAAGGTCGGGAACTGATGAAGTGGGGAGGCACGTCGCTCAGGTCGGATCGCCCGAACCAGTTTTACGGGCTGTTGTGCCCCACGGGTGAGTCCGTCTTTCCTTTCCGCAACGATGGCAAAGAAGGCCATTGGCGTTGGGGAAAAGAGAATGTTGGGATCATCGAGGCACAACTCAAACCGGACTCATTTCACTGGGAACTCCGACCGTTCGACGAGGGCATTTCCGTTGACGGTCGATCTGAACGTTGGGTGCCTTACGAGAAGATTCGGGACGCCAAGAAATCAGTCGGCTGGAGCACTTGGCTCGACAAGTATGGGACCAACGCGGACGGCACGCGCGAGTTGAAGGATCTGTTCGGGTTCAAGGTATTCGACACTCCCAAACCGTCGCAGCTCATCAAGTGGTTCCTCTCCCTCCATGAAGACAGTGATGGAATCGTGCTTGACTTCTTCTCTGGCTCATCTGCATCAGCAGATGCAGTGATGCAGCTCAACTCGGAGGATGGAGGAAGCCGCAAATTCATCATGGTGCAGCTCCCGGAGCCGACCAAGCCAGGATCCGAAGCCGCAGAATCCGGGTTCTCCACGATCGCCGATATCTCACGGGCGCGAATCGACCTCGCGGGCGCGAAGATTTCTACGCGCGTGAAGTCCACCGGTCGGGATGTCGATACTGGGTTCCGCGCCTATAAGCTTGCCGACACCAACTTCTCAAAGTGGCGCCTTTCCAGCGATGTTGGGGAAGACATGCTCCAGCAGCACCTGCTCAGCCTTCGCGACAGCGCTACCGACGAAGCGACCGCTGACGAGCTGCTGACGGAGATCCTGCTAAAGCAGGGTTACTCCTTGGCTGAGGCCATCTCAAAGGCTGAGGTGGCCGGTCTCGACGTCCGCCTCGTTCGTGACAGTGATGGCGACGTGGCAGTGTTGGCTTACCTGAATGAGCAGACGAAGCCGACGCTCGAGCAGCTCCGTGCCCTCGTTGACGAGTCCCCGACGCGGATCATCGTGCTCGAGGATGCCTTCCAGGGCGATGACGAACTCAAGACGAACCTGGCCCAGCTCGGGAAGAGCAGCGGCATCGAAATTTGGACGGCGTGATGAGCGGATCAGCGTTTCAGTTCGACGCCAGTCAGCCCTACCAACTGGATGCGATCGCCTCCGTTGTCGATCTTTTTGACGGGCAGCCGAAGGATGCGGAAAAGTTCGTCACGACGCTGCGCGGTGCTGCGGTGCTGACCGACTCAGATCAGGCGGCGTTCGACATCGACCTCACTCAGGAGGTCGGTGCGGTCGGCAACAACCTCGTGCTCGATCACGACCTGATCCTCGCGAACCTCCAGCGAGTGCAGGATCGTAACGGCCTCGAGGTGGCGCCAAAGCTCGCGGGCGATGCGCTCGACTTCGATACCGAGATGGAGACCGGTACAGGCAAGACCTATGTATACCTTCGCACGATCTTTGACCTGGCCGTCCGGTACAACTTCACGAAGTTCGTGATCCTTGTACCGAGCGTTGCCATTCGCGAGGGTGTCAGCACCAGCATCCGGCTCATGCGTGAGCACTTCGAGAATCTCTACAAGCCTCAGGGCGTCACCTTCGACGCGTCGATTTACAGCGGTAAGAGTGCCGAAGAGGTGCAGTCCTTCGCGACGTCAACGAACGTGCAGATCCTGATCATGACGATTGACTCGATCCGTGGGAACGCCAATACTCGGATCATCCACCAGACCCGCGACAAGCTGAACGGCCTGCGCCCACTGGATTATCTCAAGGCCACGCACCCAGTTGTCATCATGGACGAGCCGCAGAATATGGAGTCGCAACTGTCTCAGTCCGCGATCGGTGAACTAGATCCCGCCTTCACGCTCCGCTATAGCGCGACGCACAAGAAGCAGCGCAATGTCGTCTATCGGCTTGACCCGGTCGATGCTCACGACCTCGGCCTAGTGAAGCAAATTGTTGTTGCTGAGGTGCAGCAACAGGGTGCCGATGCAACTCCATATATCAAGCTCGTCGAAGTGCGACGCGAGCCGTCATGGTCCGCCCGACTCGAGTTGTCCTGCCGCAAGGCCGACGGAGCCCTAGAGCGCCGAGTCGTCAGCGTGAAGCAGCACCAGGAACTGTCAGACGCTCGCATCACTAATAACCCGATCTATGGGGGTTGTCGAATCAATGAGATGAGCATTGAACCCGCTTACGTCGATCTCACCTTGCACGGCTTCATTTACGAGGGCGAAATGCTGGGAGCATCAGCCGGGTCGATCTACAAGGAGATGATCCGCGAGACTATCCGCGAGCATCTGCGCAAGGAATCGATGCTGCGTGCCAGAGGCATCAAGGTGCTCAGCCTGTTCTTCGTGGACAAGGTCGCGAGCTACCTCGGCGATGGCACGACTAACGATGACGCTGACGGCGATTTTGTGGCGTGGTTCGACGAAGTTTTCATCGAAGAGCGTGCCAAGTCCTCGCGCTACCAGGAGCTGCTTCCGCAGGAACCAAGCGAACTTCGCCGCGCGTACTTCTCGCAGATCAAGCACGGCAAGACCGTGACCTTCCAGGACTCGTCCGGCGCGACCAAGGCCGATGATGATGCTTATGAGCTGATCATGCAGGCCAAGGAACGCCTGCTGGACGAGAACGAGCCAGTGCGGTTCATCTTCAGCCACTCAGCGCTTCGTGAAGGTTGGGACAACCCCAACGTGTTCCAGATTTGCACGCTTCGCGAGATGGGCGCTGAGACCGAGCGCCGCCAAACTCTTGGACGTGGCCTGCGCCTCCCGGTGGCGAAGACCGCCGATGGATACGCGCGCGTAGCCGATCGCGGTGTCGCCACACTTACGGTGATCGCAAACGAGTCATATCAGGCGTTCGCGAACAGCCTCCAAAAGGAATACAGGGATGCCGGCGTCGAGATCGGCCGGGTGCGATTGAGCGAGTTTTCCAAGATTCCGCTGCAAGACGCGACCGGGGCGCTCACCGACGACCAGTTCGGCTACAAGCGCTCCGTTGCGGTTTGGAATCACCTCCATGCCAAGGGCTTCATCGATAAAAATGGAACTGTCACGCCGAAGTTCCAGCCGAACACCCTCGGCTTCAGCCTTGACATGCCTGTCGACTTTCTCTGGGCGGAAACGCTCGTCATCGAGCTGGTCGGGCGCGCCAATATTGGCAATTATGTGAAGCCGGTCAGCAAGCGCCAGGAGCGCGTGCTCAACAAGCAGCTCTACTCGACACCAGAATTTGAGGAATTCTGGGAGGCGATCAGCGGAAAGACAACATACCGCGTGCGCGTCAGCCGCGAAGAGATCATCGAGAATGCGATCGAAGCGATCAAGGGCGCTCCCGAAATTGATGCTCTGCGTATCCAGGTCACGCGTGCTGGAGTGAAGGTGCTTCGTGGTGGGGCGAAGGGCGAAGAACTGGGCACTCGATCGGCCGACCTCAAGGGAAGCTACGATCTGCCCGACATCGTCACGGAACTTCAAGAAACCACTTCCCTCACACGAAAAACCATCGTCGACATCCTGCTTCGCAGTGGCCGGCTGAGCGAATTCATCGGCAATCCGAACGACTTCATCACGATGGCTAAGCGGATACTGAAAAGTGAACTGGCCAAGATCGTTGTCGAGGGTGTTCAGTACGAGAAAATCGCTGGCTCGGTGTATGAACTGCGTGAGCTGCAGAAAGATGGCGAGGAGGAAAAGGAACGCTTCCTCGATCAGATGTATCAGGTGCAACACACGCAGAAGTCCGACTTCGATTACGTCGTCTTTGACTCCGATGTCGAACGTCAGTTTGCCGCGCTGCTCGACTCGCGCGAGGACATCAAGCTATTCATGAAGCTTCCGTCCAAATTCAAGATTGATACTCCGGTCGGCCCCTACAACCCCGATTGGGCGATCATCAAGCACGAAGACGGTGAAGACCGCGTATATATGATCCGCGAGACGAAGAGCACAATCGACGACTCGAAGCTACGACCGACGGAGCTCGCCAAGATCAAGTCTGCTAAGCGGCACTTCGAAGCAATCGGCGTTGGCGACTACTCACGAGCTGCACCAGGAACGTGGAAGCTGTGAATCCCGGCGACTTTGACCCCGACTGCGAGCCATTTGATTCCGGGGGTGCTCATCTACTTCGACATCGACGAGAAGACTATCCATGGTCCGTTCGAAACAGGGCGAAACGGTCGCTCCATCAGTCCATTCCGTCGATTTCCTGATTTCACGTGGGACAGTCACTGCCTTGTCATGGGATCTTCTCCTTGTGACGGATTGGCAACCGCCAGCCATGCTCGCTCAGCCGCCCCATCAAGGCGACATGATTGCCCCGTGCGATCCACGAGGCATTGAGTTCATGTGAGGGCTGCTGCTTTCCAACGCTGATGCCAACGCCTTCGGCGACCCCGAAGACTGGATTTCGGAACGCTTGCGGGAGCGGTTCAGTTCAAGCGGCGCGGACGACGATGTCCGCAGATGTCATTGAAAATTCGATGATCCAGCCGAGACATTGATCATGGCGGGTGCAGAAGCCTATAGGTGCCGATCACGTCTCGAGCGCTCGCTGCCATTCCACGATTGCCACGCCTCTTGCAGATCGAGGCGGCGCACCTCTTTAGCGAC
>Ga0247813_10002493_pt1 | contig 12564 bp, 9 predicted proteins | sample UWRJL169409C1_FD_180719 | JGI IMG/M metagenome (GOLD analysis project Ga0247813, IMG submission 180719) | Plant litter microbial communities from Arlington Agricultural Research Station in Wisconsin, United States - UWRJ-L169-409C-1 | ecosystem: Environmental > Terrestrial > Plant litter >... | reverse complement strand
ATACTCCGGAAGAGTAATATACTTTTTGCTGTTCATGTCATTAGTACCGATCATCAAGATCGTAAAGTCCGGTTTATGGCTCAGACAATCCTTTTCAATGCGCGCTAACAAATCGGTAGTATTATTTCCTCCAATCCCGGCATTGATGATAAATGGTTTTTCGTCCACCAGCTTCCCGGAAATGATTTTTTCCGGGAAGCCAAGTGAAGTGACTGCTAAGCTGGTTTGCAAAAACTGTCTCCTTTGCATCTTGTATTTTTAAATAATCAAACGTTATCAGAACTCAGGATTTTGTGTAAGATTGGGATTTACATCACGTTCCGTTTGAGGAATTGGCAGTAAATAATTCTTTTCCGACACCACAATAGTTGGGTTTTGTGCTTTCATTGCACTCACCAATCGTTTTGTTCGTACCAGGTCATACCAGCGATGCCCTTCAAAAGCCAGTTCGAGTCGTCTTTCTAGCAAGACTGCCTCCCGGAAGTCTGCCTGACTTAATGAAGCTGCTAATTCCGGTAAACCGGCCCGAGTCCTGATTCTGTTCACAGCCTTAAAAGCTTCTGCATTTCCAGCCGCCTGCTCGTTCAGCGCTTCGGCATACATCAACAATACATCGGCATAGCGGATAATCGGGAAGTTATTGCTCCCTTCTCCATTAGCAGTTGCCGAAGCATCAAGATATTTGTACACATAACCTGGAAAATCAACACTTGCAGGAGCTGCTGGCGTGGTGGTAGACGAATAAAGTTTAATATTCACATTTCTTCGCTTATCAGCTGCCGAGTACGTGTCGTAAAGATTTTTTGTTACAGGATCATCCCCGAATCCGGAAATATTATTAACTCTGTCAAAGTTCGGGCGCATATATCCCTGCATCCAGCTGCCTTCCCCAAAACCACCACCTAAGGCCTGCATTTCAAAAACCGCTTCTTTCCCATTTTTATTTGCTATCAAAAAGGCTTCGGAATAATTTGCCCACAAATCATAAACACCCGAATCGATCACTTCTTTCGCTTTCTGAGCTGCTTTCGCCCATTCCTGTCTTGTCAAATAAACTTTCGCCAGAAATGCTGTTGCTGCACCTTTGGTTGCCCGGCCTCTGTCAGCTCCGGTATAACTCGCAGGCAAGATGGCTTCTGCTTCGGTGAAATCCTTAATTACCTGCGCATATACTTCCTCTGCTGACGCTCTTGGTGCCTGCAAATCATTTAGGGAAGTGGTTTCTTTTAAAATCAGAGGTACTCCGCCAAACAACCGGACAAGCGTGAAATAATAAAACCCACGCATAAACTTGGTTTCTGCCAGCAACCTGGCCTGCAACGCTGCATCCATCTGAACGGCCGGGACACGCTCCAAAACAGTATTGGCGCGGTTGATCGCCTTAAAAGCATTAGACCACGCAGATTGAAACGTGCTTGTAGCTGGGGTAAATGTGTATTTATCCAAGTCATTTTTTGCCTGATTCGCGGTAGAGCGCCCACCGCCCCATTCCGAATCATCCGTCGCCTGATCCTGAATAATCCACATGACCTGATTATACATATCAGGAGAATTCATTGGGTCGTAAACCGAATTGACCGCAGCCAGTGCGTCGTCGACATTTTTATAAAAATTATCCGGTGTAAAATTGGATTGTGGCACCTGATCGAGCACGTCGCAGGAACTTGCCCAAAACAAAACCAGAAGGAAAGGTATTATCTTTTTCATCATCTGAATATTTTATCACGACATGTTAAAGGCCATATGGCGCTGAACGAATCGTTAGAATTATCAATTATTTGACTAAAAACTTACATTCAAACCAAAAATCAAGGTTTTCGCCGCCGGATAACTTGCGTAATCAAAACCCTGGCTGCGGCTGTCCTGGCCGAACCGGTTAACTTCCGGGTCATACCCTGAATATTTTGTCCAGGTCACATAGTTCTGCGCCGTCACATAAAAGCGAATTCCCTGAACATGAAGGGATTTTGTCACCGACGAAGGCAGATTATAGGCGAGTTGAATGTTTTTCAGGCGAAGATAAGATCCGTCTTCAATCTGGCGTGTTGATATGCGGTTAGCGGGACGTGTTGTCGAGGCACGAGGGATATCTGTATTGGTATTAGTCGGCGTCCAGCGGTTTAGCATATCACGATCCTGATTTGTAGTTCCGTTAAGATATTCCAGCTCAAAACGATTGGCATTCAATATCTTATTACCGTAAACACCTTGAAAGAAAACGGTAAGATCCAGGCCTTTGTAAGAGAACGTATTACTGATACCACCGATAAATTTCGGCTGCGCTCGTCCAATAATGGTGCGATCGTTATCATCAATTTTCTTGTCTCCGTTCAAATCCTTGTAGCGGCGATCCCCTGGTTTTCTTGCGCTTGCATCCGTAAGTGCCGCGAGTTCATCAGCAGACTGGTATAAACCATCTGTTACATAACCATAAAACGATCCGAGAGGCTCTCCTACACGAATGATCCCCGAGCTGACATTTTGAGCGATATTGGCAACATCTCCGGCAAAAATCTGCGGAGCACCGCCGATGTCAAGCACTTTATTTCGATTTATAGCATAGTTGAAATCAGTATTCCATTTGAAAGCGCCGTCGATGTTATGAGAAGAAATACTTAGCTCAATCCCCTTATTTTCAACCTTCCCAAGGTTTTTGATCGCATTGGAGAAACCCGAAGAGCTTGGAATAGTGACGTTCAATAACAAATCTTTTGTTCTTTTTAAATAGGCGTCAGCTGTTACTGTAACGCGATTACCAAACAAGCCCAGATCTACTCCCACGTCGGATTGTGTAGTAGTTTCCCAGGACAAATCAGGGTTTGCGATTTGATTTGGCCCGATTCCGGTAGATACTACATTACCCAAAACATAATTTTGTGTCGAAAGCAATGAGTATGCCGGATAATTTCCGATCCCATCCTGATTACCTGTCCGACCGACCGTTGCCCGAATTTTGAGATCGCTGATGGATTTAACATGCTTAATGAAATTTTCCTCTGAAGCTCTCCATGCCAAAGCCATCGAAGGGAAAAAACCGTAACGTTTATTCGCTCCAAAACGAGAGGAGCCATCGGCCCTGAATGAGGCAGTCAGAAGGTATTTATCATTCAGACCATAATTAATACGCCCCAGATACGATTCGAGCCCCCAGGTTCCTATCCCCGAAGAAGGAACCAACGCAACGGATCCTGCGCCTAAGTTTCCTGTTCCAAGATTATCGTTAACGAAGTTTCGCGAAGCTGCATAGTTGTTTTCGGTACGGTTTACCTGTTGAGTATAGCCCACCAGTGCTGTCAGATTGTGAATTTTGTTGAATGTCTTGGTATAAGTTAGCAAATTCTCATTCAGCCAAGTAATCGACTGATTGTTGTTAATACTCCCAACACCACCCTGTGATAAACCGCTGGAAACGCTTCTGGGCAGATAACTATCTTGTTTCTGAATGATTCCGTCGATTCCCAAAACCACTTTAAGCGATAACCCGTCGATGATCTGATACTCGCCAAAAACATTACCGAAAATGCGGTAGGCAGTATTTTTATTTTTGTTTTCCTTAGCCAGTGCCACAGGATTATCCGCAGTAAAATTCAGTGCCGGATTATTCATCAGATAGGTCCCATCAGGATTGTACACAGGCAAAATAGATGGGAACTGCAATGCAGCTATGGTAACCAAACCCGCACTTCCCAAAGACCCATCACTTCTCGATTGATTTGATAGTGTTCTGTTCACCGTTAGGCTATTGCCAACTTTTATCTTGTTCGTCAGTTTTCTGTCCAGGTTTACACGAAAAGAATAACGATCAAAATCCGAGTTAGTAACAATTCCTTTTTGTTTGAAATACCCTCCTGAGATCGCGTACTGTGTTTTTTCATCACCGCCACTCATGGAAAGCTGGTAATTGTACATCGGGGCTGAACGGAATATCTCGTCCTGCCAGTCTGTTCCTTCCCCGAAAGCCTCTACCTGCTGGGGTGTGTATACCGGATTTCTGCCTTCATTCGTATTTGCATCATTCACAAATGCTGCATATTCACGGGCATTCATGACCGGATATTTCCGGCGCACTTGCTGAACGCCATAATAAGCGTCAAGATTGATAGTTGATTTTCCAGATTTACCTCGTTTTGTTGTGATAATGACAACTCCATTCGCTCCTCTCGAACCGTAAATCGCCGTCGAAGAAGCATCTTTCAAAATAGCCATCGACTCAATATCACTCGGATTGAGCGTACTCAGAACATTGAAACTTGACCCACTGTTTGACGATTCATTTTTAAAAGGAATTCCATCAATTACATAAAGTGGTTCATTATCTCCCTGAATCGAATTTCCTCCGCGTATACGGATAGTCGTTGCCCCACCGGGTGCTCCTGAATTTTGCGTGATTTGTACACCTGCCGCGCGTCCCTGCAACGCTTGATCCATGGAGGTGACTGCTACTTTTTTTATTTCATCTACCGCAATCGTTGTCACAGACCCTGTCAGATCCGTTTTCCGAACCTGGCCATAACCAACAACGACAACTTCCTGTAAAGACTTATCTTCCGGAGCCATATTGATAGTCAGCATATTTTGATTGCCTACCGGCACCTCCTGCGTAGTATATCCCACAAAACTGAATATAAGGATCGGAGCGGCATTGTCAGGAATATCAAGTTTAAACTCTCCGTCTGTATTGGTAGTAGTTCCTGTTTGTGTCCCTTTTACTACCACACTCACACCTGGTAAACCTGCGCCAGTCTCGTCCAGCACTTTGCCTGAAAGGTTTTTTTTCGGGCCATCGTTTTTTCCTGGGGGAAGAACTTCCGGTATGCTTTCCAGCCTTTTCAGAATAATGATTTTTCCCGAAATTTCATATTGCAGTCCTAGCGGCGTCAGGATGTCATCCAGAACTTCATAGAGAGGTTTATTTTGTACTGAAACATTAACTTTTCTACCGGACTGGATTAGTTTTGAACTGAAAACAAACCGGACGTCCACTTGTTTTTCCAGCTGGTTCAAAACTTTTTTCACTTCGCTCCCATTCGCATTTATAGAAATTTTCTGGCTCAGCAGTGACTGTCCATAGCTTTCGTGGGCGTGGCCGTAGCCAATAAACATCAGAGCAAAAAGGAGTTGTGTAGCCGTTATTCGCATAGTCCAAAGTAATACCTGCTGGTATTGTACTGGTTTTTTCATAGATTTGATTGTTTTGTTAAGCTTGAAAATTTGGCAAAACGATCCCCGCCTCCATTTTTGGAGGTACACTGGCGACAACCTTGGGGGATTTGTGGAGTCGGTAATGCGGGAACATTACCGGCTCTTTTTATGTGATTAAATGTTTTTTTTTAATTATTGTCAAATACCAGGGTTTAGGGTTAAAAAATAGTTACCAGAAATTCTTAATTCTTACAACCTTTTCCGTGAATCACAATTTGCCCATCCAAGATCTCGTAATTCGCTTCGATGGCTTTGCAAATGATCGTAAGTTTTTCATGCAAAGTCTGATTTTCCAGAATTGCTGTTAAAGGACAACCTTTCAAAAGTTCGTCGTCGTACAGAATGTCTATTCCATAAGCCTTTCCTATTGAATCGAAAGCTTCCGTTACGGGAACGTCTTCAAAAACAAATTCTGGTATTTTAGCTTTTGAGATAACTATCTCAGGCTTTTCCACAAGGGTTTTTACCATTCTGACCTGATCTCTTGCATAGATAATTTTCTGATTTGGAGACAGCACGACACCTTCGAGTTCATGATTAGAAACCTTCGCTTTCAGATCCGGATCAGCTTGTGTAAATACGGAAACCCGTCCCGTCCTGACTTCCACCGTGACCTCTTTCGAGGTTTGATATGCTTTTATTGTAAAACTGGTACCCAGAACTTTTGTTACCAATTCGTTTGCATAAACAAAAAATGGACGGTTGGCATCTTTGCTGATATCAAAAAAAGCTTCCCCGGTTAAGTACACTTCTCTTTTGGCTTCGGAGAACTTTTTTGTATATCGGAGCTTGCTTTCAGGAGCAAGAGTGACTTTGCTGCCATCTTCCAGCGTCACCAGCAAAGGTGATTTCGTGTTATTTGTTTTTTCTGTAACAGGAAGCCCCTCGAGAACGGAAGTCTTAAAATCATCGGAACGTTCAGCCAGCTCAGACCGTTGTAACCGAGATTTGGCCAATAAGCCGAAGAATACGATGAGCGTAAGTGAAGCGGCAATTTTAAACCAGATCTTCTTATAAAAAGGGGAAGTATAGAAAATTTCTGAACCAGCAGACTCGGGAATTGCTGGTCTTGCTCTGGAAATAGTATCACTTACAATTTCTGAAATTTCGCGGTTGGATATTTCTGGTTCTTCTACATTCAGAGAAATCACGACTGCTTTCGCCTGATTTATCTTATCTGACATTTCAGGATTTTCAGCCAGCCAGTTTTTCCAGGAAAGATCCATTTCCCTCGTCGGTGTAAGCACCCACTGGCGAAAAAATGAATCCCAGACAAAATCCTCTATCCCGTATTTTTTATAATGGTTCATACAATCTTTATGCTTCTACCATACGATAGACAGAAACAGAAAGCGGATACCATTAAATTTTAAAATATTTCCAGAAAATTTTAAAGAATAAGCAGAGATAAAAGATTCAATGGTATTCCTGAAAGGATTTTCAGGTTCAAAGTGGATATTTTTCAGTTAATTAAAATGCAATCCAGCTCTTATTTTTTGCACAAAGTCAATGCTTACATCGACAGCAGATGCAATTTGAGAATCACTTAATGAAGAGGTTTTGATCAGATTGCTGATTATTTTTACCTGAGTCTCTTGCACTCCTTCCAGTCTCCCTTTCTTTACAAAAATATCCAGCGTACTCATAATCTTTGTTTTTAAGTTTGATGGCAATGGCTCCAGAAGCTCAATAATTTTATTTTCCTATAATTTACTATTACTAAATAAATAAACTACTAAACTCTCCTGCAAGTTCTCATTAGCGTCCTGAGTCAGTACTAATATTTTAAAAACATTTTCTTCCAGCCAATCTTTTTTGAAACTATGTTTTAGTGCCAAAAGAGAAGCAGTTAAAAATTTATTGTTGATAGTTTCAACGTCTTTATCCGGGATTTCGCCAAGGTTATTGTAAACAAAATCAAAGTCAGGAATAAACTTTCCCCATTCAGACTCGATACTTCCAAACAGGTCGAGCAATGTCCGATATTTCCATTTTTGATGACCATGATAAAATAATATTGGTACTATAACCGACAATCTTTCCTTACTATCAATCTGTTTCTGTAAGCCGGAAAATATATAACTCCCAATTTGGACAGGCGTAAATTTGTCAGGATGACTTTTATGTTCTATTAAAAGACAAATCCTGACATTCTTCCCATTTTTCTGCTCACAGCTGTAAACAATATCCGACATCGTTTTTTGCAGTTGTTTTGAAAGATAGGTATCAGATAACTGCGTAAGCGAAGAAAAATCGAGCGTGTTGGAAATGTAATCCGGTAAATAGTTAGCGAAATAATCCACCGCTATCGACTTGTCTGCAAGGATGGCCCGAACAAACTTGTCGTGTGTACTTGTAATTTTGCTCATTCAATAAGATCATAGTGTGTATGTGTAAATGTCCGGAATTCATAATTTAAATAAAAAAATGCACTAACAAAAGTGTCAAAAACTCTACTTTCCAATAGCGTTTCAGTTGTTTAATCGCAATTTGAAGAAGATTTGATACTGTTTGCGGTGAGATATTCATAATTTCAGCAATTTGCCCCCGGTCCATTTCCTGAAAAAACTTCAAATAGATTACTTCCTTCTGTCTTTCAGGAAGTTCATCGAGCAGTTTTTTAAGCTTTTTTGTAATTCCCAGGCTTGACTCGTGTTCGATGTATTCGTCTTCAACAGAAAATTCGATTTCAAAATTTCCATTGTTTTCTTCAAACGGAAAATCCGAAACCAAAGGCTTTGACTTTGCATTACGATGCATAAGACGTCGCAAAGAAGCCATCATGTAAGGCTTGACGACGATATCACTGCTTAGATTCTGGCGGCGCTCCCATAAAATCAGAAATAAATCCTGAATATTGTCTTTGACAAATTCCTTGTCTTTTGAAAATTTGCTACCGTAATGAAATAAAGTTCGAAAATGGAGGGTCATCAGGCGCTCAAAGGCATCCACTTCACCGGCAAGAAAACGTTGCCAAATGACCTTATCATCGGGAATTTCCTGTAAATGAGGGACTGAATGCATGGTTTTTTAGAAATATAGACTTCAAATTAACACAATGCACCCTACAAATCACAATAGAATTTATAAATTTATTTCTACTCAACACAAAATTACTCAACCAGGAATTTTAATGATTCCCGGTTTTGGTTTCGAATAAAAGAAAGAGTATACAATCCGGGAGACATTCTTTTGAGTGGCCTAACTTCAATAATCTCCTTATCTGTTTTCTCTTTTACCAACTCAACTTCCTGTCCTCGCAGATCGTAAATCTTCAATAAACTTAGAGCTCCAACGCCCGTGTGAACACGAATAAGATTGGGAGGTGACGGATTGGGAAATATAAAAACGCAGTCATTAATCTCCGATACAAATGTAGTTTCCTGAAAATCGATCAGATTTCCATATTTATCAATTTGTTCGAGCCTGTAATAACTCAAACCTTCAAAAGGTTTAGGATCATAACTTGAATATTCGCTGTTGTCTTCATTTTTTTGGACAGTGTTTACATATTCGTAAGCGCTTTTATCTCTGCTTTTTTTGATGACGAAAAAATCAGTATCCTTTTGGAGTCCTGCTGTCCAGGATAATAAAGCTTTTTCACTTTCCCGTTCTGCCTTAAATTGAACTAAGAATAAAGGGAGAATACCTGTAACATCACGAATTCTTAGATTTCCAAAACGAACTCTTCCTACACCGGTCCAGAATCTTATTTCAAAATTAGAAAGTTTGTTAATAGAGTAAGACGAAGAACCCGGATAAGCATCTGCCTCATCAATCAGTAACGTCTCATTAACCCATAAATCATATTTTCGGGGCATCACCTTATAATCAGGGTTTGCAGAACTCTCAGGTTTTCGGTAGATATGCCCATCAGAAGAATTGTTGAGTACCCACGTAACTGTCACGGGTGTTTGCAGGGGCAAAGGACTACTTTTTTTGTTTGTTTGAATATCATGAACTACGAAGGAAGAAGCCAAAAAGTCAATGGTAAATCGGCTAAACAAATTTGCGTTGGGCGGGAATGTACTATTGGTTCCTGAAAAATTCTCGCCTGAATAGAAGTATAACGCATTCAAATCTGCGACACTTATTTCTTCAACACTAAAAGTAATCTGGATGTATAACGTTTCAGGATTTGGAGAAAACGGAACAGCCCTAACTGCCCTGACGAGTCCGCCATTTGTAGCGACCAGTCTGGTCATATCCATATAGCCAGGACCAAACTCAAACTTGGATGCGGCGGCATTCGTCGTAACAAGGTGACTAAATTGACCCGCATCGGGATTTGCATTTACAAAAGGGCCTCCGCCTGAGAAATCCTGTTGCATGTAATTGGTCTGTGCAAAAAGCTTGTCGTCCTCAAAACTTAAAATACATACGAGGAGTACTAATGGGAAAAAGCAAGTTTTAATCATAATCGCGGCGTTATAATTAAACGGTCTTTATGTAAGACGGTATTCCCGTTTGACGTCACGCATGTATTCAATTTATTCTTAAACAAAAATCCCTTTCCGGGTAGAACCCGAAAAAGGGATTATTCAAAACATATTCTCACTATCATTCATGCATTACCTTGAAAACCCTTACCATACCATCATCCTGTTCAAGGTGGATAAAATAAACTCCGTGCACATAAGATTTCATATCCAGTTTTAGAGACGCAGAATTAACCTGTCCGTCATGCATGACCCGGCCAAACGTATCTATTAAACGAATTTTACGCACCCTTCGATTAGTCAATATAATATTCAGCACATCGTTGACCGGATTGGGATAAAGCTTCGCCCAGGTAAATTCGGGAAAGTGAACCGACTTTATACTGCTGTAAGCAAAGGTTCCGTCACGGTCAATCATCTTTAAACGGTAATAATTCAGGCCTGACTCCGGATTTTCATCCGTATAATCGTAACCATTTTTCACATTACTTATAAAGGATGCCAGAACTTCACCGAGTTTATTCCAGGATTTAGCATCCGGACTTCGCTCAATCTCGAACCTGTCACTATTCATTTCCATCGAAGTTGCCCAGGTAAGATATGATGTCACCTCCTTTTTCACCGCGTTAAAACTTATCAGTGTTACGGGCAGCGGAGATGCTGAAAGATCAATCGTAACCGTCGCTACGTTGGTTACCAACCCGGTTTTGTCACTGACTGAATAAGTAAAATAGTCAGTGCCTTCATAGTCACGTTCAGGTTTAAACAAAAACTTGCCATCTTTTTTAAACACTACACCGTGGGCCGCGACACTCTTCACGATCATACTTGTCGTATCGAGCTCTGCACACATTGACTGATCGTTTTGCAGGACATCCAAAATTAACAGTTCATTTGTTTTCCCTGACATACGGTCGTTTACTGCTGTGGGTACATTGTAAGTCAGTTCAATAGCGATCGAAATTGAAGAACTGCATCCTTCGGCATTTAAAGCTAAAACTGTGTAACTTCCCTCCTCAGATACAGCTAATTCCTTACCAGTTTGTCCGACTACTAATTCTCCGTTTTTATGCCATTCATAGCTGTCCGCGCCGGATGCTGCTGCTTTTAACCGTAACGATGTTCCCTTACATATAGAAACTGGCTTTGCGCCGCCTTGTGCAAAGGCCAAGGCGGGCAAAACGAGCATGAAAATTATATTTAAGGTTACGAATTTCATGTAATGTTTTAAAAAATATTCTTCATGAAGTATCAACAGAAGATATAATTAGAAAGCAGATTAGTTAAGAACAAGAGACGGCACGCTTGGTAAAGCAAGGTTATTGCTAATTGTCTTCGTCGCCCCTGAAACCGCACCTAAGATTTTTGTTGCAGCCGGAATGATTGCATTCGTAACTACATCGGTACCTGTAAGAACTGAATATTCAGCATTTACAGTGTAATCACCCGCTGTATTGATAGCCAGAGTATTACCATTTCCAGTTTTAGGGCCAGTCCAAGTCGGAGAAAGTACGATATTGAAAGAGCTTTTAAGAGCAGCCAAATCAACATTCGCTTGTAAGGTCAGCTCTGTACTAAACGCACCAACGCAAAAGTTATCTTTACCGCCAGTCGTTGTGATGCTCAACTGAACTTTGGGAAGTACAACAATTGTGTGTTCCACAACCTCGGAAATACAAGTTGATAACTCTTCAATTACGCCCAACGTCAAGGTATGTGTTGCAGGAACAAGGTTATTGTTAGTTGGCAGGTTAAATGTTCTTGTGAACTTACCAATTTTATCGGTAAGAACTGGTAGAGCGACACCATCCACGGTCCATATGATGGATGAGAAAAGATTAGTTCCAACCTGAGGTAACAGATTAAACTCTTGTCCGTCTAAAACATAGTAGGTTGCCGCTTTTGAAGGCATAGCAGCAAAAATTAGCATAAAGCCAAGGCACAAAGAAGTAATGATCTTTTTCATAAAAGACTGCGTTGAATTTTTGTTTAAGATTTTTGATTTAAAATTTAAAGTTTTGGTTCTGACATTTAGCAGACACACCTCTCCCGGAACCGATTTCGGCTCAACAGTAAAACAGTATGTATACCACGCGTTCTGACTAATCTGTCAAAACGATGTCCGGTAGATCAGAACAAATTGGATTCTGGTTGTTTTAATAACATATTACACTGATTTGATTAGAGGAATTATTAATTTTTTAGGGTTCTTTAACGTAATGCAAGCTTTAATTTTCCAAAATTCAGAAGGAACGATAACGAATAAACGTTAGAGAAATTCACCTTCTTATTCTAAGTAATTTTCTTCTGATAAAATCCGGGACATACTTATCCCAGCTCTGCTTTCCAAAATCACGTTCAGTTCAGAAGGAGAAAAATTCATTTGAAAATATTCCGAGCACGACTTTTGCCCAATATTAATTTTGGATGATACTACTGCCATTTCAAAGCTCCTGTTTGCTCATGACATTGAAGACTAACCGACTAGCCGATCGAAGAGTACATTTTGATCATAGAAATAAATTAAGTGGTGAGAAATATTTAGAAAAGTGAGTTTATCTTTTAAGGTGCTAATGCAACGGGCGGCGATACGGGTGGATTTACAACTGATATATTGACTTTTATCCTACTCGACGGATCTCCATTCGTAAAGTTAGCTGTAACACAATTCGTTTTTTGAGTATCAACATAGTAAGATCGCTGCCCTGCTGATGAAAGATTATTTACAGAATAAGTCGATCCGGTAGCAACTGCAGAGCCCCCTGTTAAAGCTGTGTACCATTTATAGGTAAAGGCTGTAAGTACTCCATTAATATTTGCCTGTGAAGTTAAAGCATTGAGAGCTGCGGTACCTATGTTTGTGCAAGCTGTGGCATCACTTGAAGCCGGTGCACTCGGCACTCTGCGAACATCGTAAACATTT
>Ga0247813_10002491_pt1 | contig 12566 bp, 10 predicted proteins | sample UWRJL169409C1_FD_180719 | JGI IMG/M metagenome (GOLD analysis project Ga0247813, IMG submission 180719) | Plant litter microbial communities from Arlington Agricultural Research Station in Wisconsin, United States - UWRJ-L169-409C-1 | ecosystem: Environmental > Terrestrial > Plant litter >... | reverse complement strand
ACCCTGGCCAGGTCCGGCCCAGTGCGCTTGGAGCCCCACAGGAACGGGTGGTCCCAGACACTTTCCCCGGCCACCGAGTAGTGCCCGTAGCGCTCGGTTTCGGCGCGGAATGGCCGGATCATCTGCGAGTGGCAGCCGACGCAGCCTTCGCGGATATAGATATCGCGGCCTTCCAGCTCCAGCGCGGTGCGCGGCTTCATGCCTTCGACCGGCTTGTTGGTGACGTCCTGGAAAAACAGCGGGACGATCTGGGTCAGGCCACCGATGCTGACGGCAATGACCATGAAGAAGGCCAACAGGCCGATGTTCTTCTCGACTGCTTCATGCTTCATCAGTGCGCTCCCACAACGACGATCTTGGCGGCGGCTTCAGCTTCTGTGGCATCCGCTGCACGTACAGTGCGCAGCACGTTGTAGGCCATCAGCAACATCCCCGAGGCGAAGAACGCACCGCCCACTGCGCGGACGATATAGCCCGGGTGGCTGGCCTGCAGCGCCTCGACGAACGAATAGGTGAGGGTGCCGTCATCGTTGATCGCACGCCACATCAGGCCCTGGGTAATGCCGTTGACCCACATCGAGGCGATGTACAGCACGGTGCCGATAGTGGCCAGCCAGAAGTGCGCGTTGATCAGGCCGACGCTGTGCATCTGCGCCCGGCCGTAGAGCTTGGGAATCATGTGGTAGATGGCGCCGATCGAGATCATCGCCACCCAGCCGAGCGCGCCGGCGTGTACGTGGCCGATGGTCCAGTCGGTGTAGTGCGACAGCGAGTTGACCGTCTTGATCGCCATCATCGGCCCTTCGAAGGTCGACATGCCGTAGAACGCCAGTGACACCACGAGGAAGCGCAGGATCGGGTCGGTGCGCAGTTTGTGCCAGGCCCCGGACAGCGTCATCATGCCGTTGATCATGCCGCCCCAGCTCGGCGCCAGGAGGATGATCGACATGACCATGCCCAGCGACTGCGCCCAGTCGGGCAGGGCGGTATAGTGCAAATGGTGCGGGCCGGCCCAGATGTACAGGGTGATCAGCGCCCAGAAGTGCACGATCGACAAGCGGTACGAGTAGATCGGCCGCTCGGCCTGCTTGGGCACGAAGTAATACATCATGCCGAGAAAGCCCGTGGTCAGGAAGAAGCCCACCGCGTTGTGCCCGTACCACCACTGGATCATCGCGTCGGTCGCACCGGCGTAGGCCGAGTACGACTTGAACAGGCTGACCGGCAGCGAGATGTGGTTGACGATGTGCAGCATCGCGGTGACGACGATGAAGGCGCCGTAGAACCAGTTGCCGACATAGATGTGCTTGGTCTTGCGCTTGACGATGGTGCCGAAGAACACCACGCCGTAGGTGACCCAGACAATCGCCAGCAGAATCGCGATTGGCCATTCAAGCTCGGCATATTCCTTGGTGGTGGTGTAACCCAGCGGCAAGGTGATCAAGGCGCTGACGATGACCGCCTGCCAACCCCAGAAGGTGAACGCCGCCAGGCTATCGGAAATCAACCGCGTCTGGCAGGTGCGCTGGACCACGTAATACGAGGTGCCAAACAGCGCACAGCCACCGAAGGCGAAGATCACCAGGTTGGTGTGCAGCGGGCGCAGGCGGCCGAAGCTGGTCCAGGGCAGGTCGAGGTTCAGTTGCGGCCAGACCAGTTGCGAGGCGATGAACACCCCGAGCCCCATGCCAAGGATCCCCCAGACCACCGTCATGATGGCGAACTGGCGGACGACCTTATAGTTATAAGCAGTCGGACTGATTGCTGTGCTCATTCTAAGGTTCCACGGTTTGAATATTCTTGTTGGTTGAAAATCGGCGCCAGTATCGGTAACCCCTGGGGGTATGGCAACGCAAGGCTCCTCGCGCCGACCCGTGTCCAAACCCTGCATGCTGCCGTCCCGCAGCGCTTGGGTCTGGATGATTGTACACAAATAAATATTTGTTATGTGTACCGTTTCTCGACTTTTTCTGATCGATTGGTCAGGCTTTTTCGGGCCTGTCTGGGTAGGTCGGATACCCTTCCAAAGCCGTAGCTTGAACCGCCCAAAGTCGGCCCGGCGTCAGGCGCTATGGGACGTGCAAGTAGGGCGTTGCCGCCTTGGCATCAAGCTTAGTTGTGTTCGGAGGGGGTGCAAGCGAGGTGGGCGGTGGGGAGAAGCGGGGAAGCCGGGGCCGTGAAACGGCCCCGAGGGTGTTACTTGGCAGTCACGGTCTGCGCCGGTTGCGGTTGCGACAGGCTGTACACGTAGGCTGCCAGCAGGTGGACCTTGTCGTGGCCCTGAATGTCAGCCTGGGCTGGCATCTGGCCCTGGCGGCCGTAGCGAATGGTCTGCTGCAACTGGGCGAAGCTGGAACCATAGATGAACGCCTGTGGATGGGTCAGGTCAGGTGCGCCCATCAATGGCGTGCCTTTGCCTTCCGGTCCGTGGCAGGCGACGCAGTTGCTGGCGAAGATCTGCTGGCCTTTGGCTGGATCAGCCTTGACCCCTTCAGGCAGCTTGCGGCCGTCCATGTTGGTCAGCACGAACGCTGCCACATCCGCCACGCCCTGTTCACCGATCACCTCCGCCCAGCCCGGCATGACGCCGTGGCGGCCGTTCATGATCGAGGCCTTGATGGTTTCCGGGTCGCCGCCCCAGCGCCAGTCGCTGTCGGTCAGGTTGGGGAAGCCGTAGGCACCTTTGGCGTCCGAGCCGTGGCACACCGAGCAGTTGGAGGCGAACAGGCGACCGCCCATTTTCAGCGCTTGCGGGTCCTTGGCCACTTCTTCCACCGGCATGGCGGCAAACTTGGCGAAGATCGGCCCGAAGCGGGCGTCGGCCTTGTCCATCTCGCGCTGCCATTCATCGACCTGGGTCCAGCCATTCTCATAGCCCGGCAGGATGCCCTTCCAGTTGCCCAGGCCTGGGTACAGGATCAGGTAACCGACGCCGAAGGCGAGGGTGCCGACGAACAGCCAGAACCACCACTTGGGCAGCGGGTTGTCGTACTCCTCGATGCCATCGAAGCTGTGGCCCATGGTCTGGTCGGTGGTGTCCTTGCTCTGGCCCTTGCGGGTGCTGAGCAGCAGCCAGGTCAGGCCGATCAGGCTGCCGATGGTCAGTACGCTGATGTACGTACTCCAGAAGGTGGTCATTGCCCGTTACTCCTCATTGCAGGCTCCTGCCCGGCAGGGGGCAGGCGGTCATCGTCGAAGGGCAGCAGGCGCGCTTCGGCGAAATCACGGTCACGGCGACGGTTGAACACCCACAGGCTCAGGCCGATGAAGGCGATCATCACCACCAAGGTGCCGAGGCCGCGGATCATGCCGATGTCAATTGACAGTTCCATTGCTTACCTCTTGTTCTTGATCGCAGTGCCGAGCACCTGCAGGTAGGCGACCAGCGCGTCCATCTCGGTATGGCCCTTGACGGCGTCACGGGCCCCGGCGATATCCGCGTCGCTGTAAGGCACGCCGAGGGTGCGCAGGGCGCGCATCTTGGTCTCGGTGTGGCTGTTGTCGACCTGGTCGGCGACCAGCCATGGGTAGGACGGCATCTTCGACTCGGGGACGACGTTGCGCGGGTTGTACAGATGCGCGCGGTGCCAGTCGTCCGAGTAGCGCCCGCCGACTCGGGCAAGGTCCGGCCCGGTGCGCTTGGAGCCCCACAGGAACGGGTGGTCCCAGACGCTCTCGCCGGCGACCGAGTAGTGCCCGTAGCGCTCGGTCTCGGCGCGGAACGGCCGGATCATCTGCGAGTGGCAACCGACGCAGCCTTCGCGGATATAGATATCGCGGCCTTCCAGCTGCAGCGCGGTGTACGGCTTCATGCCTTCGACCGGCTTGTTGGTGACGTCCTGGAAGAACAGCGGGACGATCTGGGTCAGGCCGCCGATACTGACGGCCAACACCATCAACACCGCCAGCAGGCCGACGTTTTTCTCGATGACTTCATGTTTCATCAGGCAACTCTCCTCAGGCCAACTGGGCGTTCGCAGGGGCGGCGGCTGCATCCGGTGCGCGCACCGTGCGCCAGGTGTTCCAGGCCATCAGGAACATGCCGCTGAGGAAGATCGCACCACCGACGAAGCGCACGATGAAGCCTGGGTGGCTGGCCACCAGGGTTTCGACGAACGAGTAGGTGAGGGTGCCGTCGGCGTTGACCGCGCGCCACATCAGGCCCTGGGCGATGCCGTTGACCCACATCGAGGCGATGTACAACACGGTGCCGATGGTCGCCAGCCAGAAGTGCGCATTGATCAAGCCAATGCTGTACATGCGCTCTTTGCCCCAGATTTTCGGGATGGTGTGGTACAGCGCACCGATGGAAATCATCGCTACCCAACCAAGCGCGCCGGCATGGACGTGGCCGATGGTCCAGTCGGTGTAGTGCGACAAGGCGTTGACGGTCTTGATCGCCATCATCGGCCCTTCGAAGGTCGACATGCCGTAGAACGCCAGCGACACCACGAGGAAGCGCAGAATCGGGTCGCTGCGCAGTTTGTGCCAGGCACCCGACAGGGTCATCATGCCGTTGATCATGCCGCCCCAGCTTGGCGCGAGCAGAATCAGCGACATGACCATGCCCAGCGACTGCGCCCAGTCAGGCAGGGCGGTGTAGTGCAGGTGGTGCGGGCCGGCCCAGATGTACAGGGTGATCAGTGCCCAGAAGTGCACGATCGACAGCCGATAGGAATACACCGGGCGTTCGGCCTGCTTGGGCACGTAGTAGTACATCATGCCGAGGAAGCCTGCGGTCAGGAAGAAGCCCACCGCGTTGTGGCCGTACCACCACTGCACCATGGCGTCGGTTGCGCCGGAATACACCGAGTAGGACTTGGTCAGGCTGACCGGGATTTCCAGGTTGTTGACGATGTGCAGCAGCGCCACGGTGAGGATGAACGCACCGAAGAACCAGTTACCCACATAGATGTGCTTGGTGGTGCGCTTGATCAGCGTACCGAAGAACACGATCGCGTAGGCCACCCAGACAATGGTGATCAGGATGTCGATCGGCCATTCCAGCTCGGCGTATTCCTTGGAGCTGGTGTAGCCCAGCGGCAGGCTGATCGCGGCGAGCACGATCACCAGTTGCCAGCCCCAGAACGAGAATGCCGCCAGGCGCGGCGCGAACAGGGTGGTCTGGCAGGTGCGCTGCACCGAGTAATACGAGGTGGCAAACAGCGCGCAGCCGCCGAAGGCGAAGATCACTGCGTTGGTGTGCAGCGGTCGCAGGCGGCCAAAGCTGGTCCACGGCAGGTCGAAGTTGAGGGCAGGCCAGGCGAGTTGGGCAGCGATGAAAACGCCGAGCCCCATCCCGACGATTCCCCACACCACCGTCATAATGGCGAATTGGCGGACCACCTTGTAGTTGTAGGCGGTTCTGGGTGTTGTGTTCATGTATGGGTTCCCATCCACGGTTATAGGCAGACTAAACAGCGAGGCAAGAATGAGAGATGGGCAAAATGCCGGTATTGACGGGGATCAATGGGCGCAAGTGGCAAATGTTTCAGGCTTGCGCTGCGATCTACCGCAAGCCGGTGGCGAGCAGGGCTATGTGGGGTGTTTGATCCTGGCCCACGGCGCTGGCGCACCGATGGACAGCGGGTTCATGAACGACATGGCGCAAAGGCTGACAGGGCAAGGGCTGGCGCTGCTACGCTTCGAGTTCCCGTACATGGCCGAACGGCGCGCAACAGGCGGCAGGCGGCCACCTAACCCGCAGAAGGTTTTGCTTGAATGCTGGCGCGAGGTGTATCAACAGGTGCGACCATTGGTCACAGGGCCGCTGGCGATTGGCGGCAAGTCAATGGGCGGGCGCATGGCCAGTTTGCTGGCCGATGAACTGCAGGTGGATGCACTGGTGTGCCTGGGATATCCGTTCTACGCAGCGGGCAAGCCGGAAAAGCCGCGGGTCGCGCATTTGGCGGAACTGCAGACACCGACCTTGATTGTGCAAGGCGAGCGCGATGCCCTGGGCAACCGGGAAACGGTCGCGGGCTACCAGCTGTCGCCAGCCATCGAACTGTGCTGGCTGGCGGCGGCGGATCATGACCTCAAGCCGCTGAAAGCGTCGGGCTTCACCCATGAGCAGCACCTGCAAACCACCGCAGAACGGGTTGCCCGCTTCATCCAGCGCTGAGCAGCAACTCAGCAGGCGCCGCGCCTGCTGAGCCAATGCGATTGCTGGATCAGTCGCGGTATTCGCACAGGTAAGCGGTTGCAACTGCGACCTTGAGCTGGAACTTGCTGTCGGCAGGCACGTTGAACTGGCTGCCAGCGATGAATTCCTGCCAGTTGTCGCTGCCCGGCAGCTTGACGGTCAGGGCGCCGGAAACCACGTGCATGATTTCGCGCTTGGCGGTGCCGAACTCGTATTCGCCCGGGGCCATGACGCCGACGGTGGCCGGGCCTTCAGTGCCTTCGAAAGCGATCGACTTGACGGTGCCATCAAAGTACTCGTTGACCTTGAACATGGGGGCGACTCCTGTAAAGGGGGGATGAAAAAGGGGCTGGCCAGTATGCCCAAGCCCCAGCGTGTCGTCATCTGCTTTCAGGGGCTCTCGGCCGGCAGGCTCAGCGGCAGCAAGCGCGCGGTGTTGCGCGCATCTTCGAGGGCGCGGTGCTGCTGGCCACTGAACTGCAGGCCAGCCAGTTGCAGGGCGCTGTTGAGCCCGGCCGGGCGTTGCAGGTGGCGGGCCTTGGCGAAGCGCTGCTTGAGGTTGATGTGGGCGGTGTCCTGGAGCACGCTGCGCACTTTATAGTCGTGCCATTCCTGCAGCAGCTGGCGGCGGTCATAGTCGCCCCAGCTGACCCAGGCTTGCAGTTCATCGGCATGCGTACTCAGCCAGCCCTCGAACCCAGCCCAGGCCTCACGAAAACACGCGGCGGCGTCGACGTCCGCCTGGCTGATGTGGGTCAGCTTGCGGCAGAACGGAGTCAACTGCGGGCGTTTTTTCGGTTTGACGAAGCACTGGAACTGGTCGACCTCATGGCCTTGCCGCGTCACCAGGCTGGCGCCGATTTCAATGATTTCCATCTCTGTGAGCGGCCAGCCACCGTCATCGGTGGTTGCCTCCAGGTCGATCACTAACCAATGGGCCATGGCAGGCTCCCTTGCAAGACTCGATAGAGAGTAGCCAAACTCGGCCAAACAGGCACCCTATGGCACTTTGGCATATGTGCTGGTTGTGCCGCTTGCAGAAAACGCCTAGCTTAGGCGCATCAAGGTTTGGTGTGTCTGCAAGTGTCTGTGTTGATTCCACTGCCCAGGCTCAAGGCCTTCGCGTCGCTGCTGCTGGTTGCTCTGCTGGGGCACGTCGCGCCTGCCTGGGCCGAACCCGAGGCAGGCATCGAGGTGCGCATCGGTGCGGCGCATTTTCCGCCTTATACCGAACGCCCGGAGCGGGGCGCCGACAGTGGCCTGCTGCCGCAACTGACACAGGCGCTCAACACGCTGCAAAAGGACTACTTCTTCGTTCTGGTGCCCACCTCGATTCCGCGGCGCTTTGCCGACCTGGAGCAAGGGCGCACCGACATGGCGATTTTCGAGAACCCTCAGTGGGGCTGGCAACAGGTCCCCCACCAGGCCGTCGACATGGGCCTGGAAGATGCCGAAATTTTTGTCGCGCGGCGCCAGCCGGGAAGGGACCAGAACTACTTCGCTGAGCTGCATGGCAAGCGTCTGGCTGTTTACCACGGCTATCATTACGCCTTCGCCGACTTCAACGCCGACCCACAGCAGCTCAGTGCGAACTACCATGCGACCTTGACCTACTCGCATGACAGCAACCTGTTAATGGTCCAGCGAGGGCGCGCCGACATTGCCCTGGTAACGCGCTCGTATTTCAATGATTTTCTTGCTCGCAACCCTGCCAGCCGCGAGCAGTTGATGGGCTCGGAACGGGTCGATCAGCTTTATCATCATTACGCACTGCTGCGCCCGAATGCACCGATCAGCCCGCAGGCATTTGCCGCGCTATTGCAACAACTGCGCAGCAACGGTGAATTGACGCGGATTTTTCAGCCCTATCAGATCCAGACGACCAGCCCGCAGTAGCCCTCAAGCGTGCGGCTGGGCGCTTTTGCGGCAATGGATCAGGGCGTCGCGAATCATGAAGTTGACCAGCGTCGGCGAGACGCCAAGTTCCTTGGCGATGTCTTTCTGCGGGACGCCGTGCAGCCGGTACATCTCGAAGGCATAACGGGTGCGCTGGGGCAGTTCATTCAATGCATCGGCGATATGTTCAAGCGCAGCCAGGTTGATGTGGGTGTGCTCGGGCGATGCATTGACGATCACCACGTTCATGCCTTCCTCTTCGGTGCCCGAATACCTCAGCTCCATCGCCTGTTTGCGATAGTGATCGATGGCCAGGTTACGCACGATCTGGAACAGATAGCTGAGTTGAGCTTTGATCGAGGAGGTGATCTGCGGTGCGGCGTTGAGCCGGAAGAAGGCGTCCTGAACAACATCCTCGGCACGCGAGCGGCAGCCAGTGATGCGCGCGGCGATTTTGAGGAGAATGCTGCGATTGTCGACGAACGCCTGGAGTAAGGGTGAATCGCACTTACTTGTGGATAGTTGTTCCGCCATGGAAATCACCTTAGCTCTTTTAGGAATAGGAGCGCTTTTGGATAGGGCGCTTCCTGCGACGAGCGACAAATTAGGCGGAATGATAATGGTTGTCAAATACGAAAGTTAATGAGTATCTATTCGTGTTTGATCTAAGCCTGCCCTCGCACAGTCATCCCCCTCGCTGCCCGCACTGTTAATTATTTGCCCTGCCCATCCGTTCCCCTGTGTACCCAAGGCCGCCTACGCCGCCCGCATTCAGCGAGGCAACGGCCAGGCCCGACTTACCCAGACACTGGCAGGAACACCCATGACGGACGCCTTCGAACTCCCGCACTCGCTGGTCCAGGCCCTGGCGCAACGCGCCAAGCAGACCCCCGAGCGGATCGCCTTGCGCTTTCTGGCCGATGACCCGCGCGAGCAGGCAGTACTGACCTATCAGGCGCTGGATGCGCGGGCGCGGACCATCGCCGCAGCACTGCAGGCGCGGGCCGAGTTCGGTGATCGGGCAGTGCTGTTGTTCCCCAGCGGTGCCGATTACGTCGCGGCGTTCTTCGGCTGCCTGTATGCGGGTGTGATAGCCGTGCCGGCCTATCCGCCGGAGTCTGCCAAGCGCCATCATCAACAGCGCCTGTTGTCGATCATCGACGATGCCCAGCCGCGCTTGCTGCTGACCGTGGAAGCACTGCGCGACAGCCTGCAGGAACTTGACGCGCTCGCTGCTGACGGCGCGCCGCAGTTGCTGGCGGTCGACCAGCTCGACCCGGCGCTGGCGGCGCAGTGGCGCGAGCCGCAGTTGGTGGGCGATGACATCGCCTTCTTGCAGTACACCTCAGGCTCTACCGCATTGCCCAAGGGCGTGCAGGTCAGCCATGCCAACCTGGTCGCCAACGAGCAACTGATTCGCCAGGGCTTTGGCATCGACCTGAACCCCGACGACGTCATCGTCAGCTGGCTGCCGCTGTACCACGACATGGGCTTGATCGGCGGCTTGCTGCAGCCGATCTTCAGTGGCGTGCCGTGTGTGCTGATGTCGCCGGGGTACTTCCTGGCCCGGCCGCTGCGCTGGCTGCAGGCGATCAGCGAGTACGGCGGCACCATCAGCGGCGGGCCGGATTTTGCCTACAGCCTGTGCAGTGAACGGGTTAGCGAAGCGGCCTTGGCCGGGCTCGACCTTAGCCGCTGGCGGGTGGCGTATTCCGGTTCCGAGCCGATCCGCCAGGACAGCCTGGAAACTTTTGCCAGCAAGTTTCAGCCATGCGGCTTCGAGCGCAGCAGCTACTTCGCCAGTTACGGCCTGGCCGAAGCCACCTTGTTCGTCAGCGGCAGCCGTCGCGCTCAAGGCATTGCTGCTCTGCAGGTCGATGCCCAGGCGCTGGCCGAGCACCGTATCGAAAGCGGCGAGGGCAGTGTGTTGATGAGCTGCGGCTATCCGCAACCCGAGCACGCCGTGTGCATCGTCGAACCACAGCAGCAACAGCTGCTGGCGGATAACCAGGTCGGGGAAATCTGGGCCGCCGGCCCGAGCATCGCCCGTGGCTATTGGCGCAACCCGCAAGCGACGGCACGCACCTTCGTCGAGATGAACGGCCAGACCTGGCTGCGCACGGGCGACCTGGGCTTTATCCGCGACGGCGAGATATTCGTCACCGGGCGCCTGAAAGACATGCTCATCGTACGCGGGCAAAACCTCTACCCGCAGGACCTGGAGCAGACCCTCGAGCGCGAAGTCGAAGGGCTGCGCAAGGGGCGGGTGGCGGTATTCGCCGTCGACGACAACGGCGAGGAGGGCATCGGTGTCGCTGTCGAAGTGAGCCGCAATGTGCAGAAGTCGACCGCTCCCGAGGCGCTGATCAAGACCCTGCGCCAGGTGATCGCCGATGCCTGTCGGCAGGCACCGGCGGCAGTGCTGCTGCTCAGCCCCGGCGCGCTACCGAAGACTTCCAGCGGCAAGCTGCAACGCGCGGCCTGTCGCCAGCGCATGGATGACGGCAGCCTTGATTGCTACGCGCGCTTCCCGGCGATCAGCAGCGTGGCGTCGGCGACCTCTGTGACAGAGCCCCTGCAAGCGCGCATCGCTGCCATCTGGCGTGACCTGCTCAAGGTCGAAGCGGTGGCGGCCGATGACCACTTCCTGCTGCTGGGTGGCAACTCGATTGCCGCCACGCAGGCGACCGCGCAACTGGCAGACGAGCTTGGCATCGAGCTGAGCCTGCGCACCCTGTTCGACGCCCCGGTGCTGGCTGGCTACAGCGCAGCGGTAGCTGCACTGCTGGCTGACGGCGGCCAGCAGCGCACTCATATCGACGTGCGCGACCGCGCTCAGCCACTGCCGCAGTCGCTGGCGCAAAACCGCCTGTGGCTGCTGTGGCAGCTGCAACCGCAGTCGGCAGCCTACAACATCCCGGCCGGCCTGCACCTGCGCGGCGAACTCGACGTTGCCGCGCTGCAGCACAGCCTGCAAGCGCTGGTCAGCCGGCATGAATCGTTGCGTACGGTGTTCAGCGAAGTCGCCGGCCAGGCCCTGCAACGGGTGCTGCCTGAGCTGCAACTGGAGCTCGCTCAGCTTGACCTGCATGGGCTGGACCCCGCACAGGTTACGGCCCGCCGCGAAGCCGAGGCGCAGCAGCCGTTCGATCTGGGCAATGGGCCGCTGCTGCGCGCTACTCTGGCGCGGCTGGATGATGAGCAGCACCAGCTGTGGCTGACGCTGCACCACATCGTCGCTGACGGCTGGTCGCTGAACATTCTGCTGGATGAGTTCGCTCGCCTGTACGCGGCCCGGTGTCAGGGCCAGCACGTCAGCCTGCCAGCGCTGCCGTTGGGCTACGCCGATTACGGCATCTGGCAGCGCCAGTGGCTGGCCGAGGGCGCGGCTGCAGCACAACTCGAATACTGGCAAGCGCAATTGGGTGATGATCTGCCGGTGCTCGATCTGGCCACCGATCAGCCGCGTTCGAGCCAGCGCACACTGCGCGCCGAGCGCCTCAGCGTAAAAGTCCCAGCCCAGCTCACCACCGCGCTCAAGCAGCTTGCCGAGCAGCAACAGGCCAGCCTGTTCATGATCCTGCTGGCTGCCTGGCAGGGCTTGCTGCACCGCTACAGCGGGCAGCACGACATCCGCGTTGGCGTGCCCAATGCCAACCGCCCACGCCTGGAAACTCAGGGCATGGTTGGCTTCTTCATCAATACCCAGGTGCTGCGTGCGCAGCTCGATGGCCGCCAGCCGTTCAGCCAGTTGCTGGCCCAGGTGCGTCAGGCCACGATCGAGGCGCAGGCGCATCAGGACCTGCCGTTCGAGCAACTGCTTGAAGCACTGCCGCAGGCGCGTGAGCAGGGCCTGTTCCAGGTCATGTTCAACCATCAGCAACGCGACCTGTCAGCGCTGCGCCGCCTGCCTGGTTTGCTCGCCGAAGAGTTGCCATGGCACAGCCGTGAAGCCAAGTTCGACCTGCAACTGCACAGCGAAGAAGACCAGCAGGGCCGCCTCAGCCTGGCCTTCGACTATGCCGCTGAGCTGTTCGACGCGGCCACCGTGCGGCGCCTGTCGCAGCACCTGCTGGCCTTGCTCGAACAGGTCAGCGCGCAACCGCAGCTGGCGCTGGGCGATGTGCAGTTGCTTGATGCCGCCTCGCGCACGCAACTGCTGCAATGGGGCCAGTGCGCAGCGCCGGCGCCGCAGCGCTTGCTGGTCGAGCAGCTCAACGAACAGGCGCGCCTGACCCCGCAACAGCCGGCTCTGCTCTGGGACGGCGGCAGCCTCGATTACGCCAGCCTGCACCAGCAGGCCAACCGCCTGGCGCATTACCTGCGCGACAAAGGTGTCGGCCCCGATACCTGTGTCGCGATTGCCCTGCAGCGCTCGCCACAGTTGCTGGTCGGCTTGCTGGCGATCCTCAAGGCCGGTGGCGCCTATGTGCCGCTGGACGTCGATTACCCTGCCGAGCGGCTGGCGTTCATGCTCGCCGACTGTGGCGCGAGCCTGTTGCTCAGCCACAGCGACTGCCTGGCA
>Ga0247813_10002489_pt1 | contig 12579 bp, 12 predicted proteins | sample UWRJL169409C1_FD_180719 | JGI IMG/M metagenome (GOLD analysis project Ga0247813, IMG submission 180719) | Plant litter microbial communities from Arlington Agricultural Research Station in Wisconsin, United States - UWRJ-L169-409C-1 | ecosystem: Environmental > Terrestrial > Plant litter >... | reverse complement strand
GATATTCATAAAAAAAGCGACCTGATGGGGTCGCTTTTCAAACTAATTTTGTGATAATTACAATCCGAAGTTGTAAGCTAATCTTAATCCAATGAATTTATTTGTTCCATTGTAACCTCTATTGTCGTTATCTCCATAAGACATCGCTTCGTATCTTGCACCAAGGTCAATTGATCCTTTATCTGCTACTGGAAATTCTACACCAATATTTGGAGTATAAACAAATGCAGTTTTAGCATTGTCTGAAGTTCCAAATGCAGCACCCAGCTCACCACCAGCATAAAAATTCTCTGCAATGAAATATCTTGCACCAATTTTTACTGGAACAACGCCAGCATCTGCAAATTTAACAGTTGTTCCATTGACGTCAGCAATGTCTTTACCTTGGAAATTCAAGTAACCAGCAGTCGCTGTAAAATTCAACTTAGCTGCAATTGGAGTTTGAAACTGTAATGAACCTCCATATCCGAAATCATAAACATCACCAAAACTTCCTGTAGGAAAAGCAAATTCAGCGCCGATACCGATCTTAGAACCGCTCATTGCGACGTCTTTTGTTTGTGCTGATAAATTGGAAAATGCAAAAACACCTGCGATTGCAGATAATATAAATAACTTTTTCATAACTTTTATTTTAGGTTAAGGGCTCTCTATAATCCCTGACACTTCTAAACAAAAAGTCAGCCAAAATCAGCACCAATCAGTCAAATTATTAGCGATCAGTTAGTTAAATTTTTAAAAATTTCTTCCAGAGAATTCGTTTTATGTTGCGTTTTGAGATCACTGATGGAAGAATCTGCGACAATCAATCCTTTATTGATGATAATGACCTTTTCACATAAGGCTTCTACTTCCTGCATGATGTGCGTAGAAAGAATTACAGTTTTGTTAACCCCCAGATTAAGGATCAGTTTACGGATGTCCATCAATTGATTTGGATCTAATCCTGATGTAGGTTCATCTAAGATCAGGATGGCTGGATCATGTATAATCGCCTGCGCAAGGCCAACTCTTTGCTTATAACCTTTACTAAGCATAGCGATCTTTTTATGCTGCTCTGCTCCCAGCCCTACTTTTTCGATTACATCTTTAACTTTTTCTGCAACGTTGCTAAGTTGATAGGTATTTGCTACAAAACCAAGAAACTCCTTAACATACATGTCGTTATATAAAGGAGTATTTTCTGGAAGATAACCAATAATACGCTTCATATCCAGGCTTTCCAGGCGACTGTCGTAACCACCAACAACGGCGGTACCTGAACTGGGTTGAAGGTAACCGGAAAGAATCTTCATAGTTGTAGATTTTCCAGCACCGTTTGGTCCCAGAAACCCAAGGATCTGTCCGGGTTCCGCCGTAAAACTGACCTGGTTAACAGCCATTTGTTTACCGTAACTTTTCGACAATTCTTTTACCTGTATACTCAATTATTGTAGATTAAATTTTTTGTGGTAACTGAACAAATTCAAAAGTAATAATTAGTCTTTACTATTGGACCAAATTACCTTCAACTTTATATCTTTGCAACATTATGGCTAAAAATAACAACGACGAGCAGTTTAAAAATGTAATATCTCATGCAAAAGAATATGGTTTTGTATTTCAAAGCAGTGAGATTTATGATGGCTTAAGTGCTGTATATGATTACGGGCAGCTTGGCGCTGAACTAAAAAACAACATCAAAACTTATTGGTGGAAATCGATGGTTCAAATGCATGAAAATATTGTAGGAATTGACTCTGCCATATTTATGCACCCTAAAGTTTGGAAGGCAAGCGGGCATGTTGACGGATTTAACGATCCAATGATCGATAATAAAGATTCTAAGAAACGTTACAGAGCAGATCAACTGCTGGAAGATAAAATAACCCGCTACGAAAAGGACGGGAAAACGGAAAAGGCTGCTAAACTACAGGCAGACATGGACGATGCCCTTAAAGCGGAAGACTTGCCGATGTTAAAGACGTTAATTGAGGAGCATGAAATTGCTTGTCCAGTTAGCGGAACAAAGAACTGGACGGATGTTCGCCAGTTCAACTTAATGTTTAGCACCCAATTTGGTGCCATGGCTGAAGGATCTGATGAGGTTTATCTTCGTCCGGAAACTGCACAGGGAATCTTTGTAAACTTCTTAAATGTACAGAAGTCTGGTAGAATGAAAATTCCTTTTGGAATTGCTCAGATTGGTAAAGCGTTTAGGAATGAAGTAATTGCAAGACAATTCATTATGCGGATGCGTGAATTTGAGCAAATGGAAATGCAGTTCTTTGTACGCCCAGGTGAAGATCAAAAATGGTTTGCATATTGGAAAGAAGCTCGTTTAGCATGGCATACGGCTCTTGGTACGGATCCGGAAAAATACCGCTACCATGACCACGTTAAATTAGCACATTACGCCAATGCTGCAACGGATATTGAGTTTGAGTTCCCTTTTGGTTTTAAAGAAGTAGAAGGTATTCACAGTCGCACAGATTTCGACTTAACACAACATCAGGAGTTCTCTGGTAAAAAACTTCAGTATTTCGACAACGACCTTAACGAAGATGGTAAGCCTTATGGCAATTACGTTCCTTATGTTATTGAAACTTCTATTGGTTTAGATCGTATGTTTTTACTGACAATGATCAATGCCTTTGAGGAAGAAGATCTGAGTACGGAAGAAAAGACTGATAGCAGAACGTTATTGAGACTGCATCCTTGTTTGGCTCCAATTAAGGTTGCCATTTTCCCGCTAACCAAAAAAGATGGTTTACCAGAAAAAGCAAGGGAAATTATGAACAGCCTGAAACTTGATTTTAACTGTATCTATGAAGAAAAAGATGCAATTGGCAAGCGTTACCGTAGACAGGATGCCATTGGTACGCCATTCTGTTTAACCATCGATCATCAAACACTAGAAGATGACACAGTTACCATTCGTCACAGAGATACAATGGAACAACAACGAATTGAAATTAAAGAATTGGAGCAGCTGATTTCTTCCAAAGTAAGTTGGAAAAATCTACTTCAGAAATAGTTTAAGTAAGCATATACTGATTAAAAAAGTACGACGTCTATGTATTGTTTGAAGGATTTAATACAAAGATCTTTAAACGATGTGTAGACGTTGTGCGTTTGTGATAGATGCGTTCAAGGTGCTTGTTTGAAGCATTGTTACTCCAATACAAAAACACGCAGTTTACACGGACTCAACACGCAGTTATGACGGATTTGCCTCTATCGCAGTACGACCGCTCCTTGAGCAATATACAAATAAATAAGTTAAGGATTTAAACCTGAATCGACTATACACCTAAGGTTGTCAACCCAGTTTCAGCTACACAAATTGTCAATGACAGCAGTCAGAGTTAAGGGACTAAGTTTCAAAATTAACGCTGAAAACTAGTGATTGGATTTTATCGGTTGACCAGCGGTCACCTGTACCCTTTTCATGCAATAGATCCCAAAGATAAGAATGTAGAAGTAACAGGCAACAGGAATAAAGAAAGAGTTTTGGATTCCTATTGAATCTGCAATACTTCCTTGAATTAGCGGCATTAATGCACCTCCCAATATTGCCATCACCAACAGCGAAGATCCCTGACTAACATATTTCCCTAATCCGGAGATTGCCAATGTGTAAATATTAGAAAACATAATGGAGTTAAACAACCCAATACCCAATAGTGGATATAAGGCCATACTGCCTTTACTAAACACGGAAACTAATAATAAGGCAATGTTAATACCTGCAAAAATGACAAGCGTACGTGCAGGGGCGGATTTACCAACAACAAAAGCCAGTATATTCAGTACTATAAATAGGATGAAAAAACTAGTTTGGGCAAAGGTCAGGTCTACGATTGTGAAAACCAACAGGTAAACAGCTGCAGCAGTTAGGATCATATACAGGATCTTTTTTCCTTGTGCCATTGCACTTAATGAAATGGAACCAAGAAAGCGCCCAATCATTGCGCCACCCCAATATAAGGCAAGATAATTTTTACTAATTACCTCGGGAAGATTGGTGATGTCTTTCTGTGCCATAAAACTGATCAACAAACTTCCAATACCAACTTCAGCACCTACATAAAAAAAGATTCCAAAGATGCCCATTTTCAATTGCGGAAATTTTAAAGCTCCAAGTCCACGCTCTTCAGAATCATCGTTACTGAAGGATGGCAAGTCAACCCTGCTGATAATTATCGCCAGGACAACAAGAATTCCTGCAAAGATAAGATAAGGGATTCGGGTTGAATTTGCGGTTACCTGTCCATTTTCAAGGAACAATGTAAAGATTAGATGTCCACCAAGTACGGGTGCGATTGTTGTTCCAAATGAATTAAATGCCTGGGTTAAGTTCAATCGACTGGAAGCACTTTCTTCTGCTCCTAGCAGGGTTACATAAGCGTTAGCAGTGATTTGCAGAATGGTAAAACCCAAGCCCAAAACAAATAATGCCGCCAGGAATACACCATAGACAGATAAACTTGCCGCTGGGTAAAACAAACAACAGCCTACTGCCGACAAAATTACGCCGGCTATAATTCCTTTTTTATAACCAATCTTATTGATCGGATCGCCTTTATAATAGGAGATTAAGAAATAAATTAAAGACCCGATAAAATAGGCACCGAAAAATGCAAATTGAACGAGCATGGATTGCTGAAAATTCAGGTGGAACAATTCTTTTAGATGCGGTATCAGGATGTCATTCATGCAGGTGATGAACCCCCACATAAAAAAAAGAAGTATCATGGTAACCAATGGAATAAGTGTACTGCTTTTTTTTATTGTTGGATCAGCTTGCATAAGAAATGAACTATTTAATTGAATTATTTATTTTAGACCGACAAATTAACCGCTTAATTAAGGATTAAATGTGTTCTGAAGGTCAAATAAACGACGATAATTTTATGCAAGTCAATTGAACTATAGAACCAACAACTTTTATGTTCATAAATTCACGTATCTTGATTACTGTAAATTACAACTAAACGTTAGCCAATTATTTATGAAGTACTTTAAAATCGAAGCCCTAACCCTTATCCTTTTCACCATAATTTTTAATGTAAATACTGGTCGGGCACAAGAAAAATTGAATGTAGTTCTCGCTGGGTTGAACCACGATCATGTATACCTGATTATGGACAATTATGAAAAAGGATTGGTAAATATCATCGGAATTGCGGAGGAAGATCAAGTACTTGTCAGTCGTTTTAAGAAGCGTTTTAAACTGCCTGATTCTATATTTTCAAAGCAATTGAAAGAGGTATTAAAGCTTAGGAAGCCTGATGTAGTGCTGGCGTATAACGCAATAAGCGATCACCTTGCCGTGGTGGAAGCCGCAGCTCCTTTGGGAATTTCCGTAATGGTAGAAAAACCGTTGGCAACAAATACAAAAGATGCGGAACGTATGGCACAATTGGCCAGACAATATAAAATTAAAGTACTTACCAATTACGAAACCACCTGGTATGCCAGCAATCAGGAACTTTATTCGCGTATAAAAAACGATCATTCAATTGGTCAGATCAGGAAAATGATTGTGCATGATGGACATGAAGGGCCGAAAGAAATAAATGTGAGCAAAGAGTTTCTAAAGTGGCTGACAGATCCTGTGAAAAATGGCGGAGGCGCGATTATGGACTTTGGTTGTTATGGCGCAAATCTAATGACCTGGTTAATGGATGGCAAATCGCCTGTTTCAGTATTTGCTACTACAAAGCAGATTAAAAAGGCTATATATCCGAAGGTAGATGATGACGCTACGATAGTATTGGAATATCCGGGGTCGACCGGGATTATTGAAGCTTCCTGGAACTGGCCATACAGCATAAAAGATATGGAAGTATTTGGACAGACAGGTTATCTGAAAGCTGTAAACCCAACTGCCATTACCTACAAGAAAAGTAATGCTGCTGTCCAGGATGTGGAGGCTCGACCGCTAAAACCGGTAATGAGCAATCATTTAGATTATTTATCGGCTGTGCTAAGCGGCAAATTAGATCCAGGAATGGACTTGTCCTCCTTAGAAAACAACTTGATCGTTGTCAAAATCCTGGAAGCAGCAAAAACTTCGGCCAGGACCGGAAAAAAAGTTGTGTTATAAAGTAGGATGTCTTGAGCACAAGATGGTAGAATTACATCTGGAATTTAAGCATGTAGGTAAGAATCGAAAACCATTTTCAGCAAAGTCTGTTGTAGTTTTTAGATTACCTAACATCGATATAAGATCCTATGAAAACTATCAACTTATTTACACTCCTAGTCGTTGGAGCCTGTTCCCTTCAGGCCTGTCATAATTCTGATAAGAAAGAAAATTCAAGTACCATGGCTGGAGATTCCACGTTGGATACAACATCAAAAACTGCTCAAAGCCTTGGTGGCAAAGTAAATGAAGTAGATGTTGATTTCATTAAAAAGGCCGCAGTTGGAGGGTTAATGGAAGTTGGAGCCGGAGATCTTGCCTTGCAGAAAACCAAAAACCCGAAGGTGAAATCCTTTGCAGAAATGATGGTGAAAGATCACACTGCTGCCAATACAGAGCTGGCTGCACTTGCAACAAGCAAAGGTTTGAGCTTACCAACAACGTTTCCTGCTGAAGAGCAAAAACACATGGATGTTATGCAGACGCTTGCTGGAAATGCTTTCGATAAGCATTACATCGCAATGATGGTGACCGATCATAATAAAACTATTGATTTATTTACAAAAGCAGCAACATCAGAAGATCAGGACATCAGGAACTTCGCAAACAAAGTGCTTCCTATAATAAAAGGACATTACAAAACTGCCAACGAGATGAACAACGACATGATCAAGTTGAACACCAACAATGGAGATGATTTATTAAACATTAGTACTGGTGATAAGAAAAAGAATGACCAATAAGCTTTTTAAACAAGCGTATATTTTTAATGATTTAACCGTTGTTATTTCATGAGGTTGTATTTTGCTTTAATACTGACATTCTTCTCGATGACTGTAACCAGTCTTTATGCAAAAGATGCGCCTTTGGTGAAAAGTTCTGCTGCAGATAGCTGGACTGCAGACGAATTATTGCTTGCAAATACTGCGAAAGATGCAACCTACTTAACAGTGGAAGAAAAGAAGATTATTTTCTATATGAACCTGGTGCGGATGGATGGGCTACGGTTTTTCCATTCGTATTTTCAGGAGTTTGTTGATGCACACAATGTGGATATGCAAAAATACAGCAATTACAATGACCTGAAGATCAGTCGTAAGGACAAATATTACCGCGGTTTAGAAATTGATTTACGAAACGTTAAAAATCTCGGGTTGTTGTATCCAGACGAGTCTTTAAGTTATGTTTCTAAACAACACGGAAGGGACATGAGTAAGAATAATATTGCAGGACATAATTCTTACGATGGACGTACGATGTATGATCGGATTTCAAAATATTATCCCAACCGGGCGATGGCAGAAAACCTTGCTTTTGGCTTTTCCAAAGGACTTGCCAATGTGAGTATGTTGCTGTTGGACAAGGGAGTTCCTGATGTTGGCCACCGAAAAAACATCCTGAATTCTTCATCAGGCTTAAATTATGTTGGTGTAAGTATCCAGACACACCCCCTCTATAGGTTTGCTGCGATTACTGATTTTGTAGCAATCCCTAATCAAAAGACCTAAAAAATCATTTTCAATTTTTAACTTGCGGCACATTCCACAACTTACTACCTCTATAGATGCGCAAAGCACTGTTAAAAATTATTGATTTCTTTTATCCTCCATTTTCCAGATGGTTGTCGCTTCATACTTTCAGATATCTTGTTTCAGGAGGAACAACCTTTCTTACTGGTATTGTGGCTTATTACGTAATCTACAATCTTGTTCTTCATCAGCAAAACATCAGACTTTCTTTTGTAATGATCACCGCACCGATTGCGGCATTGGCAATTGAATCATTAATTACCCTCAGTGTTGGTTTTTTCCTAAATAAGTACCTGATTTTTACGGAATCAAATTTAAAGGGGCGGGTACAGTTGTTTCGTTATGGCTCTGTAGTTGCTACAAATATTCTTTTAAATTATGCGTTTATTAAAGTAATGGTAGAAGCATTTGGTTTTTATCCTACCATTGCGAAAATTATTACTAGTCTGATTCTAGCGCTTTTTAGTTACTTTTCTCAAAAGCACTTTACGTTTAAAGTAGAGAAGTAAGTGCTAACCATATAGACGACTTTAAATAACAACTATCAAAACTAACTGTTAAAATTCTACATAAATAGCAATTGGTTTTAGCTGGTTTAAGTAGCGTAGCATGTTTCGACGCTATATGTTTGAGGAGACGTTCTTAACGTTATATAAATAACAAATATTTAGGGTATGAGCAGTTTCAATGATTTCAACAATGACCAGGTGGCTAAGCTTCCAAAGCATCTAAGACAATTTATTGTAGAGCAACATTACGAAAAATATACGCCGATAGATCAGGCCGTGTGGCGATACGTGATGCGTCAAAATTACAGCTACTTAAAAGATGTCGCCTACTATCCATATATAAAAGGTTTGCAGCGCGCAGGTTTGAGCATAGAATATATTCCAGATTTGCAGACTGTAAATGATCACTTAGGGAAATTTGGGTGGGGCGCGGTCACCGTTGATGGTTTTATCCCTCCTGCTGCCTTTATGGAATATCAGGCATATCGGGTACTGGTTATCGCAGCAGACATCAGACAGATTAACCATATAGAATATACGCCTGCTCCGGATATTATTCATGAATCTGCAGGTCATGCACCCATTATTGCAGAGCCAGATTACAACAACTACTTAAGTTATATCGGTTCTATTGGCTCAAAGGCAATGTTCTCGGCCAAAGATTTTGAGCTTTATGAAGCCATCCGGAACTTATCCATTTTGAAAGAAGCTGTTGATGTTACGGAGGAGGACATCCAAACTGCCGAAAAACATTTGCAATTTATATCTGAAAATATGGGTGCTCCCTCAGAAATGGCGCTGCTGGGTAGGCTGCATTGGTGGACGGTTGAATATGGATTAATAGGGACAGTTGAAAACCCTAAGATTTACGGTGCGGGACTGCTTTCTTCCATTGGTGAAAGTGCAACCTGTATGGAATGTGACGTTGCAAAGGTACCCTATACCATTGAGGCCATTGAATATGTCTATGATATAACGAAACCACAACCACAGCTTTTTGTTACTCCGGATTTCCAGCACCTAATTAGCGTACTGGATCAATTTGCAGCAACAATGGCCTTTAACGTTGGCGGTGCAGAAGGCATTTTAAAAGCGATTGCATGTAAAAATGTGGCAACTGCGGTATACAGCTCCGGATTACAGGTTACGGGCATTTTCACAGATCTATTAACCAATATCGATAATGAACTTACCTTTTTAAAAACAACAGGCCCCTCCGCTTTATCTATTGGGAATAAGCAGCTGGAAGGTCATGGAAAAACCTATCATAAAGACGGATTTTCATCTCCGGTAGGCAAGATACGGGGAAGTGATGTTCCCGTAGAAGACCTTGATTTCGAGGAACTGAAATCTTTGACGATTAAAAAGGGAGCAAGAGCTGATTTCTATTTTGAAGATGGGATTCACGTAAACGGGATTGTTAAGGAGATAAAGAACAACGGAAATAAAATCATATTGATTGTATTTGAGGATTGCAAAGTAACTGCCCCCTCTGGTAAGATCCTGTTTGATCCTGATTGGGGCACCTATGATATGGCGATCGGCGCTAAAATTGTATCTGTTTTTAATGGTGCTGCAGATAAAGATGCCTTCGAAGAATTAGTTGCAGTGAGCGATAAACAAACTCATCGCATTACTTTTGATGAAAAAACCTCCGCCTTACATGTACTCTACCAGGAAATCAGGAACATCCGGGAAACTCGTACTGAATATGAAAAGCTCCCGCAGATTGCTAAAAGTTTAGCGATAACCTATCCTACCGACTGGCTTTGCACCTTAGAAATTATTGAACTGCTACATGACCTCCATGTTTATTCGGATTTAGAACGTGAACTTAGATGTTCTTTAGAACACAGAGCAGAAAAAGAACCAGAACACAAGAAATTAATTACGGATGGCTTAAAAGTAATCAACAAAACAATTAAACAATCAATAACTGAATAGAACAATAAATGAATATAATATTAACCGGGGCGAGCAGCGGCATTGGCTTTGAAACAGCCCTAGAATTCACATTACACAAAGAAAATAAAGTCGTTTGTATTGCACGTTCGGCTGATAAACTAAGAAAGCTACTTGAAATAGCCAGGAACATTACACCGGATTGCACCTTGTTACCTGTAGAATTTGACATCGTAAATGATGATTATCAGGTTTTAGTTCCTTTTCTAAAAGAACGACTTGGAACAGTTGATATTTTAATAAATAATGCTGGTGCGCTGATTAACAAACCATTTTTGGACACCACCGCTGAAGATCTCCAAAGCATGTTTGAAAGCAACGTACTGGGCCATTTTAAAATGATTCAAAACGTCCTTCCGATGATGGAGGCTGGTGGACATATTGTAAATATTGGAAGTATGGGCGGATTTCAGGGAAGTGTTAAATTTCCTGGATTAGCAGCGTACTCTTCCAGTAAAGCAGCACTGCATACCTTAACAGAATGCCTTGCTTTTGAACTTGCAGACACGGGTATAAAAGTGAATTGCCTTGCACTTGGTTCGGCACAAACAGAGATGCTGGAGCAGGCATTTCCTGGCTTTCAATCTCCTGTAATGGCCTTTGAAATGGGCAAATATGTTGCGGATTTCGCCAAAACAGGACACAAATATTTCAACGGAAAAATTATTCCTGTTGCAGTAAGCACACCCTAATAAGCTTTAAAGCGATATATTCCTAAGTTATCAACATTATTACCTCCGGAAGATATTTTTGATAACTTTGGAACAGTATATGAAGAAAGTCCTGACAGTTTTTTGTTTTGTGTTCTTTTTAGCTGTTTCCGGCAAGTCACAAACGACCGTACCAATTAAATTCCAAGAGTTAGTTAAACGTCTGATCGTAGATCTACCGACCCAAACTCCATCCACTCAATTAATAAATTTTGCAAAAACCCTTATTGGAATTCCTTACAGATATGCTGCCAGCAGTCCGGGTAAAGGTTTTGATTGTTCTGGTTTTGTGAACTACGTATTTGAAAATTTTGGATTTAAAGTTCCAAGATCTTCTACAGAGTTTCCAAATGCCGGAGAAGCTGTTGAATTGGATAAAGCTAAAGTTGGTGATGTTTTGATTTTTACAGGAACCAATCCAAAAGTCAGGAAAATTGGCCATGTAGGAATTATTTACGCAATAGATGGCGATGAAATTCAATTTATCCATGCTACCTCCGGCAAAGCGCATGGCGTTACGGTTACCAGTTTAAATGCCTATTATAAAAGCCGGTATATGAAGACGGTGAGTATTTTATAAGACTTCCTGTTTTTTTAAGGAAAGTATAGAAAAATCGCTATCTACTTTTTTTATAATATTATTTAAAATGCCCAGGCCCGTTACTTTTAATTCTATAATGTCTCCATCCTGCAGCCATTGTTCCTGATGATTTGAGTTGTTTCTGGATCCAGTTCCATTTAGTTCAAGAAAACAACCTGTACCTACTGTTCCAGAGCCGATCACATCACCCGGATAAAGCGTTGCTCCATAGGCACAGCGTTCGATTATTTCCGCAAATGTCCAGTCCATATCTTGCATATTACCACTGGAAACCTGCACTCCGTTTACAATGCAACTCATTTCTAAGGCATAAGCTTTACCAATATGACCGGGCTTGGAAGCTGTCGCATATTGTGCGATCTCATCTGGGGTGACCAACCAGGGCCCAATTACCGTTGAAAAATCCTTTCCTTTAGCTGGGCCAAGATTCAATTTCATTTCTTCCATTTGCAAGGTACGGGCACTCATATCATTCATAATCATGAACCCAGCAATGTATTCATCTGCCTCCTCAGCCCTGATATTTTTCCCTCCGCGACCAATTACAATGGCCACTTCCAGTTCAAAATCCAGCTTTTCAAAATGATCCGGCATACATTCTATATCCCCCGGACCTTGTATGGCATTGTGATTTGAAAAATAGAAGACCGGATACTGATCAAATTCCTCAATCATTTGCAGGTTGCGATTTGCGCGTGCGGTTGCAACATGCTGTCTGAAAGCATAAGCATCCCTGCAGGAAGTTGGGTGTGGTACTGGTGCAATTACTTCATAAAAAACCTCTTCTTTAGGTTCAATTGATCCATTGATGATCTGTTGATTGATGTTTAAAGCACGTTCCATAAGTGCATCACCGCCCTGCAAAAAGGCATTCATTTGATTGGGCAATTGCTTGTCGCATGAATTAAGATTATAAATATGACCGTTTACGAAAACACCCAGATGTTCCCTGTCTTCTGTTTTATAAGATACCAGTTTCATACAATAGATTTTTAGGTTATACTCAAAGCTAGAGAAATTATATTAAAGGATAGACATAACTTCTCAAGAAGATCGTATTGTAAAGTATTGAATAATAATGATTAGCTTTAGAGAATCTTATGAAACAAGGCAATCTTACTTATCAGAATCAAATCGC
>Ga0247813_10002486_pt1 | contig 12596 bp, 10 predicted proteins | sample UWRJL169409C1_FD_180719 | JGI IMG/M metagenome (GOLD analysis project Ga0247813, IMG submission 180719) | Plant litter microbial communities from Arlington Agricultural Research Station in Wisconsin, United States - UWRJ-L169-409C-1 | ecosystem: Environmental > Terrestrial > Plant litter >... | reverse complement strand
AAGGAAAACCTGGCGCGAAATTCAACGTTAATAGATTCTCTAAGCTGCTGGTACTTAATGATCTGCAGGACTCAATAAGAATCGCTGAGAAGGGCAAGCAATCTGGCGTAATAGACGTGACGTTGCAAAGCAGCAACCCTACACGTATGACAGACCTATTAAATGAGATAGGTAGAATTTATGTGCGTCAAAATATCGAGCGTAAAGCAGCGGAAGCCGAAAAGACGCTGGGTTTTTTGGATGGGCAATTGCCTGAGTTCAAACGACAGCTAGAGCGTTCTGAAACTGTTTATAACAATTATAGAAATCAGAAGGGAACGATTAGTTTGGATGAAGAGGCGAAGTCAGTGTTGGCCAAGCTGCTAGATCTACAGACAAAATTACTTGAGGCGCAGCAAAAACGGCGGGAGTTGGAGCAGCGATTTACAAATAACCATCCGTCTGTAAAGACCATTGATGCGCAAATTGCTGACATTAATTCTGATATAGCAGGTGTAAATGCCGGCATCAAGAACATGCCCTCCGTTCAACAAGATACTGTGCGGATGCAGCGCGATATTAAAGTGAACACCGACTTGTATGTTTCTCTTTTGAATAGCTCGCTGCAAATGAGTCTGGCAAAAGAAGGAAAGGTTGGAAACGTTCGTCTGCTGGATGAGGCCGTTATTCCAGAAGTATCGGTTAAGCCGAGGAGAACTTTGGTGGTGCTGATCTCGATACTGCTTGGTGTATTTTTCGGCACAATAGTCGCCTTGATTCGTAGTTCACTTTTCGGCGGAATTCGAAGCCCGAATGAAATCGAAAGCCATACTGGGCTAAACGTGTACAGTGCAATTCCACTCAGCAACGCGCAAGTGGGCATCGACAGAGACATAAAGCGCAAAATCCCAGGCGTGCATCTCCTATCTATTGCAAATCCTGAAGATCCCGCAATTGAGAGCTTGAGGAGCTTACGTACTGCGTTGCAATTTGCGACGCTGAATGCTAAAAACAACAGGGTAATTATTTCAGGTGGTACTCCAGGTGTAGGCAAAAGTTTTGTCTCCGCGAACTTTGCTGCGATCGTCGCCAATTCAGGTAAAAAGGTTCTGCTTGTTGATGCAGATTTGCGTAAAGGCTACATACATCAACTTTTCTCCTTGCAGAGAGCGTCTGGCCTTTCTGAACTCATAACTGGCAGCATTGGGTTAGTGGACGGGTTGCATAGAGAAGTTGTTCCCGGACTGGACTTTATTTCGACTGGTGTATTGCCTCCAAACCCAGCTGAGTTATTAATGAGTCAAGCATTTTTGCACTTGCTGGATCTAATTTCTGGAAATTATGACCTGGTAATCATTGATACAGCGCCTGTCTTGGTTGCCGCAGATACGGTCTCAGTTGCGCCTCATGCCGGAACGATACTGTTGGTGGCTCGCGCTGAACGAACAAACTTGGGAGAACTGACTGAAAGTGTTAAGCGCTTGACGCAGGTAGGCTGTAATGTGAACGGCGTAATTTTGAATGCCATGGACTTGTCTAGGCGGCACGCTGGACGGTATGGATACAAGTACGGTGGCTACAAATATACGCAGTACAAATACGGATCTAATAGCAACTAGCAGTTTTCTGGAACACTGCCATGTTTCAGTTTGTAATAATCTTCGAAACTGCTATGTGTTTTTGCATAGTGTGAATCTTAACTACGAGGCCTGCTACATGAACATATCAGCTAATTCTGAGCCTGAGCCTGTTAGCGCAAGCTCCGATTCCGGACGCGGGATGACGAAGAGTATGAGTGCAGAGTATCCATTTACTGTTTCAAAGCCCTCTTTCGGGCTGAGATTTTTCAAACGTGCTATCGACATAGCTGCAGCACTGTCATTCTTCATCGCTTTCGGTTGGCTTTACGCGCTGTTATGGGTTGGCGTTATCCTGTCTTCAGGCGCACCAGTCATCTACTCGCAGCCACGGTACGGCAGAAACGGTAGGATTTTTAACTTTTATAAGTTTCGATCGATGGTGCGTAATTCTGCTCAGGTCTTGGAGGATCACTTGCAGAATGACATTGATGCACGGAAGCAATGGGCAGAGTTTCAGAAGCTAGAAAATGATCCTCGTGTAACGCCATTCGGTCGATTCATCAGAAAGACTAGCCTCGATGAACTTCCACAGTTCTGGAACGTGCTCATAGGCGATATGAGCATGATCGGGCCAAGGCCCTGCATGACCAATCAGAAGCAACTATATGGGTCGCATTGGGGCAGTTACTGCGCGGTTCGTCCTGGAATCACTGGGCTTTGGCAGGTGAGCGGAAGGAACATGCTTAGTTACGAAGAAAGAGTCAAATTAGACGTCGAATATGTCGACGAAATGTCTCTGATGAATGATTTAAAGATATTTCTGCGTACCATTTCGGTTGTATTGACAGGGCATGGCTCGCGATAGTCAGAAAACCTTAAAAGATAACCCCATCATTAATCTAAATTGACATGAATATCACAGTAATCGGTACCGGCTATGTTGGTTTGGTCACAGGCGCGTGCTTTGCAGAAATGGGTAATGTTGTAACGTGCGTAGATCTCGACAACGCTAAAGTTACCGACCTAAAGAACGGCAAAATACCAATTTACGAACCGGGTTTGGATGAAATAGTAGTTAATAACTATAAGCAAGAGCGTTTATTTTTTACTACTTCCTTGCCAGAGGCAATGAAGACGGCTGACATGTACTTTATTGCGGTCGGCACGCCGCCAGGCGCAGATGGCTCTGCAGACCTTCAGTACGTACTAGCGGTTGCACGAGAAATCGGCGAGTGCATGGACAGATACTGCGTGGTCGTTGACAAGTCTACCGTCCCAGTCGGAACTGCTGAAAAAGTGAGAGCGGAGATTCAAAAGCAGCTGGATATCCGTAAGGTCACTTACGATTTCGACGTTGTGTCTAATCCTGAGTTCTTGAAGGAAGGCGCCGCGGTGACTGACTTCATGAGTCCGGATCGTATTGTGGTCGGAACCGAGTCGGCAAAAGCTCGCCAACTCATGTCCGATTTATATGCTCCATTTACTCGCAATCATCCTCGATTAGTGTTCATGGCTGTCAGAGATGCAGAGATGACCAAGTATGCTGCAAATGCAATGCTGGCGACGAAAATATCGTTCATGAACGAGATTGCGAACTTATGTGAAATTCTCAATGTAGATGTCGAAAATGTGCGATTAGGTATTGGTTCTGATCAGCGCATTGGGTTCCACTTTATCTACCCAGGTGCCGGGTACGGTGGCTCATGCTTCCCTAAAGACGTGAAAGCACTTATTGAATCGGCAGATCACAGTGGGTACGATGCCACCTTGCTAAAGTCGGTCGAGAAGCGAAATAATAGTCAAAAGCTTCGCCTCGTCGATAAAGTAGTGTCTAAATTTGGCAATGACTTGTCGTCAAGAACCTTTGCTATCTGGGGTTTGGCGTTCAAGCCCGGCACTGACGATATGAGAGAAGCATCAAGCAAGGTTCTGATCGACGGGATCATCGCTCGAGGCGGCAAGGTAAAGGCCTTTGATCCAGTTGCACACGAGTCAGCTAGACGAGAATTCGATCCAGCGCTTTTTAATGATAAACGCATCATTTTTTCCGACTCTCAGTACGAATGTTTGCTTGATGCTGATGCCTTGATTCTTGTCACTGAATGGAAGCCATTCAGAAATCCAAACTTTCAGCTCATAAAGAAATTATTGGCTGAGCCAGTCATTATAGATGGCAGAAATCAATATGATCCTGAGCTGTTGATGAAGGAAGGATTTGAGTATTCGGCAATAGGCCGTGGCCATTTTTAAAGATTTCAGTCCATCTGGCGTTTCTTCATGCTATTGAAATGATTTTTAATTGGGTCATGGGAAATGAGCAATCTTGGTTATTCAAGTAAGTGGTACCCATCAATAACTCACCGTACTTTGATAATGGGGGCGCTTCGCCAGATTGCTGTTCGTAGAGACTAACGAAGGTGCCTGCGTGCATTATTAGATTTTTTCAAAAGGTACTACGTTGTATTTCGCAGTCATTTCAAAAGAGTCTAATTTGAGCGGTACTCGAAATGCGTAGAGGATGATTTGTGAAAATTCTAGTAGTCAATAACTTGTACTTTCCAAACATTAAGGGGGGTGCAGAAGTTTCTACGCAAATCATTTGTGAACAACTGGTAGAGCTTGGCCATCAAGTAGTTGTATATAGTTTAGACAACTGTAAAAGTCAGCATCAGTCTGAAATAAATGGCGTTAAGGTTAATTACTTACCTATTAAGAACGTCTATTGGCCTTTCGACGAGAGCACTAGTCGTGGGGGGCGGTCGAAACTAAATTTCTTTGCGCAGGACGCTTATAACCTGAAGGTCAGTAGGCAGTTTCAAGAGATAATTCGAAACGAACAACCTGACATAGTGCACACAAGTAATCTGTATGGTTTTTCTGTTTCTGTATGGAGTGCCGCGAAGATAAACAAGATTCCTGTCGTTCATACGCTCAGGGATTATTACTTGCTCTGCAGAAAAGGGTCATTGTTTGTTGGAGGCGACAACTGCGAGAAGCGGTGTCTGTCTTGCCAGCTATATTCTGTGCCGCGATCTTTGGTATCCCAAGATGTATCGGCGGTGATAGGCGTAAGTCAACATATATTGCGTGCCCATTTATCGGCAGGGTTGTTTGGATCCGCTTCAATCCGGTCGGTCATTCATAATCCATATAGGCCGAAGCGTGATGTGGTAATTTCTATATCCGCAAACTCAAAACCTTCCAATGGACTGGTCTTTGGTTACATCGGTCGCGTTTCTGAAGAGAAGGGCATCGGGAAGTTAATCGCTGCGTTCGCAAGGTTGAATGACAGCAGTTCAATTCTTCGCATTGCGGGCGCGTACACCGAGGAATATAAGAATCATCTTACTGACTTGGCCGGAGAATCAAAAGTTCAGTTTTTGGGTCATATAGACGCTGAGTCTTTTTTTAGCCAAATAGATGTACTTGTAATGCCCTCTTTATGGCACGAGCCATTTGGAAGAGGCGTCGTTGAGGCTTATGCATATGGATTACCAGTGATTGCCTCTCGCCGCGGTGGCCTTCAGGAAATCGTGCTTGATCCTCAGAACTCTCTTTTTGAACCGACAGATGTTGACTCTATAGTTCATTCCTTGCGATGGGCGTCGTCCAGTACCTTCTCTAAGACCGAATTCACCGAGGCGGCAGTGGGATACGCGCCACTGAAGTTGGCTGAAGAAGTCGAGGGACTATATCGGAACGTGCTAGGCAGGTAGTCCTGCGGCAGCCGCTGACTGTTCAAATTACAGGTAATTAGTTGATGATTTCGAATAATCGTAATGGAGCCGGAAGGACACTGTTAGTGTTGTCACTGATTCCAATACTTGCAACGTTTTTTGGGGGCTATAGCTTAAGTTTGGGTGGATTTGGCTTTTCGCCCGATCGAGTTTTAGTCATCGTCTTGCTTCCCTATTTGGTTTTGTGGATTGCTGCCCGTGGTATAAAATCAAAAGATATTGTTGTCGGTATTTTTCTTTTCTACGCTTTTGTCGCTGCCTACATTAATAATGGCCCGTCATGGGCAAAGAATTTCTTCATTTATGCCGGGCCGATGGTGTATCTTCTTTATGTCTACAGGCTTAATGTCGACTCAAAGCGTTATGAATTGATTGTTTGTGCATTTAGTGTTATTTTTTCCGGCCTATCGGTGCTCCTGTTTTTCTTCGGCAAGACCGCGTTTCCTGTTCTATTTGAAGGAGATAGATTTAGGTTCCTATTTTTTGAACCTAATATTTATGGCGCTGCCGCAGCATTGATGTTCATGCTGTTTTTGCCCTATGCATCGAGAAGTCTGTTTCGTAAGTTTGTGCTATTGCTGCTGCTAGTGTCTGTTTTTATTAGTTACTCAAAAGGGCCGATGGTAGCGCTACTTTTGGGATTGCTTGTTTACTACAACAGATCTGGAATCAATTTGAAATCCGTTGTTGCAGTATTAGCTTTCGCAGCCGTCGCGGTTGTCGTATATCTCTCTGGTGCGGTAGACGCTACTATAGAGGGCTTTTCTCGTGAGTCAGCCTCAAACGTTAGGTTGGACATCGTTTATAGCGCCTTAACGGCATTTGCGCATAATCTTATGATTGGGGTTGGCCCGCTAAGTTTTGGCGCGACCAATCAAGATCTATTATTAAGTCTGGGCTCGGAAAGCGAAAAAAATCTTTGGATTGGTAATCTGCAAATTGCATATCTACATGATTTTGGAACAATAGGATTTATTCTAATCAATTATATTTTCTTTGTTTTCTTGAAATCCAATGTGAAGCAGATGAGCAATCCATATGTCTGCGCAAGACTGTCGGGATTTCTGGTTATTTATGTGAGTGCGCAATTTACTACGACACATACGCTAGGTTTATTTTGGGTCGCTCTTGCAGTCGCGGCATTGCCTACAATAACTTTGACAAAAAAGTCTCGCGAAGAAGTACTACCATGAGAAAACAATGGTTTCTGCTTTCATTCTGGTTATTCCCATTTTTTTGCCTAGCGGATGCTAGTAAGCAAAGTATCTGTCCAGTTCACAGTGTGCTCTTTGTCGGCGACAGTATCACTCGGCATGGTGAGCAGCCGTCGATAGGGTGGCTCCATACAGCAGGCATGGCTGCATCCACTTCAGAAAAAGATTACGTCCACTTATTTCTCGACGATCTGACAGACAATTATAGCTGCGGCCCCGTTGACTTTGACATCAATACAGCCGGGGGTGCTGGGGCATTGAATGATCGCGTTGATTCAACAATAGCCTTGCTTAAAAAAAAGAAGTATAGCTTGGTCGTAGTTCAATTGGGAGAGCATGATGTAACTCCAAATGGCGCTGCTGATTTTCGCGCAAGGTACAAGAATTTTTTGAGGTTGATCAAGTCCGAACAGGCTTCAATAGGGATAGCTTGTATCGGTCTCTGGATGCCATACAGATCGTCCGAAGAGAACAAAAAATATACGGGAATTGCAGCCGATTATACGGATGCGATTTCTAGCGCGTGTCGAGAATCAAATGGTGTGTATGTTGATGTTTCAGATATTGCGGGCGACTTAAGTAAACGTGGATCTGGGGAATCAAACGGCGTCAAATGGCATCCGAATGACCAAGCTCATAAAATTTATGCGCAGCGTTTAATGCGCTCGTTCAAGCAATTAAACATAAAATAATGGCAAGACTTTTCTTAAAATTCGTAGAAAAAGCCGCAACAAAAATTAAGGGTAAAAGCTACATTATTGATCAGTCGCTCAATGGGGCAGACATTTTCACATTTGTATTTTCCCGTTTGATCTTGTTGCTGAGAGGGGTTCTTGCGAATTTTCCTGTTCCTTTTGCTAAATTTTCTTTAGTATTTCTTGGGCGCAGGGTTTTATTTCGCTCGAAGTCTCGAATAACGATCGGAAAGTTTGCCACGTTGTCGGACTACGTTTCGCTGGACGGACTGTCAGTGAGGGGACTGCAAATCGGTGATAGAACTTCAATCGGTGCATTTTCTATGGTCCAAACGACTGGTGTGTTAACTGACATTGGCGTTGGTTTCTCCATTGGAAAAGACTGCGGTATGGGACCCTATTGTTATGTTGGGGCCTCTGGAGGAGTTGTGATCGGCGACAACGTCATCATGGGCCAGAAAGTAAATTTTCATTCCGAAAACCATAACTTTAAAAGTCCGATAAAACTTATCAGAGATCAGGGCATAACAAGGAGCGGGATTAGGGTGGGCGACAATTGCTGGATCGGTGCCAATGTCACTATCCTTGATGGCGTGGAGGTTGGCGATGGATGCGTAATTGCGGCAGGCAGTGTTTTGCGCGCGGGCATTTATCCGAAGGACTCAGTTTTAGCTGGCGTTCCAGCTAAGATCGTTAAATCTAGATTGGATTGAATTGTTATATATGAACTTTTCTAGATTATCGTTCGGGCGCTTGGCGGCTCAATTGTTGTGGCCATTGTTGATCAGTTGCGCTTTTATTTCGTCCAGCCAAGCGCAAAACAAGGATGTGCCTTCCGTTGGGGTTTTTTACTATCCTGGTTGGCATGACAATGCTAAGGGACTTACTTATGCTCTGCCTTGGGAGAAGATCAAGAGCTTTCCTGAGAAAAAACCATTATTAGGATGGTACGACGATGCAGATCCTGAGGTGTTAAGCAAGCAACTCCGCTGGATGAGCTCCTACGGTATTGATTACGTAGTTTTTGATTGGTACTGGGACGGTCGCTCGACTTTTGGAGAGCAAGCACTGCAAGCTTATTTCAAGACCCCAGAGAGAACTTCGCTTCCGTTCGCAATAATGTGGGCAAACCATGATGCCCAGCCGGTTGACGATAGTTCGTATCGGAAAATGGTTCAATATTGGATTGATAATTATCTGAAGAGGCCTGAGTATATAAGACTGAATGGCTATCCCGTTGTCTTCATATATTCTTCTGGCTCTCTTGAGACACGAGCTGCAAAATTCGGAAGCAATGGTGCTGCTCTTTTAAAAGAAGCAAATGCTATTGCAGTAGAAGCGGGTTTGCCAGGTATTCATTTTTCTCTTGGCGGTGCTGCTAGCACTACGTTGAGTACGGTCGGTAGACGCTGGGGCGGCGGGAGTTATTTTGCTTACAACTACCATGCTGGCGCGCTCGGTTTCACCGGAGAAGAGAGGCGTGTTAGTCGTTCATTTTCTGAACTCGCGGCAGGATATAAGTCTCAGTGGGATTGGTTCTTCGCTAATTCAGACCTTCCACTGTGGGTGCCTGTAACTGCGGGGTGGAACAAGAAGCCTTGGGGGGGGAGCCCGGACCCCTTGCATGATAATTCTGAGTCCAAGCCTGCAGAATTCTCTGTTCATCTAAACGATGCATACTCGACCATGTCAAAAAATCATGGCAAATCATTTAACTCTATTTTGGTTTGCTGTTGGAATGAATACGGCGAAGGGTCGGTAATTGAGCCCACTGAAGCCTATGGTTTTGCCTACTTGGAGGCAATAAAAAAACTGTCCCCAGGCAAGCAGCATTTGAAATAATTATATTTTTAATATGAAATCTGAGCTTGCGCGTACTAAAGTTGGCATTGACTTTCATGTATGGGATGGTATTTATCAGGGCTCGCGTAGCTACATTTTTGGTCTTTATTCGGCCGCTATTAAGCAGGCGCCGGACATAGATTTTTATTTTTTCCTAGATGATGTTGACTCGCTAAGAAACTCCGATGAAGTGTTTCGGAGAAGCAATGTTTTTTTGGTGAAAATGAGGTCTAGGTCGGGGGTCGCGCGTCTCGGCTTTCAACTGAGCTATTTGAAATGGCGATATAAGCTGCATCTTTTTCATGTTCAGTATCGGTTGCCATTGTTTGCAAGCAAAGGATATATCTGCACTATTCACGATATACTGTTTGAGACTAACCCTGAGTTTTTTTCCCGCGGTTTTGTTCTTCAGTCAAGATTGACATCTAAGTCGGCGGCTCTTAAATCAGATATCCTATTAGTGGTCAGTGAGTTTACCAAGTCTGAGTTGGTGAAGCATTATTCAATTCCTCCAAAAAATATTCTGGTTGTTTACAATGGCGTCGATGCTGCAAAGTTTCATCCGGCGCCAGGTGGGGAAGAGGTACTCGCACAGTTTGGCCTAAGTGTTGGCAAGTATGTGTTGTCAATTGGCAGACTGGAGCCACGCAAGAATCAAATAGCGCTTGTAAAAGCGTATGAGAAGTTAAAAGATTTTCCTTTTAAATTGGTGTTTATTGGGCAGCGCGATTTCGGCTACGATAAGTTTCTTGCTTCTATCGCCGATAAAGATCTTGCCGATCGTATCTTGATCTTAGAGAAGGTTAGCGATGAGGCGATGGCCGCCATTTTGCGCCACGCCGCAATATTTGCCTATCCTTCTCTCGCAGAAGGGTTCGGTATGCCTGTCGCCGAGGCTATGGCTAGCGGCGTGCCGGTTATCACTTCCAACAGAACCTCGCTGCCCGAAGTGGCGGGTGAAGGGGCAATATTGGTAGATCCAGAGTCGTTAAATGAACTAGTCGATGCACTAGTGAAAGTAGCGGGCAGTGAGGAAATACGTTCTCAGATGATTTCGCGAGGGTTCGATAGCGTTGCTAGATTCTCTTGGAAGAATTCCGCTTCTCAACTAATCAATGCGATTCGTGCGTACAAGCCATGAGCCCTTCACTTTATTTTTGATTCCTAGCCTGAATGATAACGTTGATTGATAACTTTTGGTGCTGGTGAATAGTTGTAAGTCCTGTGAGAACTCGGTTTTGGAGATTTAGTTGAACGAAGAAGAATCATCGAGGCTTAACGCTTTACGGCTTCCACTCATTGTCGGTGTGGTTTTTATTCATTCATACGAAACTGTGGTGAATGTGTCGGGGCAAGCATTAGGGCTCGCTGACGCCAATTTCTTTACAGATTTTGTCAGAAATCTAGTTAGCCAAGGAGTTGCGAGGACAAGCGTCCCTTTGTTCTTTCTACTTGCTGGATATTTTCTTTACTTTAATACGTATTGTTCTAAACAGTCTTACGTTGATCGACTGATCTCCCGATCGCGCACCCTGCTGTTGCCGTTTCTTTTCTGGGGGATATTTACTTTTGGGTTGTACTTTTTAGCGCAAATTTTGCCTTTAACAAGGTCCTATTTTTCTGGTGCCCGCGTTAGCGTTCTCGATTATTCGCCCTATGATTTCTTTGCAGGGTTATTGGGAATTGGAAGGCCACCTCTTGCTTATCATCTTTGGTTTTTGCGGGATCTTCTGCTTCTCGTTATTGTTTCTCCATTGATTTGTTTCTTTGTTCGATATTCTCCGTTTTTCTACATTGGGGCGGTTCTAATTGTATGGTATTCCGGCGTGAATTGGTTTTCAATTCCGTCGTCGGAGGCGCTCTTGTTCTTTTCCTTTGGTGTGTTTCTTTCATTCAGAAGACTCACTCCATTTATTTTTGACCGAGGCGGTGTAGTTCTTTTTGCCGGATATCTTGTTTTTTTAGTTGTAGATGCGGCTAGCCCGGATTTTCAGTTTAAAGATCATTTTCATCGATTCACAGTTTTGATCGGTGTTTTCGTAGTGCTTTGGTGCTCTAGATTTTTTGTTAAATACGCCGAGGTGAAGAAGATATTGCTTTGGAGTGCCCCTGGTAGCTATTTTGTCTACTTGGCTCATGAGCCTTTGCTTATGACAATAAGAAAAATAGCTTACCGGCTTTTTCGTCCTAGCGCAGAGCTCGAGGTCCTCGCGCTATATTTGTTTGTGCCTTTCTTTGTGGTTGGGTTGCTGCTGTTTGTTTGGTTTTGTCTTCGGCGTATCCTTCCCAGTTCTTTAAGCAACATCGTCGGCGTTCGCTAGGGCTTGGGTGAAGGCAATTTCAATTGGATTTGCTGTGCGTTCTGGCTTGCACTGATGTAGCCAATATTTGAATCCTCGTGGTGTTTGAACTTGCCCGCGTTTTTTTGGTTATTTTTCAAAGGGCCGTCGGTGTTGCATCTTGGTAGCTAGGCGAAGTTGGCTGTAGGCACAGTGCGAACACGCCCTCTCGGTACATTTCACTAATATGAAGCAAAATTTTTTGTGGATAGATCGACTAAAGGGCGTCGGAATTATCGCCGTCGTCGTTGGACATATTTACCCGTCAGCAATATCAGACTTGATGTTTCTCTGGCACATGCCTCTGTTTTTTCTTATTAGTGGATTTCTCTACAGGATTGAGCCCGATGCTAAAGCTTATTTAATTGGCAAGTGCGCTCATCTTTTGGTTCCTTATGCTGTTTTTTTGTTGTTGCTCAGTGGCATTCAAGGTCTTCCATTATTGGTTTCGGGTGACTTTCGCGAATTGGGTCGACTCGGTGGAAGAGTGCTTATGGGGGGCAGATATCTAACAGATTGGACAGGGGTTTTTTGGTTTATCACTTGTTTGTTTTTAACGCAGCAGTTCGCGAATTGGGCTTTTCGGAATTTTGAAGAAAGGTACTTATGGTTGCTTTCAGGTGCGCTGGTCTTGTTGGCATTTGCCACGGCTACATTTTTTTCCGCTTATAAGCTTCCGTGGAATGCCGACAAGGTTCTTTTTGCGTTCCCATTGTTTTTTGCTGGATGGAAGTTTAGGTCGACTGATTCAGTTGACTCCCTTGCGTTTTTCTTCGGTTCTGTGGTGCTGTCGACGCTCGGCTTGTTACTTGTAAGTTTTGGATTTATTGAAACTATTGATATGAAACGATCGTTTTACGGGACCGCATTCGTTTCTGTATTTTTTGCGATTTGCATATCGGTCTCCTTGATGCATATTTGCAAGTTACTTCCTGACGGGAGCGTTGCTGATCGATTGCTGTCTGGCGTTGGTAAGGCGTCCATGGCGATCATGTTTCTGCATCAAGCAGTTAATTTCGCGCTTGAGGATTTTGGATTGCGGGTCTTGGGTGTTCGCGCGTTAGCTGCATTGATTTTGCCGCTGCTTTTTTATTACTTTTGCGTCCAATTTCGATTCACGAATGCGTTTTTTTTGGGATCTAAGGCAGATTTGTTTAGCTACTTGCCAATGTTGAAATCGAGCATGCGGAAGAATTGAGGTTCATTTGAT
>Ga0247813_10002484_pt1 | contig 12602 bp, 15 predicted proteins | sample UWRJL169409C1_FD_180719 | JGI IMG/M metagenome (GOLD analysis project Ga0247813, IMG submission 180719) | Plant litter microbial communities from Arlington Agricultural Research Station in Wisconsin, United States - UWRJ-L169-409C-1 | ecosystem: Environmental > Terrestrial > Plant litter >... | reverse complement strand
GTTGCTTGTAAAACTCGACGGCTAGACCGTCTGCCGTGAGCATGAGCTGATGGAAGTCCCCGTACTTCGCCAGTAGCACTTCCATCATTTTCCGGCCGATACCGTGTCCATGCAGGCGAGGCAGCACAAGCATGTGTGGAAAGTACACAACTAGGTGTCCGTCAGAGATCGCGTTTCCGAGTCCCACAAGCTCGCCCGCGACACGCGCCGTCACCAGGGAATGAGAGCCCTTCAACGCGGCCAGGAGCTGCACCGGCTTTTCAGCGGACGACCAATCATTGGCTTGATAGAGCCTAATGACTTCCTGTTCTTCAACGAGGTCATCGAGGGAGATCGTCACATCCACAGTTGGTCTCCTTGTGAGCGAACGCGGAGGTATCGCGCACGAGTGGCGCTCCACTTTGGTCAGAGCATTTTCCGATATACAACGAAACCAGATTTCTCGGCAACTTTGTCGTAGAGCCTCATCGCCGTGGCGTTGCTTTCGTGGGTCTGCCAGTACACCCGCGGAGAACCGACCGCCAGCGCCTGCTCATAGACTTTGTCGATGAGCGCGCGTGCAACCCCCCTCCCTCTCGCAGAATCAACGGTGTACAGGTCCTGCAGGTAGCAACTCGAACCGATCTGCGTGGTACTGCGGTGGAAGAGGAAGTGGGCTAGGCCGAGAAGACCGGACGAACCTTCAGCAACCAGCGCATGCATTGGCTCGTCGCCGTCGAGAAAGCGGGACCAGGTTGTCAGTGTGATGGCGACCGACAATGCGGTTGCTTCCCTTCGACCGTAAAACGAGTTATAGGCGTCCCACATAGGCAGCCATGAACCAAAGTCGCCTTCAACGGCCGGTCGAATGAGGACTTTTTCAGGCATACGACCTTGACGTAAAAAATGACGGAGCTAAGGCCGATTTTGGACGACTCTGTCGGATCTTGCTATTGCGCCTGCTCAAGGTGCGAACGCCTGCGTATGAATCGTTCGATGTGCGTCGCAGTTTCGTCTGGGGACTCGTCGCTTCGGAACCGAGCGCAGGGCAACGCCATGAACATCGGGAACCGCTCCCGTATCCGTCGCTCCTCGCTTGCTCGATTGCCAGTGAGGTAGGGCCTTGAGAGTTGTCGCCGCACGATGATTTCAACGCATGCTTCAAGCTCAAATGCGGGCAGCAGCAGCGCGGTGGATGCGTCGTCTTCGATGGAACGACGGAGCGCCGGATACTCGGCGTCAACGGCCTCGGGATACGTCAGAAATCCAGAGGAGAGGGCCAGAACCGTCGGGCCTACCAGTGAGCGCTTGACTGCGCGATACACAGCTATGTTCCGCTTCGCATAGCCGCGGTAGCCGGACGCCTCGATGGACGCGCCGATGCTGCCTTCGCGTGACATGAAGCGCTCATCGAGGTCGACGAACTGCCAGCCGAGCCGCTGAGCCAAAAGTGGGCCCGTGGAAGTCTTTCCAGAGCCTCCAGGACCGACGAGGTGAACAATGGGTGTCACGGGTAGGAAGTCTGGCGTGGAGGTGGAAATCCGCTTCTGGCCGAGTGCCGTCATCGTAGCCGAGGCCGCGTCGGGCCCCAAGCGGTCCTTCAGAATTCTCGAAAGCGGTCACTGGTTCCCCTCGGCTGCCCTCGATTGCGGCACGTTTATCGTGGTAGGTTTGACGGCATGGAGCAAATCAATCGCCTCCTAATTCGGGCGCTGTGGGAAGGCCGCCCGGAAGACCTCCGCTCCGCGCCGGCTAGCGAAGCGACCCTGCTTGAATTCGAGACGGAGTTTGGCACCATTCCTGATGACTTTCGCTGGTTCCTCATGGAGTGCGGTGGCGGCGTGGTCGGGAGCGAATGGGTTGACGACGTCGAGCGCCTTGCTGCTTCGCACCGAAAGTATGCACAGGAACGGGGCGCAGGCTACTGGCGCGCGAACATGTTTGTCATCGGATGGAATGGCGGAGGACAGCCTTTCGGGCTTGACGCGCTGACTCACGCTGTCGTAATTGAAGCTGATGGGGAGACGCGGCCACTGTCACCTTCCTTCGAGCACTTTCTGCTTCGCGGCCTGGCCGGCTGACTGCTTCTGGCCGCTAAGCATGGGTCGCAATGACCTTTTCGTCTTCGCTCGGGTGGAAACGCCCCATTCGATGGCTTTGTACAAGGCTACGACCAGGACGACGATGCCGCCTTGAACTGCCGGGGCTGGGCTGCGCACATAAAACGCGAAGCCAAACAGCAGTACTGCAACGGCCAGGGGAATCCAGACCATCACAAGCTGGGCCACAAACGAGAGAAGGCGCATTTTCGTTTCCTAGTTGTGTCGGCATGATGCCCGGTCGCGGCTAGCAGTGGAAGGACCGGTTCTGGCCGACTGTACTCAGTCGCTTGCGAGCGGGAACTCTTGGCTATGGAGACGAGGTGTCTGCACAGCAAATTCGGTCAAGACGCGAAGCCAACCCTTTGACATCATGCAGCCATGAACAGCACGACACCGCCAGTCCTCGACCCGCTCTCGCGCGTCGCTGTCTGGATTGAGAAGCAGCTTGACCAAGCGTTGACTCTGGAGTTGGTCGCGGCGCAGGTTGGCCTGTCGCCGTATCACTTCTCACGGCTGTTCACCGCACGCATGGGTCGCAGCGTCATGGCCTATGTCCGTGGCCGCAGACTCGTGCGCGGGGCCCGACGGCTCTGCGATGAGCCAGACCTGAAGCTCGTCGATCTTGCGTTCGACTGCGGATTCGAATCCCAGGAAGCGTTCACGCGCGCGTTCAAGCGCCTGTTTGGCGTATCTCCGGGTCGGTTCCGCAGCGGATTCGCGGTCCAGCCCATTGAAAGCCAATATCCTATGAGCCTCCCTCCTGCACAGAGTACATCCGTCTCTCGTTTGCACGAGCTTGTAACGATGCCCGCTTTCCGCGTTGCCGGCCCTTCGCGCCGCTTCGACGAGGCTACCAAGTCGGAGATCCCGCAGCTGTGGTCCGCGTTGATCGGTGCGCTGCCATTCGCAGGCCAGGTTCAGAGCTGGGCAACCTATGGTGTTGTCTCGATTGTTGACAAGGCTGAGGGCTGTTTTCAGTACATGGCAGGTGTTGGTGTCGAATCCACCTGCGTGCCCCCGTCCAACTTCTCGACTATGGAGATCCCGGCCGCAACCTACGTCGTGTTCCGAATCACACTCAATGGCACGGCGCTGCATCCGCAAGTCAAAGAGGCTCTGGCATCCATATGGGGCGAGTTGATCCCGACCTCCGGCTTAACGGTGGTCGACGGTCCCGACTTTGAGCTCTATGACGGCCGTTTCGATCCGCAGCAGCCAGGAGCATTTATCGATTTCCACGTTCCTGTGGAAGCCTGAATTGAAGGCTTGAAGGCAAGCGGCGAATGTCCGGTCCTGGCCGACCGTAGCCGGTTGCGTCAGCATCACGAAAGCGTGGCTGCAGGTGCTCCATTGCTAGTCAAACAGCAGTTTGGGCGTTGAGGTCTGGCACCCATGCAACATGTGGGCGCGGCTCAAATGATGGCCTGCAAGCCCTTGTCGGCAATGACGTTGAGCAGCTTGAGCGCCGGCCCCGCTGGCCGCGTCTCGCCCTGTTCCCACTTACGCACGGTCGATGCCGACGTGTGCAGGTGATGCGCGAACACCGGCTGGCTGAAGCTCAGCGTTTCGCGCAGCCGCTTGATGTCCGTGGCGCTGAACTCGCGCACCGGCGGAGGACAGATGGCGTCGAACTTGCGCATCGTCACCTTGCCGATCGCACCGGCCTCGTGCAGCGCGGCCAGGTCGCCGCGCAGCGATTCAATAATCTTGCTCGTCACAATGCACCTCCAGTAGAACGCCTGCCTGCAATGCCTTTACCAGCGCTGAGGAGGGCAGGTCCAGGAACACCTTGCCCGCGTACTGCAACGCCTTCTTCTCATCCTGCGTGATGTTCGCCGTGGCGCTCTTCGGGAACCCGTGCAGGAACACGTACCGCGCGCCGATCCGTGCCGACAGCAAGGTGCGATACCCACCGCTCTTGCCGCTGCCTGCGCGCGCCACGCGCTTCTTGTAGAGATGGCCGCCCAGATCAGCGTCGATCAGCCCGTTTTCCATTTCCCGTACTGCCTTGCACAACGCAGCGTCGGGCAACTTCTCACCCGCCTGCCACCGTGCAAAGTCCTTGCGTTTCAGGATCTCAGGCGATTGACCTTCAATATACCCGATACGGGTATAGTTTTCTTGCACTCTCGCGGGAGGGTTTCCTCCGGCATCCGTCATGCTGCCGCATCCAGGCCTGAAGTAGTCGCCGGCAATCCGCCAACCACCGTCTTACGCCGCTGTCCCACCAGTTCGGCCGCTTGCCGGATCGGATCGTCTTCGGTGTGGATGTATCTCATGAACATCGCCACGGTCTTGTGGGCTGTCAGCGCCATGCCGACCTTGACCGGAATGCCAGAATTTGCGATGTCGGTGGCCGACCGGTGCCGAATGCCGTGCGTACCTACGTGCTTGACGCCGGCTTCCCGTAGCACCCGGCTCCAGCCACCGTAGTACTTCCCATTCGTCAGATGCTTCTTCGCATCGCGTGGCGATGCCAACACGTAGGAAGCGCATCGAGGCGGGTGTCTGCGCGTCGCGTTCTTGGAGACGACCATCGTGTAGACACTGGTTAAAATAACAGCATGATGAAACTGTGGCAGAGCCGACGCCTCTCCATGAGCTTACTGAATGCGTGGGCCGTCGTCATTCAAGGAGGCATACGCTCGAGCGGCGCCTTGGGAGTGAGTGGTTCTGGAGGTGCGGCGAGATCTGTGCCGGAGAAGAATGACGCCCCATGCAGACCATGGCCGAAGGGCTTCGTTCCTGGGGGTCTGGCTGAAACGAAGGAATTCCGCTCGTCCAAGGATTGGCATGCTGGCCGTGACGCGACTGACTTTTGCGCTGGCGGTCCACCGTGCGTACGGTGCGTGGATGGCTGGGCGGCGGAGGCTCCGGCGCTGTGACAGACCTTGAACAACTCTCGGACGAGGAATTGCTGAACCTCGCAAGGCAATGGCGACGCGAGGCATTGCGTGGGAACCGAAATGCGCGCGGCCATGCGCATGTTTACGAGGTCGAGCACCGTCGGCGTGTGGGGCCGCCTGCGGTCTCGCCTCGGCCGCCGGATCTCACGCCACTGGCGGTTCTTCCTTCCAAAGCACGTTGGCGGTTCTGGTGATACGGCGGCCGCGCGGCTCGGCCATGGCCGTGCGCTCATGGAGGTCGCTGAACTTCTGCCGCGTGGAACGGGTGCAGATTTGTGCGTTCCTGAGCGGCTGCATTCAATGCGGTCAGGGGTTTTTGATCCACGACATCTTTCAGCGTGACGGTCAACAGGATACGAGGCCGCTTCTGCCGAACCGCGCTGACAGGTCGCTGCGTTTGCCGGAGGCGCAGCGCCTCACTGGCTTGCGACGATGAGCGATACGCCCGTATAAGCGGGGCCGAACGTTTCCGTGCTCAGTGAAGGCCGGACCGCGCGGCGACAAGGTCCGAATCTGCAGTTCACGCCTCGATCGCTCAGCGACTGGTCGGCGACAGGCCATGATCGAATGACGCCGATATATCGAGTCACGATTTCCAGCCCGCGCTCCTGCCCGAGAAGCGGCGTCCGGGCGGTGCTGTTGGGTCGCTTTTGCCCGATTTGCAATTCTGCACGGCGGAGACGCTGCTGCTCAGGAGGGCGAAGACGGCCTGGCTGACACGCCAGCTTTCGCGGACGACATGATCTCTTCAAGCTTCAACGCTTCAACGGGCTGTCGGCTTGGGCGGTCAAAGTCGCGCAGCGCGACTGGTCCATCGCCCCTGCCTTGTACAGGCCCTGCGCCGTCTCGTCTACGGCTTGAAGAATCGACGATCTTGCATTGCGCAAAGAAGTGCACCTCGAAAGTCTCACCCGCACGCCTTGCGTTGTCGCGCGCCTTGGCCGTTGGCGGGAGCAAATGCGTGACCAACATCTTGAGCCTTGTCGAGGGTGTTGCGCGCGTTCTTCGGCAAGCTGATGAGAAGACATCGGTCCCCTGTTCGTGGCTACCGGGGTACGAGACCGCCACTGTTCCCTTGTCACGGTCGTGCTACGCGCTGATTGATCTGACTGCGCCGCCTGCCCCCTGGCAGCTCGGGCATGAGGCCCTGGCACACCCATCGGCTCGGTTCAGCACATCGATGGTGCAAACTTCCACTCGGTGCGCTTTCAGCCTCGACAGCGCCACAATGCAGGTATGGAAACCATCCTCTCCAAACTCTCCGAAACGGTCGGCAGCGCCCATACCCTCGAAGGGCTGACCCGCCCGCTGCTGGAGATGCTCGAGGCTGTGACGGGCTGCGAATCGACCTATCTCACGTCGATCGACTGGCCGGGTGGCATGCAGCACGTGCGCGTGGCGCGCAACAGTGCTAGCGACGTGCTCGAGATTCCCGAGGGCCTGGCGGTGCCGTGGGCGGACACGCTGTGCAAGCGCGCGCTGGAAGAAGGACGCCCCTACACCAGCAACGTCGCCGAATGCTGGGGAGACTCGGCCGCGGCACGCGAACTTGGCATTCGTACCTACATGAGCACGCCAGTGCGCGCGGAAGACGGCCAAGTTCACGGCACCCTGTGCGCCGCGAGTGCCGCCGAGCGGCCCATGTCGTCGCAGTCCCAGCATGTGCTGGAACTCTTCTCGCGGCTCATCAACCAGCATTTGGAGCGCGAGCGCTTGGTCTTCGAGCTCAGGGCGGTGAATGCGCAACTGGCTGCCAGCTCCCGTACGGACCAGCTCACCGGCTTGCCGAACCGGCGCCTGCTCATCGAGGAACTGGAGGGCCTGATCAGCCGCAGTGCGCGTGCGGACACCTCGGTGCTCGTGGCGTTCATCGATCTGGATGGTTTCAAAGCCATCAACGATACCCATGGGCACCAGGGCGGTGACGCCTTCCTGCGTGCCGTTGCCCAGCGCCTGACCGGTGCATTGCGCGCTGGGGATATGCTCGCACGCCTGGGCGGGGACGAGTTCGTGGTGATCGGCCCCGGGCCCGCGCTCAGCGAAGACGCGAGCGTCATCGCTGCTGCAGCCGCCGCGCTCGGACAGCGCCTCGGCGATCGGACCGTGGGCGAATTCGAATTGGGCACCCGCCCCGTCGCCTATGCCGGCGCGAGCGTCGGCACCGTGGCCGTCGATCCGCGCATCTGCGGTGCCGACCATGCCTTGAGGCAGGCGGATGCGGCCATGTACGCACACAAGCGCGCGCGCGCCGCCAAGCGCCCTTGAGCCGAGGCGTCGGCGCTGCGGCCGGATGCGTGCCGAATCCTGCCCTGGCAGGATTGGTGCACGGCGGAGAGATTCTGCGTCGACTCCTGGCCCGGTGTGCTTCGCAACCGACGTCCTGCCGGTTCACCGACAAGCGCCGCGATGTCCTTCTTCTGGCCTGCATGCTTCTGGTTCTTGCAGCTCCTGCTGGCGGCGGCGCGGCCGGTGGCACGTGTGCCTCTGCCCTGGGCGCGCACGACCATGATGCTGGCCATCGACGTGTCGTTGAGCATGCGCGTCAGCGACATCAAGCCGACCCGCCTGGTCGCCGCGCAGGATGCGGCCAAGCTGTTCCTGCAGGAAGTTCCCAAGACCATCGAGGTCGGCCTCGTCACCTTCGCCGGCAGCAGCCAGGTCGCGCAGCGCGCGACGCTCGACCGCCAGGCGCTGGTCACTGCAATCGACGGCTTCCAAATGCAGATGGGCACGGCCGTGGGTAACGCCATCGTGCTGAGTCTGGCGGAGCTGTTCCCCGAGCAGGGCATCGAGCTTGCCGACCTGCGCGCCGGCGGCAGCAACGGCAACCCGCGTGCGCGCAGCCTGGACGACAAGGTCAGGCCACCGCCGAAGGCCATGACGCCTGTGGCGCCGGGTTCGTACAACTCGGCCGCGATCATCCTCCTGAGCGACGGCCGCCGCACGACGGGGGTCGACACGCTGGCCGCCGCGAAGATGGCGGCCGACCGCGGTGTGCGCGTGCACGTGATCGGGCTGGGCACGGTGGAAGGCGATGTCGCCTCGCCCGACGGCATGGCCATCTACATGAAGCTCGACGAGCCCACGCTGCGCGAAGTCGCGCGCATGACCGGCGGCGACTACCACCATGCCGGCACTGCCGAGGCGTTGCGCAGCGTCTACGAAAACCTTGGCTCGCGCGTGCAGGTGCTGAGGCGCGAAACCGAACTCACCGCGCTGTTTGCACTGGTCTCGGCCTTGGTGGCCATGACGGCAGCGATGCTGTCGATGCTCTGGTTCGGGCGCATCGCCTGAGCAGCGGGCGGCTGCACCAGGCAACTGGACCCGATCAGGGGCAAGACGTACGGTTCACCGGGCCGTCGTGGGCAACATCTGCGTCTATTGCTGCACCAGTTCGACCCGGCGATTGCGTGCGCGACCGGTATCGGCTGTATTGCTGCCGAGCGGCGCAAGCGAGGCCACGCCCTTGGCGATCATGCGCTGAGGGTCGATCTCGAGCACGACCAGTGCCTTGACCACGGCGTCGGCGCGCCGCTGCGACAGTTCGAGGTTGGCCGCCAGTCCACCCTGGTTGTCGGTGTGGCCGACGACGTAGACGCGCAGTGCCGGATGGGCCGCGAGCAGGCGCGCCATTTCTTCCAGCGACGGCCGGGACTCCGGCTTGATGTCGGCCTTGGATGTGTCGAAGTAGACGCCGTAGATGGCGACACGGCCGTCCGCATCGATGCTCTTCTTGAGCTCCGAGGCGCTGAGCACGCTGACTTGCCCGGTGACCATGGGCCGACCCTCGACGATCTGCTGATACGCCAGCGTGCGTTTGTTGGCGGGGTCCTCCACCACCCAGAGCAGCACGTGCACATCGCCGTCCGGGCCCGACCGCCGGGTGAGCAGGTAGCAGCTCTTCTCGTCGAGGCTCGCCGTGAAGCCCGTCGGCATCACCTTGCCGCTGTTGGCGAGATAGCCGCCCATGTCCCGCCCGCACGCGTCCGACGCGCACTGGAACACGGCCTGGAAGCCGCCGCGGCTCAATGCCTGCGCGTAGTTGCGCATCACCTCCAGCGCTGTCTTCTCGCCCTCGATGACGTAGTTGATGCGGGTGATCTTCCCCTCGACCTTGGCGAGGTCGGACGTGCCGATCCTGTCGACCGTCGCCACCGGCTTGATGGGCAAGACGGCTTCGTCGAACGCACTGACCTGGTACTCGGCAATGGCTGCACCCTTGAAGCGCGTGAGCAGCGGATGGTCCTTCGCGCCGGCCGCGTCCGCCGCGGCCACGAACGGGCTGAAGAGCAGTGCATGGGCCGCACAGGCCGAGAGGACGAGGCGATGGACCGGATGCATGTTTCCTGAGGGATCCGTGAAAGTTGCGGTTGCCGTCGCGGATGCGGCACTTGCGAAAATTCTAGGGGCACGGGGGATGGAATCGGGATGACTTTGGTCACCTCGGGATGGTGGTGCGGCGCTCATCGCGGCGTTGCGGCCGCGCGCCGTCGCGCCAACTCTGCAGCCTGCGCGCCAATGAGTGCCGCGCGCTCCTTCATCAGCGCGACCACCTTCGACAGCCGCTCTTCCGGCAAGCGTTCGGTGATGGTGGCGATGGCCAGGCCGGCAACGGTGTGACCCTCGGCCGTGCAGATGGGCACCGCCACGGCGCGAGAGCCAGCGACCACGCCGATCGGTGCATACGCATAGCCTCGGGCTCGGGTGCGCACTGCGCGCTCCAGGAGTTCTGCGGGGTCGATGCGCAGCGCCTGCAGCCGGCGTGCATTGCGCCGCACCACCTCGTCGGCTTCCTCGGCCGGCAACGCGGCCAGCAACACCAGGCCGCTCACGCCCACACCGAGCGGCCGCCGCGCGCCGACCTCGATCGACAGCACCTTGACCGGAAAGCTGCCGGGCCGGCGATCGATGCACACCGAGTCCGCGCCGTTGCGGATGGTGAGGAAGGCAGTGTCGCCCAGCGACTCGCTCAGGTGGCGCAGGTGCGGCTCGGCGATGGCGCGCATCGGAAAGCGCGTCGACCGCGCAAGGCCCAGCAGCGACATCTCGCCGCCGATCAGGTAGCGGCGCGTGGCCGGGTCCTGCTCGACTGCGCCTTCTTCCACCAGCACGCGCAGGATGCGGTGCACCGTCGGGCGGTTCAGGCCGGTGTGGCTCACCACGTCGGTCAGGCGCACGCCGCGCTCCTGGCCGGTGGCGAGCACGCGCAGCACCGCGAGCGCGCGGCGCACGCTCTGGGCGCCCGCGGTGGCGGCCATGTCCTTATCCGCCGCTGCCGCCATCCATCACCGTCTTGGCCGTTTGCTGCATGCCGCGCAGCGTGACGATCTCGCCCAGCGTCGCGTAGTTCGGTCCGCCGATGCGGCAGACCGGGTTCAGGGCGCGCGTGTCGACCTTGCCGTCGTGCAGCAGGCCATCGCGCAGATGAAAGGCCGTGACCTCGCCGACGATGAACTCGGCGCCGGTCTCGCCGAAGGCGATCACGCGCTCGAGCTTGCACTCCATGCTGACCGGCGCGTCGGCCAGGCGCGGCACGCGCACGGTCTGGCAGGGCAGGGTGCCCAGGCCCAGCAACTCGGTCTCGCTCACGTCGGGCGCGTGCTCGGCGCTGCTCTCGTGGATAGCGACCATCTGCGAGGCATCGCCGATGTTCACCACGAACTCACCCATCGCGTGGATGTTGGCGCCCGTGTCCTTGCGCTGGCCGGCCTTGCGCCCGATGTTCACGCCCAGCATCGGCGGCTTGTTCGACACGAAGGTGAAGCAGGAGAAGGGCGCGAGGTTGACCACGCCGTCTTCGGAGACAGTGGTGATCCACGCGATCGGACGCGGCACGACGATGCCGCTCATCAGGCGGTAGGTGGCTTCGGGCGACAGGTCGCCGGCATCGAGAAACATGGGAGGGCCCTCCGTGGTGGCTGAGCCTCGATTGTCGGGAGCGCTTTGCCGCGCGGGCCATGCGCTTTCGCAAAACGTCCATGATACGGAACAGTCTGGACATATTGCATTGCAGCATCGGGCGGCGGATTCTTAAAGTGAACGGTCGCCGATGAAACCGCAGCCACTTGCGGTGCCGGCGCAAGCGCAGGAGACATATGTTCAAGAAGACCATCAGCAACCTTGCCGTCGCCGTCGGCGCGACCCTCGCCGTTCTGCCCGCCATCGCGCAGAGCAACTGGCCCGACAAACCCGTGAAGCTCGTTCTGCCTTACCCGCCCGGCGGCAACGTGGACGGCGCCGCCCGCATCGTCAGCGAGCAGTTGCAAGCCATCTTCAAGCAACCCTTTCTCGTCGACAACCGGCCCGGCGCCGGCGGCATGATCGCGGGCGAATACGTCGCCAAGGCGGCACCGGACGGCTACACCTTCTTCATGGGCGCGAACGGGCCGATCCTGTTCTCGCCGACCATCTTCAAGCGCAACGCCTACGACTGGAAGAAGGACTTCGCGCCTGTCAGTTCGGTGTCGTTCACGCCACTGGTGCTGCAGGTCAACGCCGGCACGCCGTACAAGACGATCGGCGAGTTCATCGACGCCGCCAAGAAGACCGGCAGCGCCCTGACGATGGCGTCGCCCGGTGCCGGCACCACCAACCACCTGGTGAGCGAGTACCTGCAGAAGGAGAGCGGCGCCAAGTGGCTGACCGTTCACTACAAGGGCAACGCCCCGGCGACCACCGATCTGCTGGGCGGCCAGGTGCAGTTCAACTTCGACCAGCTCTCGGTGGCGCAGCCCTTCATCCAGCAAGGCCGCACCCGCGCGCTCGCCGTGACGTCGGCCCAACGCGCGCCGTCGATGCCGGACGTGCCGACCTTGCAGGAGTCCGGCTTCAAGGGCTTCGAGGCCGAGACCTTCACCGGCATCCTGGCGCCTGCCGGTACCCCATCGGACATCCTGGTGCGCTTCTCTGAAGCCTTGCAGAGGATCCTGGCCGACAAGGCCGTGCAGGCCAAATTCGAGACGCTGGGTGCCGAAGCCCGCGGCAGCACACCCCAGCAGTTCACCCAGTTCCTCGCGAAGGAAGACGCGCGGTGGATGCCGGTCATCAAGCAAGCCAACATCTCTGCCGAATGAGCACCGCCACTCCACCCCTGGGGCGCGCTGCGCCTGCTGCCCGCACCAGCGTCTATGTCGAGGGCTTCAGCCACAAGAACCCGATCCCGGCCGGTTGCCGCGTCGGCCCGTTGCTCGAGAGCGGCAGCATCCAGGGCAACGACCCGGCCACCGGCAAGCCCGCCGAGACCATCGAGGCGCAGTGCCGCTTCATGCTCGACAACGTGCGCCGCATCGTCGAAGCCGCCGGCGGCGGCACGCAGGACATCGTGAAGCTCACAGTCTGGATGAAGGACCGCAGCCAGCGCCCCGCGCTCAACGTGCCCTGGCTCGAGATGTTCCCCGACGCCCCGTCGCGGCCGGCACGCCACGCGATCATCGCGCCCGAGCTGGACATGGGAAAGCTGATCGAGTGCAGCTTCACCGCCTGGATCGCCTGATCAACCTCAACGCCTCACGACCCCATGCCCGACTATCTTCCCTTCGATCCCCATCCGCGCGCGCCCGTGCCGTTGCCGCCGGCACTGGCATGCGACAGCCAGTTCCACGTCTTCGGACCCCGC
>Ga0247813_10002483_pt1 | contig 12608 bp, 12 predicted proteins | sample UWRJL169409C1_FD_180719 | JGI IMG/M metagenome (GOLD analysis project Ga0247813, IMG submission 180719) | Plant litter microbial communities from Arlington Agricultural Research Station in Wisconsin, United States - UWRJ-L169-409C-1 | ecosystem: Environmental > Terrestrial > Plant litter >... | reverse complement strand
CGTCGAGCCGATGGACGCCAAGCGCAAGTGGGTGTTCAAGACCCCGCAGAACGACATCATGATGTCGCTCGCCATTGCCGAGCACATGGCGTCGTCGGGCGTCAAGACGGTCGGCTTCATCGGCTTTTCCGACGCGTACGGCGAAGGCTGGTTCCAGGAATTCACCAAGGCCGCGCAGCTCAAGGGACTGACCGTGGTCGCCAACGAGCGCTATGGCCGTGCCGACACGTCGGTCACTGGCCAGACGCTCAAGCTCATCTCCGCCAAGCCCGATGCGGTGCTGGTCGCAGGCTCGGGCACGCCGGCCGCGCTGCCGCAGAAGGCGCTCAAGGAGCGAGGCTACGCCGGCAAGATGTACCAGACGCACGGCGTGGCCAATGCCGACTTCCTGCGGGTGGGCGGCAAGGACGTCGAAGGCACCTTCCTGCCGGCCGGCCCGGTGCTCGTCGCCGACCAGTTGCCTGCAGGCAACCCGGTACGCAAGGCTGCGCAGGCGTACGTCGCCGCGTACGAGGCGGCCTTCGGCAAGGGCTCGGTCTCGACCTTCGGCGCGCACGCGTGGGACGCGGGCCTGCTCATGACCACGGCCATCCCGGTCGCGCTGAAGAAGGCGCAACCCGGCACGCCCGAATTTCGCTCGGCGTTGCGCGATGCGCTGGAACAGTTGAAGGAGGTGCCCGGCGCCCACGGCATCTTCACGCTGTCGCCGACCGATCACCTGGGCCTGGACCAGCGCGCGCGCGTGATGGTCCGCATCGAGAACGGCGCCTGGAAATACGTTCCCTGATGTCGCCTCGGGGCGAAGCCGGTCCTGCGTCATGTCGCGCGGGGCCGATTGCTGCTGCTTGATCCTGGCCGTTGGCCTTCTTGAGAAAGTCTATTCATGGATGTCCAGATCGCGCTGTTGCTGGCGCAGGACGGCCTCGTCAACGGTGCGGTCTACGGACTGATGGCCGTGGCCCTGGTGCTCGTGTTCTCGGTGACCCGTGTCATCTTCATTCCGCAGGGCGAGTTCGTCGCCTTCGGTGCGCTGTCGATGGTCGCATTGCAGGCCGGCAGGGTGCCGCCCACGCTGTGGCTTCTGCTGGCGCTGGCCGCCGCCGTGCTGGTGGTCGAGGCCTGGCGCTGGAAGCGGGGCGTCACCGTCGACTGGGCTTCGGCGCTGGTCTGGTGCGTGGCGCTGCCCTTGGCTGCCGCGGCGATGGTGCTCGCCTGGCGGCCGGCGTCGCTGGCCGGGCAGGCGGCCGCGACGCTCGTCCTGATCACGCCACTCGGACCGCTGCTGTACCGGCTGGCCTTCCGGCCGCTGGCGCAGGCCACGGTGCTCATGCTGCTGATCGTGTCGGTGGCGCTGCATGGCGTGCTGGTCGGGCTGGGGTTGCTGTTCTTCGGCGCCGAGGGATCGCGCACGCCGGCGTTCTCGGATGCGCGCTTCGAGGTGGGCGGGCTGCAGGTCACCGGCCAGTCGCTGGTGGTCGTGGGCGTGACGCTGACACTGGTCGTGCTGCTCTTCCTGTTCTTCGGCCGGTCGATGATCGGCAAGGCGCTGCGCGCCACCGCGATGAACCGCGTCGGCGCACGGCTGATGGGGATACCGACCGAGCTATCGGGTGACGTGAGCTTTGCGCTGGCTGCGCTGATCGGCGCGGTGTCGGGGCTGCTGGTCGCACCGCTGACCACCGTGTACTACGACACGGGTTTTCTCATCGGCCTCAAGGGCTTCGTCGCCGCCATCGTCGGCGGCCTGGCCAGCTATCCGCTGGCGCTGCTGGGTGCGCTGCTCGTCGGGCAGCTCGAATCGTTCTCGTCGTTCTGGGCGAGTGCTTTCAAGGAGGTGCTGGTGTTCACGCTGATCATTCCGGTGCTGTGGTGGCGATCGCTGCGCAGTCACCATGTGGAGGACGAGGAATGAGCGCCGTCCAGACGCCTCCTGCGCGCGACACGGCGCCTGCGGCGCGCGGCTTCGTCTCGCGCCGCCAGGCCACGGTCGCGGCCGTCGCGCTGCTCGCCGTCGCCTGGGGCTTCCTGCCGGAATTCACCGTGGTGGTGGCGACCTACATCGGCCTCTATTCGCTGGTCGCGGCCGGGCTGGTGATGCTGACCGGCATCGGCGGCATGACCTCGTTCGGGCAGGCCGCCTTCGTCGGGGTGGGTGCCTATGCGACGGCATGGGTCTGCACGTCGCCGATGGCGGTGGCGGCACTGGGCGGCATCGTCGGCCTGCAGGGCCTGCCGTGGGTGGGCCTGGCGCTGGGGCTGCTGCTGACCTTTGCCGTGGCCTGGACGCTGGGCGCGGTCACGGTCAAGCTGCAGGGGCACTACCTGCCGCTGTGCACCATCGCCTGGGGCCTGAGCCTGTACTACCTGTTCGGCAACATGGACTTCCTGGGCGGGCAGACCGGCATCACCGGGGTGCCGCCGCTGGTGGTGCTCGGCGTGTCGCTGGCTTCGCCGCGGGCACTGGGCGTGGTGGTGTGGGCGGTGCTGCTGCTGGCGCTGTGGCTGCTGCACAACCTGCTCGATTCGCGCGAGGGCCGTGCCATTCGCGCGCTGAAGGGCGGGCGGGTGATGGCCGAATCGATGGGCGTGGACACGGCGCGTTATCGGATCAAGCTCTTCGTGCTGGCGGCGCTGCTGGCCGCGATGTCGGGCTGGCTCTATGCGCACATGCAGCGGTTCGTGAACCCGACGCCCTTCAACCTGAACATCGGCATCGAGTATCTTTTCATGGCCGTGGTCGGCGGTGCCGGCCACCTGTGGGGCGCGGTGCTGGGCGCCACCGTCATCACGCTGCTGAAGGAAAAGCTGCAGGACGTGCTGCCGGGCCTGCTGGGCACCAGCGGCAACTTCGAGGTCATCGTCTTCGGCCTGCTGATGCTGGTGGTGCTGCAGCGCTTTGCCGACGGCCTCTGGCCCACGCTGGCACGCTGGGGCCAGCGCGTGTTCCGCGACGTACCGCCTCGCGCGGCGGCACAGGCCGGCACGCTCGCGCAGCGCACGCTGCCCGAGGCCGGCACGGTGGTGCTCGAAGCCCGCCGCGTGACCAAGCGCTTCGGCGGCCTGGTTGCGAACAACGCCGTCGACATGACCTTGCGTGCGGGTGAAATCCACGCGCTGATCGGCCCGAACGGTGCCGGCAAGAGCACCTTCTTCAACATGATCTCGGGCGTCGACGATCCGACCGAAGGCGAGGTCCGCTTCATGTCTCAGGCCATGCACCGCATGCCCTCGCGCGATTTCGCTGCGCTCGGGCTGGGCCGCACCTTCCAGCACGTGCGGCTGCTGGGCCAGCGCAGCGTGACGGAAAACGTCGCGCTGGGCGCACATCGCCGCGCACGCCGCGGCTGGGTGGCGTCGATGCTGGGCCTCGACCGCGCGGAAGAAGCGGCATTGCGGGCGGAGGCGCAGCGCCAGATCGTGCGCTGCGGCCTGGGTGCCGTGGCGGATGCCGCTGCGGCGTCGCTGCCGCTCGGGCAGCAGCGGGTGGCCGAGATAGCGCGCGCACTCGCCGGCCAGCCGGCCGTGCTGCTGCTCGACGAACCGGCCGCCGGGCTGCGTCACCTGGAAAAGCAGGCGCTCGCCACCCTGCTGGCGCAACTTCGCGCCGAAGGCCTCGGCATCCTGGTGGTGGAACACGACATGGAATTCGTCATGAACCTGGCCGATCGCATCACCGTCTTCGAGTTCGGCGCGGTGATCGCCGAAGGCACGCCCGCGCAGGTGCAGGCCGACCCGCGTGTGCTCGACGCGTACCTCGGAGGCGAGGCATGAAGCCGCTGCTCGAGCTCGATGATTTCAGCGTCGCCTACGGCAGCGTCGAAGCGGTGCATCGCGTGCGGCTGCACGTTGCCGCGGGCGAGATCGTGACGGTGATCGGCCCGAACGGCGCGGGCAAGACCACGCTGCTGGGTGCGGCCATGGGCTTGCTGCCGTCGAGCGGCACGCTTGCACTCGACGGCGAGCGCATCGCGCGGCCCAGCGTCGAAGCGATGGTGGCGCGCGGCGTGGCGCTGGTGCCCGAGCGGCGGGAACTGTTCGGCGAGATGTCGGTGGAAGACAACCTGCTCCTGGGTGGCTTCTACCGCTGGCGCAAGGGCCAGCGCGACCAGAAGATGCGCATGGCCGAGGTGTTCGGCATCTTCCCGCGCCTGCAGGAGCGTCGCGCCCAGCGCGCGTCGACCCTGTCGGGCGGCGAGCGCCAGATGCTGGCCATCGGCCGCGCGCTCATGGCCAGGCCGCGCCTGCTGATGCTCGACGAACCCTCGCTCGGCCTGGCACCCCTCATCGTGCGCGAGGTGCTGCAGGTCGTGTCGTCGCTGCGCACGCACGGCGTGTCGGTCTTGCTGGTCGAACAGAACGCGCGCGCCGCGCTGCAGGTGGCCGACCGTGGCTACGTGCTCGAGATGGGCAACGTCGCGCTGCAGGGGCCCGCATCCGACCTGCTGCACGACCGCCGGATCATCGAGACCTACCTGGGCATCGGCAACCGGGACGCACGGCCGGCCGTGCCCGTCATGCCTGCCGAACACGTCGACGTCGATTCCCATTCCTGACCTGAAAACCTCACACCATGACAGCCACACTCCAAAGCTACATCGCCGGCCAATGGGTCGGACGCGAGGCTGCGCAGGCCCTGCGCAGCGCCATCGACGGCAAGGTGGTCGCCAGCACCCACCGTGAAGCGCCCGACTTCGAGCAGGCCCTGCACCATGCGCGCACGGTGGGCCTGCCTGCCTTGCTCGCCATCGATTTCCAGGAGCGCGCCGAACGCCTCAAGGCACTCGCCAAGTACCTGCAGACCCACAAGGAACGGCTCTACGCGCTGTCGGCCCACACCGGTGCCACGCGCGCCGACGGCTGGATCGACATCGAGGGCGGCGCAGGCACGCTGCTGGCGTATGCCGGGGTGGGCCGCAATGAACTGCCGTCGGGCAACCTCGTGCACGAAGGGCCGGTGCTGCCGCTCGGCAAGAAGGGCGGCTTCGCCGGCACCCACATCCTGGTGCCGCGCCATGGCGTGGCCGTGCACATCAACGCGTTCAATTTTCCCGTGTGGGGCCTGCTCGAAAAATTCGCACCGAGCTTTCTCGCGGGCATGCCCTGCATCGGCAAGCCCGCGACGGCCACCAGCTACCTGACGGAGGCCGCCGTGCGGCTGATGGTCGAGTCGGGCCTGCTGCCCGACGGCAGCATCCAGCTGGTGATTGGCGGCACCGGTGACCTGCTGGACCGTCTCGATGGCTCCGACGTCGTCACTTTCACCGGCTCGGCCGACACGGCGGCGACGCTGCGCGTGCATCCGAACCTGGTGCGGCATTCGGTGCCGTTCAATGCCGAGGCGGATTCGCTGAACTGCGCGATCCTGGCGCCCGACGTGTCGCCGGACGACGAGGAGTTCGACCTCTTCGTGAAGGAGGTGGCGCGCGAAATGACGACCAAGGCCGGACAGAAGTGCACGGCCATCCGGCGCGCCATCGTGCCGCGCCAGCACATCGATGCGGTCGCGAACCGATTGCGCGCGCGGCTGGCCAAGGTGGTGGCGGGCGATCCGGCGCGCGAAGACGTGCGCATGGGTGCACTCGCCTCGCATGCGCAGCGCGAAGATGTGCAGGCGCGTGTCGCGCAGCTGCTGCAGGGCGCCGAGCAGCTGTACGGCGCGGCCGATGGCTTCGCGCCGGTCGGCGAAGGCGTTGCGCAAGGCGCCTTCTTCGCGCCCACGCTGCTCCTGAGCCGCCAGCCGATGACGCACGATGCCGTGCACGACGTCGAAGCCTTCGGCCCCGTCAGCACGCTCATGGCCTACGACGGCCTGGACGAAGCGCTGGCGCTGGCCGCACGCGGGCGTGGCAGCCTGGTCGGTACGCTGGTCACGCGTGATCCGAAGATCGCCGCGCATGTGGTGCCTGTGGCGGCGCGGCTGCATGGCCGGCTGCTGGTGCTGGACCGCGAGGCGGCAGTGGAATCGACCGGCCATGGCTCGCCGCTGCCGCAGCTCAAGCACGGCGGCCCCGGCCGCGCTGGAGGTGGCGAAGAACTGGGCGGCGTGCGTGCGGTGTGGCACTACATGCAGCGCACGGCGGTGCAGGGCTCGCCGGCCATGCTCGCGGCCATCACCGGCGAGTACGTGCGGGGCGCGCCGTTGCACGAAAGCGAACTGCATCCGTTTCGCAAGCACTTCGAAGACCTGCGCATCGGCGATTCGCTGCTCACGCATCGCCGCACCGTGGCAGAGGCCGACCTGGTCGCGTTCGGCGGTATTTCCGGCGACTACTTCTACATGCACTTCGACGAGATCGCGGCCCGGGCGTCGCCGTTCGGCAAACGCATCGCGCATGGTTACTTCGTGCTGTCGGCCGCGGCCGGGCTCTTCGTGTCTCCTGCGCCGGGGCCGGTACTTGCCAACTACGGGCTCGACACGCTGCGCTTCGTCAAGCCGGTCGGCATCGGCGACACGATCCGTGCGCGCCTGACCTGCAAGCGCAAGATCGACCGCAACCGCAGCGATGCCAACGGCCAGGGGCAGGGTGTCGTGGCATGGGACGTGACGGTGACCAACCAGGACGATGCCGTGGTCGCGAGCTACGACATCCTGACCCTCGTTGCGAAGAAGCCTGCTGCCGCGGGCAGTGCCGAGGACTGAATTTCAACACTCGAAAGGCGATGCCGATGATCAATGTGAGCGTGCTCTATCCCATGCAGAGGGGTATCACTTCGACATGGACTGTCGGGCCCGGCGCCCGACAGCGCGCTCAATCGCCGAGCTGCAGGAACACGCGGCCGCCCTCGATGCGCACCGGATAACTGCGCAGGTCGGAGGTGATCGGCGCGCAGGTGCCACGCCCGTCGCGCACATCGAACTTGCCCTGGTGCAGCGGGCATTCGATCTCGTAGCCGTCCAGGAAGCCGTCGCACAGCCGCGCATGGCCGTGGGTGCAGGTGTTGTCGGTGGCGAAGATGCTGCCGTCGACCTTGTACAGCGCCAGGTCGCGCCCCGCCACCTGGAAGCCCGCCACATCGTCCGTGGGGACATCGTCCTCGCCGGCGACCTCGGTCCACTGGATGTTGGTATCGGTCAGGGTGTCGTTCATGGAGGCTGCCTCAGATTGGATAGATGATGGAGTTGGGGATCATTTCGCTGTCGTACACGCAATGGCGCGACGCGAACTTCAGGCCCGCTGGCGTGCGCACGACCACGTCGATGTAGCGGCCCACGTTGAACACGGTCGATGCCTGCGAGAGCTTGGTGCGGAACACGGCATAGTTCGCCTCGGCCTCGAACCGGTCGACGCCCACGTGCCGCAACAGCGGCGCCCCGACCACGTGGCGCTGGTAGTACGGATCGTGGAAAAGCGTCTCGCGAATGCCGTAGACGCGGTCCTTCAACATGCCCTTGCTCTCGAAGAGCAGGGTGGCCAGCGGAAAGCCGCGCTCGTGGTTCTCGCGCGGGATCAACTTGTAGATGCAGTCGTCGGTGAAGAATTCGGGCCAGAGGTCCCAGTCGCCGGAGTCGACCGCCTGAGCGTAGTCGGCGTAGAGCCGGGCGAGGGCGACGTAGTCCTCGAAGCCGATCTGCGGCACGACGGCGGGTGCGTGAGGAGCGGGGTTCATGTCGGTGATGTCGTTCATGTCGTTCAGGCCTCCATCACCTCGCGCCAGTATCGATACATGCCGCGGATCAGCGTCTCGGTCACCATGTGGTCGGTGTCGCCCACCTCGCGGCCGCCGAGTTCGGCGAGCGTGCGGTGATAGGGTTTCTGCTCGAAGCCCTGCTGCGAGAACTCGATGACTTCGCCATCGTCGGCCGACACGAAGCCCGCGGGCCCGAACAGGTTGGCCTGGCGCAGCCGGCGCTGGGTCATCTCGGCCGTGTCGTCCTCGAAGCCGAAGTGCGTCCAGACGAAGTCGAAGTGCCCGTGACCGTCGGGCTGGATGTGGCGCGTCGACACGCTGTTGACCTGCTGCTGCAGCACGACGCTCGGGAAGAGCGTCATCATCACCGCGGTCGGTCCGCCCCACCAGGGCTCGGGCACGATGTCCAGAAAGCGCGGGTCGTGCAGTTCCATGCTTTCCTTGAAGCTCGACACCTGCGTGACCTGGTCGGCCTTGCCCGACTGGCCGCGCGTGGAGATCATCGCGGCGTGGCGGTGCCTGGCGTCCATCTTCAGCTCGCTCTTGTTGTCGGCACGCCAAAGGCCGAAGGTGACGAACCACGTGTGCAGCAGGCCGGGGTGGTACGGGTCCTTGATGTTCTCCTGCATCAGCTTCCAGTTGCCCGGAATGCGTTGCCGGTTGTAGCCAAGGATGGTGAGCCTGCGGCCATTGAACAGCCGGTCGAAGTAGCCCAGGATCTCCGGGCCCATGAAGTCTTCGAGCGATTCGACCTCGTGGTCGAAACTGGCGAACACCACGCCGCCGCGCGTGGCGACCCTCAGCTTGTTGAGGCCGTGGTCGGAGGTCTTGAAGTCCGCCGGCATGCCCCCGTTGACCTTGCCATCCTGTTTCACGCCGCGCCGAAAGGGCACGCCCTGGAGGTCGCCTTGCAGCGTGTAGCTCCACTGGTGGTACGGACAGACGAATTCCTTGCGGTTGCCGTGGCGCTCGCGGCAGAACTGCATGCCGCGGTGCGCACAGACGTTTTCGACCACGCCGATGGCGCCCTCGGCATCGCGCACCATCAGCACCGAGCGCTCCCCGATCACGGTGCGCTTGTAGTCGCCTGCATCCGGTATCTCGGCTTCCAGCCCGACGTAGTTCCAGTGGCGGTTGTAGAAGAAGCGTTCGAGCTCCTTCCTGTGCTGGTCGGCATCGGTGTAGGCCATGAAGGGAATGCGGCTCGTGCCTTCGGATTCCCAGTGGATCCTCACGGGAAAGGTGGCGGGGGCAGGGCTCATGGCGTAGGTCTCCGTTGTTGTGTCTGGTGTCTGTCGTGGGTCAGGTGCCGCTGGCGTAGAACGCATCGGCATAGATCTGTCCGGGCTTGACGCCCATCTGCCGCGCGAGCAGCGTCATGGCCTCGACCATCGGCGGGGCGCCGCACAGGTAGGCGCGAAAACCTTCCAGGCTGTGCCAGTCCTGCGCGATGGCTTCGGTCACGAGGCCGCGGCGGCAACCGGTCGCCTCGCCAGAGGTGAGCACCACGTGCACATGCAGGTTCGCGTGTTGGCGCTGCAGCTCCTGCAGCCAGGCGCGGCCGTACACGTCGCGTTCCGAGCGCACGCCGAAGTACAGGTGGATGGGGTTGCGCATGCCCTGGGCAATGACGCCGCGCACGATCGACAGGATCGGCGCCAGGCCCGTGCCACCCGCCACGCAGAGCATCGGCCCTTCGTGCTTGCGCCGGAGGTAAGCCGAACCGAGCGGGCCGCTCACGCGCACGGTGTCGCCGGCCTTCAACGTGTCGGCGATGTAGCCTGTGACGCGGCCTCCAGCCACCCGTCGCACGTGGAATTCCAGTTCCTCGTCGCCGGGCAGGCCGGCCATCGAGTAGGGGCGGATATGGTCCGGCGTGAACTGCAACTGTGCGTACTGGCCGGGCGAAAACGAAAGCGGCTTGGCCGGCTTCAGGCGGACGCGCTGGATGTCGTGGGTCTGGTCCTCGATGGCGACCACCGTTGCCTTGATGATGCGGGCGGTGTGCACCACGATCTCGTCGGGCTCGGGAATTTCGACGGTGCATGGCTCGGTGACGAAGGTCTGGCAGGCGAGGACATAGCCGTCGTCGTTGTCCGCGCGTTCCGTGCCCTCGACGATCCTGCAGCGGCAGGTGCCGCAGCGCCCGGCCAGGCAGCTGTACGACACGGGCACATCGTTGCTACGCAAGGCTTCGAGCAGGTTGATGCCCGGTACCACGCTCAGGATGCGCTGCAAGGGATGCACGACGATTTCCATCTTGTTCTGCCTGTCTCGTTGTCTCTTGTCGATCTTCGTGGGGGCGTCGCGGCGGTCATGGGGCTTGCCGTCGACTCCGGCACGGATGGTCGGCGCGCGCACATAATCAGTCAATGCGATGAGATCAATGTCCAAAATCATTGAAATCAATAGTGGAGAACGCTCGGGAAAACGGAGACCGGAATGGAACTCGAGGACATCGACCTGAACCTGCTGGTGGTTTTCAACCAGCTGCTCAAGGAGCGCAAGGTCTCCAAGGTGGCCGAGAACCTGGGCTTGGGTCAACCGGCCGTGAGCAATGCGCTGGCGCGCCTGCGCAAGCTGTTCGGCGACGAATTGTTCCTGCGCACATCGACGGGCATGCAGCCCACGCCCTTCGCAGACCAGCTGGCCGAATCGATCGGCTATGCGCTGGGAATGATCCATGGCGCCGTGAACGCGAGAAGCGCGTTCGACCCGGCGACCAGCAAGCGCAGCTTTTCCATCGGCATGACCGACATTGGCGAGATCTACTTTCTCCCGCAGTTGATGCAACGGATTCAGGAAGTCGCGCCGTCGGTGTCGATCAGCACCGTGCGCAATACCGCGGTCAATCTCAAGGACGCGATGGAAGCAGGGCAGGTCGACCTGGCGATCGGCCTGCTACCGCAACTCAAGGGGGGATTCTTCCAGCGCCGGCTGTTCGTGCAGCAGTACGTCTGTCTGATGAGGAAAGGTCATGCACTTGACAAGAAGCGCATGACGGAGTCCGAGTTTTTCGGCGCCGGACATGTGGCGGTGGTTTCTGCAGGCACGGGGCATGGTCAGGTCGATGAAATCCTCGACCGCAGTTCGGCGCAGCGGCGGGTGAAGCTCAAGGTGCCGCATTTCGTGGCGATCGGCCACATCCTGCAGTCCACCGATCTGATCGCCACGGTGCCCGAACGGCTGGCCGAGCGCATGACCGAGCCGTTCGGCTTGCGGCATGTGCCGCACCCCGTGAAGCTGCCGCAGATCGCGATCAACCTCTTCTGGCATGCCAAGTATCACAAGGACCCGGCCAGCCAATGGCTGCGCGGCCTGGTCGTCGAGATGCATGCCGATGCGGCCTGAGCCGCGACGGCTCAGCGGCCGTTGACCTGACTCGGCAGGCTGGCCGAGCTGCTGCTTTCGCCGAACTTCGGTGCGCGGCGCGAGCAGTAGTAGCCGCCGTTGGGGAAGGGCGAGCCGTCCGAATCGTTGGCCTGGGTGTCATAGCCCGTTGCGCGGAACTTGGCGTCGCGGCTGTCGAGCTTCGCGCACTCGGCGTTGCCTGCGGCGGTCAGCTCTGCGGGAACGGCGTCGAAGGACGCAGGATGTGACCAGGTACGCGGCTCGCCGATTACACTCTTCTGTGGAATGGCATCCGGTTCCTGGGCGCCGCCCATCTGGGCGCAGCCCGTGACGAGGGTGGCAAGAACGACGCCGGTCAGTGCAAAATATTTCATGAGTCTCTCCTGGTTGATGAATACTTTGTAGTTAGCCTTAAAGTATTCAATCAACCTGTAGGACACAGGAATTGAGGAAGCAGGGCCGATCGGAAGTTCGGCAGGTCGGCCAAAGGCCCGGCTGCCGTATGCGCCTTCTCCTACGCCAGCGTCGGCTTGGACGCCGCTATGGGTGAGTGCCTTGCACGGTGGCCCGCCAGCTTGGGCGCCACCAGACCAGCAACCTGGCGAGGCCTTCGCCGATGAGCAACCCCGCGCCATCGGCAACGAGATCGGCAAAGTCCGCCTGGCGATAGGGCGTGAGCGATTGCAGTATCTCGATCAGGCCGCCGAACGCCAGAAGGCCGAGCATTGCAAGCACGGTGCGGCCCGGCCACGCCCAGTGTGCGAGGACTGCGAGCGCTGCAAAGCCCAGCATGTGGTTGCTCTTGTCCCAGCCCGTGGTGGGCAAGTCCGCAGACGGCGGCGCGAGCGAGAGCGCGAGGATGGCTGCCATGCACAGGACCAACGCCCCGCGCCACTTCTTCAAATGCATGCGACGCCTTTCAAGTCCGGATTCATCGAGTTCACGAACAAACAGCCATTTCTTGTAGACCCGGAACGATACCCGAGCGCCACTGCGCCAATCCCGCATTGCGCAGGTGGACCGCCGACGAAGTCATCCGGCAGCGTCCAGCACCATCTCATCGAACGGTTGCCCTGGCGCGCTTGCGTCTGCAACAATGCGCCATGGACGAGCTCGACGCACGGCAGAGACCGCCCGCCAGCTCGACCCAACCAGAAGTCACCGGATCTAGGAGCGTCTTTGAACGAAATCTGTTTCCGCTGGAGCTTGGGTGTGCAGCATTCCGCGCCGCACTGGCAAACGATCGCGTCATGGCAGCCGGACAAGCCGGCCTGGCGACAGTCTCTGCAGACCATCGTTGACGATGCCAACCACAAATACGGCGAAGGCACTCATTGGATCGCGCACCGCGAGCAACCTGAGCCGTATTTCCAGGTCAAGCGCATGCGTTGGCTCGATCCGATCCGGTTGTGGTGACTTCGAGCTGAGTGCGCAACGCATGGCCGATGCCGGCGCAAGCGCAGGCACCGTTGCCGTTGACCTGCGATTCCGGTTGCGCGTCGTATGCATCCCAGGCAGGATGTTGTTGCACTGCAGGAAATTACCGCGTCCGCTGTCGGCACGGTGCCCCGCAGCCGCGCCTTGCAGCTTCACCGAGACGCGCCGCCATGTTCTTTCTCTGGCCTGGG
>Ga0247813_10002482_pt1 | contig 12609 bp, 8 predicted proteins | sample UWRJL169409C1_FD_180719 | JGI IMG/M metagenome (GOLD analysis project Ga0247813, IMG submission 180719) | Plant litter microbial communities from Arlington Agricultural Research Station in Wisconsin, United States - UWRJ-L169-409C-1 | ecosystem: Environmental > Terrestrial > Plant litter >... | reverse complement strand
TGGCCCGCGAGGTGGGCACGGAAGGAAATCTCGGTGGTCAGGCGCAGGTGGTCGGTGTCGCCGGCACGTGGAAGGATTTGACCGACAACGTGAACTTCATGGCGAGTAACTTGACGGCGCAGGTGCGCAACATCGCCAACGTGACCATCGCGGTGGCGAAGGGCGACTTGTCGCGCAAGATCACGGTGGACGTGAAGGGAGAGATCCTGGAGCTCAAGAACACCGTCAATACCATGGTGGACCAGTTGAACGGCTTCGCGTCGGAAGTGACGCGCGTGGCGCGTGAAGTGGGCACCGAAGGCAAGCTCGGCGGCCAGGCGCAGGTGGTCGGCGTGGCCGGCACGTGGAAGGATTTGACCGACAACGTGAATTCGATGGCGAACAATCTCACGGGGCAGGTGCGCAACATCGCGGAAGTCGCGACGGCGATCGCGAAGGGTGACTTGTCGCGCAAGATCACGGTGGACGTGCGCGGCGAAATTCTGGAGCTGAAGGACACGGTCAACACGATGGTGGACCAGTTGAACGGCTTCGCGTCGGAAGTGACGCGCGTGGCGCGCGAGGTGGGCACCGAAGGCAAGCTGGGCGGCCAGGCGCAGGTGGTCGGCGTGGCCGGCACGTGGAAGGATTTGACCGACAACGTGAATTCGATGGCGAACAATCTCACGGGTCAGGTGCGCAACATCGCCGAGGTGGCGACGGCCATCGCGAAGGGCGACTTGTCGCGCAAAATCACGGTGGACGTGCGCGGCGAAATTCTGGAGCTGAAAGACACGGTCAACACGATGGTGGACCAGTTGAACGGCTTCGCGTCGGAGGTGACGCGCGTGGCGCGCGAAGTGGGTTCCGAAGGCAAACTCGGCGGTCAGGCCGACGTGAAAGGCGTGGCCGGCACGTGGAAGGATTTGACCGACAACGTGAATTCGATGGCCGGTAATTTGACGGCGCAGGTGCGCAACATCGCGGACGTGACCATCGCGGTGGCGAAGGGCGACTTGTCGCGCAAGATCACGGTGGATGTGCGCGGCGAGATTCTGCAGCTCAAGGAAACCATCAACACGATGGTGGAGCAGCTGCGCTCGTTCGCTTCCGAAGTGACGCGCGTGGCGCGCGAAGTGGGCACCGAGGGCAAGCTCGGCGGTCAGGCGCAGGTGGTCGGCGTGGCCGGCACGTGGAAGGATTTGACGGACTCGGTGAACGCGATGGGCGCCAACCTGACGTCGCAGGTGCGCAACATCGCCGAGGTGACGACGGCGGTGGCGCGCGGCGACTTGTCGCGCAAGATCACGGTGGACGTGAAAGGCGAAATTCTGGAGCTGAAGAACACCGTCAACACGATGGTGGACCAGCTCAACGCGTTCGCGTCGGAAGTGAGTCGCGTGGCCCGCGAAGTGGGCACCGAGGGCAAGCTCGGCGGCCAGGCGCAGGTGACCGGCGTGGCGGGCACGTGGAAGGATTTGACCGACAACGTGAACTCGATGGCGGGCAACTTGACGTCGCAGGTGCGCAACATCGCCGACGTGACCATCGCGGTGGCGAACGGCGACTTGTCGCGCAAGATCACGGTGGACGTGCGCGGCGAGATTCTGCAGCTGAAGGAAACCATCAACACGATGGTGGAGCAGTTGCGCTCGTTCGCATCGGAAGTGACGCGCGTGGCGCGCGAAGTGGGCACCGAAGGACGTCTCGGCGGCCAGGCCATCGTGCCCGGCGTGGGCGGCACGTGGAAGGATTTGACCGACTCGGTGAACGCGATGGCGACGAACCTGACGCTCCAAGTGCGCAATATCGCCGAGGTGACGACGGCGGTGGCGCGCGGCGACTTGTCGCGCAAGATCACGGTGGATGTGAAGGGCGAGATTCTGGAGCTGAAGGACACCGTGAACATCATGGTGGACCAGCTGAATTCGTTCGCCGCCGAGGTGACGCGCGTGGCGCGCGAAGTGGGCACGGCCGGCAAGCTGGGCGGTCAGGCCGAAGTGAAAGGCGTGGCCGGCACGTGGAAGGAATTGACCGACACCGTGAACGTGATGGCGGCGAACTTGACGAACCAGGTGCGCGGTATCGTGAAAGTGGTGACGGCGGTGGCCGGTGGCGATTTGCGCCAAAAGCTCACGGTGGAAACCAAGGGCGAAGTGGCGGCGCTGGCCGAGACGATCAACAACATGACGGACACGCTGGCGACCTTCGCCGACCAGGTGACCAACGTGGCGCGCGAGGTGGGCGTGGAAGGCCGTCTCGGCGGCCAGGCGCACGTGCCCGGCGCGTCCGGCACGTGGAAGGATCTTACGGGCAATGTGAATTTGCTCGCGGCGAATCTCACGACGCAGGTGCGCGCGATCGCCGACGTGGCGACGGCGGTGACGAAGGGCGACTTGACGCGGTCCATCACGGTGGAAACGCGCGGAGAAGTGGCCGAGCTGAAGAACAACATCAACACGATGATCGGCAACTTGCGCGAAACGACCTCGCGCAACCAGGAGCAGGACTGGCTCAAAACCAATCTCGCGCGGTTCACCGGCATGTTGCAGGGCCAGCGCGATCTCGTGACGGTCGGCCAGACGCTGCTCTCCGAACTCGCGTCGGTCGTGAACGCCCAGCGCGGCACGATTTACCAGATGTCCGAAGTGGACGAAAAGTCTCAGGATCAAACCGGCGCGCATCTGCACTTGCTCGCCAGTTATGCGACGGGCGGACCGAAGCGGGAGCCGCAGAGTTTTGCGGTGGGCGTGGGGCTGATCGGCCAGTGCGCCTTGGAGAAACGCGGTATTCTGCTCAACGAAGCGCCGCCGGACTACATCCGCGTGCAATCGAGTCTGGGCGAGGCGGCGCCGCGCCACGTCATCGTGCTTCCCGTGTTGTTCGAGAGCGAAACCAAGGCGGTGATCGAACTGGCCTCGCTGCATGCGTTCACGCCGGCGCACCTGAGCTTCCTCGATCAGCTCACTCAAAGTATCGGCGTCGTGCTCAACACCATCGAGGCGAACATGCGCACCGACGAGCTCTTGAAGCAGTCGCAGGAACTCACGGCGGAACTCCAGACGCGCCAGTCGGAACTGCAAAACACGAATCAGGCGCTGGCCGACAAAGCGAAGCAGCTCGCCGACCAGAACGTGGAGGTGGAGCGCAAGAACAACGAGGTGGAGCAGGCCCGCCACGCGCTCGAAGAAAAGGCGGCCGAGCTCGCGCTCACGTCGAAATACAAATCGGAGTTCCTGGCGAACATGTCGCACGAGCTGCGCACGCCGTTGAACAGCATTCTGATTCTCGGCCAGCAGCTCACCAACAACGTGAGCGGGAATCTCACCGAGAAGCAGGTCGAATGGTCGCGAAACGTGCACTCGGCCGGCAGCGAATTGCTCAACCTCATCAACGACATTCTCGACTTGTCGAAGATCGAGTCGGGCACGGTGTCGGTCGACGCCGAGGAAGTGACGTTCAACAACGTTCACGACACGATCGAGCGCAACTTCCGCCACGTCGCCGAATCGCGAAACCTTCCCTTCGTCGTGGAGTTCGACGCCGACCTGCCGCCGAAGCTCACCGTGGATTCGAAGCGCTTGCAGCAGATCCTGAAGAACCTGCTGTCGAACGCGTTTAAGTTTACCCATCAGGGCCAGGTTTCGGCGCGCGTGTTCCTGCCGAAATCGGGCTGGAGCCGCTCGCATCACGTGCTGAGCCGCGCGCCGCTGGTGGTGGCGTTTGAAGTGACCGACACGGGCATCGGCATCGCGCCGGACAAGCAGCGGTTGATCTTCGAGGCGTTCCAGCAGGCGGACGCCAGCACGAGTCGCAAATACGGCGGCACGGGTCTCGGCCTCGCGATCAGCCGTGAGCTGAGCGTGCTCCTCGGCGGTGAAATCCGCCTCGTGAGCACGCCGAACAAAGGAAGCACGTTTACGCTCTATCTGCCGTTGCACTACACCGGCCCGGCGGCGGATCGCGTGCAGACGCGGAATCCGGTGCCGGAAGGAAAACCGGGCGGCGCCATGCTTTCGGCGGGCGCGGCGCCCGCCATCTTGGAAAAGGTGGACGACGACAGCGGGACGTTGCTCCCCGGCGATACCACGTTGCTGGTGATCGAGGACGACTCGAACTACGCGCGGCACCTGCGGGATGTCGCCCGCGCCAAGGGATTCAAAGTCGTGGTCGCACCGCGCGGTCAGGTCGGTCTGGCGCTTGCGCGCGAGATTCAGCCGTCCGCGATCTTCCTCGATGTGTTCCTGCCCGACATGCTCGGGTGGACCGTCTTGAATAATCTGAAGCACGATCCGGGCACGCGGCATATTCCGGTGCAGATCATGTCGGTCGATGAAGAGCGTATGCTCGGGCTGGATCGCGGTGCGTTCAGCTTCCTCTGGAAGACGACGACGCTGGAGCACCTCGAGGCGACGTTTGACCGGCTCGCGGTGTTTTTGCAGCCGCATACGAAGCGGCTGCTGGTGGTTGAGGACAACGACACCGAGCGGCAGGCGGTGGTGGATCTGCTCGCGCACGACGATATCGAGATCACCGGCGTCGCGACGGGGGCCGAGGCGCTTTCGGCGCTGCTGGATCGTCCGTTCGAGTGCGTCGTGCTGGACCTGCGCCTGCCTGACATGAGCGGCTTTGAGTTGTTGGAAAAAATCCAGGCCGAGCCGGCTCTGCACAACATCCCGGTGATTGTTTTCACGGGCAAGGATCTCACCTCGGGTGAGGAGCGCCGGATTCATCTCACGGCCAAGAGCATCGTGCTGAAGGATGTGCGGTCACCGGAGCGGCTGCTCGATGAGACGGCGCTGTTCCTGCATCGCTCCATCGGCGGATTGCCGAAGGAGAAGCAGGAGATCATCGACCGGTTGCATCGCTCCAATGAAATCCTGCGCGGGCGCAAGGTGCTCATCGTGGACGACGACGCGCGCAACATCTATGCGCTGGCCAGCGTGCTGGAAGGCGAATCGATGGAAATCCTCAGCGCCACGAACGGGCGCCAGGCCATCGAGATGATCGAGAGCACGCCGGACCTGGCCGTGGTGCTCATGGACATCATGATGCCGGAAATGGACGGCTTCGAGACGATGGCGGAGATCCGAAAAAATCCCCAATACCGGGCGCTGCCGATCCTGGCGGTGACCGCGAAGGCGATGAAGGGCGACCGTGAAAAGTGTCTGGAAGCCGGGGCGTCCGACTATCTTGCCAAGCCGATCAACACCGAACATCTCCTCTCGCTGCTGCGAATCTGGCTCTACCGTTAAACGGTCACGATCCGAGTTATGGAATCACCCTCCCTCAACCTGTTGCTGGTGGATGACCAACGCGAAAATCTCGTCGCGTTGGAGAGTCTGCTCACGCTCCCGGATTATAAACTGACATCCGTCACGTCGGCGCGCGACGCGATGATCGCGCTGCTCAAGACGGAGTATGCGCTGATCGTGCTCGACGTGGAGATGCCCGAGATGAACGGCATCGAACTGGCGCGGGCGATCAAGGAGCGCCAAAAAACGCGCGACGTGCCGATCATTTTCCTGAGCGCCCACCACGACGCGGAGCGGGATATTTTGACGGGTTACGGGGCCGGCGCGGTGGACTACGTGACGAAGCCGCTGAACATCGCGATCCTGCGCTCCAAGGTGGCGGTGTTTGCGGAGCTCTACCGGAAAAACCGCGAGTTGAAGCGCACGAATGATGCGCTTCAGACCGAGATCGCCGAGCGCCGGCTGGTCGAGGAAGCGTTGCAGGAGGCCAACCGGCTGAAGAGCGAACGCACGGCGGAGTTGCACGAAATGGTGCAGGAGCTGGAGGCGTTCTCCTACAGCATCGCGCACGACATGCGGGCGCCGCTGAGGGCGATGCAGGGATTTTCTCACATCCTGCGCGATGAACATGCGAGCCAGCTGGATGCGGAGGGTTTGGACTACCTGCGCCGCATCAGCAATTCGGCGAGGCGGCTCGATCAGCTCATTCAGGACGTGTTGAGTTACACGAAGGTTCTTCGCGCGACGACGCCCATGCAGCCGCTGGATCTGGACCGGCTGGCCCGCGACATGATCGCGACCTATCCGGACTGGCAGCCGCCCAAGGCGGATGTGTTGATCGAAGGCACGCTGCCGGCGGTGGCGGGCAACGAGGCGTTTCTGACGCAGTGTTTCTCCAACCTGGTGGGCAACGCGGTGAAGTTTCAACCGGCGGGCAAACAACCGCGCGTGCGCATCCGGTCGGAACCGCGCGAAGACGGCGAAGTGCGCGTATGGGTGGAGGACAACGGCATCGGCATCGCGCCGGAAAACCACCGGCGGATTTTCGGGCTCTTCGAGCAAGTGAACGCGCCCTCCGAATACGAAGGCACGGGCGTAGGCCTGACGATTGTGCGCAAGGCGGTCGAACGCATGGGCGGGCGCTACGGCTTTGAGTCGGCGATCGGGCAAGGCAGCCGGTTTTGGTTTCAACTGAAGACAGCAACACTCCCATGAATAAATCCATTCTCCTGGTCGAGGATGACGAAAATGACGTCTTCCTCTTAACAAAGGCGCTCAAGCGCCTGGGCATCGGGAATCCGTTGCACGTGGCCTGCGACGGCCAGCAGGCGATCGACTACGTGGAAGGCCAGGGGAAGTTTTCGGACCGCGCGGAGTTTCCCGTCCCGTATCTGGTGTTGTTGGACCTGAAGCTGCCGCACGTGAAGGGGCTGGATGTGTTGAAGCGCATTCGTGAAGGCGAAGGACCGAAGCCGATTGTGGTCATCCTGAGTTCATCGAAAAACGCCACGGATGTTTCCGGAGCCTATGTGCTGGGGGCGAACGCCTACCTGGCCAAGCCGACGGACTTCGAGAGCTTGGTGAAGCTGGTCGGCTCGATCTCGGATTTCTGGCTGACGCATAACGTGGTGAATGCGTAGGGCGCGTTAAGGACGCATGGGATAAAACGAAAAAGCCCGCTCGGTTAAGAGCGGGCTTGCCGGGTTAAGCGGAGAAACGGCGGGGTGCCTTAGGCGACGCGCACGTCCTCGTTGGCGCAGCGGCAGGTGGCGCCGCATTTGCCGGCGACCGAGCTGACGATCGCGCCGATCAGGAAAGCGATGAAGGTCCAGATCGCGGCGTGCGCGAGGGCCTTGGACGCCTTGTCGGCGGCTTCACGGGCCTTCACTTCGGCCTTTTCCTTGGCGGCCGCGAGATCGGCCTTCAAGCGCTCGTAGGAGGTGGTCCATTGGGCGACGAGCTGGTTGGCGTCGGCCTCGTTCATGCCGCCTTGATCGACGAGCGCGCGGGTGACCGCGGTGCGGGCTTCGGAGGGCGTCACGTCATTGCCGGGAGTGAACAACTTGGTGACGGCGTAACCGATCTCGCGGCGGGCGCGGGCGGTGGCGGCGGGGTTGTCCTTGTTGCCGCGCGATTCCATGGCTTCGTCGAGGAAGCTGCCCACGGTGTCCTTGTTTTGTTTGAGCGCATCCTTGGCCAGATCGGTCGCACCGGAAGCAGCCGCAGCGGCGGGCTTGGCGGCGAGTTGGATGCCCTGGCCCACGACTTTGGCGACGCCACCGACGGCGAGACCGAGGGACGAGGTCGCAAAGACAAACATCGCGATGGTCGCGAGGCTCCACACGAGGAAGCCATGCAGACAGCCGCTGTGCTTGTTACCCGAGGGCACGAAGCGGCCCGCGACCCAGCCGCCGACCCAGAGGGCGATCAGGGCGCTGACGCCCCACGCCACCGCGGCGCCGAGGCTGAACGCGGTGAAGGGATTTTCATCCGTGATGGGATCAACCATGCCGGCGCCGATACCGATGCCGAGCAAGGTGAGGAGAAGATGGACGGAGAGGCCGGCCACGGTGCCGGCGATAATCGCACGCCAGGAAAGGGAGCGATAGAAGGGGATCCGCACATCGGAAGAGGCCGTTAAGGGAATGCCGTTTTCAGTGATCATAGGAGAGAGCAGGATTTGATTTTGGTGTGTTCAGATCAGAGGCGCAGAGATGCGCTTCGTCTGAGGACGCGCAGACTTTAACCTTTTATGAATGGCGCTCATATCAGGGGCTTTCGGGGGCGACGTCTCAGGTGCGCCCCGTTTCTCATCGGATTGCGCCTGATGGATCGGGGGGGAATCCGCTGATGGCGTCCCCGGCTTTTATGGGGGTTTGTCCGATTGCGGCGGGGCACGGACAGGCGTATGATTTATCCATGAAAACGATCCTTACCCCGGTTGATTTTTCGGCGGCGACGCGTGGCGTCCTGACTGCGGCGGTGGAACTGGCCCGGCTTACGGGCGGGCGTCTGGTGCTGTTGCACTCGATCCAATATCCGGTCGTCACCACGGACTACGGACTGACGCCCGACGTGATGCAGCAGACCATGGCGATCAATGAAACGGCCGCCCGGAAACAGATCGCGCATCTGGAGAAGTCCATTGCGGCGAAGGGCGTGGAGGTGAGCTCGCGGCTCGGCAGCGGATTCGCGGCGGGCAGTATCGTCGAGGCGGCGCGCAAGGTTCGCGCGAGTTACATCGTGCTGGGATCGCACGGGCACACGGCTTTTTATGATTTGCTGGTCGGCAGCACGACGCACGCGGTGTTGAAGAAGGCACCGTGTCCGGTGGTGGTCGTGCCGCCGGTGCGAAAAAAAGCGGCGGGCAAGCGGTAGGACCGGCGGCAACGAGCCCCGGAGTCACGTTTGTCCCAAGGGAGCGGTCGGGGATTTACCAAGCCGAGTATCGGAGGTGATTCGCGACGGAGCGCGGATGGTTGCGATGAGGGAACGGGCGCGAGGGTCATGGGTCGCTCACGCCGGATTACATCACCTCACCTGCGGTGGGTTGATGATCCGAAACGAATCCTCAACCGCCCATAACCTATGTCCACCGAAACACTGAAAGACCTGCTCATCGACGAACTCAAAGACCTTTATCATGCTGAAAAGCAGCTGGTGAAAGCGCTGCCTAAAATGGCCAAGGCCGCGCTCGACGAAAACCTCAAGGCGGGGCTCACCCGGCACCTTGAAGAAACCAAGGAACACGTCAGCCGGCTGGAGCGTGTGTTTGCGCTCCTCGACGAACCGGTGAAGGCGAAGGTGTGCCCGGCGATGAAGGGGCTCATCGAAGAAGGCTCGGAAGCGCTGGAAGAAAAGGAAAAGTCCGCCGTGCGCGACGCGCAGATCATTGGTTCGGCGCAGCGCATCGAACATTACGAAATAGCCGCCTACGGGACGATCCGTTCCCTGGCTGAAACGTTGGGCGAAACCAAAATCGCTAAGATTTTCCAGACTACGCTCGATGAGGAAGGCGCGGCCGACAAAGCGCTCACCGCCGCCGCCGCCGCGGTCAACCAAGCCGCCCTGGAGGAGTAATTCTCCCGGTGAAGTGAGGCGTGCGCAGGCGCGCCGCCCGGCAAATGTCCGCGCTCATCGTGTCGATGAGTAGCGGACATTTTTTTGGCCGCACTGGCCGAGACACGGAGACGGCTCGGATGGCGGAGTCCATGGACCGCCCGATGGCCGGAGCCGCGCAGACCGACTAAGCTCGGGATTATGCCACAAGGAAGCAAAGCCGCCTACACGGACAAACAGAAGCGCCAGGCAGCGCACATTGAAACGGGCTATGAGAAGAAAGGTGTATCGAAGACGGAGGCCGAGGCCCGCGCCTGGGCGACGGTCAACAAGCAGGATGGCGGGGGGAAAAAGAAACGATCTGCGCCCCGGAAAAAAACCGCCTCGCCCCAAACCAACCGGAGAACCCGGGCGTGAGCGAAGCCGACAAGCCCGTCCGCGGTCCGGAGCCTGCGCCGGAATTTGCCCGCCGGTTGGTGTTGGGCCGGTGGCAGGCCGCGGGGCTGGTCCTGTTGCTCGGCGTGCCCGTGCTGGCGCTGGGCCGGTTGCTGGGCGACCGCGTGGAGTCGCACGCGCTGCGGACGGGAGAGTGGGTGCTGGTCGCCGAGGTGCCGGCCTGCGCCCGTGAAGGAAATCAGATGCGTATCACGGTGCGGCTGGCCCGCGCGGCCGGCGGTGCCGAGGCGCCTCTTTCACGCGTGGAATTGTCGGCGGATTATCTGTCCCGGTTCAGCGCGGTGAGGCCGTTGCCTTCGGGTTTCGGCGATCCGGTGACGCCGGCACGGGTCTCCGCGCCCATGATCATCGAGCTTACACCCGAAGGTTATGGATGGGCTCGCGGACGGTTGGGCGTCGTGACGGAAACGGGCCAGCGATTGGAACTGGCGGTGAAAACCTTCGTCTTTCCCTGATCATGGAAACGGTGCTTCGGGTAGTCATCATCTATGCCGTCATCCTGCTCGGGCTGCGCGTGCTGGGTAAGCGCGAGTTTGGCGAATTGTCGCCGCTGGAGTTGATCACGTTGATCCTGATCCCCGATCTGGTTTCGCAGGGCGTGGTGCGTTCCGATTATTCGCTGACCAACAGCATCATCGCGGTCACCACGTTGTTCTCGCTCGTTTTCCTCGTTTCGCTGCTGTCGCACCGGTTTGGCCGGGTGGAGAAATGGATCGATGGCGAACCGACCCTGCTGGTGGCGCGGGGCCGGTTGCTGGTGAAGAACCTGAATCGTGAACGCATTTCGCCGGATGAAGTTTACAGCCAGATGCACAAATCCGGGTGCGAGCATTTGTCCCGCGTGCGCTGGGCGGTGCTGGAGACCGACGGACGGATCTCGATCATTCTGGAGAAAAACGGCGAGTGACCCGCGGGGTCATTTGACGGCTTCGGCTTTCCAGGTGGCGTCGCCGTAGACGCCGGCTTTGGTCACGTCGATGGGAACGAAGCCGAGTTCGGTGATCGCGGGGGAATCGGGGGCGAGGGTGAAGTCGCCTTTGCCCGGATTGGCGAACTTGGGGTCGGTGAAGAGCGAGCCGGGGTCTTTGCCGCTTTGCTGCCAGGCGGCGAAATTCAGGCCGCCGAAGATCTTGGAATCGGCCGTGCGCGCGGGGCTGAAGTAGAGGTTGCGCGCGCTGTTGATTTTCCCCTTGGCCCAGTTGCGGGCGAAGAGGGGTTTGTCGGCCCAGTAAACGATGTTCTGCTCGAAGGTGAGCGCGAGGTGATCCTCCATGCGGTAGAAGTCCAGCTGCGCTTCGTCGGAGAGGGCGAAGATGTTATTTCGGATGACGTTTTCCTTGCCGTAGTGGAGGTAAAAACCGCCGCTGCGGGTGTTATAGGCGAGGTTGCCCTCGACGAGAATACCGGCGCTGCCCTCATCGAGGTAGATGCCCCAGCCGCCGTATTCGGCGCGCTCGATGTCGTGGACGACGTTGCCGCGGATGATGGTGCCGGGAGCATTGCCCAGCGTGTAGATGCCGCTGAGGTCGCTCATGAAATCGTTACCGAGCTGGTGGAGATGATTGTAGGCGATGAGGTTGTTGGAAGCGGCGGCGGGCTTGTAGCCCCACGTCCAGCCGACGGAGATGCCGGAGTAGCGGAAGCGGGCAATGTCGTTGTGCGTGATGCGATTGTCGGAGCTTTGGCCGATCCACACGCCGATGGCGGCGGCATAGAAGACTCCGCCGTCACGAAGGATGTTATTGTCGATGGTGATGCGGCCGGTGCGGGCGGCTTCGGTCGCGGGGATGTCGGTCGGGCCGATGCGGAAGCCGCCTCCGCCGAGATCTTGGAGGACGCTGCGGGTGATCACGGTATCCGAGCAGCCATTACGGATCCAGACGGCGTGTCCGCCGAGGTGGCGGAGCTGGCAGGCCTCAAAGCGGGCCTGGCGAAGGCCGTCGGCGATGATGGCGGAGTCGAGGTCGGTGGCGCCTTGATGCGGGCCGTAGCCGATGGGCGGAGTCTGGCGGCGCGAGTGGGCGAAGGTGAGGTTTTTGAAACTGAGGTGCTCGACGAAGCGGCCGGCGTCGGGCTCGCCGCGGAACACGAGCAGGCGATCACTGACGGGGGCGACGGCGCGGATGTTGTCGGCGGTTTCGCCGGGGCGCGGACGGTAACGGAGGAGACCGTCACGGGAGAGTAACCATTCGCTGGGGGCGTCGAGGGCGGCGGGGATGCCCTCGATGAAGAAGCGGCTGCCGCCGTAGATGGGGTTCCACGGTTTCATGCCGCGACCGGTGGTTTGCACGGTGCCGGCCGCTTGATCGACGACGGAGAAAAAGCGGCGGGTGGCGTCCCAGTTGTGATAGATCACGATCTGGCCGTCGGCGTGGGTGGCGTCGGCGGAGGCGGCGGGCAGGAGGGCGGCGATGGCCGGAGGGAGTTTGTAGGTTTGGCGGGCGTTTTTGAGGCGGCGGCGTTCGCCCGGTTTGACCGGAGCTTCGCTATCGTCGGCGGGGACTTCGGCGGCATCGGCGAGGCGATCCCAGCCGGTGTTGGGTGCGCGGGCACGGATGGCGCGCTGGTCGTTGATCCAGAGATCTTCAAAGGTCCATTTACCGTCGGCCACCTCGGGCAGGCGGAGGCTGAGCGTGCCGTCGGCTTCGGTGGTCCAACCGGTGAGGGCGCGACCGCCGGAGATGACGGGGGAGGAGCCGGGTGCGCCTCGATAGATGATCGGGGCGTCGGCGCGGCCGGAGTCTTCGGGCGACAGTTCAAGCGCCGAGGTGAGCGGATAGGTGCCGTCCGCGACGATGACCGTGACGGCGGGGCGAGGGGACGGTAGGCGACGGATGGCGTCGCGGGCGCCTTGGAGCGT
>Ga0247813_10002481_pt1 | contig 12635 bp, 8 predicted proteins | sample UWRJL169409C1_FD_180719 | JGI IMG/M metagenome (GOLD analysis project Ga0247813, IMG submission 180719) | Plant litter microbial communities from Arlington Agricultural Research Station in Wisconsin, United States - UWRJ-L169-409C-1 | ecosystem: Environmental > Terrestrial > Plant litter >... | reverse complement strand
CCAGTCCATCGAGGCGACCAGATCGGCGGCCAAGGGCGGCCCGACCACGCCGCCGGCGGCGCCGCACATGAAGTAGATGCCGATCACCCGCGCCGACTTCTCCGGGAACCAGCGCGCCAGCAGATAGACGCCCGGGATGTTGGCGCAGAGCGCGAAGCCCACGCCCATCAGCGCGGTCCCGACCAGGAACAGCATCAGCCCCTGGGTGACGAAGCCGAGCAGGAACCCGACGGCGAGCATCATCGCGCCCATGAACATGGTCCACCGCGTGCCGACGCGGCGGACCAGGATCATCGGCAGGAGGCTGGCCAGGCAGCAGGCCAGTCCGAGCACGGAGAAGGTGGCCCCGGCCTCCGTCTGCGACCACTTCAGCTCGGCCATCATCGAGGGCAGCACGAGGCCGAGGGACATGAAGGTCGCGCTGCTGATGAAGAAGAACATCAGCGAGACCGCGACGAGGACCAGCCATCTACGTTCCAAGAGGAACTCCTGTTGTTTGAATCGGACGCCGCGGGCGCGCGCCGAGGCGCGCCCGCGGCGCTTCGAGGGACTAGAAGGCGTAGCCGACCGTGAACACGACCTGCCGGGGAGCGATGTATTCGTTGCTCGTCTGGCCGCTGCCGTAGGGATCGGTGAACCGGCCGCCGATGCCGTCCTCGTCGGTGAGGTTGGTCGCGCTCAGCGAGAAGCGCAGGCCGTCCACCGGCGGCATGTAGTCGATGTAGAGGTTCAGGCTGCTGTAGGACGGCACCTGGTCGAGGGCCGAGCTGTCGAACACGCGGTAGATGAAGTCGCCGCGATAGACCCACTCGATCTTCGGGGTGATGGTCCCGCCGGCCGCGTCGAAGGTGTAGGCGGCGTTGATCGAGCCTGCCCACTTAGGCAGCTTGGGCGGCTTGCTTCCCTTGCTGTTGGCGGCGGCGGCAGCCACGGCCGCAACCGTCGCGGCGTCGTACTCGGTGGCCCCCGGGTTGGCGGCGATGTAGGCGTCGCGGGCGGCGCTGGCCGACTGGGCGTCGAGGATGAAGTAGTCATCCTGCAGTTCGCCGCCGAGCGAGGTCAGGTTGCCGTTGATCCGCAGGCGGTTGTCCAGGGCGAGCCAGGAGCCTTCCAGTTCCAGGCCCCAGATGCGGGCGTCGGGAATGTTGGCCGTGCCGTCCTGCCACATCACCGGGTCGGACGAGAGGTACTGCATGTCCTTGTAGACCGAGTAGAAGGCCGACAGGTTCAGGCGCAGGGTCCGGTCGAAGAACTCGTTTTTCGAACCGATCTCGTAGGAGTCGACGGTCTCCTTGTTGAAGCCCTGCTCGACGATGATCGAGGAACCGTCGTAGGCGTTGTTGATGCCGCCCGGCTTGTACCCGCGCGTCCAGGATGCGTAGATCATGCTGTCCGGGGCGACGTCGTATTCCAGTTCCAGCTTGCCAGTCGTGGTGCCTTCCGAGAAGTCGGGCACGGTCGCCATCGGCGAGTAGAAGAAGCTGGCCTTGCCCTTGTAGGCGTCGTGGTTGTAGCGGGCGCCGCCGGTGATCCGCAGGTCGTCGGTGAAGTGGTAGGTGGCCTGGAAGAAGGGCGCCCACGACCGCCGGGTGATCTCCGAATATTCCTCGTAGCCGAGGTCCGCCGGCGACGGGCCGCTGGGCGAGGGGATGCTGAAGCTGGTCGGCGGCGGCGTCGTGCCGCGGAACTCGACGATGTACTGATCGACCTTGCTCTCGATCAGGAAGATGCCGGCGATCCAGTCCAGCTTGCCGCCCGGGATCGAGACCAGGTTGATTTCCTGGCTCCAGGTCTCGGAGTTGGACTGCCACAGCGCCTGGGCGTCCCAACGCCCGAGGATGTCGTAGGTCAGACGATCGTTGTCGATCTTCTGGTCGTTCTTCATCTTCTGGAAGCCGGTGACCGATTTCACCGTCATGAAGGGCAGCTCCCACACGAGGTTGGCGCTGTACATCTGGTAGTTCATCTTGATCGCGGACGGGTAATCCTGCTGGATCTCGCGAGGATCGGTATTCGGATCGAGGATGTTCTTCTGCGCCGCGCCGTTGGTGTCGGTCTCGTAGCTGCGGGCCATGAAGGTGGCCGAGAAGTCGTCGGTCGGCTTCCAGAGCAGCGAGACCTTGGCGTTGGTCTCATCCGCTTCGTCCAGGTCATAGCCGGGAATGGTGACGTTCTTGGCGAAGCCGTCATGCTGGTAGTGCTGGACCGACGCGCGCAGCGCCAGGGTGTCGCTCAGCGGGATGTTCAGCCCGAGGAACTCGCGGTTGAGGTCGTAGTTGCCGTAGCTGAACGACGCGTCGCCGCTGAAGTCGCCCAGCACGGGCTGCTTGGAGACGATGCTGATGGCGCCGCCGGTCGAGGACTGGCCGAACAGGGTGCCCTGCGGACCGCGCAGAACCTCGACCCGGTCCAGGTCGAAGAAGCCCTGCGCCACGCCGAGCGCGGTCGGCACATAGAGGCCGTCGATGAACACCGAGACGCCGGGCTGGCCGTAGATGTTCTGCGGCGTTTCGGAGCCGACGCCCCGGATGTTGATCATCATCTCGGAGCCGGAGCTCCGTTGCACCAGGAGGCCCGGCACGTAGCCGTTCAGGCCCGCGATATCGACGACATTGGCCTTCAGCAGCGTCTCGCCGGAGATGGCGCTGACCGAGAGCGCTTCGGTCTGCAGGTTGGCGCTGCGGCGCTGGGCGGTGACGGTGATCGTCTCCAGCTCGGTGCCTTCGGCCGTCGCGACGGCTTCCTCGGCGGCGGAGGCCGATTGGACTCCCGCTACTGCGGCGAGGCTCAGCGTTGCGGCGGACGTCAGGAGAATTTTTCTGAAGTATCGGCTATTGCGCGACATGTCGCCCCCTCGATTGTGGCTCGAAAAATGCTGTTCAGCATCGAGATTGCAGGCTGAGGGTCGGGGGTGGTTCCGGTCTTGCTTGGTAACGCACAATTCTTGTATTTGTCGTGCCGACCATGAGGCTGCGTCGTTATTGCCACTTTACGCATCGACTATTCATTTTATCTGACGCGCATAGCGTCGTTCACGCGGCAGTATTCTGCCGAATGTTAAGGCGAAGCAGGCGGTCGGTGACCCGGCTGGTGCTGTTGCGGCTGGGTTCCTTATTGTTTCGTCACGTCAGCCGCGTCGGCGAACAGCGACTTGCGCAGCACCCCGTGGACGCACCAGTTTCCGTTGACCACCTGGGTGACGCCGAAGTCGACAGCGACGGACATCAGCGTGATCGCCTCGTCTTCCGACAGGCCCTTCGCGGTCATCAGGAAGCGGCGCATCTTGCGCACGGCGTCGCGCATGGCCGGGTCCAGGGACGAGCGCTTGTAGATCTCGCTCTGGGCGGTCTGGCCTAGCTCGGCCAGGTAGTTGGCGCTGGCGAAGCCGTGGACGATCCAGGCGTCCGGCGTCTCCAGCAGCGGCGAGTCGAGGTCGGCGAAGGGCTTCCCGGCCTGGCCAGTCTTCTTGTGCAGCACCAGCTGGATCACGCCGGTCATCGAGCACTCGATGGCGGTGCCGCCGATCTGGCCATCGCCCTGCGCGGCGTGGGGCGCGCCCAGCGACAGCAGGCCGCCCGGCACGCTGACCGGCAGATAAACCGTCGCGCCCTTGCCGGTGCGATGGTTGTCGGTGCTGCCGCCGAAGTAGGACGGCGGCGTGGAGTCGACGAGGTCGGCCTCGCGCGGCGCCAGGGCGACCAGACCGAAGTGCGGTCGCAGCGGGATGCGGACATTCCTGAGCGTGTCGTGGTTTTCGACCACCGTCGTGTGGTCGATGCAGACGCCGGGATAGTCGATGCTCTGATGAACCACGCCGTCAGGATCGGTCTGCGGCGTCCACGGGAAGCTGTAGGCCGCCGTGGCGAATTCGCCGCCATCGGCGCAGTCGATCTCGTAGATGGTCACCACTTCGCGCGGGCGCGGCTCGCTCAGCAGTTCCTTGTAGTGGAAGCCCCACCAGGCGGCCGTGTTGCTGCCGAAGGCGCGGTCCGTGTAACGGGCGTTGGCGCAGGGGCGGGGGCGGATGTCCAGGATGCGGACCTCGACCACGTCGCCGGGCTCGGCCCCGCGGATCGCGATCGGGCCGGTGCAGATCTGCACCCCGAAGCCTTCGCCGGCGCCGCGCTTGAAGATGTTGGCGCTCATCGGCCCGGCCCCACGTCGGGCCACGGCCTTCTGGTCGGCGGTCCAAGCGTAGACGCTCTCGGCCCCGGAGTCGCCCTTGATCATCCGCTCGTAGTCGTCGCCGCAATGGTGCGACAGCGTCTCCACGGTGACGTAGTCGCCGGACTCGACCTCCAGCGTCGGCGTGAGCGAGTGGCTGAGATAGCCCCAGTGCACGGTCTTGGCGTTGGCCGGCAGATGGTGGTGCTTGAAGCCGTTGAAGGTCTGCACGCTCGGGGGCAGGGCGTCCGGCGCCGGTCGGCTCAGGGTCTCTCCGTCGTCGGCCGCGCGGCTTAGGGCCTCGGCCGGCGCCGGCTCGTCGCGGGTCAGCTTGACGTAGGCGTCGTGGGTGATGTCGGGCCAGCCGCGGCTCATGTTCCTGAGCAGATTCTGCGCCAGCCGCCCGCTCAGTTCTGTGCGGTAGGCGCGCGGCGTCGTCGCGTACTGGTCGCGGAACGCGCGGCTGAAATAGGACGCGTCGCTGAAGCCCCAGCGGAAGGCCACGTCGGTGATCGACAGGTGCATGTAGAGCGGGTTGACGAGGTCTGCGCGGCACCGCTCAAGGCGCCGAAAACGCAGGTAGCGGCCGAAGTTGTCGTTGACCCCTTCGAACAGCTTTTGAGTATAGCGAACTGAAACGCCCGCCTGTTCGGCAATATTCGCGAGCGAGAGGTCTGGATCGCTGAGCCGCGTCTCGATCAGCTGCGAAATCCGGTGCAGGGTGGCGGTCTGGCCGCTGGTGGCGCTGAGCTGGAGGTTCTCGTTCCGCTGCTCGGACAGGCCGGCGGCGAGGAACTCGGGCAGGGCGATCTCGACCGATTGCAGCTGGTTGGCGGACAGATCCTCGACCGCGCCGGCGAGCGCCGACAGCAGGCCGGAGAACAGCTGGCCGCCGCCCGAGGTCCCGGACAGGACGCCGGCGCGCGGCGACAGCGGCGTCGCCAGCCGCGACCGCAGGAGCTCGCGCGGGATCTTCACCAGCAGCTGGCGGACGTCGCCCTGCAGGCTGACCTCGGTCTGCGCGCCCCCCGGCACATAGACGATATCCCCAGGCTGCAGAACGGTTCGCACGGTTTCCGAGACCAGCGCCGCGTCGCCTTCGAGATGCAGCAGCAGCGACATCGCGCCCGGTTTCGCGGTCAGGAAGGTCCAGTCCTGCGGGCCGCAGGCGACGCGGCCGAACAGCACGCCCTGCGGCGATCGCGCCGACGCGATCGTGCCGAACAGGCTGTCGAGCCTGTCGGGGTTCGACACGCTGACGGAGAACTGGCTCAGGGCCTCGCGCCAGGCCGCGACACGCGGCGAGGCGGGGTAGGCAAGGGTCGTGAAGTAGGAACCGCTCATCGCGTTCGCCTTCAAGTATAAGCTTTAGCCTCGGCTCGTGCGAAAGTTTACCTGCACGTGCGAAGGCCTCGCAACTCTGCGTTCTCCGACTTTATCTATTCGGACAACACTCGATTGGTATCAGAACGATGCTTGCGAACCCTGTGGAAACCCGCTCGCGCGGGCCTGCTCAGCGACCTGCTCGCGAGACGGAACTTTGAGGCCCCGTTTGAGCGCCGGCTGCCGTGTTTTTGCGCGCCGGGACGGTTCGACATCGTCCGACAACCGCGTCGCGGGACGCCACCGGGTAATGGGCGTGAACAGTCAAGACCGCCGACTGGCCGCGCCCCTAGCCTTGGTTCGCGCGGCGCCCGACGGCGTCGGCGACTGGAGACCAGCAGATGCCTACCGACCTCTTCTCGGACGCCTTCTTCGACGGGCTGGACAGTTCGGCCGCCGATGTGAGCCTGGCCGAGGCGCTGCCGCCGACCTGCTACACGAGCGCCGATTTCTACGAGTTCGAGAAGGAGGCGGTGTTCGGTCACGAGTGGCTCTGCGTCGGGCGGGAGTCGTGGGCCAAGGAGCCGGGCGACTATTTCACCAGCCGCACGGTGGGCGAGCCGATCATCATCGCCCGCGGCAAGGACGGCGTGCTGCGCGCCATGTCGGCGGTCTGCCAGCATCGCGCGATGCTGGTCGCCGAGGGGCGCGGCAAGGCCAACGCCTTCGTCTGCCCCTATCACCGCTGGACCTACGGGCTCGACGGCCGGCTGAAGGGCGCGCCGGCGATGGAGAAGACCTGCGACTTCGACCGCAACGCCTTCGGTCTGCCCAACATCCAGCTCGAGATCTGGCAGGGCTTCGTCTTCATCAACTTCGATGCGGAGGCGCCGCCCCTGGCGCCGCGCCTGACCGCCATCGACGACGTCATCGCCAACTGGAACACGGCCACGGCCGACGGCCCGATCCCGGCGAAGGCCGAGCGCTACCCCTTCAACTGGAAGGTCATGCTGGAGAACAACAACGACGGCTATCACGCCAACAAGCTGCATCAGGGGCCGCTGCACGATTTCGTGCCAAGCGCCCTGGCCACGTTCCCGGATCTGCCGGCCGACACCGGCGGCTACTACCGGTTCAACGGCACGCTCCATCCCGACGCCAGCTTCAACGTGACCCAGAAGGCGTTGATGCCGATCTTCCCGGGGCTGACCGACGAGCAGCGGTCTCGGGTGATGTTCGCCAACGTGCCGCCGACGCTGTCGCTCGGCTTCACCAGCGACCTGATCATGTACTTCATCCTGCGGCCCGACGGTCCGGAGAGCCACGAGATGGACTTCGGCCTGCTGTTCGCGCCGGGCGCGATGGACGAGGCGGCGTTCCCGCATCGCCTCGACGCGATCCAGCAGACGATGATGGCGATCACCGTCCAGGACCTGCATGTCGATGAGCTGGTCCAGGTCGGGCTGCGCTCGAAGTACGCGCGGCGCGGTCGCTACTCCTGGCAGGAGGGGGCCCAGCGTCTGCTGAACGGCTGGCTGGTGCCGCGCTATCAGGCCGGTTGGGCGGCGATCAAGAAGGCCCGGGCGGGCTGAGCGAAAAAAAGGGCGGCGGTGCAGGATGCGCCGCCGCCCGAAGTTTTCAGAAGGCGTGGGGAAGCGCCTAGGGACCGCGGGGCGTATCGCCGGCGATGGTGACCCGGAAGCCCGACCGGACGTGCGGGTAGTAGTCGTAGATCGCGAAGTGCTGGGTGCAGCGGTTGTCCCAGAAGGCCACCGAATGCGGACGCCAGCGGAAACGGACCTGGAAGTTCGGGTCCTGGCAGTGCTGGTAGAGGTAGGCCAGCAGGGCGTCGCTCTCCGGCTCGGGCAGCTCGACGATCCGCGTCGTGTAGGACGGGTTGACGAAGATCGTCTTGCGGCCGGTCACTGGGTGGACGCGGACGACCGGATGCTGCGAGCAGGGATAGGTCTTGGTCGGGTCGTTGATGATCGGGCGATAGACGTGCTCGCCGTCGTGCAGCGCGGTCAGGCCCTCGATGTGGTCCTTCATCCGCGGCGAGAGCGCGTCGTAGGCCGCGTACATGCTCGACCAGATGGTGTCGCCCCCGACCGGCGGCATGGTGTGCAGGTAGAGGATGCTGCCCATCGGCGGCTCGGGGTTCATCGTCAGGTCGGAGTGCCAGTTGTCGCCGGCGATGTACTTGGAGTTGGCGTCGGCGTGGATGGCGACGATCTCCGGGTGGTCGGGGATGGAGGCCACGCCGTTGTGGATGAACAGCTCGCCGAAGCGGCGGCCGAAGGCCTTGTGGCTCTCGCGGTCCAGATTCTGGTCACGGAAGAAGATCACCTGATAGTCGGCGATGGCCTGCTTCAACTCGTCGATCACCGCGTCCGACAGGTCGTCGGTCAAGTCGACGCCGGTGATTTCCGCGCCGATGCGCTGGGTCAGCGGCGAAATCCCGATCAGGGACGGGACAGCGGCTGCGACCTGCGGGAGGGGCGGGGCTAGCGACATGAAAACACTCCATCGAACGTCACGACCATCGTCGCTCGCGGGGCGCCGGTCTTGATTCCGAGCGCCCAATTCATGTCCTGACCGGCGATCAGACGATCGTGGCCTCGACCGGTTCCAGGCCATCGACCACGAAGCGGTAGTGGTCGCCGGCCTTGGGGAAGGTGGTCGAGACGAAGCTGCCGGTCATGATCCACTGGCCGGGCTGAAGCGGCTGGCCACGCCGCGCCAGATGGGCGCCCAGCCAGGCGATGATCTCGAGCGGATCGCAGCCGATGTCCTCGCTCATGCCTTCCTCGCGCACCGCGCCGTCGATGCTGAGCACGCCCTTGCGGCCGACGAGGGCGCCGACCGCGGCGGCGGGCGCCACGGGACCGATCACCGCGCCGATGTTCCAGATGTTGTCGCGGATCAGCGAGGCCGCCTCGATCAGCGCCCAGTCGGCGTTGCGGTCGTCGGTGACCTCGAGGGCGGCGGCGACGCCGTCCAGCCGCGCCAGCACCTGGTCTGCCGCGATTGGATCGGCCTCGGGGAAGGCTTGGCTGACCCGCACCGCGATCTCGCCCTCCAGGCCCAGGCGGGCGAAATCGATCGACCGCAGCGCGTCGCCGGACGCGTGCAGGCCCCGCGCCAGCATCGCGCCGGCGGCCGGCTCGCCGATGCCCGCCAGCGCCTGCATCGGCGCGGTGGTGAAGCCGATCTTCCAGCCGGCGACCGGTCCGGCGCCGTCCGCCACACGCATCTGGATGAGACGGTCCTGGACGGCGTAGGCGAAGGCGAGGTCGCCTTGCCGGTGCCCCGGCAACGGCGCGAACGGCGCTCGCCCGCGGTGCTCCGCGGCCAGCGCCAGGGCCTCCAGCTCGATCGTCGCGTCGGTCATGGCCTCGCCTGCTCCAAGGAGACTGCGAGGGTGACGACGCGGGTTCCGGCGGTCTTGTGCGGGGGCGCACAATCCTTGTCGGCGGGGCGGCCCAGGCGAGGGCGCCGGTTGCAAAGCTTCAGGGCGGCTGGAGACAAGCCACGGGACCAGCCGCCGCCGAGATTGCATGCTGTCGGGGCGCCGACGCTCTTCACGCGATCCACTGAGAGCGGCATCACATGTCACTGGCGCCCACAGCATGCCTCGGGCTGAGGCTCACCACCCTGGATGGCGTCGGCGATCCGGCCTGGCTCGACGCGTTCGACATCGTTCAGCTGGGCGACGAGGCGGACGACCACCCCGTAGGCGACGATCCGCTGTCGATCGCCGCCTGGCTGATGGCCAGGACGCTCACCGTGGGCGTCGCGCCGGTGGTCTCCAGCGACTGGGCGCCGTTCCATGTCGCGCGGGCGCTCGCCTCGCTCGACCTGCTGTCGGGAGGGCGCGCCGGCTGGCGGCCGCTGCCGACGGCCAATCCGGCGCGCGACGTCGAGCATCTCGAGGTGGTGCTGAAGCTGTTCGACAGCTGGGACGACGACGCGCTGGTGTTCGACAAGGCTAGCGCGGTGTTCGCCGACCGCGACCGGGTGCGCCGGATCCGGCATGAAGGGACGTACTACACCGTGGACGGCCCGCTGAACGCGCCCAGGCCGCCGCAGGGCTGGCCGGTGATGCTGGGCGACGCCGTCAGGCCCGCCCCCCACGCGGACCTGCTGGTCGGCGACCTGGGTGTCGTGGCGGGACGCGGCACGGGAGCCCTTCGGCTGGCGACATGGCCGGTGGACCTGTCTTGGTGGCCCGGCGCCGGTCCGGTCGCCGCGTCGATCACCTCGGCCATCGCCGAGGGGCGGTGCGAGGGCGTCATGCTCCAGCCGGCGGGAGCCCCGGAGGTCGCGGCGATCCGCGATCAACTCCTTCCGCTGATGCGTGCCGACGGCGCTGTCCGAACCGGTGTCGACCTGCGCACGCGCCTGGGCCTCGCCCGGCCGGCCGCCTTCACCGGAGCGGCCGCATGAGCCTTGATCCCGACGCGCCCGGGGCTGAGCTGCACCTCGGCCTGTGGATGCTGACCACGGGCGGGCATGTGGCCTCGTGGCTGCATCCCGAGACCCGCCCGAAGGACAGCCTGACGCTCGAGCACTACGCCCACGCCGCCCGCGTCGCCGCGCGCGGCAAGTTCGACATGGTCTTCTTCGAAGACACCCTGGCCGCGCGGGAGCGCAACGGCGGCATCTTCGGCGAGGCCTCGATCAACTCGCTCGACCCGCTGGTCCAGATAGCCGCCCTGGCCGGCGCAACCAGCGACATCGGCCTGGCCGCCAGCTTCTCGACGACCTACCACCCGCCGCGGGTGCTGGCGGACAAGTTCGCCGCCGTCGACCGGCTCAGCGGCGGGAGGGCCGGTTGGAACATGGTGACCTCCGGCTCGGCGGCCGGGCGCAACTTCGGCTCCGGCAAGCACCCGGAGCACGCCGTCCGCTACAGCCAGGCGCATGAGGCGCTGGACGAGGTCAAGGCGCTGTGGGCCGCCGCGCCGCCGTCGCCGCAGGGCCATCCGGTGCTGATTCAGGCGGGGATGTCGCAATGGGGCCTCGACTTCGCGTCCGCCCACGGCGAGGCCATCTTCGCGGGCTTCAAGGACTTGGCGGGCGGCCAGGCCTTCCGCGCCAACCTGCGGCGGCTGGCGATGGACAAGGGGCGCTCGCCCGACGCGCTGAAGGTGCTGCCGGGCCTGATGCCGCTGGTCGCCTCCACCGAGGCCGAGGTGAAGCAGAAGCGGGACTTCTACCGCGACCTTACCCATCCGGCGCTGGTGCGCGGCCTGCTCGGTGAGCGGTTCAACTACGACTTCACCGACTATCCGTTCGACAAGCCGTTCCCGGTCGAGGACATCCTGCCGACGCTCGAGGACCGGCCGATGATCGGCGGCGACCGCGCGCGCTTCGTCAAGGAAATCCGCGAGGGCGAGACGGTCGGCGCCTATGCCGCCCGCATGGCCGACAAGCTGTCCGGCCACCTGACCATCGAGGGCACGCCCGAGCAGGTCGCCGACTTCATGCAGGAATGGCTGCAGGGCGGCGGCTGCGACGGCTTCGTCATGCAGACGCTGCAGATGCCGGTCGAGCTGGAGATCTTCGTCGAACAGGTCGTGCCGATCCTGCAGCGGCGCGGCCTGTTCCGCCGCGACTACGCCGGCGACAGCTTCCGAAGCCACCTGGGGCTGCCGACGCCGGTCAGGGCGTGAGCACGATCCGGAAGCGCGCCTTGCCGGCCAACATGCGCTCGTAGGCTTCGGCGGCCTGCTCCAGCGGCAGGGTCTCGATCAGCGGCCGCACGCCCTGGGCGGCGGCGAAGCGCATGGCGTCCTGGGACTCGATGCCGACGCCGCCGGCGCTGCCGGTGATGGTCCGACCGTAGAGCAATTGCCAGGCGTGGACCGGGAAAGGCTCGCCCGGCACGCCGACGATGATCAGCTTTCCATCTATGGTCAGGCCGTTGATCACCGCCCCGATGGCGTCGGCCGCCGTCACCGTGGCGACGATGGCGGAAGCCCCGCCGAGCGTTTGCAGCGCGGCGGCGACGTCCGCCTGCGTGCTGTCGATGTAGTGCGTCGCGCCGAACTGGCGGGCGGCGTCGGCCTTGTCGGCCCCGCGGGCGATGGCGACGGTCTCGTAGCCCATCCGCCGCGCGAACTGCACCGCCAGATGACCGAGACCGCCCAGGCCGAGCACCCCGACCACCGCGCCGGGCCGCGCGCCGCAGCGAGCCAGCGCGTTGTAGACGGTGACGCCCGCGCAAAGCATCGGCGCGGCCTCCACGCTGGCCATGTCGTCCGGGATCAGCGCCAGGGCGTCGGTGGCGGCCACCACCGCCTCGGCATAGCCGCCGTCGCGCGTCACGCCATGGATCGAGCGGTTGGTGCAGCTCATGAAGTCGCCGCGCCGGCAGCGCTCGCAACGGCCGCACTGGCCGCCGAACCAGCCCGCGCCGACGCGCTGGCCGATCCGCCAGTCGACGACGCCGGGACCGAGCGCCTCGATGACCCCGGCGATCTCGTGACCGGGCACGATCGGCCAGATGTGGCCGGGCATGCCGCCTTCCTTCGACGAGACATCGCTGTGGCAGACGCCGCAGGCCTCGACGCGGATGCGGACCTCGCCGGGACCGGGTTCGGGCAGGGGGCGTTCGACCAGCTCGAAGGGGCCGCCCGGGTGCGAGACCTGGATGGCGCGCATGGTCGGGCTCATCGGCCCAGCGCCGCGGTCTCGGCGGCGCAGTCGGGACGCGGGGCGACCTTGCGCGCGGCGGCCAGCTCGGCGCGGGCGCGCTCCAGGTCGGCGCGGAAGTCAGGGCGGGCCTGCAGGGTCGCCACGAGGGCCGCGCCGGTCTGGCGGCCGGCCTCGACGTCGCTGGGATAGTGGACGCCGCAGATCACGCGGCTGTCGCCGAAGGCCGTCCCGCGCGCCAGGATCGGCGCGGCGCGGTCAGGAGCCAGCTGGGCGAGGATCAACGCCCAGCCCCAACTCGCGGCCGCGTGGCCGGAGGGGTAGGAGCCGCTCGGCGCCAGCCAGGGCTCGGCCGGCACGCAGATCGCGCCGCCGTGGGTCACGAACGGCCGCCGGCGGTCGAAGCGCTTCTTGGCGCTGGCCTGGATGGTGTCGACGTCGGTCGGCAGGCGGCCGAGCAGACGCGCGAGCGCCGGGGCCTGCTCCGGCCT
>Ga0247813_10002480_pt1 | contig 12636 bp, 19 predicted proteins | sample UWRJL169409C1_FD_180719 | JGI IMG/M metagenome (GOLD analysis project Ga0247813, IMG submission 180719) | Plant litter microbial communities from Arlington Agricultural Research Station in Wisconsin, United States - UWRJ-L169-409C-1 | ecosystem: Environmental > Terrestrial > Plant litter >... | reverse complement strand
CCCGAACCGCCATCGGGGCCCGCCACACCGCTGACCGCCACGGCAAAGCGCGCCAGGCTTTTCTCCTGGGCGCCGCGCACCATGGCCTCCACCACTTCCTGGCTGACCGCCCCAACCTTTGGAAACAACGTTTCCGGCACATTCAGCTGCCGGGTTTTCTGCCGATTGGAATAGGTGACATACCCCGCCTCGAACCAGGCCGAACTTCCCGGGATCCGCGTAATGGCCTCGGCGATACCGCCACCGGTACAGGATTCGGCCGTGGTGACGTGGGCATTGAGCACCTGCAGGCGGCGGCCCAGGTCAGCGGCAAGTTGAGTGATTTCCTTCACGACGGTCTCCAGAAGTGGGCGGGGGGTTTGCCTACCCTACAGGAGCAAATCGCTCATGCAAGCGACAGACTGGAACAAGAGATTAGCGGGCGACAGCGCGCACATACGCCTGGCAAGCGCGCAAGGCGATCAGTCCTTGGTCGCCGGCATCGGTGATGCCGATAATTCGCTGAGCATGCGCCGGGTCAAGTCGGGCTCGTGCGGCTGCATGAACCAGGCCGCCGGTGGTGGCGGTACTTGGCACTGCGCAGCCATCGGCGGCTTCGGTGGCGTCAAGAAGGACTGACAACCGCACATCAGCAGTGGCCAGACGGTCGCGCAGAGCAGCCTGGTTACGTTGGGCATCGCTCAACTCCCGAGCATGGTGTTGGTCGCTGGCACTGAGCTGTTGCTCCAGGGCCAGCCGTTTGTCCTGTTCAGCCTGTTGTTGATGCAAGGCCGCCTGGCTTTGCTGGCTGAGCGCCTGTGCATGGACAGAAGCCTGGCGCTCAAGCTGTACCCCCAAGCGCCAAGCCTGGACCTGCCAGGTCACCGCCACCAACAGGCAAGCACCGATCAGTTGGTAGGTCCCTAGGAAACGCATAACACCGCCTTCGCCCGCGCCCACAGCCGCAAGCGATCCTCCAGCCCATTCAGCCCGCCATTGATACGCCGTGTAATGGTGGTGAACTGGTCCTTGTCGGCCAACTCATTCAGGCCATTGATCTGCCAGAACCAGGCGGCCGACTCAGCCGCCCATTGCGGTTGTTCCAGCAACATCGGCTCCCGTAACAGACGGTCATCACCAAACAGCGCCTGGCTGCATGCCAGGTAATTACGCCGACCGGTGATCTGGATCAGTCCTCGGCCCCGGTACAACTGGCCGTCGCCATCCGCTTCGGGGCTATTGCCCAGGCGTGCGGCCAGGCTGCCGGTGTCGTATTTGCCAAGGTAGTGATCGCTGCCCAGTTCACGCACGTAACGCAGCTCACCGGATTCGTGGCCGATCTGGGCGAGGAAGGCGGCAATGCGTTTGGCACGGTTAATCTCGAAGCGAACGAACGCCGCATTCAAGGGCATTAAAAAAACGCCCGCTCTAAGGCGGGCATCCGGCATAACGTCAAGCAGCTGGGGCAGTGTTATCACCATTGGTTTTACTCTCGAAAAGTAGCTATATCGACAACCCACCCGCCGTGATCGAACTGCGGTATCCCGTCACCGGATCGCCGACATGAACCACCTGCTTTATCGACCAGCGCCCCTGCATATAGGACGGCCAGCTCTCATCCAGCACTAACAGGCCTTCCGCGGCCAACAATGGATTGCCCGGGCAATCGATCAGCAACTTCAAATTTTCACGCCCCACACGGCGTAGCTCGCCTTCGGCAACGGCGTGGGCCTCGGCTTCGTTCTGGTAGCGTTGGCGCAAGGTTTTGAACGGCGCGTTCCCCACCTGGACGACGCGCTGCTTGCCGGCGGAGACATCCCACCAACTGGCACGGCAGCCTTGGTATTTCGAGCGGGATTTTTCGTCGAGCTTGGCGGTGATAAAGCTTTGTTCACCGGGGCGATTGTCATCCGTCACGGACAGCTTTACTTCCGGCAGCAGCTGGCCGGAGAGCGATTTGGCTTGGCCGGCTTCGGCCAATACATAGAGTTCGTTGAACGGTTTGGTGACTGCACTATAAAGTCGGGCAAGGCGCGAAATGAACGCCATGTCACTTTCATTGGATTGGTCGATGTGCGCAATCGCAATCCCCTCCAGCGCCGGCGCCACTCGCGGTGAATAGCCGTGACGACTGACCAGTTGGCGAAACAGCGCGCCCAGGGTGGTCGGACCGTAGCTGGCGGATCGACGCTGGCGGTAACCCGTTGCATCGACCACGCTGAAGGGCGCTGCGGTGGCCACGATCATCAAGCGCATGGGAAACAGCACCGGTGTGCGTTGGGTGACGACAAACTCGCCCTTTTCCACCAACCCCGATTCCAGGTAACCGGCACGCAAGCCGATCTTGCCGTTCAGCGTGGGCAGGCCGTCCAGGCCCTCGATATTCAGGGTCAGCTCCAGCCGGTCGGTCTCAATACCCGCGGCGTCGGTGTGGCTCCAGTGCATCAAGCGTTGATTGAGCAGCGCCGCGTTGGCGCCATAAAACTCCACGATAGGCGTAAACCCCTGTGCCATGCCGCCTCCTTAATCCCAGGCCAAAACGGGTCGCACAGCTCCGGGCCGAGCGTGCAGTTCAGGCACGATCACCCACACGCCGGCCGGCAGCACCGGGCCATATTCGGCAAGCTCGGGGTTCAGGCGCCAGAGGGTTTCATCCGCCGTGTCGTCGCAACGGCCCACCTCGCGATAAAGCAACAGGTTGACCGAATCACCGGCGATACTTCGCACTCTACGCATTGACGAACTCCTCCAGCTCCAGCGTCCAGGCCATGACCATGGCGGTGCCGTCATCGATGACATTGCTCTGGGTTTCCACAATCGAATTGATCCGCCACAAGCCCCAGTTACGGCCAATACCGTCAACCAGAGGCAATGGCGCTCGCGCATTTTGCAGCGCGCGCAATTCGTCCAGGCGTTGCATGCCTACGCCGTACATGGCTGTGCCGCCGAATGTGAGTTTTTCCAGCTTCTGACCGCTCTGCCGCGACTGCGACTTGCTGGCAATAATCGCCAGGTCACTCCAGCCGCCATCGCTGGCACGGACCAACGAAGAATAGGCGAATCCTCGAGACAAGCCGAAAATAAAGTCGCCGAGTACCATTTGTTGTCGCATCAATCACCTCCTGGAGGATCGGCCAGTGCCGCGTTGCGTCGGATGCCCAGGGTGTCGGCGACCATCGGCATGCATTGGAACTGCAAGGCTTGGATTACCTGGTTGACGACCTGCTGGGCATCGGCGGGGTTGACGCCGGTGATCTGGATGCTCGGGGCGAGGGTCACTTGCACGTTGTCCGTGCGTGCACTGTTGAGTTCCTTGCTCACCGCATTGGGCGCAGGCAGGCGATCCGTTGAGCCGAACAGTTTGTCACCGAGCCAACTGCCTGCCTCGCTGCCGAGCAAACCACCGATTGCGCCACCGACAGCAGTGCCAACGCCGGGGAAAATCAGAGTGCCGATAGCGGCGCCTGCGGAGGCACCGGCCCAGGCACCACCGGCGGTGCTGAGGCCTGAGCCGACGGCGTTTACGTCACCGTTGCGTACGCCTTGAACCACATTGAGTGCAGCGTCGACGTACCGCATCGGACCAAGACGGCGGGCTCCGACCGACTCCAGCCGGATCATCGTGTCAGCCAGGCGGGAGGTTGCTGGCGTTGATACGCGGGCAACCTCCCCAGTGGAATGACTCAAAGGGCTGGGCGATATAGGGTGGGGAGTATTCACGCCCACTTGGACGGGCATCGGAACCAAGCCTCGTTCCAACGCGTCAATTAACCCGACGCCCTTGCCTGACGCCAGATTGCGCACGACATTGCTCCCCTGCCAAGTGTCCGGCGGGCTTGGGCTTGGGGAGACACGTTGAGTTGTTGCGCCGCCATGAAAGCCTAATCGTGGGGCTTCCAACACCTTGCTCACCTTCTCGAACAGGTTGCGCACCGTCGAGTTAAACCCACTGGTCGCTTTGCTGGAGGTAGAGGTGTTCCTCAACCTCGCCAACCTTGGTCTACCCGATTTTTTGCGCCCGCTCGTGTACTTTGGTCCGAAGCGCTCGCGCCCACGTAGCGCCTCGCTGACGCCTGGGCAGCAACCGTCGCTCCCCTTGCTGGCGCCCTTGAACAACGCGCCGACGCCGGGAATTTTACCAAGCGTCACCTCAAGTGCTTTGTCTGAAACCTTGGTCCTGGCCGACTCCGCCAGGCCTTCACCCGACCACTTGAGCAACTGTGTGATCGAGGATTCGTCGGCAGACGCTTTTCCTTCCGGCGTGCTTTTCGTTTCACTGCTGATGGAGCCGCCAGCCGGGCCCGCCAGTGCTCCGCTCGTAATGAACAACGTGCTGTTGAGCGATTCCAGTGTCTCACGCAGCCGTACTTGCTCCAGGGTCAAGGCGTTGATATCCACACTGACGGTGATCAGCGCCGAGCTGAGTTCCGACTGCGGCTGCGGCGTCGCCTCCAGACTCAGAGGTGTGGCAAGGCTTGCGGAAAACGGCGCGAGCACATTACCAAGTTCCACATCGCCGATCATCCAGCGCTTGTCTTCCTGGGTGAGCCTGGTCTGATATTGAGTCTCTTGCATCCCGCTTACTCCTGTTTAACGCCAAGGCGAGTGATCGCAATGTCGTAGCGGCGCAATGCTTTGCCGGCGTCCCAGTCAAGAATCTCCGCCTCATTGACCGAATAAATCAGCGGCACCACATCGAGGATCACTTCGATGTCGCGCTCCGAAAGAAGTCCGCCGGTTGATTTAAAAAATCGTCGATACGCTCCTGCAGTTCCGTCCAGTCGGGCACAGTCAGGCCGGCAAGATCGGGGATCATCAGGCCAGTGCAGTGAGCAGTGATGAACTCAGCGCGCTCTTTGTTGGTGGGGAGTTTTTTCATCACCTTGGTGGCGCGCAGGGCGGGCATTTCCAGGGGCAGATTGGTGAGGCTGCGACCCGCAGCCTCGAGGGGCAGCAACAATTGGACCGGCTGGTCGTGGGCCGGTTGCTCAGCCTCACCGAGGAAAAACGACGCAGGGCGCGTCGACATTTCATGTACGTATTGGGCGATTGTCACGTAGTCCGGGCGCTTGAGCTGGTCGAGTTCCTTTTCCGACAGGCCGGTGGCGAGTTTCGCCAGTTCGAAAAACTGGTCGTCCTCGTCATCACCGGCCCGGGCCAGCGCGGCTTTTTGCGCGGCGTAGTACAGCGGCTTGAGTTGCACCTGCTGGATCGTCGCGCCGGTGTCGGCGGTGATCGGAGACAGCAGGAGGTGCAGCGGTGGCATCCAGGCCATGGGGCAATTCCTTGATGAAGTAAGGGGCGAGCACGCCCGCCCCCGGGGAGTTACGGAATCAGCACCGCACGGCGGGCATCGCCGAGGATGTCGACACCATTGAGCACGAACTTCTGGGTGCGCACGTCGATGTCGATGACCGGGATGCCGTTTTCCAGGCGGTTGTAAGTGCGGCAGGAAAGCTCAAGCGTGGTGAGAGCTTTGTCGCCCATCTTCAACTTGGCTTCGGCCAGGGATTTCAGCTTGCCGCCGACCGTGTGATAGGTGAAGTAGGTCTTGCCGTCCTGATCCTGGCCGGCTTCCCGCACGTTCAGCAGGATGTCATCCCCCAGGCGCACGCCCAGGGCCAGCATGATTTCCGGGCCGGCACCTTGCAGCACCAGAGTGGCATTGAGCACCTTGCCGCTCTTGGCCATTTCTTCGGCGATAAAGCGCCCGCCGGACATGGACTCCATGTCGAACTCGATCTTCGGCGGAGTGAACTCCTCGACCGTCGCGGACAACGGCAGGCCTTGAAGGGTGGCCGCAATGGCCTGTCTGACTCGGTTGGTAAACATTAGAGAACGTCCTCCAGGAACTGCTCGATGATTTCATCGCGGGCGTTAAGTTGATAAATCATGTGTTCGTTCGGCGCATAGCGGCCGTAATCGATAACGATGAACCAGGTGCCGTTCTTGTACTTCTCGACACTGTTGAGTTCCGGGTGCAGGTACACGCTGCCGCCGGGAATGGTTTCGTCGGCGACCAGGGTTTGCAGCCAGTCGTTGATGCGCTTGACCTCCTGGTCCATGAAGGACTTGGTGAGGTTCTTGGCCATGGCTTTCTGACCCGCCTTGACCAGCTTGCGGCTGATGGCATCTTCCAGCCCGACATAGCTGATGAACTTGCCGGTGATGGAACGGTTACCCAGCAGCGAAAAACCGCCGAGGATGGTGCGGGCGTAGTAGCTCACACCGTAACGGTTGAGCAGGTCGCCTTCCGTGGAGGTGTCGAGGATGTTGTACTCGACCACGCGGGAAACGTCCTCGGCGAACGTCACCTGATTCCCCGGGCTTTCCCACTGCTTGACCTTGGCCAGCGCAGCGATCGCCAGGGACGACGGCGCGAGGAACACGTTTTTCTTCGCCGCCTTGGAGTACACCGACGGCATGTTGTGCACCAGCAGGCAACGGTCGAAACCAAGCTCGGCACCGCCCAGTTCGCCGCTGTAGGTCACCTGGTCGGCCACCGCCGCGTCCTTGCCATCCAGCACTACACGGGCCTTGATGCGCTTGCCGAAGGCCGCGAACTCACCCGCCACAGCCTTGGTACCGGTGAAGCCAGGGGCGCCGATGATGGTCAGGTCTTCCGGCACGCTGGCCAGTGCCGCCAGTCCCAGCTTGCGACCGGTGCCCGGCTCGTTGCCGCCGATCACATTGTTGAGGGTGTCCGCCGGAGTGGCGCCCTCCTCCACGATCACCACGTAGACCGGCACCTTGACCACTTTGAGGATCTGGTAGACCGCGTGGAACAGCGTGCCAGTCTCCGCGCCGGTAGGGTCCAGCAGCGCCTGGGTGGTGAAGCTGTTGATACGGAACGGCGCGTTTTTCGGGATCGACGCATGGGCATTCGGCGCGGTGCCGACCAGGCCGATCACATTGTCGCCAAGGCCACCCATGGCCTCGGGGGATTCGGTGGCATTCACGGTGATGCCGTTGTGCTCGAAGTTCAGAACCTCAGCCATGGTTAGTCAGCCTTCTGGGTAGTGGCCTTTTTGGCCGGGGTGGCGTTGAGGACGCTGGTCAGTTCCAGGCGGCCAGCGGTGCGCAGGGCGGATGCTTCGACGTCCAGCAGGTCCAGTTCCTCGCCGACGGTGGACCAATGGCCACCTCCGATTGGGAATGGGATGAGGACGGTGTAGTTTTGGCGGGCGTGCATGAGTGGGATTCTCCGAATGGAAAACGCCAAAGCCCCTACGGAAGGGGCTTTGGGAGGCGAAAAAAAACCGCTTTCGCGGAGGGTTACTTCAGGAAGTCCGGCTTAGGAGGCCATACAACGGTGTCGGGATCGCTCCCTTGATCTGGAATATCTCGCAGGCCCTGGCGATAGGCCAAGAACGCAGCTTTATTTTTATCCAACATCGGATAATCGGGCATCGCCGCATAATCACTGGCTGACAAATCCTGATCACGGGCGCTACGTATAACTTGCCACTTAATCAGTGGATGAAGTTCAGCAGGTACAAAAATGGGCTTCATGGTCTCTCCTTAGCTCAAAGCCAACATAGTTCCCCAGTCGCCTGGACTGGTAACAACACCCGTGCAGGCGCCTGCCAACATCACTTCGACAATACCCGAAGCAGAAGTCCGCATCGGATGAAGGTGATAATAGGCGCCAAACAGTTCACTGGGCGCAACAACTGTCGAGCACCAGCGCCACTTGCCTTTTTCTGCACCGACACTCCAGGCACCAGAAATTGAACCCTCCAGTACACGGACAAATGCACCCAATGTGATATAGGAGTTGAGCGGAACCGCCCCCGTTCCATTAGCAAGTGCGGTATCAACCGTATAAGGGAAAGCGAGCCAAGGACTGATGTCTGCGGTTGCCCACTTCAATTGCCACACGTTTAAAATCGTTCGAAAGTACTCGCTGGCTCTGATATTGAAGCCAGGAAACTGTTCGCGCACATCGGCCTGGACTTGCAGCAGAAAATCCACATCCGCCTGCGGACGGCCTGTAGCTTGAGAGGTGGTGGTGATAGAACGCAGTTTATTACAAGCCACCTCTCCATGAATTCCCCAGTTGTCGATCAACTTTCCATCGGCGCTGGGATACAAGTTGAAGTTTTTAGTCACCGCAAGCCTGGGCAAACGGCTTTTCAGATCCAAAAGCTGTGCATCGTAGGCACGCCGCGCCTCCGCTATCGCCTTATCAATCTCACCGACCTTGCCGGTGACTACATTGGTAAGACTATTCGCCGCACTGACGACGGCAGCCAATTGCTGTTCTGTACTCAAAATACGATCTCCTTATCTTTTCTGATTACTCAGTAAACTCTTATTGGCCATCACCAAAATACTTACGACTAAAAAGCACTACTCTTGCTCTCGAGTTTCATTACTCGAAATAAAAGCCCAACACCTCTGGCCATATTGTCAACACTGGCGGCAGACAGCGCCGCCAATTCATCGACCAGCAACACGTTAAGGTTTTCACTCCCCACCGTGATCGTTACGCTATCCGCCGGCAACGGCGAAATATCCAGCGTGAACTTCTGCAGTACTCGTGCGGCCGCCGCTTTATACGTCAACAACTTCCCCGCCACGGAATACACCGCCAGCAAAGTCCCACTGGCGAGGTAAAAACCAAACTCGCCAATCTCATACTCACCGTCGCCATCAAACAGTGCGGCCATCCTGAGTTGGCGGTCGCCCAGGTCTTCGTAATCCACAATGGCAACCCGCTGGCGCTCATCGCGCAAGGCCAGTTCGGTTCCGTCGGGGTTGTAGCGGCCGGTGCCTGCGCCGATATGGGTGATTTCGCCCTTCAATCCCTGGTTTTTTGCCTGCAGCACTTCATCCAAACCCTTGGAGGTGAAGCGCACCAAGCGCGTAATGTCATCTGTCATGGCTGCGCCCTGAGTTCGTAATCGTTAATGGTGTAGTGCTGGGCGACGCCTGCACTGCTTAGTCGAGCAATCAATGCCCATTCGGGTAGGGCACCTTGCAGGCTTAACTCGCTGTCACTGAACGGGGCATGAACAATTGCGGTCAAGGCAAGTTGACCTTGCGTCTCATGCACTACGGTGATCGTGGCCCGATCCCGCTCACTCTGAGCCGCATTGATACGGCGAATCAGCCGATTGTGATCACCACTGGACCAACTGCGCCCAATGATCGCCTGCACATCAAAGGTGTAAGGCACGCCCCATGGCCGCTGCTGATACCAGGCACTGATGTTGGGGGTGAAACCCAGCGACTCCACCGCATGGTTCAACGATTTCGGCGTGCCCGCCTGACGCTGGATCTGCCAGGACAAAGCTACGGTGAGGCGCTTTTCGGTTTCGCTGGCATCGGCGTCCCATTCGCTGACGCCCCGATCGGCGGCCAGGTAAGGAAGGAACTCGGCGGGGGTCTGCAGCGGGTTCATCAACGCAGGAAACGGCGGTATGACCCGGTCGAGCAATTTACCGAACCCCAGGTCCAAAGCCTTCTCCAGCGGTGAGCTGTTGGCGGGCAACAAACTCGCTTTGGGTTCACTCATAGCGTGCGCACCTCCACCTCGACGCCCGTGCAATACGGGGCCTGGAATGCCGTGCTGATGATCGGCGCCAGCGGCTCGAGGATCTGCAGCTGCGCGGCACCGGCGCTGTGGATCGCATAGTCGATCCAACTTGGGTCTACGCGGCCTTCCAGGCGATGGCAGGACTCTGCATAGCCTTGCAGCAATTTCTGCGCGGCGACTTGGGTGAGTCCGGAATCCGGACCGGCGTTGATCCTGGCCACCACGCGAATTTTGTAAGGCAGGATTTGCGCACCTTGGACGGTGACCAGGTCGGTCTCAGGCCGTACATCGGGCCGTGCGAAATGTCGACGTACGCCGTCAAGCAAATCGGCGGACGGCGTGCCATCTCCTTCCCTTGAAAGCACGGTGACCATCACTTCGCCAGGCGCCGTGCGCCGTCCGTTGCCATCCTTGACCCGGGCCGCATAGCCATCCGGATCGAAGGTGTAGCTGACGGTCACCACGCCCGGTGTGGCGCTTTGCACCTTGACCGACGGCCGCTCGCCGAGGGTGAAGACTTCGCGGCGATACTGCATCCGCGAACCCGCCGCCGGCGCATGGGGCGCCAGGTAATAGCGCAGGCGCGCGTCGTCGTCGCTTTCCAGGGTGGGTGGCACCGGTGGGAAAGCCGCCGGGTCGCCGGGGTCGAGCACTTGGCGCTCCAGGCCCATATCGGCCAGGCGTGCATCCAGGTTGCTGCCGGTGGCCCACCACGCCAGCATCTGCTTGATGCGGGCGTTGTATTTGCGTTCGTGGGTTTGCAGGCGTACGCAAAACGCTTCCAGGGCCAGGGTCAGCAGCTCGCTCTCGTTGTCGAGGCTGACCTTGAGTCTGGCCGCGCTCTGCGGCGCGCGGGTGGCGACGTAGTCGACGACAAACGCCTTGAATTCCGCCAGCAGCGATTCGAACTCATCGACCGCGATAATCGCCGGCTCCGCCAGTTGGTTCTGGCCTGGGATCAGCATGCTCATGTCACGACCTCGAAGGATTGTTGGCGGTTTTTCCAGGTGCCGGCAAAACGCAGCAATAACCCGGCGCCCTGGCGGGTGGCGACGATGACCTGGGGCTGGAAGTCGGCAATGCCGTTCTCGCTGTTGTAGAACGCTTGCGCGGCGTGGCTTTGGGCGAGGATCAACAGGTCATCGCCAAGGTTCTGGCCGAGCAGTTGCGGGATCATCGAGCCGTACAACGGGCGCTTCTGGCGAGTGCCCAAGGGGGTGGTCAGCGCTCGGGTGGCACGCTGTACGAATTGCAGCCAGTCATCGACGGCTGCCCCGGTGTTCCTATCGATTCCGATCATGGCAAATCCTTATGCGCGGCTGATCACGCGGCCCTGGTGATCCACCAGCGGGCCGCTCAAATGCACGCCGGCGGCATCCAGCGAGAGGCCGGTGGCGCCGAGTTGCAGGGTGATGCCCTGGGCACTCAGGATCAGGCTGGCAGCGCCGACCTTGATGTCGACCTGTTCGCGGGATCCGCTGAACGTGGTTGGGCCGTTAATCCAGTTGAAGGTGTGGCTGGCATCGTCGTAGTCGCTTTGGGTGCCATCCTGATGGCGCCGCCGGGTCAGCGAAGCCACGCTGGACACCGGTGGAAACAGACTACTGTTCAGTCCGAACAGTGCCACAGACTGCGTGCCCCCTTCCCCACCGCCGTAGTTGAGCAGCAGGCATTGTTCGCCCACCGATGGAATACGGGTTTCGGTCTGCGCACCGGCGCTGGGGTTGAAGAATCGAATCGCCGGGGTAAGCAACTCACCATGGCTGACCTTGCAGGTATTGCTGGCAGCGTCGACCTCCTGGCACACGCCAATGCGGCAGAAACTGTCCGCGCGTCGATACAGGTCTTCGAGCTGGGCTTCCATTTCCGCCAGGCGCTCGACAATCGGTCCCAGTTGCATGCGTAACAATGCGTCGAACATGGCCTACTCCTGCAGGGGCCGATATTGATCCGGATCGTCGATGTCCGAGACTTCCCAGGTGTGGGCAAACAGCGGTGTGCCGGTGGGATCTTCGAGCAACGACGGGCCGAGATAGAGGGTTTGGGTGAAGGACACAGTCCAGGTGTCGTAGTCCGTTTCGGCGCTGGCGAGCCCAGAGGGCGCCGCGACGACGGCCGTGGGTAAATCGCACTGGTCCGACGGCAGGCCCCAGCGGTTATCCAGGGCCAGGTCCATCAATTGGCTGGCCAGGTCGCACGCGTCAAAAGGCGCCGCCGCGCTGGCGACCGTAACCCTGAGTGATACCGACAAGGCATGCGCCTTGCGCCCTTCACGGGAACGCACGCCAGGGCCGTTGCGTTCCACGCTGATCAGCACGCCAGTGTGATCCCCGGCGCCGCCAACGTCCTGGTGGTTGCCTACCTGCAGTTGCGGGAAGGCATGCTTCAGCGCCCCCTCAATGGCTACAGGCAGTTGGGAGGGTTTTTCGATAAGTGTCATCAGTTGCGTCCTTGCAGCAGTTACTGCTGATCCGAGCGGGATGTGGGCGCTTCGTTGACCCCGATGCGCTTGGCCGCCCAGCGTTCATAAAGGCCGATGGCGACGTCTGCGCCGGCCATGGCCGTCAGGCAACCAATGGCGCCGGCGGTCCAGATCGACATGCCGGCGGCGTAGCACAGCATCAATGCCGAGACCCCGCAGACCATGCACGCCCCGGACCGCAGGGCCAGGCGCCGGAGCAGCGACCAACCGCGGGCGCCCTCCTTGTCGGCGCGCCACATTTCGCCGGATACACCGCCAATCAGCGCCAATACGATCACCAGCCAGATAGGCATTTCCGCTAACGCTTGCTGCTCGTTTGTCATGTCACGCCTCCTGGCTGAGCAATGCCGGCAACGCACCGGCTTTTGGGTAAATCCATGTTTAGGTAGGCATTCCAAAAAGCCCGGTTGCCCGGGCTTTTCAGTAATGCGGTCCAGCTTCGATCTTTCGGCGCTACTGGCGCGGTACGGATCTTTCCTCGATGTTTTTCCGACCACGATCCCTGTCTGCCGGATAACTGCTTCTGGTGCTTTACGCTGCACACCCGGGTCAGTTGCCAACCCTCTGAACCGTTGAGGCCGGTTCATCGCTGCCTGTTCTTGTGGAACTAAAGAGCTTTCTTGCCAGCCGCTTT
>Ga0247813_10002479_pt1 | contig 12644 bp, 12 predicted proteins | sample UWRJL169409C1_FD_180719 | JGI IMG/M metagenome (GOLD analysis project Ga0247813, IMG submission 180719) | Plant litter microbial communities from Arlington Agricultural Research Station in Wisconsin, United States - UWRJ-L169-409C-1 | ecosystem: Environmental > Terrestrial > Plant litter >... | reverse complement strand
CAACAGCGAACCGATGATGCCCGCGCCGCCGAACACCAGCAGGATCAGGGTCACCGCGCTGCCGCTCATGCCGGCCACGCCTTCGACGAAGGGTTCGATGTAGCTGTAGGCGGTGAATTGCGCGGTCACGGTCATGGCGGTGAGCACATACAGCGCCACCAGCGCCGGACGCTTGAACAGCAGTGGCAGGCTGCGCAGGGAGCCGGAGTTCTGGCTCGGCAGCAAGGGCAAGGTGCGCGCCAGCCAGAACACCAGGGCGGCGGCGAACGCGCCGATCACCAGGAACGTGGTGCGCCAACCCATGGCTTCGCCGAGCAGACGCCCCAGAGGGATACCCAGCACCATCGCCAGGGACGTACCGGTGGCGAGCAGGCCGAGGGCTTGCACCTGCTTGCCTTCCGGCGCCAGGCGTACCGCCAGGGACGCGGTGATCGACCAAAACAGCGCATGGGACAAGGCAATGCCGACGCGGCTGACCATCAACAGGCCGAAACTGGTGGCCACGCTGGAGAGGATATGGCTGGCGATAAACAGGCAAAACAGCACGATCAGCAGCTTGCGTCGCTCGACGTTACGCGTCAGCAGCATCACCGGCAGCGAGGTCAGGGACACGATCCAGGCATAGATGGTGAGCATCAGGCCGACGCTGGAAACCGGCATGTCGAAGCTGGCGCCAATGGCGCTGAGCAGGCCGACGGGGACGAATTCGGTGGTGTTGAACACAAAGGCGGCCAACGCCAGGGCGATGACCGGTTGCCAGTTGGCTTGGGGGGTTGCGGCTGAAATGCTCATTTACAGGTCGTCGTACTCGGTTTCCGCGCGGGTCAAGGCGGCCCAATGCCGGCCCTTGAGCAGCGCGGAAAAATAGTAACACGGACCTTCAAGGATCGACCTGTGCCATCAGTTCCGGGATTGACTCCGGTCGCTTGGCATAACGCTGGGCCAACGCCGCACAGACCATCAACTGGATCTGGTGAAACAGCATCAACGGCAAAATCAGCACGCCCATGCTCGCCCCGGCGAACAGCACCTGGGCCATCGGCACACCAGTGGCCAGGCTTTTCTTCGAGCCGCAGAACAGGATCGTGATGCGATCTTCCTGATTAAAGCCAAAGGCCTTGCCCAACAGGGTGGACGCCACCAGCACCAAGGCCAGCAACACGCAGCAGGCCACCACCAGGCCGCCCAGTTCCCACAGCGGGATCTGGTGCCAGATGCCTTCGTTGACCGCTTCGCTGAACGCGCCGTACACCACCAGCAGGATCGAGCCCTGGTCGACGAACTTAAGCCAGGCTTTATTGCGCCCCACCCACGCGCCGATCCAGCGGCGGGCGATTTGCCCGGCGATAAACGGCAGCAGCAGTTGCACGCTGATTTTCAGGATCGCATCGACGGTAGAGCTGCCCTCGCCGTGCACATTGAGCAACAGCGTCACCAGCAACGGCGTCAGGAAGATGCCGAACAGGCTGGAGGCCGCCGCGCTGCAGATCGCCGCCGGGATGTTGCCCCGCGCCAGCGAAGTAAAGGCAATCGCCGACTGCACCGTGGCCGGCAAGGCGCAGAGGTAGAGCATGCCCATGTACAGGTCTTTGCCGATCAGCGGCGACAGCACCGGTTTGAGCGCAAGGCCCAGCAGCGGGAACAGTACAAAAGTCAGGCTGAACACCAGCAGGTGCAGGCGCCAGTGGCCCGCGCCGGCGACGATGGCCTGGCGCGACAGCTTGGCGCCGTGCAGGAAAAACAGCAGCGCGATGGCCAGGTTGGTGACCCAGCCGAAGGCCACGGCGGTCTGGCCGCTGGCGGGCAGCAGGGAGGCGAGGATCACCGTGGCGATCAAGGTCAGGGTGAAGTTGTCGGGCAGAAAACGGGGGCGAGTCATAAGCGAATCTTCCGGGGGTTGCCAAGAGCGTCATGGCGACTCTAACGTAACGGCTTGTTACCGACTAACGCCAATGAGCCAGTAAATGCCGCCTAAAGGACATGCCAACACCGTATGCCGCAGTGTGCCTGGGCTTTCCAGCCTGCCACGGCCGGTGTATGGGCGCACCGAATCGCTGCCCAACCGCGCCCTGACCCGCCGGCACAGCCACCCGTGGGTGCAATTGTCCTACGCCATTTCCGGGGTGCTGGAGATCCAGACCAGCGCCGGCCGCTTCGTCGCGCCGCCCCAGCGGGCGGTGTGGATCCCCGCGGGCATGCCGCATCGGGTGTACAGCTCGCCCCACACCGAGATGCGCAGCCTGTACCTCGATTGCAGCGTCACCACTTGGGCCGCCGAACGCTGCCAGGTGCTGGAGGTGAGCAGCCTGCTGCGCGAGTTGATCCGCAGCTTCAGCGAGCTGCCGGTGGAATATGCCGAGGATGGGCCGGATGGGCGCCTGGTCCAGGTAGTGCTCGACCAACTCGCCGCAGCGCCCAAGGTCGACTTGATGCTGCCATTGCCCCATGACCCAAGGTTGCGACAGATCTATCGCAGCTTGAGCCTGCGCCCGGAACAGCAAACTACCCTGGGACACTGGAGCGAGAAACTGGGGGTCAGCGAAAAGACGCTGAGCCGCCTGTTTTTGAAGGACACCGGCCTGACATTTCGGGCCTGGCGCCAGCGTTTAAGGTTATTGAGCGCCCTGCCCGCCCTGGAGCAAGGCGAACGGGTCACCGATGTGGCGTTGAACTGTGGCTATGAGTCGACGTCGGCGTTCATCAACGCGTTTCGACAGCAGTTCGATGCCACGCCGGGTGAGTTCTTCCGCTGACACTTCAAACGCTGAGTATCAAATGTGGGAGAGGGTTTGCCCTAATGCCGATCAGTTAAGAAGTAGAACGGGTAAAAATTAACCTGTGGCGAGGGAGCTTGCTCCCGTTGGACTGCGCAGCAGTCCCGTTTTTTTCAAACAAAGAGCTGGGGCCGCTTCGCGGCCCAACGGGAGCAAGCTCCCTCGCCACAGGTACGGTGTCCGAACTGAACTGTCTGGCATTGGGGCTTGCCCCCTCCCACAATGTTGACCGTACTTCCAATGGAGATCGACGTTCAGCTGCCGTTACCGCCATGGGCCTCTTCAAAGAAGTAGTCCTTCCAGCTCGCCGCCTTGTTTTTCAGTACGCCCAGTTCCTGCAATTTCTCGGCGTAGATATAGGTACGCTGCGGCACGATGGTGAAATCGATTTCCGGGTCCTGGACGATTTTTTCCACCAGGTCCAACGGCAGCTTGGACTGTTCTACACGGATATACGCCTTGGCCGCTGCCGGCTTGTCGGCCTTGATGATCTGCTCGGCTTCGGCCAGCGCGGCGTAGAACGCCTGGTAGGTCTTGGGGTTTTCGTCGTGGAATTTCTGTGTGGTGTACAGCACGTTGAACGTCGCCGGACCGCCAAGGATGTCGTAGGAACTGAGCACCTTGTGCACATTGGGGTTCAACAGTTCCTGGTACTGGAACGGCGGGCTGGAGAAGTGCGCGTTGATCTCCGAACCACCGGCAATCAACGCGGCGGTGGCGTCGGGATGGGCCAGGCTGATGGAGATGTCATCGAACTTCTTGTAGTTGGCATCACCGAACTGCCTGGCGGTTTCAATCTGTAAGGTGCGCGACTGGAAACCCACCCCGGCGGCAGGCACGGCGATGCGGTCCTTCTCACTGAAGTCCTTGAGGGTCTTCACGTTGGGGTTGTTGGTCAGCAGGTAGTTGGGCATCGAGCCCAAGGAGGCGATGGCCTTGACGTTCTGTTTGCCCTTGGTACGGTCCCACAGGGTTAGCATCGGCGGCACACCGGCGGACACCACATCCAGGGCGCCGGCCAGCAGCGATTCGTTCATGGCGGTGGCGCCGGAAATGCTGTTCCATTCCACCTGGATGTCCAGGCCCTGGGCCTTGCCGTGTTTTTCGATCAGGTGCTGGTCGCGCACCACATCGAGGATCAGGTAGCCGATGCCGAATTGCTGGGCGATGCTGATCTTGCCTTCGGCCTGGGCACCAGGGCTGAGCAAGACGCTGGCGGCGGCGAGGGACGCGGCCAGGAGGGTCAGGGAGGAACGCTTGAACGTCATGGGGAATCTGCCGCGTTTTCGAGAAGGTGATGGAGCGTAGCCGCGGTTTTTTAGACAGCAAAAGAATATCTGGGTCTATTGTTATGCAAATACCCCTAAAACGGCGCGCGGCTGGTATCGTGCCGCGCTTTGAAAAAACAGCCGCACACTGCGAGGAACTGCACGTTGAACACTGACGAAAAAATGACCGGGGACCTGTTCGAGGTGGATAAGCGCCTGTCACTCAAACCCGTGGTGGACTTCAACAGCTACGTGCGCAGCGCTTTCGGCGACGGTCCGTGCACCTGCATTCGTTGCACCGCCAGCGGCGGTGACGAAACCGGTTACGCGTTCCAGCACACCTTCAGCTTCGACGGCAAACCGACCCAGCGCCGCTTTGCCTCCACGGCGGGCAGTGATGTGTTGATGGCGCTGAAAAAGGCCTGGTTGTCCTTCACCAAGGCTGAGCTGCCTTCGAATGGCCCGCTGGCGCTGGAGACGGTGAAGGAATTTGTCGAACCGCAGTTGCACAAGCGCCTGGCGCCGCTGTTCCTCGCCAGTGGGCTGGTCAATGAGGTGGACGGCGAGTTGCACCTGCAGCCACAAGCTGCGGCCTGAACATAATCGTCAGCGCAAACGGGTGACGGTGAGCGCCACCACGGCGATCCGCTCCACACGCTCATAGCCGGGCTTTTCCAGCTCTTCGCCGAACACATCGGGGTCAAGTTCGCGGTAGGTCCACCCAAAGGCATCGCTGCCCAGCAACGGCGTGACGGCGGCCAGGAAGGGGTCTTCCGCGGCGACAATCGCCACGCCGGTGTAGAGCACCAGGCTGCCGCCCAGGGCCAGTCGCCCCAGGGCCTCGCCGGCGATGCGCACCGACAGTTGCTCGCCCAGTGCCCCGCCGCCATGCCGATAGGCCCGCTGGCGGTCGTCATTCATGTAGGGCGGGTTGGCGACGATCAGGTCGAACGTGCCTTCGACGCTGCCCAGCACATCGCTGTGGTACGCCGTGACATTCGCCTGTCCGGCCAGCTCGGCATTCACTGCCGTCAGGCGCAAGGCGCGCGGGTTGATGTCCACCGCCAGCACCTCGGCGTCAGACCGCGCCCGGGCGACCACCAACGCGCCTACACCGGCGCCGCAGCCGATGTCCACGGCGCGCTTGATCGGCTCGAAGCGCTGTTGCATATGGGCTTCGATCAGTTGGGCAAACCGATAGCTGTCAGGCCCGAAAAATACCGCGTCCGCTTGCGTGGTGGGGTACGCCGAGTGGGCAAACAGCAGGTCGTCCAGGCTCGACCAACGCACCGCACTGCGCCACAGCGCCTCGTGTTTTTCGACCACCTCGGCCTGCTGCAGCTCCTCTCGAAACGCCTCGGGCAACAGCTCGCGGTCAAACGGCAGCGACCAGCCGAAGACGTCCCGCAGGTCCTTCGCCAGCGGCCTCCCCTGGCGCTGGAAAAACCGCTCATGGGTCAAGGGCGTTGGCGTGATGAACCGGTAGCCATTTTCCTTTAACCCCCGGCCCAGGTTCAGCAGGGCGCGGTCGGCGAGTTGTTGTGCAGACATGGGTGATTTCCTCAGCGCAGGCGCGCACGCAGTTGGATAAAGCGGCGAGTGGCATACAACCCGGCGGGCGTGCAGTGACGCCGCGCCGACAGCCACGGGATCAGCGCATTGAGCTGCTGCTCATCAGGCAGGCTCCACAGCGAATCCACCAGCGCCTGGGTGTCCGGGTCGGACGGGCGATGCTGCTCGCGGGAGAAGCGGCTGCCGCGTCCGGGCCGCACGGGCGCCACACGTTGAGCGCTGATCCAGTCACCCGCGATCCAGTCGCGCAGCAGCTGTTTCTCATAGCCGCTGAACACGCCGAACATCGCCGCGCCCGCGCCTTCGATCAATTGCCAGAAGCGACTCTCGGCCGGATCCTGGTTGCGCTTGATCCAGCCCTTGTCTTCCAGGGCCTGCAGAAAGGCGCCGATCTGCCCCGGCCGCGCCAGCCATTGGTTGACGGTCTTGCCTTCGAAGCGGCAGTAATCCGAATGCATGTGCTGGCCGAACGTGCGCTTGCGTTCAAGCATGGCAACCACTTCGTCATTCAGGTTGAAGTCGTGGATAACGGCGCTGGTCCCCGGGCCGAGGTCATTCAGGCGATACCCCTCGGCCACCCGGCGATAGAAGTCCTCCCTGCCCTCCCCCAGCGGCAGCAGGTTCAACACCGACTGCGCGGCCTTGCAGGCGTGGCCGCTGCTGGCATTGTCGATGGTGACGTGGAGGGTGAAGTAATACGGGTCGATGCCCAGTTCGCTCAGCTCATACGCGGTGATCAGCAGGTGCAACGGCAACTGCTCATAACCGAGGTTGAAGCCGATGATCTCCGGCAGGAAGTCGTCGACACACAGGCCGAGCGCCAGTTGCAGGGCGCCTTGCAGGTAATGGTCGTCCTCAAGGCCTGCGTCGCTGTCGGCATCATGCTCGCTGAGTAATTTGCGATAGATCACCACATGGTTCTGCGCCGCTTCGCCGTCACCCAGCTCTTCGAGATAGGTGGTGAGCAGGCCGTCGAAGCGCGGGTCGTGCCAATAGCGCAGCAGGCCATTGAGCCAGGCACCGTCGACCTGTTTGGTCGGCGCCACGCGCTGCAGGAAATACAGCGCATGGGCCTTGTTCTGAAAATAACGACGTGGCCGGCCTTGCTGGCGTTGCTCCAGGTAATCGGCATAGGCCTGGGCCACGTCGGCGCAGCGCTGTTCGATCCAGGCCGGCAGTTGTTCGGGCATCTGCGGCAACTCACTGGGCGCGTCGCGCACCTGCGCCAAGTGCGTGCGCAGAAACTCCCGCGCAACCTCTTCAGCGCCAGGGGTTTCGCCATACAGGTGTTGGTACAACCACTGGTACTGACCCGGTTGGGTGATGGAGGCCGGCTGGCCCGACAGCGCTGTGAGAAGCGTCATGATGGCAGTTTCCGCAAAGTCCGATCCAACCAGGCCTCCCGACAAGGAGGCCCCGCAAGCGCGCTCAACAGCACACGCGTCTAGAATGCAGAACCTGCGGGCATGGGGAAAATTCAATCGGGGTTGTGCGGCTGCGGATCAGTGGTCGTCAGTAGCCCACGCCACGTACGCCGCCCGAGGCACGGATCGACTCACCTGTGACCCAATGCGCCGCCTCGGAGGCCAGGAATACAGCCAGCGGTGCAATGTCCTCGGGCTCGCCGAAACGCCCCAGCGGCGTGCCGGCAATCAGCGACTGACCAAATTCGCCGGCGAAGTTGCCATCGGTGGCAGGCGTATGGGTATGGCCGGGCAGGATCGAATTGACGCGAATACCGCGCGGTCCCAACTCACGGGCCAAGGCAAACGTCAGGGTATCCACCGCCCCCTTGGTGGCCGAATAGACGCTGGAGGCCAGGTACGGGTCGGTACTGAGGATCGAGCTGATATTGATGATACTGCCGCCCTGCCCCAGCAACTTGACCGCCTCACGTACCGCCAGCAAGTAGCCCAGTACATTGAGGTTGAACTGCTTGTGAAAGGCCTCTTCGGTCAGGTCTTCAATCATCTGGAACACCGCCACGCCCGCGTTGTTGACCAGGATGTCGAGCCTACCGTATTCGCTGCGCACCGTGTCGAACAGGCGTGTCACATCGGCAGCCTGGCTCATGTCGGCGCGCACGCCGAACGCAGTGCCACCGTGGGCGTGGATATGGGCGACCACCGCATCGGCGTCAGGTTTGCTGCTGGCGTAATTGACCACCACCGTCGCCCCTGCTGCTGCCAGGGCCTTGGCGATACCGGCACCAATGCCTTTGGAGGCGCCAGTCACGACTGCGATTTTTCCATTGAGTGTCATAGCTGTTTTCCCAGGTTGAGTGATAGTGCTGACCCCCAGTATTCGGGCAAGGCCTGAAACGGCGGTTGCCGGTTTCTCTTCCATGCTTGCCTATTCTTCGCACGTGGCTTGCTTTACCTTCTGCCAGGGCTCATGGTCAGCGCCATGAACGACAACCTGAATGAACTGCGCCGTCTGGTGATGCGCGCAGAAAACACCTGGACCGATACCGGCCTGCCGCGCGTAGCGATGGTCCAGGCCGAAGCCTGTGCCGATCAGTTGTACCCGCCGATGGTGCACCTGGTGCTGCAAGGCTCGAAAACCCTCTCGATTGGCGATCAGGTCTCGACGTACGGGCCGTCCAGCTATTTTGTGGTGCCGGTGGAGGTACCCGCCACCGGCCAAGTCCACGCCGGCGCACCCGGCCTGCCCTACCTGGCACTCAGCCTGACCCTGGAGCCTACGGTGATCGCGGCCGTGCTGGCGGATGAAGTCCCCCCCGAAGAAAGTCTGGGCGCGCAACGGTTCGCGGCGTTGCAGGCCACCGACGAATTGCTGGACGCCTGGCTGCGCATGCTGCGCCTGATGGATCGGCCCAGCGAAGCGGCTGTGCTGGCCCCCCTGATCGAACGGGAGATTGTATTTCGTGTATTGCAGGGCCCGCTGCGCTCAACCCTGGTGCAAATGGCCCGCCCCGATGGGCGCCTGGCGCAGATCCGGCGAGCTACCGCGTGGATTCGAGAGCACTACACCGAACCCTTTCGCGTGGAACCGCTGGCGGCCATGACCGACATGAGCGTCGCGGCGTTCTATCGGCACTTCAAGGCGGCTACCGCAATGACGCCGATTCAGTACCAGAAGCACTTGCGCCTGTTGCGGGCGCGCTGGTTGCTGCTGTTCGACAGCCTGGATGCAGCGTCTATCGCGTTCCAGGTGGGCTATGAAAGCGCCTCGCAGTTCAGCCGCGAATACGCACGACTGTTTGGCCTGCCGCCGATCAAGGACGCGGCCAGGTTCAAGGTCTAGCCCTCCACCGGCACTGCCTGGAGGTTAAAAATCGACGATGCGCGTGCCTGCAATCGTCTGGGCAAAGCCCACGCCAAACAGGTGTGCAGGGCTTTCAAAGCCGCTGCGGCGCTCACCGCCAAGCACCCGCCGCGCGGCTTCCACAGCGGCGAGAGGCGTGTAGCTGTAGCCATTGACGGTCTCGATCACCGAGCGCGCCACGCTGCCATCCGCGCCGGTCACTTCGGCGATGGCGCGGGCGCGATGGGCGTCACGCTCGACCTGCGTGGGGCCGTCGGGCAGTTGTGACAGGTCACCTTCGGGGAAGGCGTCGCCACTGATGTGCACGAACATCGCGATATCCGCGATCGCGGTGGAATGCCAGGCGGTCACCAGGTCGCCGAAGGACAGCGGCACGCACAGCACCGGGCCATCGCCGAAGTCCAATAGCTGGGGCTGTGCGTCCGGGGTCGCGATCAGTTGGCCGTCGACCCTTGCCATAACGCCCACGCCGATGATTTCGCCCACACTCAGCGCCGAGCCTCGAGACATCGAGCCCGGCACTTGCAGGGCGATGCGCAACGATTGGGGCTGCCGCACGCGCTGGGCGACATGCATGGCCAGACAGTCGGTGGGCACGACGTCCCAGCCGACACCGGGCAGCAACATGACGCCGGCTGCGGCGGCGTCGGCGCCGAGTTGCTCGGCCAAGCGATAGACGTTGATCTCGGCGGTGATATCCAGGTAGTCGACCCCGGCCTTGATACAGGCCTGCATCAAGGTGCCCGCCGTGTGGGCGAAGGGCCCGGCGACATTGAGCAGCACATCGATACCGTCCAGGGCCTCAGCGGTGGGGGCCTGCGCGGTAAAAACGCGGTATTGCACCTCGAGTTGGGCGGCGAGTGGCGCCAGCCGCTCGGCATTGCGCCCGGCGATCACCAGGGCCAGGCCCAGTTTTTTGGCGTGTTCGGCGGCCATGCGTCCGGTATAGCCGGTGGCGCCGTAGATCATCAAGGTTTTCATAGGCTGTGCTGCCAGTTCTTGTAGACGAATTCGAGGCTGTACCCGTCCGGGTCCAGTACGTTGGCGGCGTAGTAGTTGGGGTCGTAGTGCAAGCGGGCGCCGGGTGCACCGTTATCGCGGGCGCCATGGGCCAGGGCGGCGGCGTAGAAACCCACGGAACGCGGGATGTCACTGACTGAAAGAAAGAGATGATCAAGCATGCGGTAGCCTCGCGATTCAAATGATGTAGCCGCCCGCGACCTCAATTGTCTGGGCATTGATCCAACGGCCTTCTTCCGACAGCAGCATGGCGATAACCCGTGCCACGTCTTCCGGTTCGCCTACCCGGCCCAGGGCGGTTTGCCCGGCCAGCAGCGCTTCGAACTCATCGTTCAAGCCACCGCCCAGTTCGGTGCGGATGGCGCCGGGTGACACCGCGTTGGCACGGATACGGCGCTCGCCGAATTCCTTGGCCATGTAGCGGGTGAGTACGTCGAGGCCGCCCTTGAAGGCGGCATATGGCGCCACACCGGCGGTAGCGACGCGGGTGGTGGCGCTGGTGAGGTTGACGATGCTGGCGTGCTCTTCCAGCAGCGGCAGCAGGGTCTGGGTGAGGAAGAACGGGCCCTTGAGATGGACGTTGAACAGGCCGTCGAATTGCACTTCGGTCACGCTTTCAAGCGGGTTGAACAGGCCATAGCCGGCATTGTTGACCAGCCCGCCCAGGGTGTTTGCACCCCAAGTGGTACGCAGGGTCTGCACCACGGCGTCACGGAACGCTGCGAATGTACCGGTAGCGCTGACGTCCAGCTGCAGCGCCGCCGCCTTGCCGCCGGCCGATTCGATGCGCTGGACCACCGCACGTGCGGCCTCGGGGTTGCGGTTGTAAGTGAGGATCACGCCGTGACCTTGGCGGCCACACAGTTCGGCGGTACTGGCGCCGATGCCACGGCTGCCTCCGGTAATCACGATAACGCTCATGGCTTGCTCCACTGTCGAAAAGTTGAGTCACCACAATAGCCATCGCCCTACCCCGTGACGCAGCCGTTCCTACTCCAATCCTGCCTGTTTCTGCTTTTTGCTTGCGCAAGGTCTGCAGGAAGGCACAGCATGGCCAGCATGAATACTCAATTGATCGAACTGCGTGCCCTGGCCGCCAGGGCCGAAAACCGCCGCACCGAGACCGGTATCCCGCGGGTGGCGATGGTCCAGGGCGCGATTCCCGAGCATATGCTCGCGGCGGTGTATGACCCGATGATCAACCTGATCCTGCAGGGCAGCAAATCACTGACCGTGGGCGACCGCACGTTGCACTACGACCCGGCGACGTATTTTGTGATGTCCATCGAGTTGCCCGCCGTGGGCGTGGTCAACCCGACGAGTACGGGCGAACCCTACCTGGCGGTCAGCCTGACCCTGGACCCCGCGGTGCTCACCACCTTGCTCAATGACCTGCCCGCGCCAAGCGGTCGCGGCGAACAGGACGCGGGGTTTTCAGTGGCGGCGGTGACGCCTGCGTTGATGGACGCCTGGGTGCGCATGCTGCGCCTGATGGGCGACCCGGTGGCTATCGCGGCCTTGGCGCCGGTGTATGAGCGGGAAATCCTCTACCACGTGCTGCAAGGCCCCCATGGTTGGATGCTGCGGGAAATCGCCACGCCGGATACCGCCATGGCGCGGGTCAGCCAGGCGATCCAGTGGATACGCCGGGACTATGCCGAACCGATCCGGGTGGAGGCCTTGGCACAGAAGGCGGCGATGAGTGTTTCGGCGTTTCACCGGCACTTCAAGGCGGTGACCAACTTGAGCCCGTTGCAGTACCAGAAACGCGTGCGCCTGTTAAACGCGCGCATGTTGATGCTGGCCAGTGCGAGCAGCGTGACCAAGGCCGCGTTCGAAGTGGGGTATGAAAGCGCGACCCAGTTCAGCCGCGACTATGCGCGCGTCTTCGGGCTGCCGCCGGCGCGGGATACGGCGCGGATTCTGGCGCAGAGCAAAGGACAGTAAACACAGGCCCGCGCTCTATTTCACTTATACAAGATCGCCTGATGGATATCCTCCAGCGCCATGATGCGTTGGGCAGCGTTGAGCTTGATGGCCTCCTTGGGCATGCCGAACACCACGCAGCTGGCCTCGTCCTGGGCCACCGTGGCGGCTCCAGCCTCGAGCATCTCCTTGAGCCCGCGCGCGCCGTCGTCGCCCATGCCGGTCATGATGATGCCGGTGGCGTTCCTGCCGGCGAACTTGGCCACCGAGCGAAACAGCACATCCACTGATGGCCGATGCCGGTTGACCAAGGGCCCATCAATGACCTGGGCGTGATAATAGGCGCCGCTGCGGGTGACCATCAGGTGCTTGCCTCCCGGCGCGATCAGGGCCAGGCCAGGCAGGATGCGGTCATTGTTGCGCGCTTCGCGCACCTCGATCTCGCATACGCTGTTGAGACGCTCGGCAAACGAGGCGGTGAATTTTTCCGGCATGTGCTGCACGATCACCATGCCTGGGCACACCCTCGGCAGTGCCGTCAGAACCGCCTCCAACGCTTGGGTACCGCCGGTAGACGTGCCGATGGCGACGATACGCTCGGTGGTCTGTGCCATGGCATGGCCATTGGCGGCAGGCAGGATCGCATCCGCGGTGAGTTTGCTGGCCGGGGCCGGCGCCGGGCTGGCGCTGCGCTTGCCCAGGTTCCTGACGTTGGAGTTCGCTGCGGCGCGGATCGCGGCCACCAGCTCGGCCGCCGACTCGATCAGGAAACTCTTCAACCCGGTAGTGGGCTTGG
>Ga0247813_10002476_pt1 | contig 12655 bp, 11 predicted proteins | sample UWRJL169409C1_FD_180719 | JGI IMG/M metagenome (GOLD analysis project Ga0247813, IMG submission 180719) | Plant litter microbial communities from Arlington Agricultural Research Station in Wisconsin, United States - UWRJ-L169-409C-1 | ecosystem: Environmental > Terrestrial > Plant litter >... | reverse complement strand
TGAGAATACTTCTTCACGAAGACCTCACCTTTAATTGCAGTATAAGGAACAATCCAGGTTTTTTGAACGGCTTCCATTACCGGAATCACCTTATTTTCCATTACAGGTGTAATGTCTTTATTCATTGCTATTTCTGACCGATCCCATTTATACTTAACCTCTATGTTAAAGGGAGTCGTGAAATTAGTAGAGATCCAGTTATCTAAAGGGCCGGCAATCCAGGTATCACCACCAAGACCAGTAATAGGCTTTGTTAAATCCTCGTTATCCTTTGAGCAGGAAGACAAAACCTGAAGTGCTAAAACAAAAGCGAGTGCATAAATTATATTTTTTTTCATAACGATATCTTAAATACGATGATTAACGTGGATTTGGTGCCAGACCAAGGGTAATTGACTCTTTTGGGATTTGTATAACTCTTCGAGGATCATCAGGTCCTAATGTAATAGTCACCTTGTTATCGAAAGATTTATGAACGATCGGAATTTTAAGCCTTACAACATCAAACCAACGTAACCCTTCGTGCATGTATTCGCCTCTTTTAAAGTTTAAAATTGTAGAGATTACGGCATCTGTTACACTTTGTCCTTCATAATAATCGGTTACCATTTCCTGAGTTAATACGTCTGATACAGGGCTATAGGCCTCAATTCTTTTTGATAAATAAGCGTTAATATTGATTAACGCCGCTGCGTTATTACCAAGCCTTGCAAAAGCTTCTGCACGATTAAATAAAACTTCTTCAGCAGTTAACAGCGGAATCATATTATAAGGATCTCCAAAGTTTGCAGAGATACTTTCCTTAACAAAATGCTCAACAAATTTTGGTATGTTATAAACTTCAGGACCTGAACCATAAATATTTGACTGCATGACCAACGCATAACCTAAAGGGTTTGCAGATCCCATTACAGAAAACAATAAGTTTGTATTAAGCCCGTAATTGTAACCAGCATAGCTTCTGCCCCATACAGTATTTGCTTCTGCTAAAAGCAAATTTGCTGGTTCGATTGAATTTGTATACTGCGCTTGTAATACATAATAAGTAGAATTTGTATACGTCGTATTCCATTCTCGTAAACTGTTTACAATAGATGATCCTGGGAAAGTAAGCTCTGAATGATCAATAACTTTTTGATAGTCCCTTTTAAACAGATAAAACCTGGCTGCAAACGCATGTGCGGCTACTGTTGTAAAGTGATATTTCGGAACTTTATAAGTATTATCCTGAATCAACGGAATTCCTTCAATTAAGTCTTTCTCAATTTGCTCGTAGACGAATGCAATTGTACCTCGTTCATACTTTGAGTCTACGGATTTTTCTAATTTAGTTACGTATGGTATACCTGGATCTGATGAAGCAGTGGCAGGGTTATACGATTTGGAAAACAAAGTAACTAACATAAAGTGAGCGTATGCTCTTGCAACTAATGCCTCACCTTTACTAGCAGAATACTCCTGAGGATTGCTTGCATTGGCGATTGTCTCTAATGCAGCATTTGCAGCACTAATGGCTCGGTAACATTCGTTCCAATAAAAAGGAGGGGTATCAATCTCATCACCATTTACCTCCTGATCTTTGTATTGCCATGGTAAACTATTTTTATTATCTCTGCTTGTGGTGTTTTTATCATCGGCATTGTCGGACATTGCTTCCGTAAATGGAATATAGTTTCCATGAGGATATGCACTTGCCAATACCTCCGCAACTTTCACTGCAGAATTTAATTCTGTTCGATCGTCCGGCTGCTGATCCAGAAACTTTTTACAGCTTACTAGCGATAAGGCAGTTAAAATGGATAAATATATAATCTTTTTCATTTTCAAGTTTTGTAAGTTAGATGCCAATTTTTAATGATAAAGTGTATTGCCTTGGTATTGGAAGCGCTACCCCGCCTGATGAGAAAAATTCTGGATCTTGACCATATAGTTTTTTATCGGAATATATTAACCAGAAGTTGTTTCCTACAACACTAAGAGAAGCATTGTTTACTCCAATACGTTTAAGCATTGTTGGAGTTAGGCTGTAAGAAAGCGATACTTGTTTTAGGCGAATAAACCCTCCATCAGCTACTCTAGCCGTTGAATAGTTATAATTGTTGTACGGATATGTTCCCGACAAATCATTTGACGATGCCCGGTCAACAATGGAAGGAATGTTTGTCACAAGCTCATCTCCAGGAAGTGACCAACGATTCTTAAATTCATTAGGCGTAGCATCTAAATCTGAGTAAGAATTAGCAAATATTGGATTTAAGCGAATCTTGTTACCAGCAGAAAAAGTGAATAGAGCAGAAAAAGTGAATGCTTTAAATCTTACGGTATTATAAAAGCCCCCGGTTAATTTTGGATCAATCGGTCCTTCGTACTTTAAAAATTCAGTTTTGTCGCTCTGTAAGTAAACATCATTACTCGTCTCACCTTCCTGGTTAATGAATTCTGGGATTCCTGTTTGAGCATTAAGACCAGTTAAAACCAGTGAATATAACCCTCTATACGGAAAACCTTCTCTAGCCGCCCCATCTGAACCAACTAAGTCAAATATCGTAGGTACGCCCTTTAAATTTGTTACCTTATTTTCATTGTAACCAAAGTTGAAATTTGTTTTCCAACTCCAATCCTTAGATTTCATGATGTCTCCACCGATGGTTACTTCGAGACCTTTAGATTTCATGTCAGCGTAATTCGCATCTTTAATATATTGACCACCGATGCCTGATGTCCTAATTGGACTTATAAGATCAAAACCATTTCTTTTATAAGCATCAACAGTTAATGTTAATCTATCTGAAAGGAATCCAACGTCTAGTCCAATATTTGTTTCATATTGTTTTTCCCAGGTCAGATCACTATTCTCTAATGAAATGATGTTCATTACAGATTCAACTTCTGACAGGTACGGCCGTAAAGCACTTCCGTTTCTTAATACCAAACTTGAATTTGAAGCCGAGCCCAAACTTGCAGTTAAACCATAAGTCCCCCTTAAAGTTAATCTGGAAACTACATTTTGATTTTGCATGAAATTCTCTGTATCTACATTCCAGGCTCCTGATACATTCCATGTGGGTAACCATCTCGCGGTATTTGATCTGCCTAATTTATTAGAACCGTCATATCTTCCTGTTGCGTTAAATGAATATTTGCCTTTGTAAGAATAAGCACCCCTCATCATAAATGCTGCAAAACGATCATATTTGTTTTGCATTCCGTAATAGTTAAGATTGCTTTCAACAGCTTGTTTAACAATGTTCGGATCGACGAAAGGAATACCGCCTTTATCATATTGAAAACCATATCCTATCATGTTTCTAACCTGTCGGTTTGCAATTCTCATTTCTTGAGTACCATAGACGTTAACAATATGGTCTTCATTAAATGTTTTGTTATACTCCAGGGAATTTCTGACCATGTAAGTCTTCAAAAAATCATCTGTTGTATTATAAAAACCTCCATAAGGCAACACCACTACTGGCTGCGCCTCGGGATCATCGGGATTACGATATAGAAAGCGGTTGTTTTCCTGTATGTATGAATCTCCGTTCGCACGGTAAGCCATGGCCATATTGGCATTTTCTCTTACTTTATGCTCTTGTCCGGACTTAACGTATCGCAATGATCCTAATAAATCATATTTTAAATCTTTGGTAATCTTAATTCCCAATCCTCCTTGTAACTTAAAATCCAATAAACTAAGATCAAGGGTATTATTGTCTAATTCATTCAGGATATTAAAAGGGGCAAAGTTGCGGGTAAATGATTCACGACTACCATCTTCATTAAAAGCAGTCATGGTTCTACTTGTGTTTAGAGCATAACTAAAAGGATTAATATCGAAATCACGAGAATATCTGCCTTCCACAGGATTACTCACTCTACCAACGGTTCCTGGAGCTTTTTGATCACGTATTGCTCCGGTTGTAAGAATACTTGCTGTTACACTATTAGACAGTTGAAAGGTTGCATTCACGTTAGCAGTATACCGCTCCACACTGTTCCCTTGGGCCCAGCCATTATCATTTAAATAACTTGTTGAAATATACAATTGAGATTTATCTGTACCCGAAGAAATACTAACAGAATGTTCCTGAAGTAAAGAATTTTTAAATAAAATATCAAACCAGTCTGTATTTGTCTGCGCATATCTTTGTAAATAAGTAGACCGTGCTGCAGGTGTATTTGCCAAGCCAAAATTTCCGGATGTTTGGTCATAAGTATTGATTAACTGATACATCTTTGTAAATACACCACCATCTGAAGCTCTGGATGTGGTGGCATGATTAAACCAACCTTTACGTTCCAGCTCTGAATACACAGACATCTGATCGTTAGAGTTCATGATGTTAAAGTTGTCGTAACTAGGCTTTAAATAAGTAGAAAAATTCCCGGTGTAAGAGATAACAGGTTTACCTACACGTCCTTTTTTAGTAGTTATTACAATTACCCCGTTCATCGCTCTTGCTCCATATTGTGCTGTTGCAGAAGCATCTTTCAAAATTTGAAAGCTTTCTATATCATCAGAATTGATACCAGCAACCGAAGATCCAATTAAAGTAGATGCATCACCTGTAGACAATTGCTCATTAGAAATATTGACAATATCTTCTAGAATAACTCCATCAACCACCCAAAGCGGCTTATTTTCACCTGTGATTGAAGTTGCTCCACGAATACGAATTTTTGGGGCAGAGCCAAATGTTCCTGATACGTTTGAAACAGATACACCTGCTGCACGCCCTTCAAGCATTCTACTTACATCAACAATACCATCTTGTTTAACATCTGACCCTTTAAGTGTCGTAGCGGCACCTGTAAACAATTTTTTATTCAGAACCTGATATCCGGTTGAAATGGTAACTTCTTTTAACTGACTAACATCATCTTCGATGGATACATCAATAGCCGTTCTTCCATTTACAACCATTTCCACTGTTTTATATCCTATTGCAGAATATACAAGTGTAGCACCTTCTTTAACCGTAATCTGATATTCACCATCAACGCCTGTTGAGGTTCCGTTAGCAACACCCTTTTCGCGAATACTGACACCGGGTATTGGTTGAGAATCTTTAGTGGAACGCACGCGTCCCTTTACAGTGATATCTTTCGCAGCTACAGCTTTTATTGCTTTTTTTAAAATCACCTGTTTCCCAACGATGTTGTAGCTAATTCCCTTCGACCTTAACGGTTCAAGATCAGAATTGATTGAAACTAATTTTAGCGGAGCTTCAATGCTCATTGCTTTATTAATTTGTGTTGCATCGTAAACAAAACTAACCTGGTAAGCAAGTTCTATCTTTCTTAAATAGGAGTCAAGCCGCTCCGCTCTAAAGCCACTCCTTTGTATACTCTCCGCGTTAACTAGCGATACACAGAAGAGGGCACAGAAAAACACACCTATAAAAGTATATTTTAGTCTTCGAATGTTTTTTTTGTAGTTTTTCTCCATAAACTGGTAATTAAAATTGGTTTGTGTGGTTATTTATATAGTCTGAATTGTGATGGTTTTGTTCTTTTGTACAATCTGAATCTGATAAGTCTCTTTAAGGACAGTAAGTACTTCTTCTAAACTGCTGTCTTTGAAAGTAGCGTTGAACTTATTTGCCGAGTGCGTTTTGTCGACTAAAGTAATTTTGACATGATAGTAATCACTGAGTTGTTCGCAAACTTCAGTCAAGGGCATATCTACGAATGATAATTCTTTTGTTAACCAGGACTTAGAATTAGTCCCGTTTTCCATTTCGATCGTGTTTTTCAGATAGTCATAGCTAATTGCTTCATTAGCTCCTAATATTGAAGCGTTGCTATTTAAATTTGGACTGAACATCACGCGTCCCGTTTTCACCGAAAGGTTGATATTTGAATGGGTATAATTAATATTAAAGGAAGTTCCAAGAACCTTCACTTTTGATTGCCTGATCAATACCTTAAATGGGTGTTTTGCATCTTTAGAGACTTGAAAAAATGCTTGTCCCTTAACCAAAGTGACCGATCTTTCTTCATTCTCAAATTTTGTTGGGTACGAAACGATAGTTTGTTCAGCCAGCATGATCTTGGAACCGTCGCTTAAAACCAACGAGTCTATATGACCATTAGAATTTTTTGTCAGGTATTTAATTGCATTATTTTCAGAGTAGATCCAAAAGGTTAATAAACCGAGGAAGAATAGTGCAGCGACATTTCTAAGCCACGGAGATTTTAACCAGGATGTTTTATAAATATCCTTATTTAATTCAGACTTGAAATTTCTCAAAGATACTTTAAGATCAACTTGACTTAAGGGCTTGGTTTTAATTGATAAATCCCAAATCCGCTTTATTTCAATGAAATAATCTTCATTTACCTGAGCAGATTTTCTTAAATCATTAACTTGATCAGTTAATAATTCGTTTTGAGGGTCGTTAAGATGTTTCAGGATGAGTTCCCGGAGCTGTAGATTTTGCAATTTTGCTTATTTTAACAATAAGACAAACAAAAACCAAAATACCCCTAGTCAAATTAGAATAAAAATGAGAAAAACTTAAATAAAGGAAAGAATTGAAAATTTAATAAAGGAAGGTCACCATTAATGAATAGTATTTTAACCCATCGCGTTTATTTTTGATGGTGGTTTTTAATAATACCTGAGCCCTTAACCTTTTTAACGCATTACTCATGTGATTTTCTACAGTCTTCTCTGAAATTCCCAATTCCAGCGCGATGTCACGGTATTTTTTACCCTCTAAGCGGCTTAACCTAAAAACATGTTGACATTTGGACGGAAGCCGATCAATTTCATCATGCAGTAATACGATAAGTTCATTTTGTTCATCTAATGTATCAATATCACTTTCAGTCAAGTTTTCAGCAATTAAATTGTGATGTTTCTCAATGTTTTTCTCCCGATTAACATGATTAATTGATGCATTAACGACGCTTCTATATAAATATGCTTTGATGGAATTGATACCCTTTAACGCAGTTGTATCTTCCCAGATTTTTAAAAAGATGTTTTGAACAATTTCTTCAGCAACATGGGTTCCGTTAACATATTTATCAGATACCAAGATTAATTTTCTAAAATTGTCTGAATAAAATGCTGTGAACGCATTTTGATCTCCACTTTCAATAAGTGACAGCAGATCCTCTCCAGTATCTATAATCATTGCTGATTTCTTAATGCGCATTTAACGTGTATATCTCGTAATCGGGATGAATTACTATAATCTTTAAAAAAACTAAAATAGCGATAATCCTGAGATATCGTTAGGTTATTTAAACATTACGCCAATGTTGTTATTTTCTACAACAACAACTTTACAAGAATTAAAATATGATTAAGATCTACAAAAGCATCAGGGCTGCTTATACAAATAATTTAAAAATTGTAATATGGAGAAATCATCAAGTAAACAATAACACCCGTTACCGCTACGTACAACCAAACAGGATACGCCCATCTAACAATCTTCTTATGCTTGTCAATCTGCATATTGAACCCTCTGAAAAAGCTAATCAGAATCAAAGGCAGTACAACCACGGCAAGAACAATATGTGTTAACAGTATGAAATAGTAAATATATCTGCTAGCTCCTACCGAAGCAATCTCCATAGAAGATAATATCCCGTTATGATCTGAGTCCCCGAATTTAGTGTCCTTTTCATATAGATGGAATAAAATATACAATACAAGAAATACGGCTGAAAGGACAAATGTTATGACGTTTGTTATTTTGTGCGCCTGAATATTCTTATTCTTAATGAAAATCAAAGAAATAACTAACAACACCGAACAAACTGCATTTATACCTCCAATTAAATGCGGAAGTACAAATATAAAGGATGGCTTAGAAACTGGCGCAGGAAGCAGCTTTAATGCAATAACAACAATTAAAACCACGGCTGTCACGATCCAGATTAGCCTTAAGAAAAATTTATCATTTAAATTCATGTGTATTGTATTAAGAAGGTTTTACCTTCCATCATTAGTATTCCTTAGAACTTCGGTGATCTGTACCTTAATTTCGTCATCTAATTTAGACAGTGCTTCCTGATGAGTAGGATCATAATATCCTCGAATATGATGCTCCGTATCGATAAGTACAAATAGATTGCTATAGGTAAACTTGTACGGACTGTTTACTGGATTTTTCAAAGCATCCAGGAATAGACCGTTCTTAATCAGATTAAAGATCTGCGTACTATCTCCCGTCAGCAAATCCCATTTGCCGGAAGCTGCGCCAATTGTTTCTGCGTAATTTTTAAGAACCCCCGGCTGGTCGTGGGTTGGGTCAACAGTTACGCTTATGAAATTAACAATTCTGTTATTCTGGTAGGTATGCTCAAATGCTTTGACAGCCTTATTGGCATAATTGACCGCTGGTAAATTGCCCTGTGTATAAAATAGATTCAACACAATAATCTTTCCTTTATAAGCATTCCAGTTTAAGGTGTCAGATTCTTGATTGATCAGCTTAAAATCACTAACCTGGTGATATATGGTATCCGGAATTTTATTACCATGGAAGGTATGAAATGTGGCAGCAACAGACTTCGGCCCAAAATAAGGAAGTGGCTTATAACGATTCTTTCCTTTTTCCTGTAGTAAATAATATAAAAATCCTGGTACCGCTAATATGGTGACCAGGATTAAAACTTTTTTAATGGTTTTAGAATTCATTACTGAAACGGCATATGTAAGTGCAAGTAGCCACCTTCAATAAGCATCAGTGTTATGAAATATAAAATGAAGATAAAGGATACCGTTAAACAAAGTTGCAGTCCTAACTTCTCATATTTTAAGTGCATGAAATAAGCAACAATGTAATATGCTTTCAACAATGTTAAGGCGATATATACAAAATTACCTACGCTATGCGGCATATAGTGATTTGGCAATACCCATAAGGCGATGATAAACTCTATAACTGTGATCAGTAAAAGGATACCAAATACCTGCCATATTTTTTTCTTCGTCAGGCCTTCATGTTCTTCATGAGCATGCCCTTCTGTTGGTTGTATGTGTTTCTCTGACATAATATCTTTTTAAAAAATTAAACTAAATAGAAGAAGGTAAATACGAATACCCAAACCAAATCAACGAAGTGCCAGTATAATCCAACTTTTTCAACCATCAGGTAATGCCCACGTCTCTCGAATGTACCGTTGATCGTCATTAACAAGATAATGATGTTAATAATTACTCCTGAAAACACGTGAAATCCGTGAAATCCTGTAATTGTAAAAAACAGATTAGCAAACTGTTGTGCAGCTACTGTTGACACCTCTCCACTAAAGAAATGTTTCAATTCTTCAGTTTCTGGAATTTTACCCCAACCAAAACCTTCATGGAACAAGTGAGTCCACTCTAAAGCCTGACATCCAAGGAACATAAAACCTCCTATAATGGTTGCAATCATCCACCCTATTACTTCATTCTTAGCTCTTCTATGCCCAGCATCAACAGCCAAAACCATAGTTACAGAACTCATGATTAGAATAAAGGTCATGATACCAACAAACACCAATGGAGCACCACTATCCATTACTCCAGGAATAGACTGAAATACTAAATCCGGATCAGGCCAGGTGAATTTCGTGAAACGTTGCGCGCCGTAATAAACAAGTAGGGAGGAGAATGTGAAGGCATCTGATAAAAGAAAAAACCACATCATGATTTTGCCATACTCTACCGACCACGGTGAACGGCCTCCACTCCATGGAGTAGTTTTTACCTGATCTAATTGTGATAATGAATCCATTTGTAAAATTGTAATAGGTTGTTAAAAAGTCTAACTGTTCAAAAGTAAAAAAACATACAGATATATCCACAATATATCTATAAAATGCCAAAATATCGAGCCAACTTCCATTCTAAACTGAAGTTTCTCATAGGATACTTTTTTATAGGCTCCCATCAGGCAACTCAGTATAATACAAAGCCCTGCAAAAATGTGGATCAGGTGCATACCCGAGACAATATAAATCAAGGATATCGCTGCGTTATTGTTTACCAGTACTGCGCCGGAATGATAAAGACTCGACCAGGCGTCTACCTGTAAGTATCCGAAAGCTATCCCAAGCAACAGGGTAATCCACAAGAATGTTTTCTGCAGTTCGAGTTTTTGATTCCTGAAAGATCTGGAAGCCAGAAACAGACAAACACTGCTTGCAATAAGAATACCAGTGCTGTAAATAAATGCATCAGGCAGAATAAGTCCATGACCTTTTCCCTTTGATGCGGCGAATACAATGTAATAACTTGTCCATCCTCCAAACATAATGGTTGAGGACACGACAAATAGCCAGATTATAAATTTCTTTGCTCTATAATCGAGCTTTGTTTCTTGTTTTGGAATTGATTGTACCATAATTTAAGAAGTGATAAGGTCGAATAAAAGAATCAGTTGAACTAAGGGCAAATAGAAAAAGGAACAAAACATTACCTTCCGTGCACTAACAAGATCTCTTTTCAAAACCAGTAAAAAAGCAAGGTAGCTGAAATAAATGCCGGCAATTATCGAAACGCCAGCAATGTAATATCCTCCAAAGCCATAGAACGTTGGCAACAAACTAACTGGTATCAAAATTAAGGTGGAAACCAGGACAAATATTGAACTGATTTTATCTCTCTTCGTTGTTGGAAGCAAGCGAAATCCGGCCTTCTTATAGTCGTCATCCAATACCCAGGCAATCGCCCAGAAATGTGGAAATTGCCATACAAATTGTACAAAGAATAAAATAACCGCAATTTGATAATCAACAGCCATAAAACTAGTAGAATGGCCCAGAGCAGCCAGATAGCCGATCAGTGGTGGTAGTGCACCAGGAATTGCACCTACAAATACAGCAATTGGTGAGTGCCGTTTTAAAGGCGTATAAGCAAACGCATATAGCAAAATAGAGAAAACTGACAACAAACCCGTCTCCAGGTTTAGTTTACCAAGTAACCAGGTACCAACCATTCCCATGATCAGACCGGAAACAAGCCCTTGTCCGGTAGTCATCCTACCTGCGGGCATTGGACGATCCATTGTCCTGGTCATTAACTTATCAAGGTCTTTTTCAATAATTTCATTAAAACAGTTTGCTGCTGCAGTAACTAAAAAGCCACCAATAATTAAAATTAACCAATTTCCCCATGCAATTCCAGTAAGCTCTCCTCTTGCTACCTGCATTCTGGAACCCATCAAAAAGGTTAAAGACGCAGAGAAAACAACTAGAAAAGTTAGTCTGAATTTAATGAGTTTAGAGAAATCTGAGAAAAATGCTTTCAATTTATACGATCAGTTATTGTTGATAAGTAGTAGTTCTGTACACCAATAAAAATAGGTAGTACTGTAAGGTAAATAAGACACAGGAAAATAAAATATGCAAAGCCTGTGCGTATGGTGGAAGTGCAAAGTTAGCTAATATTATGCCTGTTGTAATTTGAATAAGTAAAACGATTACAATAGAATTACCCACTAATAGAGCTGTTGCTTTCCCGCCAAACTTGTCGGTCACGATTTTATATATTATAACATTTATAATTGCCACCAACACCGCAAGATCCCGATGGTAATTGAATACATTACCCACCTGTTGCACCCAACTTGCTCGATTATCAAATTGCAATGCCTTGGCAATTGAATCAATAGATTCCCGAACTTCTGTACCCCAGGTAATCTGAAGAATTGTTAAACCCACTGAAGCTAGAATCAGAACCTTCAACCAGATAACTTCTGCAATAATAACAGTTGTATCCTTGTGCAATTGTATGGCAAAATTGTAAGTATAAACCAGAATTGCCAGTATCACAAGAGCCAGCAACATATGTACGGTTACCGTCCATGCCAGTAGGTTTGTAGAAACTACTATTGAGCCCAACCACGCCTGAAATCCTACCAGTAATAAATTAACAAAACTTAAAAAGATAATTCGCTTTGCGGTCTTTCTATAAAGGAAAGAATAGACCGTCAGTGCGATTAATAGAAAGCCTGTAAGCGCCCCCATCAACCGGTTCACATACTCTGTCCATGTTTTACCCGCGTTAAATGATTCAGGTTGTAAGATCGAAAGATCCTGACGAATGCTATCTGCTAAATCACCCTTACCCAACCGGTCTAATGTCTTGGCAAACCGCTCATTTTTAGCAACACGCTGCGTAACATATCGTTCCTTGTAATCCAATGGCAATTGTGAAATATGAGTAGGCGGTACATACTGGTCAAAGCATTTTGGCCAATCCGGGCAACCCATACCAGAACCGCTACTACGGACAATCCCACCAGCTAGAATCAATAGCAAAGTAAAAATGATGGTAATAAAATTAAGCCTGATAAATCTTTTTTCAGATTTAGAAACCATGGAAGGATTATGTTAAAAAAAAAGAGGTATCTGTGGTATAATTCCAGACAGATACCTCATTATGTACTTTAAGACAAGATTGTCTGATTATGCTTTTTCTTCAGCAACGTTTTGTTCAACCCACTCTTTTTGGATACGTTCAGATTCTGCATTTCCTTCAAAATCGTGTGGCATATTCGAACTCATTGTTTGAGAGAATGGTACTGTTTGAGGAATAAAATCATGTTCCGCACCAGGTTTACTATAGTCGTATGGCCATCTGTAAACTGTAGGAATTTCTCCTGGCCAGTTCCCATGTAAATGCTCAACAGGAGTTGTCCACTCTAATGTA
>Ga0247813_10002475_pt1 | contig 12661 bp, 11 predicted proteins | sample UWRJL169409C1_FD_180719 | JGI IMG/M metagenome (GOLD analysis project Ga0247813, IMG submission 180719) | Plant litter microbial communities from Arlington Agricultural Research Station in Wisconsin, United States - UWRJ-L169-409C-1 | ecosystem: Environmental > Terrestrial > Plant litter >... | reverse complement strand
ATAAGTGATAAATGGTGTAACCACAGTTTGGTATTGCCTTCTTCATTACTTAGAACCGGCGTGAATGTTTTAAGCTTTGAATGGCCTATTCCTCTCAGTTATATTAATCACGGCATATCAGAAAAGTTTAAAAATAATATTAAACAACAATTCGGTGAACGGATTAATCCATTGTATGGTGAATTACATAGGTTAGTTGTGAGCAACTAACCTATGTAATAGGAAGCTTATTGTTTATTTTGAATAGTTTTACAGATGTCCCTTAACAAGGATGATACGTGAGATGTGTCGGTCAAGGTATATTGAGCTTCCGTTTTTTTGATGCCTACTTTTATGGAGAAAGAATCATTAGGAACTACTTTAAATAGGTCTTCATCTGTAATGTCATCTCCTATAGCGACAATAAAATCATGTTCCTTTTGGGATAACCAGTGCATTGCTGCTGTACCTTTATTGATGCCAGCATTTCGTATTTCTAGTGCTTTTATCCCTTCCATGATTTGAATATCAGAATTGGAGGTTATGTTAATTAATTCTTGAATGAGTTCTTTGCATTTTTTTTGGCTTTGCTCTGGATTGGCTATTCTATAGTGCCATACTAAAGCATACTCTTTTTCTTCGATAAATGAACCAGGCAATTGTTCTCTGTATTTCTCCAGTACAGGTCTTATTTTTATTTTCCAGCTATTCCCTAATGGTTTCATAAGCTGCCATGTATTCGCCATTTCTTTGATCCAAATGCCATGTTCTGCGGCGAAGTCTATATTGAAATCTTTAAACCAGTTTTCAATAGAATGTCTGTCACGGCCTGTCAGAATTACTATTTTGGTGTTAGGGAATTCAGAGATTGTTTTTATGTTTTCTAATAAATCTTTTCCTGGCTTGGCCAATTCAGGTCGTTTGGCAAAAGGGACTAATGTGCCATCATAATCTAAAAGAAATATCCGGTTCTTGGCGCGAAGAAAATTGGATAAAAAAAGCAGTCTATGTTCTTCGTTAAATACTTTCGTTTGCAAATATGAAATTTCATTCCTTACTAATTGTATCGTATTTAAATTGTCATCGACCCATTTTGTCACATCGTATCTTCTTAATCGATCTTGCATGATTGTATTTCGATTGATTTGCTCTTCTTCGCTTACCTGCAAAGAGTTGTAAATGGCCTCAGAAATTTCTTCTGTATTGTAAGGGTTAATAATGATGGCCTCTAATAATTCATTACTGGCTCCTGCCATTTCACTTAAAATGAGTACTCCCTTTTTATCTTTCTTAGAAGCGATGTATTCCTTGGCTACAAGATTCATCCCATCTCTCAATGATGTAATGAGCGCAATAGGAGAATTAGAATAGAGATTAACTAATTCGTTAAATTCAAGTTGTTTATACGAATAGCATACCGGCATCCAGCTTGGCGTACCGTATTCCGTATTGATTCGATGGACGGTTTTTTCTATCTCTACCTTTAAATCTATATTGGCTTGAATATCACTCCTAGATGGCACGATGATTAACGTCAAGGTCACTTTTTCTTTGTAGAATGGATGTTTCATTAGGAATAAATCAAAGCCTTTTAATTTTTGAATGATTCCTTTGGTGTAATCTAACCGGTCTACAGAAAGTATAGTGATGGTATCTTTAATATAATTTATGGTAGGTTGTTGGGTAGGAGCATTAAAAAAAACATCAAAATCTATATTCATTGGGAAACAGTCTGTTTTAACAAGTCTGTTTTCCAATAGGATTTTGTTCATAGAATTCTCGTGGCCTAAGATCCTTAATACACAGCGCATAAAGTTTTGTACATAATCATAGGTATGAAATCCTATTACATCTGCGCCTAGTAGTCCTGTTAAGATTTCTTTGCGCCATGAATTAGAAAGTAAACTGAAGATTTCATAGGAAGGGAATGGAATATGCAGGAAAAAACCAATCGAAGCAAGAGGATGTTTTTGACGTATTAAATTAGGCAAGAGAAATAGATGGTAATCTTGGATCCATATGATGTCGTCTTCCCTAATGATAGATTCTATAGCTGCTAAGAATTTATTGTTTACATTTTTATATTCATTCCAAAAAGTGTTTTCGTACAATGTGCGATCCGGGAAATAGTGAAAAAGCGGCCAAATAGTTTGATTGCAGAAACCTTTGTAAAAATGATTAATCTCTTCTTCACTCAGAAATACCGGATGGTAATTGTATTCCTTAATCATTTTTTCAGTTGTTTTTTTTTGCAAGGTTTCATCAATAAAAGATCCTGGCCAGCCTATCCATAGGCAATCCTTTTTATTGAATAATGTGTTTTGTTTTGAGTTTAAGTAAGCATTCAATCCTGTCGCTAAACCGCCAACTGTATTTTTGATGTGTATGTTTTCACCTTCCTGCTCAAGGTTTATCGGAAGTCTATTGGATACGATTAATAATCTCATACTTATTACCTGTGACCTTTGCTCTAAATAATATTGCCTGCAATTAAAAATGGTTAGAAAAATTATAGCGTATTCTTTTATCTTAAATAAATATAGCTCAATTATGTGTGATTGCTAAATAGTTTCCGGTTTAAGTTTTTTCGTTTTATTGTTTTTTTACAATGAATATCAGCTAATCTAAGTATAGAATATTGAGGAAGTTAATATCTCAAAAAACTATTCTTTTTGGGTACAGGTATGACTATAAATTGATTTATATTACAACAAAAAAATAGTTATGAAAAGTTTTGCCAGCGACAACAACTCCGGCGTTCACCCTTTGGTTTTGACTTCCATCGAAAACATCAATTCTGGTTTTGTGAAAAGCTATGGAGATGACGACTACACGAAATCAGTAATAGAGAAGTTTAAAACATTATTTAAGTGTGAAGTGGATATTTTCTTTGTCCTGAATGGTACAGCCGCTAATGTTACAGCATTGGGTGCAGTTACGAATTCCTATCATTCTATTATTGCAGCTGAAACATCACACATCAATGTCGACGAATGCGGTGCCTAGAGAAGAATAGCAATTGTAAAATTATACCTGTGTCAACTTCAAATGGTAAGTTAACTATTGATTTGGTTAAAAAGTGCATTAAAAGAATTGGAGACCAGCATTACACCCAGGCTAAAGTTGTTTCGATCAGTCAACCCACGGAATACGGAACTGTTTATACCATTCAAGAACTAAAGGAATTGAGTGATTATGCACATTCAAACCATATGATTTTTCATGTGGACGGAGCTAGAATTGCCAATGCGGTAGCTTATTTAGGATGTCCTATTCATGAGTTAACAATGACGGCTGGCATAGATGTATTGTCATTCGGGGGAACAAAGAATGGGATAATGCTTGGGGAAGCGGTTGTTTTTTTTGATAAACAATTATCTATTGATTTTAAGTATTACAGAAAACAAAGCATGCAACTTGTTTCAAAAATGCGATACATATCGGCTCAATTCGATGCGCTTTGATGGACGATCTTTGGCTCAAAAATGCTAGACATGCAAATAAGATGGCCTCCTTCCTAGCAGAGCAAATTAGGCCAATAGTCCAAATTACAATTACTCAGAAAGTTGAGTCAAATGTAGTATTTGCCATATTGCCTAAAGAATGGATACAATTGTTACAGGTAGATTTTTACTTTTATATTTGGAATGAAGAACTTTCCGAAGTCCGTTTGATGACGTCCTGGGATACCCAAGAGAAAGACATCATTGATTTAGTCACTGTTTTTAAAAAAATTAGTCAAGCGGATTAATAATGAAGCGTGAGCAATCTATTTACTTAGAATAAGGAACTCAACCCTTCTGTTCTTTTGTCTGTTTTCATAAGTAGTGTTTAATTCTTTGGGTTTTGAACTACCATAGCCCTTACTTACCAGTCTTGATTTTGAGATCCCTTTAGATTCCAGGTATTGACAAATGGCTTTAGCACGGTTGGTAGATAAAATAAAATTATCCGATTCTGTACCGCTTTTATCAGTATGTCCGGAAATTTCCAGTTTTACCTCCGGTTTCTTCTGTAGAAAAGAGACCAGCCGATCAAGCTCAGGAACAGATTCATCACGGATGACATATGTACCGGTGTTAAATAGGATGCTGTGTAGTGGGATCACATCTCCTACTTTAGCCATTTCTAGAGAAGTGATTACATCCGATGCAACACACTCATAAAATACAATATCATCCAGTGCAAAATCATTGCCGCCAGCTATTAGATTTTTATTCACGATGCTAATAGTGGCTTTAGTATTCTCTCCGGAAAACCAGCTGGTATAAAATTGCTGCCAATAACAGTTCGTATCTAAGACTATAAAAGGAGTTCCTAAGAATTGGGCATTGATGACAAATTGAAGTTTAGCTGGATTAGTAGTGCCATTTCTTTTTATATTAACAGTATTGATCCAGGTAGAGAAAAAATAAGTGGTGTTCTTTTTGATTGCTATAGTTTGCCCCCAAACTAATGTGTTTTCATTTTTTGAGCCATTTACAACCATCATCTTCCCTTCTTTAGAAGAGTGGTTCTGGCAAGTAATAAATTGTTCGTGTGCAAACCGAGGGTTCGAGATAATAGTATATCGGCTTTCTTCGTATAATTTACCTTTGGAGTACTTATAGGCTGTTTGAAATCCTGTATTACCTAAATTGAAGTTACCATTTACAATTAGATTTGCTTTGTCTGTGATCAAACCATCTGGACATTGAGCAAATAAAAGATGATGAGAGAATAAAATGATGATAATTTGAATACAGATTTTTTTTTCCATATGTAAGAATCCTATTAGACAATATAAGTAAGAAATACGTGAAATTATTATTACTTCTTAGCTAATTTTGTTAAGAAATACTTGATTTTTTCTGATAATAAGTTTGTTATTTGTAGTGTGCTGTGAAAGCGGAAAAGTAGTGGAAATTAATCTTTCATTGAATCAAAACTCAAATCAGTGTTTGTTATTCAATTCAAATAGAAGTTTGCTAGATAGAATTTAGAGGAATTCATATATTGTTATTCTAATTTTACATTAGGGGATTTCTTTTGCTATGAATGAATTAATCCTTTAAACTCGATTAACTATGAAGTTCACGCACTTGCTTTTTTCTGTATTCAGCTGATGTTGTTCAGTGAACCCATTATATATGCACAAAATAAAAAGGACGGCATTAGTATTGATGAATTTGAGCATTAAAAATCAAAACTTAGTAAAGAGTAAGTGGCATGCATTTTCTGATCATGTAGGTGTTCAAACGATTGCTTATGAATTTATAGTCGCTCAACGTAGCTTTGTCTATAGAAGCAATAAAGTGATTTCAGCAAGTAAAGAATGGGAAACAATTGTTATTCCTCTTTCTGAATTAGAACAACCGGACTGGGGCAATAAAATGGCATTTGATGTAAGTGATATGAATGCCTTATCTTGGCAGGTTTCTGGTATGAACAACGATTCAGGTTCTGTTGCCACTGCTTATTATGAAATGCTCTCAAAACGGATGGGATATTCTTCCATCTCAGGGAATGCTCATTCACTACGGATATTTATTTCTCGATATGAAAAAAGGTAATATAGCCTATCAGTTTTTTAATTTGAATGTTATAAATTATCCTCATAACCACTTTTCGTTTTCAAATTAGGGACGGTATTATGAAGCGGTGGGTGAAAAATATAAAGCCATTTAAAATTAAAACAAAGCTTTACATATTAAAGATGATATATATAAGGTGACAACTTGAAAAACACAAAAAGACAATAAACAATTTTTTTATGAAATAATAAATATGACAACACTCCAAAAAAAACTTGTACTAAGCCTTTTTCTGGTGTTTGTTTGGATAGGCACAGTTCAAACAAGCGCAGCTCAATGTGATGCGTATTTTTTAAAAAAGAAGAGCTGTGTTGCTAAGCTGGATAAACGCGTGCCGCAATTGTTAGATAGCGCGAATATTCCGGGATTATCTTTAGCCATGATTAAAAAAGGAAGAGTACTCTATACACAAGCTTATGGTGTAAAAAATACAGAGACAAAAGAAAAATTAAATCTATATACCATATTTGAAGCCGCTTCATTAAGCAAACCTGTTTTTGCATATTGTTGTATGAAATTTGTTGAGAAAGGCTTGCTAGACCTTGATAAACCACTGTATGAATATTGGGTTTATGAAGATATAAAAAAAGCTCAACGCTATGAAAACATTACGGCGAGGATGATATTGAGCCATACGTCAGGTTTTCCAAATTGGAGAAATCAAGATTCATTAGGAATTACCTTTGAACCAGGACAACGATTCAGCTATTCAGGAGAAGGATATATTTATCTTCAAAAGGTCTTGGAGAAAATAAGCGGTAAAGAATTAAATGAAATTATGACTGAACAAGTATTTATTCCCCTGGGCATGAAAAACAGCAGCTACGTATGGAAAAAAGAATTTGATGATAACTTTGCCTTGCCACACGATAGATTTGGGAATAGTTCATCTAAATATAAAGATTGGAAAGTAATGGCTTCCTCTTCTTTACATACTACGTCACAAGATTATGCTGTTTTTATTACCGCTTTATTGAATTCTAAAGGGCTTAGAAAAGAAACCATTCAGTCTATGTTAACACCTCAAGTGAAATTAACAGAGAAGATATTTCCACCTTTAACACCGGTTTCCACTTCTCTTTCATGGGCGCTAGGTATGGGGATACAAGATGTCCGAGGTGAAAAATCATTTTGGCACTGGGGGGATAACGGTAATTTTAAATGCTATATGGAAGTTAATGAAACCCAAAAAATGGGTATTGTATATTTTGCAAATAGTTATAACGGTCTGAGTATTTTGAAAGAATTACTTCAAGAAACTGTAAGAGGAGAACAGCCTCTGATAGATTTTATCGGGTACAAAAATTACAAATCTCCGGGTAATGTTTTTGTTAAACACATATTCACCCTAGGTGTTGAGAAAGCGATTGCTCCATTTTTAGATGTAAAGGGAAAATCCACAATAGAAGAAGATGAAATGAATGAAATGGGATACCAATTGCTATCTATAAAAAGAATAGATTTTGCTAAAGAAGTGTTTGACTTAAACAAACAAGCATATCCTCATTCATCCAATGCATACGACAGTTATGCTGAGAGTTGTCTGAAAAATGGTGATTTTGAAGAGGCCGGTAAAAATTATTTAAAATCATTTGAACTCAATCCCCAAAACCGAAAGGCCAAACATCTAGCTGATCAAATAAATCATTATAAAACTCAGAAAGGGAATGTGGAATTTAGACTCCAAGGATATCCTAATGCTAAATTGGTCACTTTAGCTGGATCCTTTAATAAATGGGATGATTTGAATGTGCTTTTTTTTAAAGAAGAAAAGGAGTGGATTTGTAAGATAGATTTAGTGCCGGGAGAGTATCAATACAAGATAGTAATTGATGGTAATTGGATTTTAGATCCGGCAAATTCTATCACTGGGGAAAGCAATGGATATACTAATTCTGTTTTAAAAGTAGAGTAGGTAAGAATTGATATTTTTTGTGTTAATTGAGAGTTACTGGATAACATCATGTATATTAACTTAGGCAACCATCAGGATGAAACTTCATAAAAGATAGTTTGATTTATCTCTTTAATAAATCAACACAGGTCGCATCAGTTTGCTTGACGGTTTGGGTAATTATTTAAGTACCAGTACCACAATATTCTCCACATGATGTGTATGCGGAAACATATCCACCGGCTGCACTGTTTCTATATCGTACTTTTCTGCCAGCAGTTGCAAGTCGCGTGCTTGTGTAGCCGGATTGCAACTCACATAGACAATGCGTGGTGCTTCCAGTCGCAGCAATACATTCACAACGTCGGTATGCATACCGACACGCGGGGGATCGGTAATGATCACATCGGGCCTGCCGTTGACTTGGATAAATTCATCCGTAAAAATATCTTTCATGTCTCCGGCGTAGAAGACGGTATTGTTGATGTTGTTGATGGAAGAATTTAATTTCGCATCTTCAATCGCCATGGGCACGGATTCTATCCCTACAACTTTTTTCGCTTGATGTGCCACGAAATTGGCGATCGTGCCTGTGCCGGTATACAGATCGTACACCGTTTCTTCACCGGTTAACTTAGCGAGACTACGTGTTAGCTTGTACAACTCGTAAGCCTGGGAAGGATTCGTTTGATAAAAAGATTTTGGACTGATGCGGAAGGTCAAAGCTTCCATGTGTTCCTCGATATAGCCTTTGCCTTTGTACAAAATGAGATCTTGATCGTAAAGGGTATCGTTCTTTTTAAGGTTAATGGTATAATACAGTGTACTGATTTCTGAAAAAGTATTGATCAGGTATTGACAAGTATTCTCGATCCATTCTGATTTGTCTTCACCGAATTGTACGATCAGCATGAATTCTCCTTGTTGTGTATTTCTAATGGTGATGCCTCGTAAGAAACCTTCGTTTTTCATCAGGTCGTAGAAAGGATATTCATTCTTCAGCATAAATTCCCTCATGCCGTTTCTTATGGCATTTGAAGGTTCTGCCTGGTGATGGCATTGTTGTATGTCCAATACTTTGTCGAACCTGCCCGGAATGTGAAAGCCGATGGCATTGGGTTTTAAAGATTCCGGTGTGTCGATTTCATTGGAGGTAAACCACCGTTTATTCGATACAGAAAAATCCAATTTGTTGCGGTATCCTTTTTGAATGGCTGAACCCAAAATAGGAGAGACATCAGGAAGTGTTAATTTCCCAATTCTTTGCAAGGCATCCACGACTTGTTTTTGCTTGTGGTGCAATTGTACGTCGTAACTTAAATGCTGCAGCTTGCATCCGCCGCATACTCCAAAATGTTGGCAGAACGGTTCGACTCTGTCTTTTGATAACGTATGAAAAGCAATGGCCTTTGCTTCAAAATAGTTTTTATGCTTTTTATATACTTCTAAATCTACCACATCTCCCGGTGCGGTGAATTCTGAAAAAATCACTCTGTTATCATCTCTGCTTACACTCTTTCCCTCTGATCCGAGATCATCGATAGTAATATTGGTGAGAACAATCTTGCTAAACTTTTTACGCGCCATGGTTGTATTTTACGACCCGCAAGTTAAGATATTTTGAGGTATTATAAAGTAGGTAGTAAGGGAAGTTGTAAAAAGTCAGTCCCCAGAGTCTCCCGAAAGGGACACTGCGGGACTAAGTATAAAACAAACGCTTATGATGAACTATAAACCTTCGCGAATGCGATGAGGCACAAAAGACAATTCTAAGCAGTTGCCGGTGGTATGTATTTAAAATGTATAAGCCGGCAAAGTGATGGATGCATCTCCATTGTCATCTACTACAGCAGAAACATTTCTTTTAACTACACCTCCAACAATGATTTTGGCGGTGATTGTTTTAGTTGGAGTAGCATTTGAAACAATGGTTGAAAACGTAACAGATGCAACGGTAGGGTCTACGGTTAACGCTACAGACCAAGGAAGAGTCATCCCGCTAGCAGATTGAGTAGCACCGGTAGCTCCTGTGTACGTAACGCTTGTATTAGCAAGTGTAGTGGCTTCTAATTGATAGGTCACTTCACGACTAATGGGTTCAGGAGTAGGCTCGCTATCCTTTTTCTTACATGACACCATCATCGTAAAAAGACATAGAACAGCAATGAACGACGTTATTTTTGCGGGTTGAATTGTTTTTTGATGCATAAGAATCTGGTTAAGCTGTACGCTAAAATATAAAAATATCAACTTTCGAAGTGGATATTTAGAGATATTAGTTGAAGGCTGAAAGTTTATTACCACTTACTTCTACTAAATCTTAATCCTAAATACCTGTCATTGATAGGTATAAGCGCTGAAATACACTTTAAATTATCACCCTACCTGATATCAGAAAACTTTAAAGAGTGTTATAACGCCATGAATAATTCTCCTAAAAAAACGCTGGAAACTTTTTACATATCTAAAGTTTCCGTAGGTTTACTTCATGGATCAAGAAATAGAAACAGGAGATCGCATCTTAATCGAGGCAGAACAGTTGTTTTTCCGCTATGGGGTGAAGTCTATCACCATGGACGAAATCGCGACCCATCTTGGAATTTCTAAAAAAACCATTTACCAGTTTTACAAAGATAAGAAGGAACTGGTGTATAAAGTGGTAGAAGCAAGAATACTGAAGCAGCAAAGCGAAATAGACGCTATTGCAGAAACGGCTATTGATCCGGTGCATGAAGTGATCTTGACAAGTGACTGGATGAAGAATATTTTCCAGAACATGAATCCTTTTTTATTAATGGAAGTGCAGAAGTATTATCCTCGGGCTTATGGCGTTTTTCAAACCCACCGAGATAAATGTATCTTTTGCAATATTTTCAATAACATCAAAAAAGGAATCGAGACAGGGTTATACAGAGCCGGTATTGATGTAGATACGATTGCGAGATTGAGAATGGTGTGTATCGATGCTGCTTTCAATCCTGAGAATTTCCCTTTGGCGAAGAAAAACCTGAACGAGTTGCAAATTCAGTTAATCGAGCATTTTCTTTACGGCATATGTACGTTGAAGGGACACAAGTTAATTAATAAGTACAAACAGATTAAAGAAGAAGAATAGTTATGAAGAAACGATTCATTTTACTGGCGACGTTGCTGCTAACGGGCTTTTTGCCAGTCACTAAAACTTCGGCACAAACCGGTAGTCAATACACCTTAGAACAGTGTGTGGACTATGCGCTGAAGAATTACAACGATATTAAAAACGCACAGCTGGATCAGCTTGCCGCGACTGCGAAAGTGGGGGAAATCAGGGGTGCAGGATTGCCTCAAATAGCGGGAGCTGCCAGCATTACAGATAATCCCGAACTGCAAAGAATGTTTATGCAAGGATCCAATGCCATCTCCTTTATGCCAGGAGCACCACTGGATCCCAATGCAGTCTATGCTTTTCCGAACTTCTTTCAATTGAGAACGGCCGGAGATGCTAATTTGTCTTTGAATCAATTGTTGTTCGACGGTTCTTACCTGATGGGATTAAAAGCGTCCAAGGTATATAAAGAATTGGCGGTAAAATCAATGGTACAAACCAAGATTCAAGTGGTAGAGAATGTGACCAAAGCATTTTACATGGTCATGATCAACCAGGAACAATTGGAATTGCTCAATTCCAATGTTTCACGTTTGGATTCTTTATTTAACAACAGCAAAGCCTTGCAAAAAGAAGGATTCGCAGAAAGTATCGATGTGAATCGTATCGAAGTCGCGCGAAACAATCTAATGGCGGAACGTACTAAATTTGTACAACTCACTGGGGTTTCGAGCTTGTTGCTGAAATATCAAATGGGTATGCCACTGGCCGATTCGATCGCCATTCAGGGAAGCATACGCGATTTGCAAGTAGAGTCGGTGAATCAAAAAGTGGAAGCAAGTGCTGAAAACAGAATTGAATACAAGCTATTGAAATCGCAAAATGAATTGCGTTTGCTGGATGTGAAAAGCAACAGGGCAGGATTCTTTCCAAGCCTTTCTGGTTTTGCCAAAGGTGGTTATAACCGGATGGATCTAACGGTAGGAGATTTGGTGCAGGGACAATGGTACCGCTACTTCATGTGGGGGCTGAGTTTGAATGTGCCTATTGTTTCTGGGGGTACGCGCATGTACAAATTGAAACAAGCAAATTATGAATACCAAAAATCAGAGAATAACCTTCAGCACTTTCAGCAATTAGTGGACTTGCAAACGAGACAATCTGAAATTAGCTTGGACAATGAATTGAAGACATTGGAAATTCAGAAAAGAAACCTGGACCTTGCTACGGAAGTGGTAAGAGTGTCAAAAATCAAATACACCAATGGCTCAGCTTCTAATCTGGAAATTACAGATGCAGAGAACAGCTTCAAAGAAGCACAGACCAATTACTTCAATGCTGTGTACAATGTATTACTGGCAAAAATCGAATACCAAAAATCAACAGGAACATTATATAACGAATAATAATAATTTTTATATACCATGAAAAAGATAAACCTATTCCTCCTTGTTGCAGCTGTTGCATTGTATGCATGTTCTGCTCCCGATAAAAAATCAGAGTTAGCGGAGTTGAAAAAACAACGCGATGACTTGTCTGCTCAAATCCTGAAATTAGAAAGTGAGTTGCCGAAGGATAAAGAAGTGGTACAGAAAAGTGCCATTGTCATTACTGCTGAAGTTGCGCCTCAAACGTTTACGCATTACCTGGAAATTCAGGGTAAAGTAGATTCTGACCAGAATGTAAAACTGAGTTCCAAGTCAGGTGGTGTAGTACAGGATGTTTTTGTAGAAAGAGGACAAACCGTAACGAAAGGTACTTTGTTGGCTCAAATAGACGCCTCTACTACGATCGCCGGAATCAATGAACTCAAGACTTCCTTAGCGCTTGCAAAAGACATGTATGAGAAACAAGAAAGATTGTGGCAACAAAAAGTAGGTACTGAAGTACAATACCTGCAAGCGAAAAATCAGAAAGAATCGTTAGAGAAAAAACTGGCCAGTCTGAACGAACAATATGAATTGAGCAGAATCAGAGCGCCGTTCAACGGATTGGTGGATGAGATCTATGTAAGAATAGGTGAAGCAATTAATCCTGGTATGCCTGCATTCAGAGTGATTAACAACAGCAGCTTAAAGGCGGTGGCTGAGGTTCCGGAATCGTATATCGGTTCGATTCACAAAGGCAATT
>Ga0247813_10002473_pt1 | contig 12666 bp, 10 predicted proteins | sample UWRJL169409C1_FD_180719 | JGI IMG/M metagenome (GOLD analysis project Ga0247813, IMG submission 180719) | Plant litter microbial communities from Arlington Agricultural Research Station in Wisconsin, United States - UWRJ-L169-409C-1 | ecosystem: Environmental > Terrestrial > Plant litter >... | reverse complement strand
GCCCTGCCCGACCAGCAGCAAGCCGCCGTCGGCCAGGCTGGTGACGCCGGCCAGGGCGATGCGGTCGGCACGGTTGAATACGCTGAAGGTCAAGCCATCGTCACGGCTGCGCAGCACACTGCCGCCGTTGCCGACCAGGACGATACTGCCGTCCTCGAGCAGCGCCGCGCTGGCCAGGCCGAACTGCAGCGGGCCGCGACTGGCGGTCAGGGCGATCTGCTGCCAGCTGTCGCCGAAGTCACTGGAGCGGTAGAGGTTGCCCCGCAGTCCGTAGGCCAACAAGGTGTGCGCCTGGGCAGTGCCGAGTACGCCGAACAACGAGCCCTCGTACGGGCCCTCGACGCGCGACCAAGTGGCGCCGTTATCGCCGGAGCGGAACATGCTGCCCTGCTCGCCGACGATGAACAGGCCGGAGTCCTTGATCGCGGCGATGCCATTCAGGTGCAGTTGATCGGGGTTGTCGAGGCGCTCGGCGACGTCCTGCCAATGCTGGCCGCCGTCGGTGGTCTCGAGCAGCGCGCCGTAGGCACCGACGGCAAAGCCATGCTGGGCATCGACAAAGCTGACGTCGAGCAACGGCGCTTCGCGGGCGAGGTCTTCGAACTGCTTGCTCCAGGTGGCGCCGCCATCGCTGCTGGCGAGGATCTGCGCGTCGTGACCGACTGCCCAGCCGCGCTTGTCATCGATGAAGAACACCGCGGTGAGCAGTTGCCGGGTCGGCACGCGCGCCTGGCTCCAGGTCTTGCCCTGGTCGTCGGAGAACAGGATATGGCCACGATCACCGACCACCACCAGGCGCTTGCCGGCGTGGGCGGCGTCGATCAGCAGGTTGTCGACTGCCTTGGCCGATTCAGTCGAGTACTCCTCGGCGGCAGCAGCGACGACAGTGCCGCTCCACATACCCAGCAGCAACAGTGCGCCCGCGGCCAGTGGCCTGGCGTGCGCCATCACCCGTTCCCTCATGCCCTTCCCCTATTGTATTTTTCTTGGTGGGTCATCCAGTGCAGGCACTGCAAGAAGCCTGATTCAGAGGCCTGCAACAGCTTTGAGCCATCCTAGCGGGGAGTTCTGCGGCAACACAATTGGCGGGACGTTATGTTTTGTTAACGGCGACAGCGCCCTGTTGTTTCGACCGCGTCGCCGGGGTGCTGCGCGGTCGGCGTAGGAGCGGCCTTGTGTCGCGAAAGGGCTGCGCAGCGGCCCCAGATTTCAGCTTCGCAGCCGATATCCCCGGGCCAGCTACGCTGGCCTTTCCGACCGGTCCGGCGCCCCGGCAAGGCCGCTCCTACGCCAGATCACGGGCGCTCGCCAGGTTCATGCCAGGCTCTTGCTGACCACCTCGTACACGTCGCTGGACAAGGTGCCCGACGCCAGAATCCGCTCCAGCTCGGCCTTCATCAGCGCCTGACGCGCGCTATCGTACTTGCGCCAGCGGGTCAGCGGCGCGAGCTGGCGCGAGGCGATCTGCGGGTTGAGCGCATTCAGCTCGATGACCAGGTCCGCCAGGAAGCGATAGCCGGAACCGTCGGCCGCGTGGAAGTTGACCAGGTTCTGCCCGGCAAACGCGCCGATCAGTGCGCGCACCTTGTTCGGGTTCTTCAAGGTGAATGCCGGGTGCTGCATCAGCGCCTTGACCCGCGCCAGGCCGCCCGGCAACGAGCTGGCTGCCTGCACGCTGAACCACTGGTCCATGACCAGCGGGTTATCCTTGAAGTGCTCGGCGAAGGCTTGCAGCACTTCGGCGCGCTCTGCCTCGAACGGCGAGTTGACCAACACCGCCAGCGCGGTCAGGCGCTCGGTCATGTTGTCGCTGTCCTTGAACTGCTCAAGGGTCGCCGCCAGCACCTGCGGCTTGCAGCTGAGCATCAGGTACGACAGGGCGATGTTCTGCAGGCTGCGCCGGGCGAAGTGCTCGGCGGCCGCCACATATGGCGTGCGCCGCGACACTTCACGGTTGGCCTGATAGCGCGACCACAAGGCGTCGAACAGCTGCTCGGCGATCTGCTTGCGGGCAAATTCGCGGGCCGCGTGGATCGCGTCGACGTCGGCCACCTGGCTGATCTCGGTCAGGTAGGCCTCACCTGGCAGCGAGAGCATTTCCGCGACCATGGCCGGGTCCAGCGCGTCATTGCCGATGACCGTGGCCAGGGCAGTGATCAAACGCGGATCGAGGCTCAACGGCTGGCCGGCCTGATGCTGGCCGATCAGCTCCTGCAGCACTTGCACCGACAATTGCTGGCCGGCTTCCCAGCGATTGAAACCGTCGCTGTCGTGCTGCATGAGGAACATCAGCTGGTCGCGGTTGTACGGGAAGCTCAGCTTGACCGGCGCACTGAAGCCGCGCAGCAGCGACGGCAATGGCTTGGCGGCGATGTCGAGGAAGGTGAAGGTCTGCTCGGCCTCGGTCAGCGACAGCACGCGGCTGCTGCCCTGGGCGCTGGCTTCGCCGTCCAGGCGCAGCGGCAGGTCGTTGCCGTCGGCGTCGAGCAGGCCCAGCGCGACCGGAATCACGAACGGCAGTTTCTCGCGCTTGTCCGGCGTCTGCGGGCAGCTCTGGCGGAAGGTCAGGCTATAGCGCTGCGCTGTGCTGTCATAGGCTTCGCTGACCTCGAGGCGCGGCGTGCCGGCCTGGCTGTACCAGCGTTTGAACTGGGTCAGGTCAACGCCGTTGGCGTCTTCCATGGCCTTGATGAAGTCATCGCAGGTAACGGCCTGGCCGTCGTGACGCTCGAAGTACAGGTCACTGCCCTTGCGGAAGCCATTGGCGCCGAGCAGGGTGCGGACCATGCCGACCACTTCTGCGCCCTTCTCGTAGATGGTCAGGGTGTAGAAGTTGGAGATTTCAATGAAGCTGTCCGGGCGCACCGGGTGGGCCATAGGGCCTGCGTCTTCGGCAAACTGATGGGTGCGCAGGTACGCCACGTCCTCAATGCGCTTGACCGTGCGCGAGTTCATGTCGGCGCTGAATTCAGCGTCGCGGAACACCGTGAAGCCTTCCTTGAGCGACAGCTGGAACCAGTCGCGGCAGGTGATGCGGTTGCCGGTCCAGTTGTGGAAGTACTCGTGCGCGACCACCCCTTCAACGCGCTGGTGAGCGGCGTCGGTGGCCGTTTCGGCACGCGCCAGCACACAGCTGGAGTTGAAGATGTTGAGGCCTTTGTTTTCCATGGCGCCCATGTTGAAGTCGTTGACCGCGACGATCATGAAGATGTCCAGGTCGTACTCGCGGCCGTAGACTTCCTCGTCCCAGCGCATCGACTTCTTGAGGCTGACCATCGCGTGCTGGCACTTGTCGATGTTTTCTGGCTCGACATAGATGCGCAGCGCCACGTCACGGCCGGACTGGCGGGTGAAGGTGTCTTCGACGCACCAGAGGTCGCCCGCCACCAGGGCGAACAGATAGGCCGGCTTCTTGAACGGGTCTTCCCAGGTTGCCCAGTGGCGGCCGTCGTCAGCCGGGCCGCTGCCGATCGGGTTGCCGTTGGACAACAGGATCGGATAGCGATGCTGCTCGGCGATCACCGTGGTGGTGAACGTGCTCATCACATCCGGGCGGTCGAGGTAGTAGGTGATCTTGCGAAAGCCCTCGGCCTCGCACTGGGTGCAGTACATCGACCCCGACTTGTACAGGCCCTCCAGAGCCGTGTTGCTCTCGGGGTGGATCTTCACCGTGGTGTCGAGGGTGAACGTCTGCGCTTTCGGATGCAGGGTCAGGCTGTCGTCATCAAGCTGGTAATCGCCCGCGCTCAGGGCCTGGTCATCCAGTTGCACACTGACCAGTTGCAGCTGTTGACCGTTCAGCACCAGCGGCGGCAAGCCTTCGCCACGCGCCGGGTTGCGGCGCATCAGCAGTTGCGCATGGACCAGGCTGTGGTCCTCGAACAACTCGAAGGTCAGGTGCGTCTCGTCGATCAGGTACTCGGGCGCCTGGTAATCCTTGAGGTAGATCACTTGCGGTTGTTCGGTGCGCATGTGGCTGTCCTTTTACTGATGCACGGCCAACTGGTAGGCCGTGTATTTGCGAATATTGATCACGCCGGTATCGAAGATCAGGTACTGGCCCTTGATCCCGAGCAGAGTGCCTTCGATGACCGGGGTCTTGTCCAGGTTGAGGCTGACGATCTTTTTCGGATAGGCCTCGACCGGGTAACGGATCTCGACCACCTCGGCATCGGGCAGCGGCTGGATCGCTTGAAGGCCAAAACGTTCGTGCAGGGTGCGAATACCGTCGGCGCAGGCGTCGAAGATCTGCTCGCGAATCGCCGCCAGGTCGAGCACCTCGGCATCGCCCTTGAGCAGGTTGCGCCAGTTGGTGCGGTCTGGCACCTGGCTGCGCAATACATCCTCGACCAGGCCCGACTGCTGCCGAGTGGAAACGCGCATGATCGGCAGGGCCTGGATGGCGCCCTGATCGAGCCAGCGGGTTGGCAGTTGGGTAGCGCGGGTGATACCGACCTTGACCCCCGACGAGTTGGCCAGGTAGACCACGTGATCGGTCATGCAGAACTGCTCGCCCCAGGACGGCTCGCGGCAGGTGCCGGCGTCGTAGTGGCAACGTTCCGGGGCCATGATGCACAGGTCGCACTGGGCCAGCTTGGTCATGCACGGGTAGCAGTAGCCCTGGCTGTAGCTGGTCTTGGTGCGCTTGCCGCAGTGGCTACAGTGGATGGCACCGAGGTATTCAAGACGCAGGGTCTTGCCGATCATCGGGTTGACCGGCACCAGCGAATCACCCAGGCGAAAGCTGTATTGCACAACCGGTGCCTGCAACTGCACCGACATCTTGCTCAAAGAGCCACGAGCGAGTTCGATCAATGTACCGAGTCCGACTTGAACAGAATATTGGCGATGGGCGCCGACTTCGAGGCGCACTCTTGCGGGCCCATGTAACCGGTACGCTGGTCTTCCGGCAGGTTCTGCAGTTCCCAGGCGATGACCGCCTGCAGCGACAGCTCTTTCTGCTCGACGGTGAGCTTGCGCCCGTCGGACCATTTGCCCAGCTCGACCGCAAGCTTGAGGCTCTGGTAGATCTCGGGGGTGATGTTTTCAATCATTTGGGCGAACGTGGACATTGTCTCTCCTCAATCAAGCCGACAGTTTACGCCGCGCCAGCGCGCCACCCAAGAGCCCAGTCAGGCATCCGATGAGCAGGCCACCGACATGCGCGGCATTGGCGATCTGGCCGAAGCCGAGCTGGCCGACCACGCCGGTCAGGCACACCACCAGCCAGATCAGCATCATTACCAGTACGCCCTTGGGAAGGCGGTAATGCGGGTTGGGTGCCAGCCACTGGTACAGCCAGACGTAGCCGAGCAAGCCGTACAACACGCCGGACAGCCCGCCGAACAGGCTCGGGCCGCCGACCAGGTGCTGGGCCAGGTTGGAGATCAGGCTGAACAGCAGCGTCAGCAACAGCAGCAACCAAGGCCCCTGGCGCAGCTCGATGCGCTTGCCCAGCTCCCAGTACCACATGCCATTCATGGCCAGGTGGAGGAAGCCGAAGTGCAGCAGCATCGGTGACACCAGCCGCCACCACTGGCCATCGCTAAGGCCCTGGGCCAGCGAGCTGAAGTACAGGTACTCGCCCTGCACACGGAAATCGAGAAAGGTGAACCAGCTCAGAGTCGACAGGTTGTCGCCCAGCCCGGTGATTGCCGCCACCACCACGCACAGCAGCAGTACGCCAGCCGTGACCTTGCATGCGCGGGCCTGCTGGGCCAGGGACGGTTGCCTGGGCAGGCTGGCCTGAGCCGCGGCCGGCAGTTCGATCTGGTCGTTGCCTTCGGGGTAGCGTTCATACAGCTGGCGGACATCCTCGAGCAAGGCCTGGGGCGCCCACAACACCTGCTCTTCGCCCTCCTCGCTGACCCGGTGCGGCACCTGTAGGCGGCGCAGCAGGCTGACAAAACCACTGAGGTCTACGGTCAACGGCAGGCGCAGCACTTCGATCACATTCATTGAGTGTCCTGTGGGCGCTCGACATCGACCCAGACGAACTTGTGCGGGTCGATGCCGGTTTCGTCATCCAGGCGATAGGCCGCCAGTTTGCCGTAGAGCACGGCGCTGTAATCCAGGCAGGCCAGATTGGGCCGGATCGGCGCCGGGCGACCGCTGCGCCAGTAATGGCCGACGAACAGCATCGGTTGCGCTTCGTCATAGCGCAGCAAGGCGTTTTTCTGCGTGTGGCTGAGCGGCGCGCTGGCCACCTCGTCCGGCAAGGCATCGGGCTGGAACACGATGTCGCCGTAGGTCTGCGGGTCTTCTTCCCAGAACTTGGTGCGGAAGAACGCCCGCGTCAGGCCATCGCCACCGGTCAGGGTGAGGCCATCCGGCAGGCGCATGTCGGTGCCGCGCAGGAGGCGATTGCACACGGTCGAGGCAAAGCTGCCGGACACACCCGAGGCCTGAATGAAGTGCTCGTCGATGCAGCCGCTTGGGTACTGCGGGCGCAACTGCTCGATCAGGCTCGGGTCCCAGCAGGCATGCACCAGCCGGAAGCGCCCGGCATCGACAAACAGCGGCAGCTGGTAGAACCAGGCCAGGAAGTCGTGCCAGTCGCCCGGGTGCTGGGCGAACTGGGTCAGGGTTTCGTCGATCAGGCGCGCGTTACGCGGCGTGTGCTCACGGACAAATGCCTTGCCACTGCCGGGCAGCGCCGGCGTGACCCAGGCCAAGGCGTTGTACTCATGGTTACCCATGATGCAGAACGCCTGACCGGCCACGACCATGTCGTGGACGATATGCAGCGCCTCGCGAATTCGCGGGCCGCGATCGACGATATCGCCGAGGAACAGTGCCTGGCGCCGTGGATGCCGCCAGACCCCGCCCACGCGCTTGTAGCCGAGGGTATCGAGCAGGCGTTCGAGGGTATGTGCACAACCGTGCACGTCGCCGATGATATCGAAACTGCGCGCCGGATCGAGCATCAGTCGCCCCCACCCCCCAGGCGGCTGCCCCAGCCGAGCTTGGTGCGGCAGACTTCGTAGTAGTTGTGATCGAGCGGGTGGATCAGGCGCAGTTTCTGCGGCTTCTTGCTCACCGTGATGGTATCGCCGGGGGCGCAGGTGAAGTGGTTCTGGCCGTCACAGGACACTTGCGGATAGATCTGCAGGTCCTGCGAGACGACGATCTTCAGCTCGCTGTTGCCATCGACCACGATCGGCCGGCCCGACAGGGTGTGCGGGTACATCGGCACGATGACGATGGCGTCGAGCTTGGGGTGCATAATCGGCCCGCCGGCCGACAGCGCATACGCGGTCGAGCCGGTGGGGGTAGCGACGATCAGGCCGTCGGCCTTCTGGCTGCAGACGAACTGGCCGTCAATGTAGATTTCGAACTCGATCATCCGCGTCGACTTGCCCGGGTGCAGGACCACGTCGTTGAGCGCGTCGCCCTGGCCAATGGCTTCACCGTGACGGCGCACTTCGGCCTGCAGCAAGAAGCGGTTTTCGACCAGGTAGTGGCCGTCGAGCACTTCGGCGACCTTGACCTCGAGCTCATCCGGGCGGATGTCGGTGAGAAAGCCCAGGTTGCCGCGGTTGATACCGAGCACCGGCACATTGTGCCGGGCCAGCGCGCGGGCGGCGCCGAGCAGGCTGCCATCGCCGCCGACCACGATGACCAGGTCACAGACCTCGCCGAGCAGCTTGCGGGTCGAGGTCTGCAGGCCATGCCCTGGCAGCACTTCGGCAATCGTGTCCTCGAGGATCACGTGCATATGGCGATCGAGGAGGAACGTTTTCAGTCGGCGAATGGTGTCGAGCACCTGTGAGCTGCCCAGGCGGCCGATGATACCGATATTGCGAAATTGCTCCATGGTGCTCCTGCAAGGCCGTGCGGCGGGTAACGATAGCGGGTAACGATAGACGGATTATGGTCGAAACGACCGTCCAGCGGCAAACCGGCTATGCTCGCAGGATGACGCCCTTCACCGAGCTGCGCGACCTGCCCCGCCGTTTGCGCCGCCCTGCGGTGCGCGATCTGGCCTGGGCGCTGCTGTCGCCACCGCTGATGCGCGACTTGCCCGCACCACAGCGCCACCCGTTGACCGCCAGTGACTGGGCTGCCGACCCGCAGCAGTTGCAGGACTGGTTACTGGCGCTGGATGGCGATGATCAACCGCTGCGCGATTGGCTAGTGAAGATGACCAGCCGGCGCCTGGGCCTGTATTACGAGGCCCTCTGGCAGTTCGCCTTGAACCACGCCAGCGGGGTCGAACTGCTCGGCGCCAATCTGCCGATCCGCGAAGGCGGCCGCACTCTGGGCGAGCTGGATATCCTCCTGCGCGACCGCGACGGTGTGCATCATCTGGAATTGGCGATCAAGCTTTACCTCGGCCCGGCCAATGGCGCTGGCCCAGGCTCGATGCACTGGTTGGGGCCGGGATGCCATGATCGGCTCGATCTGAAACTGGCCCACCTTGTCGGTCATCAGCTGCCTATTTCTGCTCGCCCAGAGAGCCAGGCGCTGCTTGCGGAGCTTGGCCTGGATCAGCCCCAGGCGCATCTGTGGCTGGGCGGCTATCTGTTCTACCCAGGCATGCTTGCAGTCCATCCTCCAGCCGGCGCAGAACCTGCGCACTTACGCGGCGACTGGCTGCACCGGCACGACTGGCCCGGCTACCGCAGCGGCGCGGCAGAGGGCCGCTGGCAGGTCCTGACGCGCCAGCACTGGCTGGCGCCCGCGCGTATTGCAGACAGCGACTGCTGGACGCCAGCGCAGTTCGAGCAATGGCTGATGCAGCTGGACCCGTTCGCACCCGCGCAATTGCTGGTCAGGTTGACGCAGGCCGAAGACGGCGCCTGGGAGGAACAGCAGCGGTTGTTTCTGGTGGCGGACAGCTGGCCGCACTTACCGAGCTGAGCAGCAGGCCGCCAAGGTTTTCGACAGATTCACGCAAATATCTGCGCAGCCTTCGACCTGTAGCAAAGAAATCTGTCAGCCATCGATTAGAGTTAGCGATACGCGCCAGCAAGAGCGCCTTTTCGACCTGATAAGTGAGGAGTGACCATGGTTTCATCCAACCCGCCGGCGCATTACGCGCGGATCTCGATTGCCCTGCACTGGCTGATGCTGGTGTTGCTGGCAAGCGTCTACGCCCTGATCGAACTGCGTGGCCTGTTCCCCAAGGACAGCGCCGAACGCAACCTGATGAAAGACCTGCACTTCATGTTCGGCCTGACCGTGTTCGTACTGGTCTGGCTACGCCTGGCCATGCGCCTGATCAACCCGACGCCGCCGATCACGCCCAAGCCGCCGGCATGGCAGACTGGCCTGGCGCACCTGGTGCACCTGCTGCTGTACCTGCTGATGATCGGCATGCCGCTGGCGGGCTGGTTGATCCTCAGCGCCGCCGACAAGCCAATCCCGTTCTACGGCTTCGAGCTGCCCGCGCTGACCGGGCCTGATTCGGACTTTGCCAAATTCATCAAGGGCTGGCATGAGCGGGTTGGCGGCTGGGGCTACTGGCTGATTGGCCTGCATGCACTGGCCGGGCTTTACCATCACTACATCAAGCGCGATAACACCCTGGTGCGCATGCTGCCCTACAAGTAACCGCGTCGGCCCTGCAGCCCGCCTGTGTGCACGAACAGCAGGCGGCTGCCGGGCCTGAAGCGCCCCGCCTCGACCTCATCGCGCAGCGCCAGCAGGGCCTTGCCGGTGTACACCGCCTCCAGCGGCAGGCCACTGTGCTGTTCGCTGTCGGCGATAAACGCCAGCAACTCATCATCCATGCGCGCAAAGCCGCCACGGCAAGCGTCATGCAATTGGTAGCCCTGCTCTCCCGCCAACGCTGCCACCGTTGCCGCCACGCCGTGGTCAGCCGGCACCGCAAGGGCGCCGTGCACCGGGCGCGCACCGGCCTCAGCGAGCACCAGCCCCGCCAGGGTGGTGCCGGTACCGACGGCCAGCCACCAGCCATCGTAGTCATCCCAACCCAGCTGCGGCAGCTGCTGGCGTGCCTGCTCGACGATCAATCGGCAACCCTGTGCGCCGGCCATGCCGCCACCGCCCTCGGCGATGCACTGCCAGCCGGGGTAGCGTGCTTGCCACTCAGCCCAGAACTGCGGCTCATGTCGCGCCCGGTAGCCGCCATAGCCGAGCCAGTGCAGTTGCATGCCCAAGGCTTGCAGGTCGCGCACGGTCGGGGTGTCCTGCGCATGGCCACGCAGCAGGCCGGCGGTCGCAAAGCCAAACCGTTTGCCGGCAGCGGCCAGTGCATGCAGATGGTTGGAATGGTTGCCGCCAAGGCTGATCAAGCCGGGCGCGTTGCACCGCCAGGCTTCGACCAGATGGTCGCGCAGCTTGAACCACTTGTTGCCGCTGATCAGCGGGTCGATCAGGTCCAGACGCAACACTGCGAGCTGGACCTCAGCGCGCTGAGTCCAGGGCAAGCACAGCGGTTGTAGAGGTGCCTGAGGCAGGCAGGAGAGTTCGGCAGACATCGGCCGAGTCTACCAGCTTGGGCCGGGGCCGCGCTGCAGCCCCACCCGATGCCGTTACAGCTCGGCGGCCAAGCGCGAACCTTGGTTGATGGCGCGCTTGGCATCCAGCTCGGCGGCCACATCAGCGCCGCCGATCAGGTGCACCGACTGCCCCGCTGCGACCAGCCCGTCCTGCAGTTCGCGCAGTGGATCCTGGCCTGCACAGATCACCACGTTGTCCACTGCCAGCAACTGCGGCTCGCCATCAGCAATGCGTACATGCAAACCAGCGTCGTCGATCTGCAGGTATTCGACACTGTTGAGCATCTGTACCTGCTTGTTTTTCAGGCCAGTGCGGTGAATCCAGCCGGTAGTCTTGCCCAGACCGTCGCCGACCTTGGTCTTCTTGCGCTGCAAAAGGTACACCTGCCGCGCCGGCGCATGCCGCTCGGGCTTGATCCCGGCCACGCCACCACGCGCTTCGAGCGCAGTGTCGATGCCCCACTCTTTCCAGAACGCGTCGCGATCCAGGCTGGTAGCCACGCCCTGGTGCACCAGGTACTCGGAGACATCAAAGCCGATGCCGCCCGCGCCGATCACCGCAACCCGCTGGCCGACCGGTTTGCGCTGCAACAGTACATCCAGATAATTCAGCACCTTGGCGTGCTCGATGCCGGGGATAGCCGGGTTGCGCGGGACAATCCCGGTGGCCAGGATGATCTCGTCATAACCGCCGGCAATCAGCTGCTCGGCGCTGACTCGGCTATTCAGGCGCACGTCCACGCCCGTGAGCTGAAGCTTGTTACGGAAATAGCGCAGGGTTTCGGAGAACTCTTCCTTGCCCGGCACGCGCTTGGCCACGTTGAACTGGCCACCGATCTCGCCAGCGGCGTCAAACAGGGTGACCTGATGGCCGCGCTCGCCGGCCACGGTCGCCGCAGCCAGGCCAGCCGGGCCAGCACCCACTACCGCGATACGCTTGGCCTGGGACACCGGCAGGTAATTCAGTTCAGTTTCATGGCAGGCGCGCGGATTGACCAGGCAACTGGTCAACTTGCCGCCAAAGGTGTGATCAAGGCAGGCCTGGTTGCAGCCGATGCAGGTATTGATCTGCTCGGCCTGATCGGCTGCGGCCTTGTTGACGAACTCTGGATCGGCCAGGAATGGCCGGGCCATCGACACCATGTCGGCATCGCCGGCAGCCAGCACGGCCTCGGCAACTTCGGGTGTATTGATGCGGTTGGTGGTGATCAATGGGATGTTGACGTGCCCACGCAGCTTGGCCGTGACCTTGCTGAAGGCCGCCCGCGGTACTTTGGTGGCGATGGTCGGAATGCGCGCTTCGTGCCAGCCGATGCCGGTATTGATCAGCGTTGCCCCGGCCTGCTCGATGGCCTTGGCCAGCTGCAGGATCTCTTGCCAATCGCTGCCACCTTCGATCAGGTCGAGCATCGACAGGCGGAAGATGATGATGAAGTTAGGGCCCACCGCCGCACGCACGCGGGTGACGATTTCGACCGCCAGGCGCATGCGGTTGGCGTAGCTGCCACCCCAGCGATCGGTGCGGTGGTTGGTGTGAGCGGCGAGAAACTGGTTGATGAAGTAGCCTTCCGATCCCATGATCTCGACGCCGTCATATCCCGCGCGCTGGGCCAGTTCGGCACAGTTGACGAAGTCGGCGATCTGCTTCTCGATGCCGGCTTCGTCCAGCTCCTTGGGCTTGAACGGGTTGATCGGCGCCTGAATCGCGCTCGGCGCCACCTGGCGCGGGCTGTAGGCGTAACGGCCGGCGTGGAGGATCTGCAGACAGATCTTGCCCCCAGCGGCGTGCACCGCCTCGGTGACGATACGGTGCTGGTCGGCTTCTTCAGCGGTGCTCAGCTTGGCAGCGCCGGAGTACACGCCACCCTCATCGTTTGGCGCAATGCCACCCGTGACCATCAGGCCAACACCACCGCGTGCTCGCTCGGCGAAGTACACTGCCATGCGCTCGAAGCCGCCTGGGCGCTCTTCCAGGCCGGTGTGCATGGAGCCCATCAGGGTGCGGTTGCGCAAAGTGGTGAAGCCAAGGTCAAGCGGGGCCAGCAGGTTCGGGTAAGCCATGGAGCAACTCCACATGGGCAAAATCACGGGATGCGGGCGCCTCGCTGGGATGCGGGGCCCGTCGGTTATCTGCCATCGACATTAAACAGCCGTTTGAACCGGCTCAATGATCGAAACTGACAACTTATTGATCCTGCTG